>Ga0207657_10004352_pt1 | contig 15001 bp, 14 predicted proteins | sample KBSC33metaG_FD_184316 | JGI IMG/M metagenome (GOLD analysis project Ga0207657, IMG submission 184316) | Corn rhizosphere microbial communities from Kellogg Biological Station, Michigan, USA - KBS C3-3 metaG (SPAdes) (version 2) | ecosystem: Host-associated > Plants > Roots > Rhizosphere > Soil ... | reverse complement strand
GTCTCGCCGAGCGTTCGGTCGCCGTACACGGTGATCGTGTTGGTGCCGATTCCTTCGATGCGCGAGCCGAGTGCGACGAGGAAGTGTGCGAGATCCTGAACGTGCGGCTCGCTGGCGGCGTTTCGGAGGACAGTGATTCCTTCCGCGGCGGCTGCGAGAATCAGCGCGTTCTCCGTGCCAGTCACACTCGGCTCATCCAGAAAGACGTCCGCGCCGGTGATGCGGTCGACAGTCATGTGATAACCGTCCTCATCCCTCACTGTGACGCCGAGCTGTGACATGGCGAGAAAGTGTGTGTCGAGACGGCGGCGGCCGATGACATCGCCGCCCGGTGCCGGGAGCGTCGCGGTGCCGCAGCGCGCCAGCAGCGGTGCGGCAAGCAGGATCGAGGCACGTATGCGGACGCATAGCGCGGGGTCGAGCCCTTCGGGACGGAGATCCGGTGCCGAGATATCGAGCGTGTTTCGCTCAGTCCACTCAGCCGACGCGCCGACCGATCGCAGCAGCTCGACCAGCGTTTCGAGATCCCGTATTCGGGGTACGTTCGTAAGGCGGACCGGCCTGCTCGAGAGGAGCGCGGCGGCCACGATCGGAAGTGCGGCGTTCTTGTTGCCGGAGGGGCGGATGCTACCGGAAAGCCGGTGCCCGCCCTCTACGATGTATTGGACAGCGGTCATGGTATTGGCGACAATATAGGGCCGGGACGTCCAGATTGGCCGTCCGCGTGGCAATTTACAGGGTAACCAGAACTGGCCCTTCCCTTGCACCATCGGTGCCTATGTACGACATGACGCACGTAACCGCGCTGCTGATTCAGGTCGCGCACGTTCTTCCCGACACGCTCGTCACCAAGCAGGTGCCGGCAGTGACCAGCACCTTCGAGAAGATCACCTCGGTCGCGAGCGGGCTCACCACGATCGCCTTGCTGGTGCTCGCGGTGGGTCTGGTTCCGGCAGCGTGGAACTTCAGGAAGACGTACAAGAAGGTGAACGATCTGCTGGATCGCGTTTACGGTGATGTCGCTCCGCTCGTGAGGAGCGCGAGTATCGTGACCGAGGATGCGCGAGAGATCGTCGCGATCGTCAAGGGAGACGTGCGTCAGGTCCAGCAGACGGTAGCCGCCGCGAATGCGCGGCTGCTCAAGGCGGTGAAGGAAGCCGAGGCGAGGCTCGACGAGTTCAACGCGCTGATCGAAGTCGTACAGGACGAGGCCGAATCCGCATTCGTGACTACCGCATCGACGGTACACGGTGTCCGGACCGGACTGGCGCAGGTTTTCGACAACACGGAGGAATTCGAGGATGGCGATGACAGACACGGAAGCTCGGCCGACAACAGCGGCACGGACGCCCCGCTCCGGCCGCGGACCACGTCGCGGAGGCGCGGAGGTCTCGCATGAGGAAGATCTCGATCTCCTTACTGCTGCACTGATCGGACTCACCGTCGGGATCGGTGTTACCCTGTTGTTCCGCGCCGGCAGGCCGGGCCGCGGCTCGATGCGACGAGGAATGGGTCTGGCCGGCCGCGGAGCAGAACTCGCCTCGCTCGCCGGAGTCGCGGGCGCTGGCATGGCGCGGAAGGCCGCGCGCGGCGCACGACGCGGTTACGACCGCGGGATGGAAATGGCTGAGGACATATCGCTGGACGGTGTCGGCGAACAGTTGCGTGATTATTTCGACGCGGCAAAGGCTGCAGTCGAGGACACTGTCTCGGGGGAATTGCAGGATCTCCGCAAATCGATTCGCCGCCGGCGCCGGCGGCTGGGCATTTAGTATTTGGGGAGCAGCGGCACTGACAGTGCTGCTGCTCCTGCTCACACCCAGAACCGCGCATGCCTGGACTCCAGGCACGCACGTGTTTCTGGGTGATGCCGTGCTGCGCTCGCTGTCCATGCTTCCGGGCACGATCGCGGAGCTGCTCGAGGCATTTCCGTACGACTTCCTGTATGGATCGATCGCCGCGGACACCAGCATCGCCAAGAAGTACGCAGAAGCGGGTCGGCACTGTCACTCGTGGAAGGTCGGCTATGAAATCCACGATCTCGCCAGCGACGGCCGAATGCGCGCGTTTGCACTGGGATATCTTGCGCATCTCGCGGCCGACTCGGTGGCGCACAACTACTTCGTTCCGAAGCAGCTCACGGTAACGTCGACAACTTCTTCCATCGGTCACAGTTACTGGGAAAGCCGATTCGAGACCCACCTCGGCGGTGATTCACCGCACCGTGCGCGTGAGCTCATCCTGCTGGACCACTCGCGCGCAGATTTCCATCTCGACCGAATTCTCAGCCCAACGATATTCAGCACGCACACCAACCGCAGAATCTTCCGCGGGATGGTATACGTCACGGATACGGATTCCTGGCAACGAGCATTCCAGTTGATATCCGAGAAGAGCCGCTGGGATCTCGCAAACGACGAAGTCGGCGCGTACATGACGCGGTCGTACGACTTCATACTCGATCTGTTCAACAGAATGAGCGAGTCCGCTCCGTACGCGCTCGATCCGTCAGGCGACGTCGCACTCAGAGAGGCGAAGCAGGTGCGCCGCGCCGCGCTACGCCGCGGCGGCGGCGAACTCATGATCCGTGATGAAGCGGACCGCAAGTTCGGACTACCGGAGAGTGACCTCGCCTATCACGAAAAGCTCGGCGCACCCATCTATCCGACCGAGTGACTGAGGGTCGAGGCGCGCCTACCCCGCGACCTTGCTCAACAACGCGTTCACTTTCTTTGGATCTGCGCGTCCCTTCGACTTCTTCATGACAGCTCCGACCAGCACACCGGTCAATTTCTTCTCTCCGGCGCGGAATCGCGACGTCTCGGCAGGCATTTCGGCGAACACTTCCTCGATCCACTGCTCGATCTGGGAATCGTCGCCGACCTGAGTCACGGCCATCTCGGCTGCGACGACAGGGGCTGACTTTCCACTGCTGCGCATGGTCGCAAATACGCCCTTTGCGGCCGTGTGGCTCAGCTTGCCATCGCGTACCATGTCGAGCAATTCAGCGAGCTGTGGCGCGCGCACGGGAAAATCACGGATGCCGGTTCCTGTTTCATTGAGTGCCGCGGCAAGCTCGCCCATCATCCACTTTGCAGCGGCCTTCGCGTCGCCGTGTGCGCGTGCCACACCCTCGAAGTAGGCAGCAAGGGAGGACTCCGCGGTCACTGCGTCCAGCTCCGCTTCATTGAGACCAAACTCTGTCGTGAAGCGCTGCCGCAGCTGTTGCGGCATCTCCGGCAGCGTGTGACGAAGTCGCGCGACATAGTCGGGGTCCAGAATCAACGGCGGTAGATCGGGATCGGGAAAGTAGCGGTAGTCGTGACTCTCCTCCTTCGACCTTGCCGGACGAACCGTGCCGCGCGATGCATCCCAGATCATCGTCTCCTGACGCACGACCTCGCCGCGATCCAGCATCGCGCACTGCCGTTCGAATTCGCTCTGAAGCGATCGCTCGACGGCGGAGAACGAATTTACATTCTTGACCTCGGTCTTCGTCCCGAGCTCGGTCGCACCGTGGAGACGCGCGCTCACGTTCGCATCGACGCGAAGACTCCCCTCTTCCATGCTCACGTCGCTCACGCCGGCATATTCGAGGATCTGTTTGAGCGTGCGCAGGTACGCCCCCGCTTCCGCCGCTGAACGGATGTCGGGCTCACTCACGATCTCGATCAGCGGAACTCCAGCCCGGTTCAGGTCTATCGCAGTCTTGCGCGGATAGCGATCGTGGACGGACTTGCCGGCATCCTCCTCCATGTGAAGGCGCGTGATCGCGATGTCGTGCGTTGCCGCTTCTCCCGGGGTTCTGACACGCAGCGTTCCGCGCACCGCAATCGGCTGATCGTACTGGGATATCTGATAGCCTTTCGGCAGATCGGGATAGAAATAGTTCTTACGTGCGAAGACCGACTTCAGATTGATAGTGAAGTCGAGCGCGATGGCGGCGCGCAAGGCGAGCCGCACTGCCTCGGCGTTGATCACCGGCAGCGCTCCCGGCAGCGCAAGACAGACGGGACAGGTGTTGACGTTCGGCGGCGCTCCGAAATCGGCAGAACAGCCGCAGAACATCTTGGATCGCGTCTTGAGCTGCACGTGCACCTCGAGTCCGACGACCATCTCGTACTTCTGGCTCCAATCCGTCATGCGTGCGCCTCCCCGCCGAGTGCTGCTTCGAGGGCCGCGGCGACGTGGAACATGCGGGGCTCGTCGAAGTGACGAGTCATGATCTGACCGCCGATGGGAAGTCCGCCAACCCTGCCAATCGGCAGCGAGATGGCGGGAATCCCGGAGAGATTGGCTGTGACGGTGAAGATATCGCTCATGTACATCTCGTACGGGTCGGTCACGGCTCCGATCTTGAATGCGGGGGTCGGCGTCGTCGGCGTGAACAGCGCGTCCACACCCGACCCGAACACTGCGTCGAAATCCCGCGTGATCAGTGCGCGCACGCTCTGTGCCTTCTTGTAGTATGCATCGTAGTATCCGTGCGACAACACATAGGTGCCGATGAGAATGCGACGCTTGACTTCAGCGCCGAATCCGCGGCTCCGCGTCGCCTGGTACATCTCACGCAGATCCGTGACATCGGCGGCACGCGGACCGTAACGCACACCATCGAAGCGCGCGAGGTTGGACGACGCCTCTGCCGGTGCGATTATGTAGTAAACGGGAATCGCGAGCTCCGTATGCGGTAGCGACACGTCGACGATCTTCGCGCCGAGGCCCCGGAGTACCTCGATCGCGACATCGCAACGTGCACGAACATCGGCGTCGAGCGACGGCGGGAAATATTCCGCCGGGATTCCGATGGTGACGCCGTCCAGCGTGCGTCCACGATAGACCTCTACCGGCTCCGGCATCGGCGGTACCGGTACGTCGGCGCACGTCGAGTCATTGAGATCGCCGCCAGCCATGGCATAGGTCGCTATTGCGGCGTTGCGCACCGAGCGAGCGAATACGCCAATCTGGTCGAGCGAAGAACCGAACGCGACGAGACCGAAACGACTGATGCGACCATACGTCGGCTTCACACCGACGACGCCGCAGAACGCAGCTGGTTGTCTCACGCTTCCGCCGGTCTCGGAGCCAAGTGCGATCTCGGTGATTCCCGCGGCGACCGCTGCTGCCGAACCGCCTGATGATCCACCCGGGCTCCGCGCGGGATCGACAGGGTTGCGTGTTGGTCCGTAGGCGCTGGTCTCGGTGGAAGACCCCATGGCGAACTCGTCCATGTTTGTCTTGGCCACGACGACGGCGCCCTGCGCGCGAAGCCTGGTGATCGCAGTCGCCTCGTATGGACTCATGTATCCAGACAGAATCCGCGATCCACAGGTGGTCGGCATGTCGAGCGTCGCGATGTTGTCCTTGACAGCTATCGCCATCCCGGGCAACGTCATCGGATCGCCCCGCCCGTACGCGAGCGCGACACGTTCCGCGTTCGCGAGTGACGACTCCTGGTTGGTCGCCACCACGATGTTGAGTCCATCCCGACCGAATCGCGGGTCGGCTGCGCGCACCGCCGCGTCGTTGGTCATGTCGATGATGTTTCGCACTACATGTCCTCGTGCGTCGAAAGACGTGGAACGAGGATGAAACCATCCTCCGAATCGGGCGCCAGCATCGGCGTCGTGGTGTTCATCGGGAACGGCGCCACGGCATCGCCCCGTAGAGGAGCACCGGCACTCTTCAAGTCGCGGGCCAGCGCGATGGCGGATGTAATTGCGTCCTCTCCGGCCTCCGTGATCTTTGTCGTGTCCACTCGCGTGAGCACATCCATGTGCGCGAGAATGCTGTTGAGCTGCGCCGTCATGGCCGGAACTTCCTCATCGGCCAGCGACAATCGCGCGAGGTCGGCGATCTTGCGGATGTCGGTTTCGGTTACCGCCATTGTCTTACTCTCTCTCGAGCTTGGTGTACGCCAGCTTGATGGTCTTCAGTCCAACTCCCTCATCGTCGAACGTGATCGTCGCCTTCACATCGCGTCCATTGCCGCCGATCTCGGCGATCGTCCCGGTGCCGAAGATCGCGTGACGAACGCGCTCGCCCCGCATGTACGCGGGCTCGTCCTGCGATTCGGCTTCCCAGTCGCGTTTCGCCTGCCGCCACTGCGGCACCTCGTGCGTTTTGCGCCGTACGGAATCCGCCCAGGAGTGCCGGCCGCTGGTCTTCGCCCGTATCGTTCCGCGCTCCTCCAGCATTCCATTGGGAATATCGCGGAGAAAGCGGGACGGAATCGCGCCGACGATCTCGCCGTTGCGGCGCCGGCTCTCGGAGTGCGTGAGATACAGCTTCTCTTCCGCGCGCGTTATCCCGACGTAGAACAGGCGTCGCTCCTCTTCCATTTTCGCCGGATCATCGAAGGCCTGCGAGGTGGGAAACAGGCCGTCTTCCATTCCGGTGATGAACACGACAGGATATTCCAGACCCTTGGCGTTGTGCATCGTCATCAACGTCACTGCCTCGGCGGATGGATCCAACTGGTCCGTGCCGGCGACGAGCATCGCCCGCTGCAGGAAGTGATCGAGCGGCGTGAGCCCGACTTCGCCGCCCTCGTCGATAACCGTCTCTGCCGCGCCATCGATGAGTGCAGTCACGTTCTCGATACGGTCGCGCGCCTGTTCCGGGCTGTCCGCCCGCAGGTAATCGCCAAAGCGCAGAGCCTCGACGAGGTCGCGCAGCAGCTCATCCACGCTCGCCTCGCGCGCCATGTCACGAAAGCGACCGATCAGCTCCGCGAAAGCAGCGAGCCCTGAACGCGCAGCAGGGCGTAACGCCGTCAACAGATCGGGATCAGACGCAGCCTGGAGCATCGACACACCCGCTCCCTGCGCGATGCCGGCCAGCGTCTCTACTGTTGTGTCGCCCAGGCCCCGCTTTGGCACCGCAACCGCGCGCCGGAATGCTTCGTTGTCCGATGGGTTGGCAATGAGCTTGAGATACGCCATGAGGTCGCGGATCTCGCGCCGATCATAGAACCGGACCGCGCCTACGAGTCGGTACGGCAGCGCATGATTACGCAGCGCATCTTCCAGAGTGCGGCTCTGCGCATTCGTACGGTACAGAATTGCGAAATCGCGCGCTGTGCGATTCTCGGACGACATGCGCGACATGATTTCCTCGACTACCCAGTCTGCTTCGTCGCGATCGTCGAGTGTAGCCGTGACGGTCGCGCGCTCGCCCGCCGGCCGCGTAGCCCGCAATGTCTTGCCCTTCCGCCCGACGTTGGCGCTGATGGCGGCGTTCGCGACTTCGAGAATATTGGGCGTCGAGCGATAATTCTCCTCCAGGCGCACCACGCGCGCGTCGGGAAACTCGCGCTCGAAGTCCAGGATATTTCGGATGTCCGCGCCGCGCCATCCATAGATCGACTGATCGTCGTCGCCGACCACGACGACATTGGAATGCTCTCCACCCAGCAGCTTGATGAACTGATACTGGGCGCGGTTGGTGTCCTGATACTCGTCGACGAGAATGAACTGGAAGCGTTCGCTGAGACGGCGCCGGAGCGATTCGTCGCGTGACAGCAGTTCCACGGGCAGTGTCAGCAGATCGTCGAATGTCACCGCATTCGCGTTCCGAAGTGCCGTTTCGAGATTGCGGTACACGACTGACGCATTGCGCGACACGGGATCCATTGCCAGCGACGCGTACTCCTCCGGAGTGACGAGCGCGTTCTTTGCATCCGAAATCAGCGACGCTACGACTTTTGCCGACCACGCCTTAGTGGAGATTCCCGCACCTTCCATCACGCGCTTGATGACGGCGACGTTGTCATCCTCGTCGTAGATCGTGAAGTTCGGCGCTCGCCCGACTGCCGCGGCGTGCGATCTCAAGAGGCGCGCACCAATGGCGTGGAACGTTCCGCACCACATGCCCTTTGGCTCGTAACCGAGCAGGCGGGCAATTCGGTCGCGCATCTCGCCGGCGGCCTTGTTGGTGAACGTCACGGCGAGGATCCGCGACGGATCAACCCCATGATGCTCGACCAGCCGCGCGATGCGCGTGGTGAGCACACGTGTCTTTCCGGAACCAGCTCCGGCGAGGACGAGCATCGGTCCTTCAAAATGCAGCACCGCCTCTCGCTGGGCCGTGTTCAGTCCGGCGAGGGGCTCGGTATCAACTTGTCGATTCATGATCCAGAATTATGTCAAACGTCGCGCCACGCGTGCCGGATTGCAGCAGCAGCCGCCCGTCATGTCCTTCGGTGACTATGCGCCGGGCGAGGGAGAGGCCGATTCCCCACCCCTTCTCCTTGGTGGAAAATCCAGCGTCGAAGATTCGCTTCCTCAACTCACGCGGAACGCCAGGTCCGTTGTCCTTCACTCTGACGCGGACTCGCCCTTCCGGCAGTTCCTGTACAGATAGTGTAACACGTCCGCCACGTCCGGCGAGTGCGTCGATCGCGTTCTTGGCCAGCGACTCGATCGCCCATTCGAGCAGAACCGGATCTCCGTCCACGACGAGCGATCCGCCGCGGCGCACCGATCGTATCGTAACAGCCTTTGCCAGCGTCGGCACGCGGGCACGAAAGTACGTCGCTACGCGCTCCACGACGTCACCCACGTCCACCTTTTCGCGTCGCGGCGGACGGCCGATCCGCTCGAAGCGGAACGCGACACGTCGCAATCGCTCCAGGTCGCCGTCCATGTGAGCGAGCGCGTGCGCCATCACGGGGTCGCCCGAGTCGTGATCGCGCAACAGCTCGATCCATCCGCTCATGCTCGAAAGCGGCGTGCCGAGCTGGTGCGCTGATTCCCGCGCCATTCCCGCCCAGATCTGCTCCCGGTCGGCTCGACCACGCGTTCGCAATGCGTATATCCCGGCAGTCAGGAACATTGCGATCAGCAGAGCCTGCAAGGCCGGAATGATGCGAAGCCCTTCCACCAGTCTCGTGTTGCCGAAATACACTGTCCCAACGCCGGGCTCGACAACCGGCTTGTTCTCACGCGCGAGCTCGCGCGCGTACTGCGCGATCCGTGCGTTGCTGCCCAGAATGTCCTTCGGCAAGTTCGCGGATGCGGTGACCGATCCACGCGCGTCAGTAACTATGATCGGTACGCCGGATTCCCGCATCAGGGCCGACAGGTCCTGCAGCGCGGTGGTCGCGTCAGTGTTGGGATCGCTCAGCGCGTCGTACACGCGTGCGTACATCTTGCCAACGCGCGACGCCTCGGCGCGCAGGTCGGTCACCACACTTCGCATGTAGAACACGTACCACGTGAGCAGCGCAACCACGCCGAATACAACTGCCCACAGCGGCGTGGAGCGGCGCACGCTCTACTTTATCACCGACGCGCCGAAATACGGTTCGAGCGCCGCCGGCACACGAACCGTTCCGTCCGCGTTCTGATGCTGCTCGAGAATGGCCGCGATGATGCGCGGAAACGCAAGCCCGGATGCGTTGAGCGTGTGAACGAAACGTGGCTTCCCGCCAGCCGTAGGGCGATAGCGAATGTTGGCGCGCCGTCCCTGGAAATCCATGAAGTTGCTGGACGACGAAACCTCGAGCCACTTCCCGACTCCGGGTGAAAACGCCTCGAGATCGTACGTCTTGGCACTCGCGAAACCGGTGTCTCCTGCGGCGAGCAGCAAGACCCGGTACGGCAATTCGAGCAATTGCAGGATCCGCTCTGCGTGCGCGGTGATCAGCTCGTGCTCTTCCAGCGACCGGTCCGGATGCGCATACCGCACCAGCTCGACCTTGTCGAACTGATGCACGCGAAGCAGACCACGCGTGTCCTTGCCATGCGCTCCAGCCTCGCGCCGGAAGCAGGGCGAATACGCAGTGAATGTCCGCGGCAGATCCGACTCGGGAATTATCTCGTCACGATAGAGATTGGTGAGCGGAACTTCCGCGGTCGGAATGAGAAACAGTTCCTCGTCGCTCAGGCCGTACTGCTCATCCTCGAACTTGGGGAACTGCGCCGTGCCCGTCATCGACTCGCGATTGACAACTGCGGGAACCCAGGTCTCCTGATATCCGTGCTCGCGCGTGTGCGTGTCGAGCATGAGGTTCATCAGTGAGCGTACCAGGCGAGCGCCCTCGCCGCGATACACGATGAAACCGGAACCGCTTATCTTGGCGCCGCGCTCCAGATCGATGAGCCCGAGCTTCGCACCGATCTCCCAGTGCGGCAGCACGCCCTCAGGCGCGCGCGGAGTTCCCCACGTTCTGACCACCGTGTTGTTCTCCTCTCCGCCGGCTGGAACGTCCGCAAGCGGCACATTCGGAATCTGCAGCACGACCGCCGACAATTCTTCTTCCGTCGAAGTCAGATGCATCTGCAACGCGTCTATCTCGTCGCCGAGCGCTCTGCCTTCGGCGATCAAGGACTCTGCATCCTCACCTGCGCGCTTCAGTTTGGCGACTTGCTGCGTCACCGCATTGCGATTCGCCTTGATCTCCTCGACACGCTGGATGATCGATCGACGCTCGGCGTCGAGCGCGAGCGCATGATCCACGAGCGCGCCGCTCGACTCCAGCATGTTGCGACGGCTCAGCGCGTCGCGGACAGTCTCGGGTTTCTCACGAAGCAGATGTAAGTCGTGCACGGGTGGTCAGTTCGATGGAAGGCCGGGCACCAGCGATCTGTAGCCGCAGTTCGGATCGGTCGTCACCCGCATGTAGATCGCGCGCGTGGTGGTCGGTTTGGTGCTGTCGATCACGACCTTCGCGTACAGGGTGGGCGCCGGATCGTAGATACAGATCGAGCTCGCCGTCGTCCGGCCGTTGACCAGCAGCACGAACGGCTGGCCCGGCGACACGACGATGGCCGTATCCGGACGGTAGTAGCCGCCCGGCGCCCTCTTGATGCTGTCGTACGGAGTCGTGAACATCGTCTGGATTCCGACCTGCGGAGCACCGGAAAGTTGATTCACCAGCACCCGCACCGGACTCACCACCACCCGGCCCGTGCTGTCGAAGTCGAACCCAACGTCGAAAGAACCCGTGCCATCCACTCGAACAGTCGATCGAATGGTCACTGACAGCGCGCTCGGCAGGCTGGCGGAGGTACCGCTCAAGGCATACGCGACGAGCGTATCCGTAACCACAGGCAGATCCGCCTGAAGTATGTTCGTGTCCTTACAGCCTGTGGCGAGCGCAAGGCCGACAATGGCCGCGGCCGCCGCGGCGGGATAGCGTAGGTGCATGCGCTGAAGCGGAGCGGTTAGAAATGGAGGTACCCGCCAGAGAGCAGAATTCCCCGTGGCGTAGCCTCGTAGAATAGCCGTCGGGACGGTACTTTTCAACGCATGGCGACACTACGCGAGTTGACGGAAGCGATCCAGAACCGCCCGGGGGTTGAAGCGGTCGTGATTCTGGGCGCCGATGGCCTCCTGATCGAGACGCACGATACGGCTCAGAACCGCGCGGAAGCGCTGGCCGCCCGCGTGCCGGCGGTGGCCACCGCGGCCAGCCAGCTGGGCGACGCTGCCGGATCCGGAACGGCCGCCCTGGCGGTGCTCGAATTCGAGCGCGGCTACGGCGTCGTGTTGCGGCTATCCGACCAGGCGCTGTTGTTTGTCTCCGCGACCGCTGACGTAGCGCTCGCCGATCTGCTGTACGACCTCAGACAATACCGGTCTTCGATGGCCGCGTTGGTCTAGGAACAGTTCGTTGGCAACAGAGAGCGCACAGCAGCGCAAGCAAGTACTCGTCGCGGACGACGAGCCGCACATTGGTCGCATCATCAAGATGAAGCTCGAGGCGGGACCGTTCGACGTCACGCTCGCATTCGATGGGCGAGAGGCGATCGAATCGCTTCACGCGGGCGACACGCGGTTCGATCTGGTCGTGCTCGATCTCATGATGCCGGAGCGAACCGGGCTCGACGTACTGCAGGACCTGCGTGGTACACTGCGCAGTGATATACCCGCAATCATTCTCACAGCGGCGGGCCAGGATGAACAGGAGCGCGCAGCGTTGGCGAGCGGAGCCAACGCATTCGTCACCAAGCCATTCAGTCCGAAGAAATTGTACGCGCTTGTGGCGCGCCTGACCGGCATCGAGGGTGCCGAGGACGAATGACGGAGCCGGTCTGGAGTGTCGTGCTCGCCGGAGGCATAGGTTCGCGGTTCTGGCCGCTCAGCACGCCGGAGCGGCCAAAGCAACTGCTTCCGCTCGTTGACGAGCGACCGTTGCTCGTCGCGACGCTCCAGCGCATGCACGAACTGGTTCCGCATGAGCGCACTCTCGTACTCACAAACGCATCGCTCGTCGATCCGATCTGCGCCGCTGTGCCGGAGCTGTCACGCGCCAATATCGTCCCGGAGCCTCGGCCGGCCGGCACGGCAGCGGCGCTTGCATTCGCAGCAGCCGAGATCGCGCGACGCGCTGGGCCCGAGACCGTGATGATCTGCGTGCACGCAGACTGGGCGATCGCAGACGAACCGGAATTTCGCGCGACGCTCGAGCGCGCAGTGGACGTTGCTCGCAAACACCACGGATTGGTGACCGTCGGCATAGTTCCCACCCGTCCCGATCCTGGCTTCGGGTACATCGAGCCCGGAGACGCCGTACCCGGCTCGCCGGCGCGTCGAGTGCGCCGCTTCATCGAGAAACCCACACGCGAGCGCGCGATCGAGCTGTGCGCCAGCTCGTGTCTGTGGAACTCCGGCATTTTCGTCTGGCGCGTGGGCGACTTTCTCGATGAAGTGCGAAAGCACACTCCCGAGGTTGCGCAGGCTCTCGACGAGATCGATGGAAAGCCCGACTCGCTCGCACGATTCTTCGCGTCGGTCAAGTCGGTATCGGTCGACGTTGGCGTACTCGAGCGCAGCGATTGCGTATACGTGATTCCCGGTGATTTCGGCTGGGACGACGTCGGCACGTGGGCATCACTGCATCGCGTGCGCGTGCAGGACGGCCATGGAAATGTCGTGAGCGGAACTGCGGTCGTGTCGGACGCTACCAACAACGTGGTTCACGCCGAAGGCAACGCGGTGGTGCTGTTTGGCGTGTCCGATCTCGTCGTCGTCACACGTGACGGACTCACGCTCGTCACGACGCGCGATCGCTCTATCGATCTCAAGGGGCTCATCGAGTCGCTGCCACCCGGGATTCAGGCTCGCACATGACCACGCTCTACGTCTACGACGACGCACTCGCGCGCGGCTTCGAGCCGTTCGCGCTCACGCGTCCGGTTTCCGAACTGCGGGCTGGCGCGGAGCTGATACGACGACGCTGGGCATCGGTGCTGGTGGGCAACGTCGCCGGCTTCGTCAGCGCCGCGCACCTCGCCGATTTCGAGGAGGGCGATGCACCGCCAGCGCTCGCTGGCGACGCGGTTATACCAGCGGGCGCAATCATCGGGAATTCCCGCTTCGTCGTCGCGCTCGACGAAACGCTGAGAGGAACCGATTCGGCCTGGAGCTGCGACGGTCGTATCTGCGCTGTTCGGCTGACACAGCCGCTCCCCGCCTCGGCGCTCGCGGACGGCTCGCAAGCGCTCGAAACGCTGGCGATCAATTCGCGCGTCACCAGTCTCCGCGGACGCTGGATCTCTGCGATCTGGGATCTCATCGCGCAATTATCTCCGCAGCTGATCGAAGACATCCCGATCATCGCTGCTGGAATCGATACGGTACCGGAGCCAGCCGGAATCCTGGGACCTCATCAGGTGGCCATCGAGCGCGGCGCGTCGATCGAATCGTACGTCATATTCGACGCGACCGCGGGGCCGATCCTCATCCGCAAGGGAGCGACGGTTTCGGCGTTCACACGGGTGGTCGGCCCATGTTGCATCGGCGCCGACACGACGATAGTCGGTGATCGTGTCGCCAATTGCTCGATCGGCGACAAATGCAAGATTCGCGGGGAGATCAGTTCGACGATCGTGCTGGGCCATTCCAACAAGGGACACACTGGCTTCGTCGGGCATTCGTACCTCGGCCGATGGGTGAACCTCGGTGCCGGCACGACTACCAGCAATCTGAAGAACACGTACGGGACCGTGCATCTGTGGACGCCCGATGGAATCGTCGACACCGGGCAGCAATTCCTCGGCACCATGTTCGGCGACCATGTGAAGACCGGCATCGGGACGATGCTCACCACGGGCACCGTGCTGGGCGCCGGTGCAAACGTCTTCGGCGCAGCCACGCATCCCAAGTTCGTCGCGCCGTTCTCGTGGGGCGAGAGGGAGCCGTACGCAACCTTCCATGCATCCAAGTTCATCGACGTCGCGGAACGCATGATGCAGCGCAGGGGCGTTCAGCTCGGCGACGCGCTGCGTCGACACCTCGCGCGCGCGCATGCACGGGCGACCAATTCCTGATACGCTGCCGGCACCGTATTGCTCCGGGCGCTTTTTCGCCGCTCGGGTGTAACGGTGACGATGAGAATGTGGCTGCTCGGCTCCGGAAGCCGGGGAAATGCGGTGCTGCTGGAATCCGGTGACTCCCGCCTGTTGATAGATGCGGGTTTCGCGCCGAGCATTCTGGTCGAGCGCCTGCGGTCAGTGGACATAGAGCCGGAATCGATTCAGGCAGTTCTCGTTACGCACGAGCACACGGACCACGTGCGCGGCGTGCGCGTGTTGTGCGAACGGTACGGTTGGGCCGCGCACGCGACTGTCGGCACCATAACCGCCTGTCGCGATCTGGCAGGTTGCGGAGCAATTCCGTTCCGCGCCGGCGATGGTCTGTCGATCGGTGACATCGACATCCTTTCGGTCAAGTCCTCGCACGATGCGGCGGAGCCGGTCGTGCTGGTCGCGACATCGCGCTCGACCGGCGCGCGTACCGGCATCGCATACGATCTTGGTGTTGCCGGCCAGAGCGTGATCGATGCGATGCGGGATCTTGACATGTTGATTCTGGAAGCGAACCACGACGAACTGATGCTGCACGGGGGGCCATACCCGGCATCCGTTCGCGCGCGCATTGCGGGGCGCCATGGACATCTCAGCAACGGCCGCGCGGGGCAACTTGCGCGCGACGTTGCGCATCGCAACCTGCGGCAGATAGTGCTTGCGCACCTGAGCGAGAAGTGCAACACGCC
>Ga0207657_10004350_pt1 | contig 15004 bp, 12 predicted proteins | sample KBSC33metaG_FD_184316 | JGI IMG/M metagenome (GOLD analysis project Ga0207657, IMG submission 184316) | Corn rhizosphere microbial communities from Kellogg Biological Station, Michigan, USA - KBS C3-3 metaG (SPAdes) (version 2) | ecosystem: Host-associated > Plants > Roots > Rhizosphere > Soil ... | reverse complement strand
CACGCCAATGCCGACGCGGCGGTCAATTATGCCGAGACCGGGGCAACGACCTTGGGGCACGAGATGGGCCACGGCTTCGACGACGAAGGTCGCCAGTTCGATCCTCAGGGACGGCTGCGCGACTGGTGGACCCCGGCGACCGCCGCCAAGTACAAGGTCAAGGCCGACCGGCTCGCCAAGCAGTTCGACCAGTATGAGCCGCTACCCGGCGTGCACATCAAAGGGAAACTGACGCTCGGCGAGAACCTGGCCGATCTCGGTGGCTTGGAGACGGCTTATGCGGCCTACCGCCGCTATGTCGCCCGCCACGGGGAGCCGCCGGTGCTCGACGGCTTCACCGGGGACCAGCGTTTCTTCATCGCCTATGCCCAGGCCTGGCAGGGCAAGCGCCGCGAGGGTTCGCTACGCCAGCAATTGCTCAGCAACCCGCACAGCCCTGAGCAGTATAGAGTCGACGGGATCGTCCGCAATTTCGACCCCTGGTACAAGGCGTTCAACGTCCAGCCCGGCGACAAGCTTTATCTGCCGCCCGAGGAGCGCGTTCACGTCTGGTAGGGGTTTTTGATAAAGTGGCGCTGTCCCGCTAGGGCAGCGCCGTGACTGCAACGATCCTCCCGCTAAGCGCTCAGCGCTCGCCGTCCCTGGATCCTTTGATGACTCTCGTCACCAGCGACATGAACGGCGTCAACGCTGTCATCCTCGAGCGGATGCAAAGCAAGGTCGCGCTGATCCCCGAGCTCGCGGGGCATCTGATTGCCGGCGGCGGCAAGCGCATGCGGCCGATGCTCACCCTCGCCTGCGCGGCGCTGCTCGGATACCCCGGGACGCGCCACCACAAGCTCGCTGCAGCGGTCGAGTTCATCCATACTGCGACCCTTCTTCACGACGATGTCGTCGACGGTTCGGGGATGCGCCGCGGCAAGCGCACCGCCAACCTCATCTGGGGCAATCCCGCGAGCGTGCTTGTCGGCGATTTTCTGTTCAGCCGCGCCTTCGAGCTGATGGTCGAAGACGGGTCACTACGCGTGCTCCGCATCCTCAGCCACGCTTCGGCGGTCATCGCCGAGGGCGAGGTCGATCAGCTCACCGCCCAGCGGCGTATCGACACCGACGAGGATCATTATCTTGATATCATCAGCGCCAAGACGGCGGCGCTCTTTGCAGCGGCGTGCCGAGTCTCGCCCGTTGTCGCGGAGGCGAGCGAAGACGCTGAGCTGGCGCTCGAATGCTACGGTCGCAATCTCGGCATTGCCTTCCAGTTAAGCGACGATGTTATCGACTATGCATCCGACGCCGCGACCATGGGCAAGGGCGTCGGCGACGACTTCCGCGACGGCAAGATGACCTTGCCGGTTATCCTGGCCTACGCCCGCGGCTGCGAGGCCGACCGCGCCTTCTGGCGCGACGCGATCGGCGGCAGCCAGGCATCGGATGAAGACCTCGTCAAGGCCATCCACCTGCTGAGGCAGACCGAGGCCCTGGGCGACACGCTCGAGCGGGCGCGGCAATATGCACGCCGGGCGATCGACGCGCTCGCGATGTTCCCCGCCGGAAAGGCGAAGGCTGCGCTGACGGAGGCGGCGGAGTTCGCGGTCTCGCGCGCATATTGAAACGGGCCCGGGCGTGATGCGCCTCCCGATCGACGACGTTCTACCCGACCTGCTGGAGGCGCTGCGAGCAAACCCTCGTGCCCTGCTCGTTGCCCCGCCGGGCGCGGGCAAGACGACGAAGGTGGCGCCGGCCATGCTCGACGAGCCTTGGTGCACTGGCCAGGTGCTGCTGCTCGTACCGCGCCGCCTTGCTGCGCGGGCTGCGGCGGAATTCATGGCCGGGGAGCTGGGCGAAAAGCCCGGCGAAACGATCGGTTATGCAACGCGCCTCGACAGCAAGGTCGGCAAGTCGACGCGTGTGATGGCGATGACGCACGGCGTACTCCTCTCGCGGATTCAGGAGGATCCCGAGCTAAGCGGCGTCTCCGCAGTGCTGTTCGACGAGGTGCACGAACGCAGTCTCGACAACGACCTTGCGCTCGCCCTTGCACTCGACGCCGCCAAGGCACTGCGCGAGAACCTGAGGCTGGTGGCGATGTCGGCGACGCTCGACGTCGAACGGTTCAAGCGGCTGCTCGACGACCCGCCGACAATCGTCAGCGAGGGCAAGAGCTTTCCACTGGAAGTCCGGCACATCGGCCGCGACGTCGCGGCACGGATGGAGCCGCAAATGGCGTCGGCGATTCGCACCGCTCTTAGCGAGCATAAGGGTTCGCTCCTCGCATTTCTCCCGGGTGTTGCCGAAATCGAGCGAACGGCCGACGCCCTGGGCACGCTTCCGGCCAATGTCGAGCTGCACAAGCTTCACGGCGGCGTCGATCCGGCCGCCCAGCGCAAGGCACTTGCCGCTCCACCGGCCGGCAAACGCAAGCTTGTTCTCGCGACCAGCATCGCCGAGACCAGCGTCACGCTCGAGGATGTCCGGATCGTCGTCGACAGCGGCCTTGCCCGGCGGCCGCGCTATGACCGGGGCGCGGGACTCACCCGCCTGGTCACCGAACGCGCGAGCCGCGCGGCGGTGACTCAGCGTGCGGGCCGCGCCGCCCGCCAAGCCGCTGGAATCGCTATAAGATTATGGGAGGAGGCCGCGACTTCGTCTCTTCCGGCGCATGACCCGCCGGAGATTTTGGAGGCCGACCTCTCCAGCCTGCTGCTGACTTGCCTCCTGTGGGGCGAGGCGGACCCTGCCCGGCTTCCTTTCCTCGATCCGCCGCCACGAGCCGGACTGGACGAGGCGCGCCGTCGATTGGGCAACCTTGGTGCAATCGATGGTGGGGGACGCGTTACGGATCACGGTCGCGCGATCGCCGCGCTGCCGTTGGAACCTCGCCTGGCGCATATGCTGCTCGACGCGCGAGCCCGTGGTTTCGGAGCGGCAGCTGCGGATGTCGCCGTATTGCTGACGGAACGCGGTCTGGGCGGCAACGACCCCGACCTTGAGCAGCGCTGGCGTCGCTGGCGGTCGGACAAGTCAACGCGCGCCGAGGCGGCCCGCAAGCTCGCCGGCGGATGGCGCCGCCGCCTCGGCATCCATTCGGAAAAAGTCGCCGACCATGGCCTCGCGCGATCACTCGCGCTCGCCTTCCCCGACCGCGTCTCGCGTCGGCGCGACGAGTCGGGCGAGAGCTGGCAGTCGGTCGGTGGGCGCGGCTTCCGCCTTGACCTGGCGTCACCGCTCGGAGGGAGCCAGTGGCTCGCAGTCGGCGAGGTTGCCGGCCATGCCGCGGGCGCGCGCATCCTGTCGGCGGCGGCGATCGACGAAGCCGCCATGCTCGACCTCTTCGCGGAACGGATCGAAATCCGGCACGACGGCGATTTCGATCCCGCGACCGGTTCAGTTACCCCCACCCGCAGCCGCCGTCTGGGCGCGATCCGTCTTGCCAGCGGGCCCGATCCGAGCCCGGACCCAGTCGCAATTGAAGCGGCGTTACTCGAAGGCGTTCGCGAGCACGGGTTGAAGTTGCTGCCGTGGGATGAGCGTTCGACCCAGTTGCGTGCTCGCGCTGCCTTTGCCCATCGGTTTGATGCTTCAATCCCCGCGCTCGATGACGATATGCTGCTCGAGCGAGCCGACGAATGGCTGGCTCCCCTGCTTGGCGGAAAGCGCCGCCTCGGCGACATTTCACCGAGCCATCTCGCCTCGGCGGTCGAAGGCTTGCTCGGCTACGACGAGACACGCTGCCTCAAGCGCCTTGCACCGGCCGAATTCGTGAGCCCTGCGGGAAGCCATCATCCGATTGACTATTCGGCGCCTGCGGGCCCGACAGTGGAGGTGCGCGCCCAGGCTTTGTTCGGCCTAGCACAGCATCCGCCCGTTGCGAACGGCGGCGTTCCGCTGGTCCTCGCAATCACTTCACCGGCCGGGCGTCCAATACAGACAACCAAGGACCTGCCGGGCTTCTGGGCGGGCAGCTGGCGCGATGTCGCCAAGGACATGCGCGGCCGCTACCCCAAGCATCCCTGGCCCGACGACCCCGCGTCGGCGGCGCCGACGCTGAGGTCGAAGCGGGTCAGCTAGCTACTTGTTCACCGGCACCATCAAGTGTGCGTATGGGGTTCCAGACCACATCACGTACGGCGTGGACGTATCGGGCTTCGCGCCAGACGGATAGCCGGCAAGCATCGCCTTGCTGCCGACCAACATGATGTGCGGACCGGTCTTGATCCAGTCGTTGTCGGCTGTCGGCTGCTTGGCATAGGGATCGGTGTTGCTGGCATCGGTGCCGCCCTCGAGCATGTAGATCACGCCCGGCGTCCCGTCGGCCGGCGGCTTGTGATGGACCCAGGCGTCGGCCCATTTGGCGGCGTTGGCGTCGAAGCACATCGGGTCGGGACCCGGCGTGTCCGGCGCGTCGGGCATGCAGGTCCAGCCATTCTTGCTTGCGCGCAGCTGTTTCATAGCCCCGGTTGCGTCGACGGTGACAATGGCCGCGTCGTGCGCCAAGGCCGCCGGCGCCGCAGACTCGGCGCTCGCAATTGGGTCGCTGCTGGCGCTCGCCGTCGTCGCCGAGCTGCTGTTGGTTCCCGTTGTCGCGGTATTACCGTCCGGCGCGGTCGCGTTGTTGCAACCGGCCACAGCAAGCGCTGCCCCGGCCATCAACAGGATGCGCAGACTCATCGATGTCATAGCCCCTCCGTCGCTTGAGAGGGCCGGCGGATTAACACAGTTCAAGAGAAGTCGCACGTGGAACGCGCACGGCTTGATTTGGCGCCGCCACTTTGCCACGGCCTTCGCGATGACGGTTGCCCGTATTTCAGAGCTCGAACGCAAGACAACGCAGTCGGGTAAGGCGAATGCCGGCCGCTGGCTTCTCGAGTTCGAGCGGCAGCAGCCGTTGCGGGCGGATCCGCTGACAGGCTGGAACGGCTCGGGCGACACCAACCCGCAGGTCCGCATGACCTTTCCGACGAAGGACGCGGCAATCGCCTACTGTCGCAAGCACGGTCTCGACTATCACGTGGTGCCCGCGGCGCCCGTAAGACTCAAGCTTCAGGCTTACGCCGACAATTTCCGTTGAGCTACGTCCATAATGGAGGCAAGCTCCCGCGGCCGAGCTAGGGGGAAGGCTGCGTTTTGCTGATATCAGGCTGGTCATCGGGACCAGGCCCGAAGCCATCAAGATGGCGCCCGTCGCCCATGCGCTTCGCGATTGCGGGTTGCCCCCGACGCTGGTGCTCACCGGCCAGCATGCCGGTCTCAATCTCACCGAGTTCGGGATTGGGGCCTATCCGGCGGTGCGCCTACGTTGCCCCGGCGAGGTCGATCCGCACCGACATGTCCAAATGGTATCAGGCGCCGTACTTCCCCTGTTGCGTCCAGCGCCCGACCTGCTTGTAGTCCAAGGGGACACCTCGAGCGCTCTCGGGGCCGCGCTTGCCGGGTTCCTTGCCGCAGTGCCGGTCGCACATGTCGAAGCGGGATTGAGAACCCACGACCCTTTCCTACCCTGGCCTGAGGAGGAGTATCGAACGGCGATCGACGCCCGAGCAGAGCTGCTCTTCGCTCCAACCGAAACGGCCGCAGCCAATTTGCGCGCAGAATCGGTGCAGGGCGAGGTTCATGTGACCGGGAACAGCGGGATCGACGCCGTGCTGTCATTAGTGCCATCCGCCGCGCCATCGCTCGAAATCGGAAAGCTGCCGCGGATCCTGGTCACGTGCCACCGGCGCGAAAGCTGGGGCGAAGGTCTTCGGTCAATCTCCGCCGCGCTCACGACGCTTGCTCGCGAAGGGAAGGCGTTGATCGATGTGGTCCTGCACCCTAACGCACACGTCGCGGCCACGATGCGGCAGGCGCTAGATTCAACGCGGGGAATTTCGCTGATTACTCCGTGCTCGCATGGGGAACTGGTCCGGCGAATGTGCGATGCCGAGCTGGTGCTAAGCGACTCCGGCGGGATCCAGGAAGAGGCGCCTGCGTTGGGCGCTCCTTTGCTCATCTTGCGCGAGAAGACGGAACGGCCGGAATGTATCGTTAGCGGCAATGCCCGGCTGGTCGGCACCTCGACTGAGCGTATCCTCGCTGAGGTCCGGCATCTCCTCGAGAATCCGTTCGAGCGTCTGGCAATGGCCCGGCCGGCCTTTCCGTTCGGCGACGGACAGGCTGGCCCCCGGATCGCCGCCGTCATCGACCGGTGGCTTCGGAACCGAGTGGACGCCCATCGTCTCGCCTGACTGTTAGCTCCCACACACTTGCGTTATGGTCGAACGGCACATGGATGACGAAGGGGTCGTTAGCGACGTTCCGGAGGCCGAGCCGCCTCCCCCGTCGCCGCGCCGCATCGCCTATCGCCATCGCCTGCCGACCCGCCTCTGGCATTGGCTGAATGCCCTCACAGTCTTCGTTATGCTGATGAGCGGGCTGATGATCTTCAATGCCCACCCGCACCTCTACTGGGGGCAATATGGCGCCAACTTCGATCATCCCTGGCTATCTTTCCAGGGACGGCCAATTCCTGGCTGGGCGACGATCCCATCGACCTACAATCTCGCGGCAGCGCGGCGCTGGCACCTCGCCTTCGCCTGGCTGCTGGTGGTCCCACTAATCCTGTTCCTCGTCACCAGCTTCCTCAACCGCCATGCACAGCGCGATCTCGCGCCCACCCATGACGAAGTGAAGCCGAGCCACATCTGGCATGACATCCGGCAGCATGCGCGGCTGCGCTTCCCGACGGGCGATGCCGCGCTCCGCTACAACATCCTCCAGAAGCTCAGCTACGTCAGTGTGGTCTTCGTCCTCCTTCCGCTAATGGTACTAACCGGACTTGCCATGTCGCCCGCTATGGACGCCGCGTGGCCGTGGCTGCTCGACCTCTTCGGCGGCCGCCAGTCGGCGCGGTCCATCCACTTCATTTGCGCCGCGCTGCTACTCGCCTTCATTCTCGTTCACCTGGTGATGGTCGTGCTTGCCGGGCCCATCAACGAGATCGGATCGATGATTAGCGGTCGCTTCCGCGTGCCGCCCGACAGGAACCAAGCCTGATGGATCGCCGCCGCTTCATCGCTACCGGAACGTCAGGCCTGCTGCTCGGCGGTTGCGACCGCCTGAACAACAGCCCCGGCTTTCGCGAAGTCCTGCGCTCCGCCGAGAGGCTGAACATGGCCAGCCAGCGGTTGATCTCTCCGCGGGATGCCCTAGCGCGCGAATATGGCGAAGCCGACCTGTCGCCGGTTTTCCGTTCGAACGGCACGCGCGTCCCAGGCACGCCCGAATATACGCGGCACGCGGCGGAGCAATTCGCCAACTGGCGGCTGATCGTTGACGGGCTGGTAGCGCGGCCTCTGTCGATTCCACTGCGCACGCTTCGCACCCTTCCCCACCGGACCCAGATCACTCGCCACGACTGCGTCGAGGGCTGGAGCGCGATCGGCAAATGGCACGGCGTCCAGTTGTGGCGCATCCTTCAGCACGCGGGCCTCAGCACCCGTGCAAAATATATCGTCTTCCACTGCGCTGATCGGTTCGGCAACAAGCCTTATTATGAAAGCATCGACCTCATCGATGCCTTTCATCCGCAGACGCTGATCGCCTGGGGGCTGAACGGCCACCTGCTGCCGATCCCCAACGGCGCCCCGCTACGCCTGCGAGTCGAGCGGCAGCTCGGCTACAAGCAGGCCAAGTACATCGAGCGAATCCAGGCCGTCGACAGCCTCGCCGGTATCCACGGCGGCAAGGGCGGATACTGGGAGGATAATGTCGACTACGAATGGTACGCCGGCATTTGACTGCTAGCGCATCGCAGGGCGCAGCAGGTCATTGCCGCCAAGGCGGAGCATGCCTGGTGCAGGTGGAGGCGCTCCTTCGTCCTTGACGCGAAACGCGGCAAAGTCCCCGCTTACAAATGCCGGCTCCGTTGATGTTCTAATCCACTGGATGAACGCCGCGTCCGGATGCCACACGGTGAGGTCGCCCGGGTTCATAACCACGTAGCGCGGACCGCTGGAACTCATGGTCTCGACTCGAGCGATCGTGCGCTTGCTGAGGAGGATGATGGGGAAGGCGCTGGCCGGTATCGCTGCGTAGAAGCGTGCATCGGGCGGCTGGCCCGCCAGGAACGCCGCAAGTGCGCGCTGATCGTGCGCCGCATGGAACGAGCCGGTTGGCAATGCGTAGGGTGCCATGCCGTTAGCCTGGTAGACCAACGTCAAACTCTCGCCGTTTGCGACAATCAGCGCGTCCGCTGCCAGCCGGGTCCCGCAGGCTGCGAGGATCAGCAAGTGGAGTGCCAGCGCCTCATACTTCGCGCGGCGTACGACGAACAGCTGTGTCAGCTGGACGATGCCTGCGAACCACAAGCACGGAACTGCGGGCCACAGGTACCGGACGTGCGGTATCGGGGCCTTTGCGACCCATGCGGCAATGCCGCCGAGGCCAATGAGCAGGAAAATGGCGCTTAGCCGGGTCGATTCCTGGTGACGATGGGAGTCGGGGGCGGCGACGGACATCAGGTACGCACCACCTATCGCCGCCATCAGCCATATCGGCATGATCCGATCGGAAATGACAAAGGCCCACAATAGGTGCGTCGGCGACTTCACGCCCTCGACGCCCGAAGAACTCAGGAAGAAGCTTTGGGCTTCGCTGCCGCTGCCGGTGTGCGCAGCAAGATAGTAGAGGCCCATCGCCACCCCCAGTGTGGCAAGCGCCGATGCCATGGTGAGGACCGTGGGAACAAGCCGCCTTCGCCAGTCGCTTCCGGCAAAGATTGCGTAGATAAGAATCGCCGGCAGCGCGACCACGCAATTGACACGCGTCGAACAGGCTAGCCCGATCAGGAAGCCTGACGAGAGCGCGTGCAAGTAGGACGATTGGCCGCGGCGCACCCAGTGCAGGCATCCCCAGAACAAGAGCAGAGTGGCTATGATCTCTGCCGTGGCCAGCGACGCCTGGAAAATGAACCCGGGGACTGCCGCGAACAAGGCGGTCGCCGCCAACGCAATCGGGGTCGGACGGTTCAGCCGCTTGAGCACCATAAAGACAGTGACCAACAGAAGCAGCGCGCACAGGAGCGACACCAGCCGGTGCACGATCATGTTCGATCCGATCCACGCAAGCGCACCGTGGATGAGCAGGTGAATTCCTCCGCTGGTAAGTGTCGGACTGGCAAGCGCTTCCGACGGAGGCAAAGCGATGCCGAACGCGTTCATGGTGCTGAGGAGGATCCACGCCTCGTCCGCTTCGACCGTGAGCAAGCTCGCGGCGGTGCCGAAGACTGCGAGGAAGGTGAGGATCACCAATGCATAAAGTGGGATGGCAAATCGCTCGAGCTTTTCCGCAAGGAAAGCGATTATATTCAGTAGGACGCCGTCGCGCCTGGAGGCCCTGTCATTGCCAGCAGTCGCGCCAGTCGCACTGTTCCCGGCCGCCAGAATAAGTCGACCGAGAATAAAGTTCGACCCGGTAGTCACCGCCACGACTGCGAAAATGGAGATGCGCGCGGGAACGCCAGCCGCCACGAGCGCCTTGAGCGTTCCCAGGCCCAAGAGAAAGATGCCAACGTAAGATGCTCCGAGCGCGGCGCGCGCAGCAAAATCGCGGCGTCCGCCCGCGAACACTCGCGACGGATAGAATAGGACGACAAACAGCAGACCGCAGAGCCAACTCAGCGAATAGGCAAGCCACGGTGGCGTTGCGAACAGCAACAGCTCGTAGACCGCCAACGTGATCAGCGTATTGGCCGCACCGGCGAGGAGGAACCGCACGCCGTCAGCCGCCCAACCTTGGCGAGCTGCCAAAGAGTTCATGCGCGCTCCGCGACCAGTCGGCGAAACTCGGCATAGTCGCGAATATAGTCGCTCGCGTCATAGGGCTCCGAGGCGGCCACCATGAGAACCGCGTCCGCGTCGAACTTGTATTGGACGCCCCAAACCATCGGAGCGAGGTAAAGGCCGAGCGTCGGGCTATCCAATCTTACTTCTTCACGAGTGGCACCGTCGTCAACGACAACAGAAACGCCGCCATGGGCGGCGACGAGAAACTGCTCGCACTTGTGGTGCGCATGCTCTCCGCGGACGTCGCGGCTGGGAACATTGAACACCCAAAACACGCGCTTGGGCACGAACGGCAATCCCTTGCCCTGCTCAAGGACCGCGAGGCTGCCGCGCATGTCCGCGAAGTTCGGCAGTCGCTCGATCCAGCAATCGCCGACAGCCAACTCAAGGCGGCGCCCGACGTCGCGCGGAACTCTCCTCCGCTCAGCGGGGTCCTTGAGATTCTGTGAAGCGGCGTTGTCCTGATAGCTGACGATGACCGCGGGATTGCCGACGACCACAGCATTAGGTGGCACGTCGCGCGTGACGACTGCTCCCGCACCCACCATCGCGCCGGCGCCGATTTTCAGGCCAGGCAATATCGTTGAGTTCGCACCGATGGACACGCCGTCCTCGAGAACCGTCTGCAGGAACTGGTCGGGATATTGTTTCGATCGGGGGAAACGGTCGTTGGTAAAGGTGGCATTGGGGCCAATGAAAACGCGGCTTCCGATGCGAAGGCCATCCCACAACTGCACGCCGCATTTCACCGTCACATCATCGCCAACGACAACGTCGTTCTCAATGAACACATGGTCGCAGATGTTGCAGCCCGTGCCGATTCTCGCCCCGGGAAGTACGTGGGCGAAAGCCCAGACGCGCGTTCCGGCACCGACCGTCTCGCTCTCGCACAGACCCTGCGGGTGGACGAAGACCGTATCTGAACTCATTTCGCGTTTCATGCGCTTGAGGGTAGCCGCCCTTGGTCGGTCGCCGAGGCGGCCGAAGCGGCGGCCTTGCTCTCAACGACCCGAGCGACAAGGCGCAGCGGCCGGCGCTTGGTGTTCTCGAACGTACGCCACAGATACAGGCCCAATATGCCTTGCACGGCGAGCATGGCCGAGGTCGAGAAAGTGATCAGCACAGCGATAGCCGCGTAGCCCGGCACCTGGATTTCGCCGACGATGCGCAGAAGGCCGATCGCGGTGCCTGCCACGAGGCTGATGATGCAGCCCGCGAGACCCACCCATAGCACGAACATGATCGGCAAGTCTGTGAACGACACGATGCTGTCCAGCATGTAGCGAAGCCGCCGGCTGAGGCTCCAGGCGCTCTTCCCGTGCTGTCGTTCGCGCCGCGAATAAGCCACGAACTTGCGGCGGAAACCGATCCAGAAGAGCTGAGCGATGAGCGAACTGTTCGGCTCTTCGATCCTCAGCACCGCGTCGGCGGCTGCGCGGCTGCAGGCGAAGATATCGACGCCGCCTCGCGGAACATCGCGGATCACGCTCTTGCGATAGAGCCACCAGAAGGCGTTCGAGAGCGCGTCCCTGATCAGCGCGTCATGCCGTCCAGTGCGCTCTCCAAAGACGACGTCTGCCTCCCCCCGCTCCAGCACCGAGAAGAACTCCACTACCAGTTCAGGCGGTTCCTGGAGGTCTGCGGCCATCACGGCGACATTCGCGCCGGAAGCAAATTCCAGACCGGTCCGAATCGCAGTGAACGACCCGAAGTTTCGGCTGTGAAAGACGACGCGGAGTGGAAGGCTGGTCCGCTGACTGGCCGTAGCCAAGAGCTCACCCGAGCGATCCGGCGAACCGTCAACCACGCAAACGACTTCCAGACCATTCAAGCTGCGATCCAGCTGCTCCAGTGCTTCGAGAAGCGACGGAATGTTTTCCTCATTGCGATAGACGGGGATAACGAGCGTTCGCGCGATCGATCTTACCGCCCCGCGTGGCGATTTGGATATGGCGGTCATGACGGCCATTCCGATAGAGCAGCGCGAACGCGCTCAACCTCGTCGTCGGTGAGGTCTGGAAAGCACGGAAGCGTTAGGATGCGCCCCACGCTTTTCCGAGAGACCGGCAAGCCGTCCGGTGCGGTCCTGAACGGCAGGTCTCGCCATGCGGGCTGATCGCAATCGAGGATCGGATAATGAACGTCGGTCGCGACGCCCCGCGATTTCATATGCTCGAGCAGCGCGTCGCGCTTGTCACAAAGCACGATGGCCAAGTGGCCAACTGATTCTTCTCCAGCGTCCACCACTGCAATTCCCGAAGGAGCCGCCGCCGCGTAACGCCGGATGATATCACGCCGGCGAGCATTTCCTGCGGCCAGACCGGGGAGGAGAACTCGAAGCGCCGCCGCCTGCACCTCGTCCATTCGCGAGTTGCGCCCGCCTTCATCTACGACCCGATATTTCGCTCCCCAGCCATATTGTCGCAGCGAGGCGACTGCGTCAGCCAGCGCTTGGTCCGAGGTGGCTATCGCACCCGCGTCCCCCAATGCGCCAAGATTCTTGGTTGGATAAAAACTGAAGGCGGCGACCTTGCCGAGGCTGCCGACCTTCGCACCGCGGACACTGGCGCCGTGCGCCTGAGCGCAATCTTCAAGGATTGGAATGTCGGCATGTCCAGCCTGATCGAGCATCTCCCGCAGGCGGGGCACATTGAGCGGACCGCCATAAAGGTGGGTCGCGACCACGAACGCGGTCTCCTCACTGACGGAGCTTAGCACCGAATCGAGGTTCGCGAGCTGCGTTCGCTCCTCGATGTCGGCATATACCGGCACTAGCCCGAGAAGGCGGCAAGCGATGGTGGAATAGCCGCCGGCATTCGCGACTGTGATGACTTCCCGTTGATGAGGTTCCCGCACGTTCAAGAGCGCTCGCATTGCGATTTCGAGTGCGTCTGTCCCGTTGGCAACTCCAATGCACCTGGCGGTTCCCAGGAATTCCGCGAATTCGGCGCAGAAGCGCTCGTTCTCTTGGCCATTCAGCCACCAGCCGGAGGCGAGGACAGCTTGCGTAGCGGCAGTCAGCGCGGTGGCGTTCGACCCGAAGACGCGCTTCAGGTCGTTGATCGGAATGACTGGCTTCACGAGCTGCAAGTCGTTCATGTCGCCCCTGGCCATTGCTGAGCCGAGGCTAGCTGGCTGCAGCGCGTCCAACAAGCGTGCCGGACGGCCTCCGTGGTGATGGTCCCGTCATGGGACGCGAAGCCAAGGCTGAAACGCATCTACGATTTGGATTGAAACCGTAGTCCCTTCATCGCAGGACCCGGGGTGAATGAACAACGGCGCCGAAACAAAGGAGCTCAGAGAGCCGCTCTCGTTGAAGCGTCTCCTGGCGTTTGGCCGCAGCCGAACCGGTGTCCTCGCGATCACGACCGGCGGGACGTTCGTCGTCCGTACGATCAGTTCGGTTATTCTGACGCGGCTCCTGACCCCATACGACTTCGGTATTATCGGCATCATCGGCGCCATTTTCTTCGCTGTGACGATGGTTACCGATCTGGGTTTCGAGGCCTTCCTGATTCGGCACGAGCGTGCCGAAGATCGCCATTTTCGCGACGTGCTCTGGACCATTCACGTTAAACGCGGCGTCGCGCTCTTTATACTCCTCGCTCTCGGATCGCCGCTAATTGCATGGCTGCTCGACAAGCCCGTCATTGCTTTGCCCATGGCCGTGGCATCGACGATCTTCTTCCTCAACGGCCCCACCTCGCTATCGCTCATAATGGCTCTTCGACATGACAAGGCGCGCGAGGTCTCGCTGCTCGATTTTGGCCTTCAACTCTTTCAGACGGCTACGTGCCTGCTGCTTGCGCTCTGGTGGCGAAACGTTTGGGCACTGATTGGCGCAATGATGCTGCAAACCGCGCTGCGCACCCTGTTGAGTTTTCAATTGTTTCCAAATGCCGCGCAGCGGCTGAAACGGGACCGCGCAATTTCGCGGGAATTCCTCGCATTCTCACGCATCATCTTGATGTCGAGCGCCCTGACCCTGTTGATCGCCCAGACGGACAAGCTCGTTCTTGGCCGACTTTTTACTTTGAGCGAGTTTGGCCTCTATACGATCGCGGTCACGATCGCGAGCGCGCCTGCCGGATTCTGCGAAAGCTACGGGCGCCGAATTGCAATGCCGGTTTACGCACGCGCGTGGCGCGAGAAGTCTAGCTCGTTGGGGGCCACCTACTACGGCGTGCGGCGGCGAGCCGCCGCACTATATGCGTTCGCCTGCGGCGGACTGATTGGCAGCGCACCGCTGGTCATCGCGTTGCTGTACGACCCGCGCTATGCGCCTGCAGCGATCTTTGTGTCCCTCCTGATGGTCGCCACCGCCCTTCATTTTCCGAATGTTACGGCCAGCGAATTCCTGACGGCCGTCGGCGATATGGGTAGGATGTTGCGGATCAACGTCGTGCGGTTCGCCTGGCTCGTCTTCACGATTCCAGCCGGATTCCTTCTTTATGGCACGCTCGGCGTCGTGGGTGCGGTCGGCCTGGTCGAGCTTCCCGCCATGCTGTACTGCTGGAAGCTGCTTCACCGGATGGGCGTACTCGACCTGCGCGAGGAATTTGCGTTCCTGGGCCTGGTTGCCGTGGGCGCAGCCATTGGCTGGCTGGGCGGAGCCGAGGTGCTGCTCTTCTTTCCTCACCTGTAGATCACAGCGGTCAGGGCCGCCTGGACATACGCCGCGACTGTCGTCGTAGGCGGTTTGGTAAATGACCCATCAACGCCAGTTGATATTCGGCTAAGAGCGCGTTGACGCTCTGGCAACGGTTGATGCGCCAAAACGCCTCCGGGTGATCAGGTGCGGGCAAATGTCCCGACACTTTATGGATCTGGGGGTAAGGCAATGGCGAAGCACTCGCTCTACGGCGGCCGGTCGGCCGTCATCGCAAGTCAACCGCGGTGCCGGAGCTTCGGGAAAAATCGAATAATCGCAGCGCTGATGCTGTGCACTTCGCTCGGCTCGCTGACCGCGTGCAGCAGCACCGAGGAGCCTGACTCTGCCCAGAGTGCGATGGGCCGCAAGTCCAAACTTCCTCCTGGCAAGTCGATCGACACGTCTGGCAGCGGTACTACAACGCCCACTCCCCTTCCGGCGTCGTCGGGTCCGGTGGTTTATGATGCGTCGGTCGGGGCGGGGGTTGACGGGGACGGTTTTGCGCTGCTCCCGCTGCGTTCCGGCGCGCACC
>Ga0207657_10004349_pt1 | contig 15004 bp, 11 predicted proteins | sample KBSC33metaG_FD_184316 | JGI IMG/M metagenome (GOLD analysis project Ga0207657, IMG submission 184316) | Corn rhizosphere microbial communities from Kellogg Biological Station, Michigan, USA - KBS C3-3 metaG (SPAdes) (version 2) | ecosystem: Host-associated > Plants > Roots > Rhizosphere > Soil ... | reverse complement strand
GCGCGATCGCACGACTGGATGCGGCTCGGCCTGATGCCGCAATTCATCGTGCGACAGGCGCTGATCATCGGCTTCACCGCCGGCGCGTTCGTGCTCGGCTTTCACCTCGGCGCCACCGCCGCGATGCTGGCCAGCGTCGCCGCGGTGTGGATCGCGATGCTGGGGCAGATGCTGCTGCTCAATCGCCGCCTCGCGACGCACATCGAAGCAGGCCGCAAGGCCTACGATTTTCGCGGCTGGCTGGCGACCTCGCTGCCGATCCTGATGGTCGAGGGTTTCTACCTGCTGCTGTCCTACACCGACGTGCTGGTGTTGCAGCAGTACCGTTCCTCCGAAGAGGTCGGCGTCTACTTCGCCGTGGTCAAGACGCTGGCGCTGGTGTCGTTCATTCATTACGCGATGTCGGCAACCACCGCACACCGCTTCACCGAATATCACACCTCGGGCGACCGCGAGCGGCTCTCGGCTTACGTCGCGCACGCCATCAAGTGGACGTTCTGGCCGTCGCTGGCTGCGACCGTCGTGCTGCTGGCGTTCGGCAAGCCGCTGCTGTGGTTGTTCGGGCCGCAATTCGTCGGCGGCTACGACATCATGTTCGTCGCGGCGATCGGCCTCGTGGTGCGCGCGGCGATCGGCCCGGTCGAACGGCTGCTCAACATGCTCGGACACCAGAACATCTGCGCGCTGGCCTATGCGCTGGCGTTTCTCGTCAACCTCTGCCTGTGCGTTGCGCTGGTGCCGCGCTACGGCGGCCACGGCGCCGCCGCCGCCACCTCGATCGCATTGACGTTCGAGACCGTGCTGCTGTTCTGGATCACGCGCAAGCGCCTCGGCCTGCACGTGCTGGCGTTCGGCAAGCGCCGCGCATAAAGATAACCCGGTCCGTCATGGCCGGATTTATTCCGGCCATCCACGTCTTTCCTGCTGACGCGAGGGTGAGACGTGGATGCCCGGGACATAGGCGAGCAAAGCGACGCCGTCCTTCGGACGGCTATGCCGGGCATGACGAGGTTTATAACGCAAACGCAGCTCGCAACCGTGAAGGCCTCGCCTACTCCGCGGTCCAGCCGCCATCGATCGAGAGATTGGCGCCGGTGATCTGGCTGGCGTCGTCGCCGCACAGATACAGCGCCAGCGCCGCCACCTGCTCCGAGGTGACGAACTGCTTGGTCGGCTGCGCTTCCAGCAACACGTCGTTGATGACCTGCTCCTTGGTGAGGCCCCGCGCCTTCATGGTGTCGGGAATCTGCTTCTCGACCAGCGGGGTCCAGACATAACCGGGGCTGATGCAGTTGCAGGTGATCTTGTGGGTGGCGAGCTCAAGCGCCACGGTCTTGGTCAAGCCGGCGATGCCATGCTTGGCGGAGACGTAGGCCGACTTGAACGGCGAGGCCACCAGCGAGTGCGCCGACGCGGTGTTGATGATGCGGCCCCAGCCGCGCTTCTTCATGCCGGGCACGGCGGCGCGGATGCCGTGGAATGCCGACGACAGATTGATGGCGATGATCGCATCCCATTTCTCGATCGGGAATTCCTCGATCGGCGCCACGAACTGGATGCCGGCGTTGTTGACCAGCACGTCGACCGAGCCGAACGTGCTTTCACCCAGCGCCACCATGGCGGCGATCTCCGCCGGCTTGGTCATGTCGGCCGGTGAATGCACCGCCTTGACCTTGAAATCGGCTTCGATGCCGGCCCGCTCTTTCTCGATGTCTTCCGGCTTGCCCATGCCATTGAGAACAATGTTGGCGCCCGCTTTGGCCATCGCCCGCGCATAGGCCAGCCCGATGCCGCTGGTCGAGCCGGTGACGACCGCTGTCTTGCCTGTCAGTGTTCCCATGTCATGTACTCCTGTCTGGTTCGGTTGTTGTCTTATGCGACCGGCGCCCCGCGTCGTGCTCTTCTTCAGTGGTCAAATCGTAGGTCACCATGGTCTCGCCGTTCTGCGGCCGTTCCAGCCAATCCTTATGACGCATCGACAGATCAACGTCGTGGACGCCGGATGCCCAATGCTCCAGCATGTTGAGGCGCGAGAAATCGTAGTCCTTCGACGACCCGTGATAATTCTTCTGACGGTAGATCAGGTGCACCACCGTGACGGTGTTTTCCTTGGCGGCGTTGTTGAGGAATTTGACCGACGGATCGTCTTTCAGATTATCCGGCAACTTGGAGATCAAATCGCGCACCGCCTTGCGTGCGTTGTGGATCTTCTTGTTCTGGTCGGTATTCAGCCGTGTGCGGCTGGAATAGCGGATATCCTTCTCGCGCTCCGCCGCTTCCTGCATCGTCGTCGGCACCGGCCCGCGCGCGCTGAACAGATCGACCTGGAAAATCAGGAGATCGGTCGTCGTCTCCTGGTCGAGCACGTAGTCGAGCGGCGTATTGGACGCAACGCCGCCATCCCAATAGTATTCGCCATCGATCTCGACGGCCGGAAAACCCGGCGGCAGCGCACCAGAGGCCATGATGTGCTCGGGATGAATCTCTTGCTGAGCATTGTCGAAGTAAACGAAATTGCCGGTAGCGACATTGACGGCACCGACGCTCAGCCGTGTGATCCCGGAATTGATACGGTCGAAATCCACCAGCCGCTCAAGTGTCGCGCGCAACGGTGAGGTGTCGTAGTAACTCAACCCTTCGGGATTCGCTGTCGGCCAGAACTCGGTCGGAGGAAAGCGTGGCGTGAAGAACCCGGGTACGCCGAAGGTGGCGACGGTGGCTGCGCTGCCTTCGTTGAACAGCGAACGGGCATAGTCATTGGGCAATTCCGGCCGCCACGGCACCGGCGCCGAAACCATGTCCCAGAATTCCGTGAGCCGCTCCATGCGCTTTTCGCGGGCGTTGCCGGCGATGATCGCCGCATTGATCGCTCCGATCGAGATTCCCGCAATCCAGTCCGGCTCGAAATCGTGACGGCAGAGCGCCTGATAGGCGCCGGCCTGATACGAGCCGAGTGCGCCGCCGCCCTGCAGCACCAGCACACGCCGCGCCTGGGCCGGAGTCGCGGAAGTTGAAGCGCGCGGTGGATTCATGAGGAGCCGTCGGGGGGAAGCAGATGAGGAGATCGCACCGTGGCGTCAGTTGACGACGAGGTCAATCGATCAAACCTTCGCCGCGATCACGCCCTGGTTATCGCTGGTCCGGAGTCGCCAGAACAAGGGTCCAGAACACCTTGTACTTGGTGTTCGGAGCGTAGCTCGCCGCGATGCCGAGTTTTGTGACGCCCTTGGCCAGCATATTGGCGCGATGCGGCGGCGAATCCCGCCAGCCGGAGAACGCCTCCGCCAAGGTATGATAACCTGCCGAAATATTTTCGACCGCGATGGCCGCCGGATAACCCGCAGCTTTCAGGCGCCGGCCCAGCGATCCCTTGACGTCGTGATCGAGCTTGTTGCGGGCGGCCATGGCCATCGACTGGGTTTCGGCGACCTTCATCAGATCCGGATCGACCTCCACCGCGCCAAGACCGTTGTTCTGCCGATAGCCAGAAATCATTGAGGCGGCCGTCGCAGCATCCAGTTTGGCGCCGCCATGAGCCATGCTGAGATAGAATGCCGGCTGCTCCGCCGATTGCTCCACCCCGGTGCCGCAACCGCCCAACACCAAAAGGCCGGTCAAGGCCAACGCCAAACGCTTCATGCGCAAATCCCCACATCCACGAGTTGGTGATGTTGTTGCACACCAACCGTGGCCGAAAGGTGAATAAGCGGGCGTTTCGGTGAGACGGATTTAAGCGCTGAAAATCCTGAACCGGGTCGGCTGCAGTTCCACCACATCGCCAAGCTTGAGCTGGCGGTCGCGCGGCGTATCGATCTCGATCAGGGTTTCGCCGTCACCGGCCGACAGCGCGATATCGGCGCGCTGGATGGCGCCGAAAGTCCGGACATAACGGACCGACCCGCGCAAGCCGCCGCCGGGCGGCGCGACCTGCATGTCATGGCGGCGCACGAACAGTTGCGAGGGTCCCGGCGCCGCGCCGTTAGGCTTGATGTTCAGCGCCTGATCGCCGACCCAGACCCGCCCATCGCTGACATTCACCGGCAGCACGATGGACTCGCCGATGAAGCTGTGAACGAACGCCGTCGCCGGTCGGTCGTAGACCTCGCCCGGCGTGCCGATCTGCTCGATCTTGCCCTTGTCCATCACCACGACACGATTGGCGACTTCCAGCGCCTCTTCCTGATCGTGGGTGACGAATACCGAAGTGACGTTGATCTCTTCATGCAGGGTGCGCAGCCAGCGCCGCAGTTCCTTGCGCACCTTGGCGTCAAGCGCGCCGAACGGTTCGTCGAGCAGCAGGATGCGCGGCTCGATCGCCAGCGCGCGTGCCAGCGCAATGCGCTGCCGCTGACCGCCGGACAACTGGCTGGGATAGCGATTGGCGAGCCAGTCGAGTTGCACCAGATCGAGCAGCTCCTTGACCCTCGCGCGAATGCCGGCTTCATCCTTGCGGATGGCGCGCGGCTGCACCCGCAATCCGAACGCGACATTCTCGAACACCGTCATGTGACGAAACAACGCGTAGTGCTGGAAGACGAAGCCGACATGACGCTCGCCGGCGCCGCGCGCCAGCGCGTTCTCGCCATCGAATGATACGTCGCCAGCATCCGGCCAGTCGAGCCCGGCGATGATGCGCAACAGCGTCGTCTTGCCTGAGCCGGACGGGCCAAGCAGCGCCAGCAACTCGCCATCCTCGATCTTGAGATCGACGCCATCGAGCGCGGCAAACGCGCCGAATTTCTTGACCAGGTTCTTGAGTTCAATCGTCACTGAGCTGTTGTCCTTCGTCGAGATGCCGTTCCAGAATTGTCTTCGCCACCAGCGTCACCAGCGCCAGCATCGCCAACAGCGAGGCGATCGCGAATGCGGCCACGAACTGATATTCATTATACAGGATTTCGACCAGCAGCGGCATGGTGTTGGTCTCGCCGCGGATGTGACCTGATACCACAGACACCGCGCCGAACTCGCCCATGGCGCGCGCGTTGCACAGCAGCACGCCGTACAGCACGCCCCATTTGATGTTCGGCAAGGTGACGCGGAAAAATGTCTGCAATCCTGACGCACCGAGCGAGACCGCAGCCTCTTCTTCCAGCGTGCCCTGCTCCTGCATCAGCGGGATCAGCGCGCGCGCGACGAACGGAAAGGTCACAAAGATCGTCGCCAGCGCGATGCCTGGCACCGCGAACAGGATCTGTACATTATGATCCTGCAGCCACGGCCCGAAAAATCCCTGCATGCCAAACAAAAGCACGAATAGCAGCCCCGAAATGACCGGGCTGACAGAAAACGGCAGGTCGATCAGCGTGATGAGGAAGGACTTGCCGGGAAAATCGAACTTGGTGATCGCCCACGCCGCGATCAGCCCGAACACCAGATTGAGCGTCAGCGAAATTGCCGCCACGACCAGCGTCAACCGGATCGCGGCCAGCCCTTCGGGTTCCAGCAGCGCCGAGAAATAAGCTCCGACTCCGCGCGAAAAGGCCTCGGCGAAAACCAGCACCAGCGGCAGCACCACGAACACCGTCAGGAACAGCACGGCGAGCCCGATGACGATCCAGCGGATCAACCTGGGTTCGGTGCGCGCATCTGTCGCGGCCTCGCGCAGCACAATTTGACCATCTGTCATCGGCATTGAATCCTAGTGCACCGGAAAGCGGTTTTGCGCCCAGCTCTGGATCCGATTGACGGCGAAGATAATCAGAAACGCCGCCACCAGCATGACGACGGCGATCGCGGTGGCATCGGCGTAGCGGAATTCTGAAAGCCGGATCACGATCAAAAGTGGCGCAATCTCCGAGACGTTCGGCAGATTGCCGGCGATGAAGATCACCGAGCCGTACTCGCCGATGGCGCGCGCGAACGCCAGCGCAAAGCCGGTGAGGATGGCCGGGATCAGGCTCGGCAGGATGACGCGCGAGATGATCTGCCAGCGATTGGCGCCAAGACTTGCGGCAGCCTCCTCGATCTCGGTATCGAGATCGATCAGCACCGGCTGCACCGTGCGCACCACGAACGGAATGCCGATGAAGATCATCGCGACAAAAATGCCGAGCGGCGTGAACGCCACCTTGATGCCGAGTTCTGCCAGCGGCGCGCCGAGCCAGCCCTTCTGCGCAAACAGCGACGTCAACGCGATGCCCGCAACCGCAGTCGGCAGCGCGAAGGGAATATCGACGATGGCATCGAAGATGCGGCGCCCCGGAAACCGATAGCGCACCAGCGCCCAGACGATCACCACGCCCATCACGAGGTTGACGGCAGCGGCGGCGAACGCCAGTCCGAACGAAATTTTCAGCGCATTCAGCGTGCGGCGACTGGTGACGATGGCGATGAACTGATCCCAACTCAGTTCAAACGTCTTGATGAAGAGACCCGCGAGCGGAATCAGGACGATGATCGACAGCCATGTCAGCGTCAGCCCCATGGTGAGACCAAACCCTGGCAAGGTGTTGCGCCGTCCCTGTTCTCCGCTCACGATCATATCCTCTGGATGTCCCGATCAGTTCTTGTAGATCTGATCGAACACCCCGCCGTCGGTGAAGTGCGTCTTCTGCGCCTTGGTCCAACCACCGAACACATCATCGATGGTGAAAAGATCGACCTTGGCGAACGAACCGGCATACTTCTCGGCGACTTCGGGATCGGTCGGACGATAGAAATTGCGCCCGGCAATCTCCTGCGCCTCCTTGGTGTACCAATATTTCAAATAAGCTTCGGCAGCCGCCCGGGTTCCTTTCCGGTCGACCACCTTGTCGACCACGGCAACCGGCGGCTCCGCGAGAATGGAAACCGACGGCACCACAATCTGGAATTTGTCCTTGCCGAACTCCTTCAACGCCAGATAGGCCTCGTTCTCCCACGCCAGCAGTACATCGCCGACGCCGCGCTCGACGAAGGTGACGGTCGAACCGCGCGCACCGGTATCGAGCACCGGAACATTCTTGAAAATATCACCGACAAACTGTTTGGCCTTGTCTTCGGAACCGTACTTCTTCAGCGCGTAGCCCCACGCCGCGAGATAATTCCACCGCGCCCCGCCCGAGGTCTTCGGGTTCGGCGTGATGACGCTGACACCCGGCTTGACCAGATCATCCCAATCCTTGATGCCCTTGGGATTACCGGTACGCACCAGGAACACGATCGTCGAAGTATACGGGGAGGAGTTGCGCTGCAGCCGCTTCTGCCAATCGGTCGCCAGCAGACCTTTCGCCGCAATCGCATCGATGTCGTAGGCGAGCGCCAATGTGACGACGTCTGCCTTCAGTCCGTCGATCACCGAGCGCGCCTGCGACCCGGAGCCGCCGTGCGATTGCTTGATCTCGATGCTCTTGCCGGTTTCCTTCTGGTAGGCAGTTGCGAAGGCCTTGTTGAAATCGACGTACAACTCACGCGTCGGGTCATACGAAACGTTGAGCAGCGTCACGTCGGCCGCGTAGGCCGAACCCGCCCACAACAACGCTGCAGCAAACAATGCAAGACGACGAACCATTTCGATCTCCACTGAACCGACGACATGAGCGTCGTCGAGGACAGCGTCAGAATTGTTGAAGAGGATGCATCAAGTCAACGAAAGCGAATTTCAATGTTTGCTTCGATGCAGCGGCAATTTCCTACGAAGTCTTCATCGTATGGATGCCGCATTCCGTCTTGGCTCTGCCGCGCCAGCGACCGGCGCGCGGATCCTCGTTCGCCGCAGTTCGACTCGTGCACGGCATGCAGCCGACCGATGCAAACCCCGACGCCACGAGCGGATGCGGCGGCAGCTTCGCGAGCGCATAGATCGCTTCGATTTCTTCGCGCGTGACGTTTGCGAACGGATTGAATTTCATCCGCGCGCCATCTTCCTCGACAACCGGAATCGCCGCGCGCGCACCGCCCTGGAAACGCTTGCGCCCGTTGACCCACGCACGGAACGGCGCCAGCGCGCGCGCCAGCGGCTCGACCTTGCGGATGCGGCAGCACGCATCCGGATCGTTGAACCACAATTCGCGATCGGGGTCTTCGCGCGACAACGTTTCTTCGAGCGGGCGGATCGAACGCACATCGCGCAAACCCAATTGTGCGATCAGCGTATCGCGATAGGCCAGCGTTTCCTCGAACAGCCAGCCGGTGTCGAGAAACACCACCGGGATCGTCGGATCGACGTCGGCCATTACCTTGAGCAGCGCCGCCGATTCCGTGCCGAACGACGACACTACGGCAAGATGCTCGCGCCCGACAGTACGCAGCGCTGCCGCGATCACCTCGGCGGGCGAAGCGGTGGACAGGTCGCGATCCAGTTCGCGCACTGTCGCAGCGAGATTGGTCGGGCCGGCATGGTCGGCCTGCGGTTCGAGAAGCGATGTCATTCGGCAGCCACCAGAATATTCGGAATTGTTTGCGCCAGATGTGACGCGCGCCACGGCGCGGAATGCGCCACGACGTCACCAATGATGAGGATGGCGGGGCCGCCATCGATCTGCTGCACCAGCGCCGGGAGGTCTTCCAGCACACCGACAGCAGCTTTTGAATCCGGACGCGTGACCCGCGAGAAAACGCCGACCGGCGTTTTCGGCGAGCGACCGGCGTTCAGCAGTCCGGCACGGATCGCCGGCGCGGCGGTCATGCCCATGTAGACCACGACGGTCATTTCCAGATCGGTCAGCGTCGACCAATCGACATCGGCGGCATCCCTCGCCTTGTGCGCGGTGAGAAAGGTGACGCGCAACGCTTCATGACGGAACGTCAGCGGCACTTCGGACTCCGCCGCCGCACCGAGCGCCGCAGTGATACCAGGAATGACGGAATAGGATACGCCGGCGTCACGCAGCGCTTCGACTTCCTCGCCGCCGCGCCCGAACACGAACGCATCGCCACCCTTGAGGCGTACGGCGCGCTGGCCGGATTGCGCCGCCTCGATCAGCAGGCGATTGACCGCCTCCTGTCCGATGCCGGGTTTGCCGACGCGTCGGCCGACCGGCACGCGCGCGGCGTCGCGACGCGCGCGATCGAGAATTTCCGGCGACACCAGTTCGTCGTAGAACACAACGTCGGCATCCTGCAACGCACGCAGCGCCTTGACGGTGAGCAGATCCGGATCGCCCGGACCCGCGCCGACCAGCGTGACGCGGCCTTCGACGCCACCGGACGGCGAGCTACCCGCAAAGGCCGATGCATCGGCAATGTTGTTGAGTGCGGCTTCCGCATCATCGGCGCGACCTGCCAGCACCGCGGCACCAATCGGGCCATCGACCACGCGTTCCCAGAAGCGGCGACGCAGTGCGAATTCCGGAATGCGCGCGTGCATGACCTTGCGCCAGCGACCGATGAAGGAGGCGAGATCGCCGATCCGTGCCGGCAGCATCGCCTCGATACGCTCGCGAACGCGCCGCGCCACCACCGGCGAGGTGCCGCCGGTGCCAACGGCGACGACCACATCACCGCGATCGACGATCGCCGGGAAAATGAATGTCGAATGCACGAGGTCGTCCATCACGTTGACCGGCAGGCCGACGGCTTTGGCGCGCGCCGACAACGTGACGCCAACATCGCCCGCCCCGGCGCACAGCACCGCAATCACACCGCTCAGGTCAGCGGCAGCCGCATCGCCCTGCGCGTACTCGATCCGCGCACGAGCGGCCGGATCGATGCCGCTGACGTCGTGATCGCCATCGACCGCATACCAGCGGATGCGCGCCCCGGCTGCCAGCAAAAGCCGCAGCTTGGCGCGCACAAGCTCACCGGAACCCACCAGCAGGACGGGGCCGGTTTGCAGATCGAGGAATATCGGCAGAAATCTCATGTCGTGCTCCGACCCCGAAAATCAGGGTTGACTGGAATTATTTTCTATATATGTCTCTCACATCACGCGTAAAGAGAAAATTATTTCTTCTACAGCGCGATGTGAAAACAGAATTTCTTACTCTCGATCTCGGGTGTCGCAGATGCATCTTCTCTCGACCGATTCCGAAGCCCGGCAGCCGGGTGCGACAGCCGAGCTCCGCAGCCTCCATGGAGGCACCTATGCACAACTTGCGCCAACAAAAATAACCTCCGTGGAACCGACGATGGACCATCTCGACGAACTCGAAGCGCAGAGCATCTACATTTTCCGCGAGGCCTTCGCGCGGCTGAAAAAGCTGGCGCTGCTGTGGTCGCTCGGCAAAGACTCCAACGTGATGATCTGGCTGGCGCGCAAGGCATTCTTCGGCCGCGTGCCGTTTCCGGCATTGCATGTCGACACCGGCAAGAAATTTCCGGAGATGTATGCGTTCCGCGATCGCTACGGCAAGGAATGGGATCTCGATCTCAAGATCGAGCCCTGCCCGCCCATCGATGCCGTCGATCCGACGCTGCCGCCGGCCGCACGCTCCGCCGCCCGCAAGACCGAGGGCCTCAAGCTCGCGCTCGCCAAGTACGGCTTCGACGGTCTGATCGCCGGCATCCGCCGCGACGAGGAAGCGACGCGCGCGAAAGAGCGCGTGTTCTCGCCGCGCGGCATGGAGGGCGGCTGGGACGTGCGCGATCAGCCACCGGAATTCTGGGATCACTTCAACGCATCGCCACCGCCCGGCTCGCACCTGCGCATTCACCCGATCCTGCATTGGACCGAGTCGGATATCTGGGCCTACACCCAGCGCGAGAACATCCCGATCATTCCGCTGTATCTATCGAACAACGGCAAGCGCTATCGCTCGCTGGGCGATTCCGACATCACCTTCCCGGTGACATCGAACGCCTCCAGCATTCCGGAAATCCTGATCGAGCTCGAAGGCACCAAGGTGCCGGAGCGCTCCGGCCGCGCGCTGGACCACGAGACCGAAGACGCCTTCGAGCGGCTGCGCGTCGCCGGTTATCTCTGAGATCGCATGAATCGTATGAATCGAGTGCTGCCATGAATATGCTTGTTGCCAAACCTCTTGCCGTCGCTGCGACAACCACGGCTCACCGTCCGCAGATCAGCATCGTCATCGTCGGACACGTCGATCACGGCAAATCGACCTTGATCGGGCGACTCTTGTACGAAACCGGCAGCCTGCCGGACGGCAAGTTCGAAACGCTGAAAGCGGTCAGCGAACGGCGCGGCATGCCGTTCGAATGGTCGTTCCTGCTGGACTCGCTGCAGACCGAGCGCGATCAGGGCATCACCATCGACACCACGCAGATTCGCTTTCGCACCAACGCCCGCGACGTCGTGCTGATCGACGCGCCCGGCCACGCCGAATTCCTTCGCAACATGATCACCGGCGCCTCGCAGGCCGATGGTGCGCTGCTGATGATCGACGCGTTCGAGGGCGTGCGCGACCAGACCCGCCGCCATGGCTACCTGCTGCATCTGCTCGGCGTGAAGCAGGTCGCGGTAATCGTCAACAAGATGGATCGCGTCGATTTCAGCCGTGAACGCTTCCAGGAAATCAGCACGGAGATTTCCGCGCATCTCGAAAGCCTCGGCGTCAAGCCGACATCTATCGTGCCGATCTCGGCGCGCGAAGGCGATGGCGTCACCCAGCGGACTTCTAAAATCGGCTGGTACAACGGCCCAACCGTGGTCGAAGCACTCGACCAGCTCGAGCCCGCCCGCGCGGCCGAGGAACTGGCGCTGCGGCTGCCGGTGCAGGCGATCTACAAATTCGACGACCGCCGCATCGTTGCGGGACGCATCGAGTCCGGCAGCCTGAGCACGGGCGACGAGATCGTCATCATGCCGGCGGGCAAGATCGCGAAGATCCGCAGCATCGAAAGCTGGCCGGTGACGCCGATCAAGGAGAAGCGCGGCGCGGGACGTTCGGTCGGCATCACGCTCGATCGCGAACTGTTCGTCGAGCGCGGCGATATCATCAGTCACGTCGGCGCGGCGCCGCGCGACACGCGGCGGATTCGCGCGCGCATCTTCTGGCTGCACGATGCGCCGCTGACTGCCGGTGCATCCATCCTGGTCCGCCTCGGCACCAAGGAAACGCGCGCCGTGGTCGTCGCCATTGAAAAAGCCGTCGATCCCGGCGAACTGTCCAGCGTCGAGACCAAGGCCATCGGCCGCAACCATGTCGGCGAGATCGACATCTCGCTGGCGCAACCGCTGGCGGCGGACGCCTATACCGACAATCCGCGCACCGGGCGGCTGGTGATCGAAATCAACGGCCGTATCGCCGGCGGCGGGCTGGTGCTCAGCGTCGATGCCGGGCAACGCGCCATTCCGGTCGATATCGTGCCGGTGGAATCCGCGCTGCGGCCCGATGAACGCTCCGCGCGCTATCGCCATAACGGTGCCGTGCTGTGGTTCACCGGGTTGCCGGGCGCCGGCAAGTCGACACTGGCGCGAGCGCTCGAGCGCAGGCTGTTTCAGAACGGCGGCTCGCCGGTGCTGCTTGACGGCGATACGCTGCGCGCCGGGCTCAACGGCGATCTCGGCTTCTCGGCGAAGGATCGTGCCGAGAACATCCGCCGCCTCGCCGAAGTCGGTACGCATCTCGCGCGTAACGGCCATATCGCCATCGTCGCCGCGGTGTCGCCATCGGTGGAGGATCGCGCCGCCGCGCGACGTATCGCCGATGACACATTCCGCGAGATCTACATCGCGACGCCTGCGGAGGTGTGCGAAAGCCGCGATCCGAAAGGCCACTACGCCAAGGCACGCGCCGGCAAGCTCAATGGCTTCACCGGCATCGGCAACGACTACGAGGCGCCGGCCGCGAGCGAACTGACCATCGATACATCCAACCGCAGCATCACTGATGCGACCGACGATATCGAGCGCATGCTGGCGGACACCGGCATCCTGTTCGACGAACTGGTCGACCTCGCCGCCAACATCTGACGGCACCCGGATAGGGTAACGCGACGCGGCTGCACCTGCTGCAGCCGCGCCCCGTCCCTATGGGACGATTGGACCCCCAAAAGGCCTTCTCATCAGGTTGGATTTGGCGCTAAAAGGGGCGCTCAACCCGCCTTGGCTTGGCTTTCGCGCTTTTGCGCCCATAAACCGGCATTTTGCCGCCGTTTCTCGTGAGAAATCCTATTATGAATCGTATCGATGCCCACGGACTGAAGATCGCGCCTGTTCTGTTCGATTTCATCGCCAAGGAAGCTGCCCCGCAGACCGGGGTATCCGCCGACGCGTTCTGGGCCGGGCTTGCCGCCATCGTGCGCGATCTGGGACCGAAAAACCGCGAACTGCTGGCCGAGCGCGACACGCTGCAGGCCAAGATCGACGACTGGCATCGCGCCAACAAGGGCAAGCCGGTCGATATCAACGCCTACACCGCATTCCTCAAGGAGATCGGTTATCTGCGGCCTGAGCCGGCGACGCATGAAGTCGAGACCGCGAACGTCGACGAGGAAATCGGCAAGATCTGCGGCCCGCAATTGGTTGTGCCACTGACCAACGCACGCTACGCGCTCAACGCCGCCAATGCGCGCTGGGGCAGCCTGTACGATGCGTTCTACGGCACCGACGCCATCCCGCATGACGCCAGCGAAGGCGGCAAAGGTTACAACAAGGCGCGCGGCGCCAAGGTGATCGCCAAGGCCAAGGCATTCCTCGATGAAGTCGCACCGCTCGCCTCCGGCAGCCACGCCGACGTCACCGCCTACGGTGTCGACAAGGGTGCGCTGGTAACAAAGACCGCCAAGGGCAATGTCGGCCTGAAGAACGCCGCGCAGTTCGCCGGCTATCGCGGCGATGCCGCCAATCCGCAGGCGATCCTGCTGGTCAACAACGGCCTGCACATCGAGGTCGAAATCAATCGCAGCCACGTCATCGGCAAGGACGATGCAGCCGGCGTCTCCGACATCATCATGGAAGCCGCCGTCTCCACCATCCTCGACATGGAAGACAGCGTTGCCGCCGTCGATGCCGAAGACAAGGTGCTGGTCTATCGCAACACGCTCGGCCTGATGAAGGGCGACCTCGCCGCCGATTTCGAGAAGGGCGGCAAGACGCTGAAGCGTTCGCTCAATCCCGACCGCGTCTATACCGGCCCCGACGGTAAAGAGATCAAGTTGCATGGTCGTAGCCTGCTTTTGATGCGCAACGTCGGCCACCACATGTTCACCGACGCTGTGCTCGACGACAAGGGCGCGGAGATTCCGGAAGGCATTCTCGACGCGGCTGTCTCGGGCCTGCTCGCCATCCACGACATCAAGAGCAAGTCCGCGGTGCGCAACAGCCGCACCGGCTCGGTCTACATCGTCAAGCCGAAGATGCACGGGCCGGACGAAGTCGCATTCACCTGCGAGGTGTTCGGCCGCGTCGAACAGATGCTGTCGCTGCCGACCAACACCATGAAGGTCGGCATCATGGACGAGGAGCGCCGCACCACGGTGAACCTCAAGGCGTGCATCCAGAATGCCTCGCAGCGCATCATGTTTATCAACACCGGCTTCCTCGATCGCACCGGCGACGAGATCCATACCTCGATGGAAGCCGGCCCGATGATCCGCAAGAACGACATGAAGGCGCAGCCCTGGATCAAGGCCTACGAAGACTGGAACGTCGACATGGGCCTGCTCGACGGCCTGCCCGGTCATGCGCAGGTCGGCAAAGGCATGTGGGCCGCGCCGGACAAGATGGCCGACATGCTGGTGCAGAAGATCGGCCACCCCAAAGCCGGGGCGACCACGGCGTGGGTGCCCTCGCCCACCGCCGCGACGCTGCACGCGCTGCATTACCATCAGGTCGATGTGCTCAAGCGCCAACAGGAATTGAAGAAGGGCGGCCCGCGCGCCAAGCTGTCCGACATCCTCACCATCCCGGTGTCGCAATCGAACTGGGCGCCGGACGACGTGCGACAGGAGATCGATAACAACTGTCAGGGTATCCTCGGTTATGTGGTGCGCTGGATCGATCAGGGCGTTGGCTGCTCGAAAGTGCCGGACATTCACGACGTCGGCCTGATGGAAGACCGCGCCACCTTGCGCATTTCCAGCCAGCATCTCGCCAACTGGCTGCTGCAAGGCATCGTCACCAAGGATCAGGTAATGGATTCGCTGAAGCGGATGGCCGTGGTCGTCGACAAGCAGAACG
>Ga0207657_10004348_pt1 | contig 15007 bp, 9 predicted proteins | sample KBSC33metaG_FD_184316 | JGI IMG/M metagenome (GOLD analysis project Ga0207657, IMG submission 184316) | Corn rhizosphere microbial communities from Kellogg Biological Station, Michigan, USA - KBS C3-3 metaG (SPAdes) (version 2) | ecosystem: Host-associated > Plants > Roots > Rhizosphere > Soil ... | reverse complement strand
GAACGGCCAGACCGATGCCAGCAAGACGGGCTGCTGCCGATGATCCACAACCTTTTCCGATAGGCATTTCATTGACGATATGCAGGGCGACTGGAACGATCCTCTTTTTGTGAGCTTCGAGCACTTCTCGATAGGTGTTCAGGATCAGATGATTCTCGCGATTGCCGCAGACGTCGGCGTCTCGACCCTGGGCTGTGATGGAGAAATCGTTGGCCGGCGTGGCAGTCACCCGCAAGTAAAGGCCAAAGGCGAGAGCAGCGGCATCGAATGCGGGTCCGAGATTAGCGGACGTGGCGGGAAGCACGAGTTCAAGAGCTTTGGCAGAAGAGTTCGTGCGGGCCATTATCCGGGCTGCTTCTCGGCAGCTTGCAGAGTTTTGATGACCGCATCTGGATTTGCATCGAGAACGACAGGAGCACGCTGCTGCGCAGCCAGAATCTTCGCTTCATGCTCATGGGGCGAGCCGGAGAATAGCTCGCCACGATGAAATTTGAGAGTGAATTCGGGATCTTTTAAAAGATGGCCCGTCAGTATGAGAACAACCTGCTCGCCGCGCTTGATGAAGCCCTGCTGAACCAGTTTGCTGGCACCCACCAAGGTGACGGCGGAGGCTGGTTCGCAGCCGATGCCGTCGGCGCCAATTTGCGCCTTTGCTTCAGCGATTTCCACTTCAGTGGCTTCTTCCACTGTGCCACCCGTTTCCTGGAGAGCTCGCAACGCTTTTTTCCAGGAGGCGGGATTCCCGATGCGAATTGCGGTTGCCAGCGTATCCGCCTGTACGGAATTCAGTTTCTTTTCATGGCTGCGAATCATGCGAACGAATGGATTTGCTCCGCAGGCCTGGATGATTGAGAGCTTGGGTAGCCGCGAGATCAGGCCAAGAGTCCGCAACTCCAGAAGAGCCTTGCCCAGGGCAGAGGAGTTTCCCAGATTTCCGCCAGGAACGACGATGTGATCGGGAACATTCCAACCTAGCTGCTCGAGCAATTCAATGGCAGCGGTCTTCTGGCCTTCAAGGCGATAGGGGTTGACAGAGTTGAGCAGATACACGGGCATGCGCTGGACAACCTGGTTCAATACCCGCATGCAGCCGTCGAAATCGGTGCGCAGTTGGCATGTGACCGCGCCGTAGTCGAGAGCCTGCGACAACTTTCCCCAGGATATTTTTCCTTCCGGGATCAGCACCAGACTGCGCATGCCACCGCGAGAGGCGTACGCAGCCATCGAGGCGGAAGTGTTGCCGGTCGAGGCACAAGCGACCCACCGGAAGCCTTCCTGTCGAGCAAAGGACGCTGCTGTCGTCATGCCGGTGTCTTTAAAAGAACCCGTGGGATTCATCCCCTGGTGCTTGGCAAGCAAGTGGTCGAGCCCCGCTACACGTGCGCAGGATGGCAGCTCATAGATCGGAGTGTTGCCTTCACGCAGGGTGATGGGAGCAATGTCATTTTTTAGCCGAGGTAGAAGTTCGCGAAAACGCCATACTCCGCTCTGGTCTTCTGGCACGAACGAACTTCGACGGCGCAGCCAGGTTGACTTGAGTTCAGCGGGCGAAAATCCGGTGCTGCGCGACCTTTCCCAGTCCGGGTAGAAGACTTCCAGCAAGTCGCCACAGTGCTTGCAGCGGAAGTCCTGCCCCGCAGTGTCGGGTATGGTGCCGCAGGAGATGCAGCGCAGGCGAGAGGTTTCGCGCTGAAGGGTAGCCGAGGATGGGGCTGGCTCAGTCATTCAGAAATGCTGTAAGCGTCACTTTGTTCCGCGCAGGTATCGATCGTCCTTACTCATCCAATCGGCGCGCGGGGGATTGAAGACATCGAGATCTACGGTTTCCTCCAGTGCTTCCGCCCTGTGAGGCATGTTGGGAGGAATGGTCAGGACCTCGCCGGCGCGGACCACGATTTCCCTGCCGTCGATCCAGAACTTGAGAGCGCCCTCGAGAATGTACGTGACCTGCTCATTAATGTGGCTGTGCTCAGGAACAATGCACCCTTTTTTCATAAGGACGCGGGCCACCATGATGTCGCGTCCGACCACAAATTGGCGCCGCAGGAGAGGGTTCAATTCCTCGAGTTCGACCGTGTTCCATGGAATGTATTTCAACTCCGCTTTGGCGCGCCGCTTGGGGAGACCCTGTTGACGGAAAGCGCTGCTCTCTCCAGCTAACGCCACGCGAGGCTTGCGTACGACGCGCTTGGAGCGCGGCTTGGCGGCTTTCGAACTCTTGGAACGCGCCGTTTTCGACTTAGCCATATCAGTGCAGCTTCCCTTCGTAGATGCTGGTTGCGGTGTCGTGCAGGTATGCTTTGGCCATCTCGAGAGCCTTGGCTTCGCTCACTTCGCCCATGGAAATCATTTCCGCCAAGGCTGCGGTAAGTGCAGTTCGAGCCGACTGCACGCCCAGCCAGTAACTCTCCTCGGCGCCCAAGACCTCATTGTACGGGAAAGAGTCAGTGCCAAACGTGATCTTGTCAGGAAAGGTTTCCAGCCATTGCTTCAACGAATGCTTGAACTCAGACGGATACATGACGATCTCCTGGTAAGAAGATTCCATGTAAACGTTTTTCACCGCAGCCAGGAAGATCGCTTCGCGCTCGAAGGGGTATCCGCCGTGGATCATCACGAAGGTGGTGCTCTTGTACCGCGGATCGCGCAGAACGTTTTCCAGGTTCATGATGCCGCTTTCGGTCAGGCTGAAATAGTCGCCGATGCCGACGGCAGAATGGATGTGAACCGGAAGGTGAAGGCGTCCGCCTTCCGTGACCAGGTAGCGAAAAATGAAGTCCTGAAAAATGCGGTACTCCTCGGGAGTGGGCACGCCGCCGGCAACATACTTTTTGTAAATGGCCTCGGCTTGCTGACGTGAGGGATCGCTGAATTTCGTAGTCCGGAAGTAGGCGACCTCAAACTTCATGGCGATTCCGCCCTTTTTCTGGTTGTCCTCCAGCGTACGGCTTACGAACGAGAGATAACTCGAGAAGTCGGACGGCAGCTTGCTCACGTTTTCCTGTTGCATCCAGCGATGCAGCATCTTCTCTTGCAGAGGAATGTAAACCTCTTCGTCCGGATTGCGCGAACGCTGCTGGCTATTGTTAAACGGCCACATGAAAGCGTCGGCAAAGAAAACCCACACGAAGCGCTTGGGATCGAGGTAATCGGCCATCATGGCGCGGTTCGCGACCGAGCGCTCGAGGTTGAGCTTGTCGAGGATCATATTGAAGTAAGCCGGGCCGGGATATTGCTTGCGCAGTTCGGCCTTCTTTTGCACGAGCCACTTCGAGTGCTCTGGAGAGAGGTCGTTGTATGGATAATCGAAGAGGGCCTTGGCGGCAGCGACTAATTCAGGATTGCTGTCGCGCTCGCGGAAAGGAACGCTGCCCGGAGGAGCGGCCATTGCGTCCACGTCAGAGTCTTCGGCGAAGCCGGGGTGGGCGTGGTGGTCGAAGGCAGGAATTTTTTCGATTTGGGGAAGGAGTCGGTCGTAAATCTGTTGGACGTCAGGGCCGGGGAGCGGACGCGCCTGGGCCAAAGCTGAAACGGAAAGCGCGCAGAAGATCGTGAAGCAAAAGCAGGTGCGAATTGGATTCACTCGTGTGACCTCCAGATTGGAACACCTCAGCAGCTAAAGCTGCACATCGTGCGCGTGCATTTGCAAGAAGCAAGTACAGACATTCCAAGCGTCGTCGGACTATCGCGCAGCCGTTGTACCCTGCCAGACCGCCGAAACTTTCTTCATGCGCTCGACCGCTTCATGCAGTGTGGCCGTCGAAGACGCGAACGAGAAGCGGACGAAATCCTTGCCCAAAGGGCCGAATGCGGCACCGGGAATGGCGGCGACTCCCGCTTCTTCCAGCATGATGCGGCAGACTTCTTCGGCGCTCATGCCGGTTTCTACAATATTGACCCAGGCGTAAAACGCGCCCTCGGGGGCAGCGCACCGGAATCCAGGAACCTGATTCAAGTCGCGTGTGAACTGTTCCCGGCGCTTGCTGAACTCGGCAACCATGCGTGGTGTCGCCCCGTCGCGATCGCGTAACGCTTCAATCGCCGCATGTTGGGTAAACTCGGCCACGCAGGTGTAGCTGTTCACCGTCAGCATATTGAGATGGGGCACGATCTCCGGCGGCGCGACGGTGTATCCAAGACGCCAGCCAGTCATGGCGAAACTCTTTGAGAAGCCATCAATAATCAGCGTGCGTTCCGCCATTCCGGGATAAGCCAGCATCGAGATGAAGTCTTGTCCGTAGATGATGCGGGCGTAGATCTCGTCGGACAGGACGTAGAGATCATGTTGGGCAGCCAGTTCGGCCATCCGCCGCTGCACCCGGTCGGTGTAGACCGTGCCAGTGGGATTGCTGGGCGAGTTAGTAATCAGAATTTTCGTGCGCGGCGTAATCTTCGACGCCACTTCATCGGGATCAGGCTGTAATTGATTTCGCTCAGCCAACTCGAACGGGACAGGAACTCCCCCTAAACCAAGCGTAATCGAGCCATAACCAGGAAAACCCGGGTCGGGATAAAGAACTTCGTCGCCAGGTTCGATGAGCGCCATCATGGCCATGAACAGCGCAATCTTGCAGCCCGGGGCGATGACAACGTTGTCACCTGACACTTTGATATTGCGGGTTCGCAGTAGATATTGAGCGATTTCGTCGCGCAACGCAGGAACGCCCTGCACGGGACAGTAGCGATCATGCCCTTCGCTTACTGCTCGAGTCAGAGAATTGATGACGGGTGGGGCAGGATGGAAGTCGGGTTCACCAAGTTCAAGGTGAATAATGGATCGGCCTTCGCGTTCCAGTTCTTTGGCGCGCGCGTAGACGGACAGCGCGCCTTCTCCGGTCATCACTGCCATTCGAGAAGCTATCGGTTTCATGGGACTGTATTCTACCGTGCCGCTGGCGCCGGAGTGATGGGGATGCGCAGAGCGCCAATAAACCTGGGGAAGAACTCGAACGCGGCGGCTACGGCGGTCAGTTCCATGATCTGAAGATCGTTGTAGGCGGCCTTCAGCTGCGCGTAGAACTCATCATCGATCTGGGGCGAGTTGTGCAGGCGATCGGCGTAGCGAAAACCAAGCTTCTCCGCGTCGCTGAAAGGGCCGGTTTCGAAATCCTGAAGCGCGCTGATCTGCACATCGCGAGCGCCCTTTTGCTTGGCAGATAGGGAGTGCGCGCGGATTCCGTATTCAAATTTGTGCAGCAGGCAGATCCTGACGGCGATCAATTCCTTGTACCAGCCGGGGAGCGCGCCGTCCCCGACGATGGGTTTCAGAAACGCGATCACACCCTGCAACAATGCGGGAGTGTTGGCAAGCGTTTTGAACATGTTGGGAACGACGCCCCGCTGTTGCAGCAGGGCGTCGTAGAGAGCGCCAAGTTCAGGTGTTACCTCGTGCCGCTCCAGCATGCGGATGCGGCCCTGGGCCTGATTCCCGGCCACGTCAGAAGGCATAACGCAACGAGAACTGGATCAGGCGCGGGTTGCCGACGGTGGATACGATCTTGCCGAACGAGGTCGCACTCTGGGCCAGCCTTCCGTTCGACCTGCAGTCGCCGACGCCGGGTGTGCTACAGAGGGTGGTTTCCACGTCGGCGCTGGCCGGGTTCGCAAAGTTGGCGTGATTCCAGATATTGAAGAAGTCCACGCCGAAACGGAGCTGTTGACGCTCGGTAATCGCAAAGTTCTTGATCAGCGAAAAGTCCCAGTTCTGCTGGAACGGCCCCCGATAGAGGTTCCGTCGCATATTTCCAAATCCGGTCGTACCTGCGACCGGATCAGCTATCGGTGCGGTCGTGAAGTTGTCGATATTCAAGTAACCGTCGAGGCGGTTGTGAATGTCGCCCGAGGTGGTTCCAGCACCGATCGATCCGCCTGGAGCAATGCTGCCACCCAAGGTTGGGAATGCAAGCCCATTAGCGATGAAGGCTGTTCCTGCCCCCGAATCGAACACGGAGAACGGGTAACCGGATTGCGCGGTGGTGATCCCGCTAATTGTCCAGTTGCCCAGGGCTTGGTGGGCGAAGCCGGCTCCCTTGGAGAAGAATGGCAGATCGTACCGATAGCTGACGGTCAGGCGATGCGGCCGATCAAAGTCCGACAAGCCATACGAATTCCGGATGTCGCTCTCATCATTCCACGCGGTGTTGAAAGCGGTGTTGCCGGTCGAGGTGGCATCAAGAGCCTTGGAGAAAGTGTAGGCCGCCTGGAAGTACCCCGCACCCCATCGCCTTGACACCGTGGTCTGCAGTGAGTGGTAGTGCGAGTAAGCATCGTTGGCGAAGAGCTGCATTCCGCCGTAGCCGTTCACGCCCTGTAGATTGGACCGAGCCACGCCATTCGACGTTGTACTTTGCGTAATGGTGTAAGTAACTCCATCCGTACCAGTCACGACCACAGGATTCGCGGGCGTTGCGAGACGTGCCTGAACGTTGGTCCGGGTCTCGCGCAGGTGGATGCTGTGGTTACCAACATATCCAACTTCCAGAATCCAGTTTTTACCCAGATCACGCTGGACTGTCAGGTTCCACGATTGTGTGGAGGGAACCACATAGTGCCGAGGCACCGCCAGCACGAACAAGAACTGGCTGGGCAGAACGCCCGGGCTCCCAGGAGCACAGGTATAGTTCGGGAAGGTGGTTGTGTCGCCTCCGGTGAAGCTTTGCAACACTCCCAGGCAGGGTACGAAGTTTGGATCGACCGTACCGGCCGTAGGTAACGCGTTCAGGTTTACCCCCGGCAACTGATCGCATCCCGCCGGCGCGCTGGCAGAAAAGAATGTACTCATGCAGCCCGCGGGACCTGCGGCTCCTGCGATCGGAAGGAACGGGGCCTGGAAAGACAACTGATCCGCCGTTCCTACGTCTTCGCGGACGTAGTACAGCCCAAACCCGCCGCGCACGCTGGTTTTGTGGTCATTAAACACGTCCCAGGCAAAGCCCACGCGAGGGCCGATGGTCGTGCTGTAGTTGTTCTTGACCGTGCTGTCATTACCGTGGCCAGTCAGGCCCTGAACTTTCAGCCCCTTTGCGCAATCGCCGTACACCATCGGGTACTGACCGGAATTGGCGGCGAGAAGATCGAAATTTCCGATGTGGCAGAGCTTGTCATAGAAAGCGCCGAACATCTCTGTGCGTAATCCAAGATTCAAGGTCAGGTTCTGACGAACCTTCCAATCGTCCTGGACGAAGAAACCGTAATTGTTGCTGCGATATTCGTGGCTCGCGACACCCGAACCGCCGAAGCTAAAGGGTACAGAGCCTTGCAGGAAGTTCTGGAAATCATCGAATCCGTCGGATGTGGGTACAAAAAAGAGCTGGCCATTGAACACTTGCGGGAACTGCTTATCGAGGTTCACGCGCGCGAATTCACCACCAAATCGCCAAGTATGACTTCCGCGCACCCAGCTTACGGTGTCAACAACATTGAAGTTGTTTTGCGTCTGTGCCTGATTAGCAAATGGTGTTGGCCCAAGCTGGAAACTGGACAGGGTGAATTTGTAAATATCCTTTGTGACGTTGTTAGTCGGCCGATCTATACCAAGGGCGGCAGCGGTCAATGGACCGGCGTTCCCGTTTTCATCTGTTCCGACAGGTGCAATGTTGGCAAGGCTGTTCTGAATACGGTTGTAGCCGAACCGGAAATCATTAACCAGCGCGTTGGACAGCAGGTGGGTTTCGTTGATGGTCAACAACCGGTTGTGAACCGGCAGGTCGAACGGGAAATTCAAGTCGTTCTGACTGATGCTCGTGCCCAGCGTGCCGCCTAAGGAAGCCTGCAGGCCACCCGCACCGAACGGCAAGAACTGTTCGGAGTCCGAGAAGAAGAACCGGGCAGATAACTTGTCGTTTCCGCCGCGAAATTCTTTATCCCAGTTGGTGGTGAACTGATCGTCGGTGAACTTGCCGGGTTTGCTGATGATGAACTGCCCTCTGGTTCCGGGTGTACCCGGGACGGAAGGAATCAGCCAACCACCGGGAGAATTGCCAAATTGATTACTCTTGAAGTTCAGCAACTTGTGAACAACGGGATCGATGCTGGGCACGTTGAATGCAGCCTCAATAGCCGCATCCGAGCGATCGACCGGCAATACTGGAAAACCGGAATTGGCGATCTGCGTACCCGGGGAGAGACCGCTCCGCTGGCGAGTTCCCTGGTAATTCACGAAGAAAAATCCCAGCTTGGCATCTGGCCCTATCGGCCCACCCACGCTGCCTCCGAAAATGTTCTGTTTGACAGCGGGACGCTTAATTCCGCTTCGGTTCAGAAAGTATTCATTGGCGTTCAAAACATCATTTCGCAGGAACTCGTAGGCATCCCCATGGAACTGCCTGGTACCCGACTTCAAAACCGCATTGACGTTGCCGCCGCTGTTTCGCCCCTGACTGGCATCGTAAAGCGAGGTTTGCGTTTTGAATTCCTGAACGACATCGGGATTGGGCAGGGGAATATTGGTGGCCTGGGCAACATTGTAGTCAGTCGCGGTAATCCCTTCGATGAGGTAGTTGTTATTGTCCTCGCGCTGGCCATTCACCAGAATCCGAACGTTGCCGCGACCTAACTGGGTCGAGGAATTCAGATCGCTTTGTGCGCCGCTGGAAAGCGTGAGCAATTGCTGGAAGTTCTGGGTTGCCAATGGCAATTCGCGGATGGTATTGGCTTCAAGTGCCTGCCCGGTGGTGGGCGACGTCGTTTCCACCTGCTGGATTTCGGCCTGGACTTCCACCTTCTCGAGTACCCTGAGGGGAACCAGGCGCGCGCTCATTCGTGTGGTTTCAGTGATACGAACCGCGATTCCCGTAAACTTCCCTTCCTGAAAACCGGGAGTGCCGACGTTGACTGTATAAGTGCCCACCGGAAGCAAGGGGGCGGTGAAAAAGCCATTCGCATCTGTCTTAAGCACGCGCGCAACGGCACCGGTGTCCTCATTCACAATGCGGATGTCGGCGTTCGAGACTACGGCGCCGCTGGGATCCTGAACGGTTCCGGTGATGGCGCCCGTGGCTCCGCCCTGAGCCATGGCTGCAATGCTGAGCAGCAGCACGGCGGCCAAACTGAACAGCAAGAACTTTGCGAATTTCGACATACACCCCTCCCCACTTGGGACCTTGAACCCTAAATTTCGTGACAGAATTTCTGGAAATAACGACTGGGAACGCAGGCGTGGTGTTGCGCTGTGTGCAGTATGAATGCTGTATTGGAGGTCCCTGGACCCATGCCTTACAAACCCAGCTCGGAAACACTGCTCCCGAAACGGAGAACAATAAGTTATTAGGAGTTGCGCGGTAGATTACTAGAAAGTAAAACCGTCCGCAAGAGTCTTACGGGTGATTGTTTTGATTACAGGCCCTTGTACGCGCCACCATCGACCAGCAGTGTCTGTCCGGTGATGTACGAAGCGCGTTCCGAGGCCAGCCATACGATCGTTTCGGCTACTTCCCTGGGCTCACCCACGCGCTTGACGGAAGCGTCAACCGCCCAAGACTCAAAAATCTCCTGCTCCGTCTTGCCCGATACAGCGGAACGCGCCTTGGCCAGCTCCTTGAGTCGATCAGTGGCCGTGTATCCGGGGCCCACGTTGTTGACGAGGATGCCGTCTTTGCCAAATTCATTTGCCAAGCTCTTCACCAGGCCCACGACTGCGGCACGCACAGCGTTAGACAAGACGAGGTCTGACACCGGCTGTTTGGTGGTGATCGAAGTGATCGTAACGATGCGTCCCCACTTTTTCTTCTGCATGTAGGGGATGACTTCGCGGGCGAAATACAGCGTGCTGAGGAAGTTCTGATCGACGGCCTTCTTCCATTCTTCGGTAGTCGTCGCGAGGAAACCTTTAGCGGGAGGACCTCCGGCGTTGGTGACGCAAATGTCAGCGGAACCGAATTTCGCGACCACATGTTCGACGAACTGCTTTACGGCGGTGGCGTCGGTGACATCGAATGCTTCCGGATAGGCTTCCACTTTGTGCTGTTTGTGAATTGTGTCAGCCACGGCTTGTAGCGCCTCGCGATTACGAGCGCAGATGGCAACACGGCAACCTTCAGCGGCAAAGGCCTCCGCGGTTGCCTTCCCAATTCCCTGGCTAGAGGCGGCAACGATGGCGACGCGGTGTTTCAGTCCGAGATCCATAGGGTGGGGATTATATAGGCAGCGGAGTTAACGTAGGCGCGGGTGGGCGTACATGTTTAAGATCGCGCCAAGAGAATGAATCCTCGCAACTGGTACCAGGACTGCCTCGGCAGAAGACGGCACCAAGCTGACAAGGCTCGCGCGATGACGTCGGGCTGCTTGCTCCGCGCCGCTCCTAACGGTACTCTTGATGCATCGTTTTAGAACCGAGGGCTCCTATGGCGTCTGCTCCACGTTTTATATGGATTGATGACTCGTTGAAGACTTCTATGGAGGGAGTAGTTCCCTTCCTTAACGCGGGATTGCATTACGGAATCAGCGTCTTTGAAGGTATCCGTTGCTATGCAACGGAGCGCGGCCCCGCAATCTTTCGCTTGGAAGAGCATGTAGACCGTTTGCTCGATTCAGCACATGTGATTGGCTTTCGCGATTTGCCGTGTACCCGCGAGCAGATCCTGGAGGCGATCAACCAGACGGTCGCCGCCAACGGATTTCCTGCCTGCTATATCCGTCCCATGATTTTTCTGGACGGCGGCATGAGCATGGTGATCGATGCGGGCAGGCCGCGGCTGATTGTCGCTGTCTGGGAGTGGACAACTTTTTTCAGCGGCGATGCCAAGGAGCGCGGAGTAAGGGCGAACGTGTCGTCGCTCACAAGACTCCACCCCAACGTTTCCATGACGAAGGCGAAGATTTCGGGAAATTATGTTGGATCGGTCATGGCGAAAACCGAGTCTGTACGCCTGGGATTCGACGAGGCCATCATGCTCGATCCTTCAGGCTACGTGGCCGAGTGTACGGGCGAGAATCTATTCGTCGTACGTCAGAACAGGATTTACACCGTGCCTAAGAGTTCGATTCTGGAAGGTATCACGCGCGATAGTTTGATAACGCTGGCGGGCGACCTGGGATACGAAGTGGTTGAGGAGCCAATTTCACGGGACCAGCTTTACATTGCGGATGAAGTCTTCGTCTCCGGCACAGCGGCAGAAGTGATCGCAATTCGCGAAATCGATTTTCGCATGATTGGCGACGGCAAAGCAGGACCGGTTACACGCGGGCTGCAGGATGTATTCAGCAAAGTAACCAGCGGAAAGCATTCCCGATCAGAAGAGTGGCTGTCATACGTGCCGACGCTGGCGGCAACATCGAAGGCCTAGGAACACGACGTCCGCAGAGCCCAAGACGGAAGCCGCAGCGGAGGCCTTCAAGAGCAGAGCCGTCGCGGCTGAAGCCTGCTGGGAATGACAAGAAGGGAAATTCGTCATGAAACGACATCAGCATCATCAAGAAACGGAAGCCGTGCGCGGCGGAACGGACCTGAACAAGAAAGATGGACCACTGTCAACGCCCATCTATCAGACGTCAACCTTTGAGGTAACTGATAGCCAAAGGCAAGTTGAGGTCACGCACACGGACATGTTCTACACGCGTTACGGCAATCCCACGCACACGGTTGCGGAGTCAGCGATTGCGGAACTCGAGGGCACGGACGCGGCTTTGCTGTTCGCATCCGGCATGTGCGCGGTAACTACGACGGTGCTGGGGTTGCTGAAATCGGGCGACCATATCGTGGCCCAGCGCGACATCTACGGCGGTGTGACTAAATTTTTTACGCAATGGCTGCCTAAGCTGGGAATCGAAGTCACCCTCGTCGATACGAACGATTACGAGCAACATGTGCGCGCCATCCGAGCCACTACGAAGATGCTGTACCTGGAATCGCCAACGAATCCCGTGGCACGGGTGATCGACTTGAAGAAGGTGGCGGGCATCGCTAAGCAGCACAATCTGATCTCGATGATCGACAGCACATTTGCCACGCCTATCAACCAGCGTCCGGCGGAATATGGCATTGACCTGGTCATGCATTCGGGAACGAAATATTTTGGCGGGCATTCCGACCTGATCGCCGGGATTGTGGCCGGGCGGCAGGACCTCATCGATCAGATTCATGAGACGCGAACAACGCTGGGTGGAAGCATGGATCCACATGCGGCGTGGCTGCTGCTGCGAGGCATCAAGACGCTAGCGGTGCGCGTACAGCGGCAGAACGAGAATGCGTTGAAGATCGCGCAATTCCTGGCACAGCATCCGAAGGTGAGGCGCGTCTTCTACCCCTTCCTGGAAGGCAATCCGCAGCGGGCGCTAGCGATGGAGCAGATGAGTGGAGGCGGCGGAGTACTCAGCTTTGAGGTGGATGGTACCGGCGACGACGCGCGCCGATTGGCGGAATCGCTTCGGCTGTTTACTTTGGCGGCGAGTCTGGGTGGGGTGGATTCTCTCGTCACCATCCCCGTACTTACTTCGCACGCGATGATTTCAGCTGAGGAGCGGCGCAAGATGGGAGTGACGGAGCAGATGATCCGACTCTCGGTGGGGATTGAAAGTGCCGACGATCTGATTGCGGATCTAGATCGAGGCCTGGGAACCCTCGTGAGCAGCGGAGAAGCCGTCGAAGCTGCACGCAGCTGACCTCGATCACTTTGTCGAGCCGCGCTCCGGCTGGAGGGGTGCAAGGCCATCCCACGCCTCCTACCCGCACAAACTAAAAACAAAAATCCTGGTCTCCGGAGAGAAGACCAGGATTTTTTATCTAAACCTGTTCCACCACAGGCTTAGAAGATGAATTTCGCTCCCAGTTGCAGGATGCGAGGATTGTGAGTATCGGATACGCGCAGGAATCCGGAGGTCGGATCTGTGCTGAAGGTGTTGTTGCCGCAACCAATGTTCGAGGCTGCCGAGCCGGAATCACCCGCAACGCATGACCACTGCGTGTGGTTGAAGACGTTGAAAGCTTCACCACGGAATTCGAAGCTCAACCGCTCTGTAAATTTGAAATGCTTAAACAATGCCATATCGAAGTTCGTGCGACTGGGATTGCGAAGCATGTTGCGAGCCGCGTCTCCGAAGGTGAGACCTCTTGGCGCAGCAAAGGCATTGGGATTGCCGAATAACGGCCCAAAGCCTTCGAGCGGGGCCTGCGGAATACCGGAGAATGGGTCGCCAACAACGTCGGGTCGTGAACCCGATCCAACGCCATTAGCAACGCCAGCATTGTCACCGGAGAAGACGACGCTATACGGCGCGCCAGTCGAGTAGCTGAAAATCCCAGAATACTGCCAGCCACCCAACACCTTGTTGGCAAAACCGGGATTTCTGAAGATGGGAATATCCCATACCCAGCTGAGGTTCAAGATGTGCCGCTGATCAAAGTTCGAACTGGCGCGGTTAGCGGCCGGATCGTAAGAATTGACGAAGCTGGTATCGAACCGGTCAGAGGAGTCGTCGATAGAGTGGCTGTAGGTGTAAGCAAACTGCATCTGCAGACCGCCAATGTTACGGCGAACTGAAGTCTGCAGCGCGTGGTAAATGGAGGACGATTTCCATTCCAGGTGAGTGATATCGCCATATCCTGGGAAAGGGCGGAACAGATCCTGATTAGTTCCGCAATTTGCCACGCCGAGATTGACGGCAGGACTCATAACGCCGGGACCTCTGTAAGGAACCGGCGTTCCACTCGGGGTAGTTGCCTGAGTAGGAACACCAAAGGCATCTACAAAGAGTAGGTCTCCTGTTACGGGATCCGTCGGGCCGCAATCATTGGCGCCGATCGCTTCACCTGGTGCGTAAGGATTTTGGGAAAGCGGCACCGGAAAGAGTTGGTTCAGGTTCGTTTGACGGTTGAGGTGCGTGCCTTTGCTTCCCACGTAGGAAACGGTGGCCACAGTGTTTTTCAGGACTTCCTGTTGAACATCGAGGTGCCACTGCTGAATGTAAGGCCAGACTGCCTTGGTCGGAATTGCATTCACGCTCAACGGAAGTTGTCCCTGTGGCGTTCCGGCATTGGTGCCGATCAGAGCATAGCCTGAAACTCCGCCGGAACCATTGCCCCCAATATTGTTCTGCTGAACCGTCGTGGCCAGGGGTGGCGAATTTTCCAGCGACTCGGTGTTGCCTTCATTGCCGTTGGCGTGCTCGAAAAAGACACCGTAGCCACCGCGGATAGCGGTTCGCCCATTTCCGTGAGGATCCCATGCAAATCCAATACGAGGCGCCGGGTTGAAAAGGTGTCCCTCCATGCAGCTTACCGGTACTCCGGGAGTGACTCCGCATTGCACCAGTCCGTTCGGCAAATTGGTTACCGAGGGTGGCAATCCGTTAGCTGTTAGTCCAATCACGTTTCCCGTGTTGGGATCCACTGAGGTCTGTCCAGAAACGTAGCGAGCGGGATCGAAGTTAAAGGCCTGCTTTTGTTTCTCACGATAGGTGCCGTAAAGGCTGACGCGCACACCCAAATTAAGCGTCAGACGGTTTGTTACTCGCCAATCATCCTGGAAGTAAGGCTCGAGGATCTTGTAACGGTTGTAGTACTTGATGCGTTTATCCTGCTGGCCAAAACTGCTTACATACCCCAGCAGGAGATCAGCGAAGGCATTGCCGCTGGTTACGCCGGCTGAGTCATCAAACGTGAGATAACCCGGGATCGAACCAGCACCCAATTCACCACCCAGTTCGTTCTTTTGCCCGAAGGCGGCGTATGCACCGAACTGAAAATTGTGTTTTCCAAAGATCTTCGTGATGTTGTCGCGGTAGGTATAGGTCGGGTTTGAGTTGTAGACGCCATTCGGAATGTACCCTGCATCCTGCCCGAATCCGCCGCCGTACAAATCAGTAACCAGATTGAATCCCGGCATGATCCCGCCGCCGTTGCCTCCGAACAAGTCACCGATGGGCAGACCCGAAGGCCGTTGCCAGTTCCGGTTGTTATTCAGAATGATGTGATCAGTCGTGTAGCTGAACACGAATTCATTGAGCAAGGTGGGCGAGAACGTGTTGCTGAGACGGGTAACGAGGCTGACTCCAGGACCTTTAAAATCCGTAC
>Ga0207657_10004347_pt1 | contig 15008 bp, 15 predicted proteins | sample KBSC33metaG_FD_184316 | JGI IMG/M metagenome (GOLD analysis project Ga0207657, IMG submission 184316) | Corn rhizosphere microbial communities from Kellogg Biological Station, Michigan, USA - KBS C3-3 metaG (SPAdes) (version 2) | ecosystem: Host-associated > Plants > Roots > Rhizosphere > Soil ... | reverse complement strand
ATCCGCGCCTTCCACTCCGGACTCAGACGTTCGTAGGCGCCGTACATATCGGCGAAGTGCGTCTCGCCGCCGACCTCGGGCATCACCTCGCCGTAGATGATCGTCGCCTGCCCGGTGACGCGCTGCCACGAGCCGTCGGTATGCCAGGCGAGCGTCCCCTTGTCGGGATGCTTGCCGCTCGGCTTGCCGTTTTCGTCGAGGTTCGACAGCCGGTAGAGCTCGGGAAAACCGTCGGCGTGGTACTGGTTCATGATGTGGATCTGCACTTCGCCGAAGCGGCGCGCGAACGCCACCTGCCGCGCCGGCGGCACGTCCTGCGGCGGAAAGAGCAGCACCTGGTAGCGCAGAAACGCCTGGTAGATCGCGTGGAAGAGCTCGTCGCTCATGTCGTCGGCGAGCTTCACGTCGGTGAGCGCCGCACCGAGCTTCGGCGTCAGGGGCCGCAGCGCGAGCTTGTCGGATATCTCGATGGTCGAATTCATCGCCAGTTCCGGATTGCACTGACTTACGGCGGGCAGATGTAGTTGGTGCCGCCTGGCGCCCTGAAGCAGCCGACCGACTCCGGCAAAAGCTGCTTCGGCAGCCACAATACCACTTTGGGGAAATAGACGGTAAATGCGATCGTCAGGAAAAACACGATGTACAGCGGCAGCGAGCGCACGACCGCCTTGCCGAACCCGACGCCGACGTACTTCGACGCGACCAGCAGCGACAGTCCGTACGGCGGCGTGATCAGGCCGAACACCAGCGTCGTGATGATCACGACCCCCATGTGCAACGTGTTGATGTTGCCGACCTCGGCGAGCTTGCGGATGATCGGCATGAAAATGATGATCGCCGGGACGGCATCGATGAAATCGCCGACGATGACGAACACCGCGACCAGCAGCAGCATGATCAGCTGCCCGTCGTTGCCGGCGAAGCCCGTGATATACCCGGCGACGATGTCGGGACCGCGCAGGTACGCGACCATCCAGCCGAATGCGGAGGCGCCCGCGACCGCCCCAAGCGGCAGCGAATAGAGCAGTCCGGCGTACATGAAGTCGCGCGGCAGCTCGCGGATATGGGTGCGATTGAGGACCGGTATCAGGACGACGAGGATGTAGACAGCGGCCACCATCCCCGCCTCGGTCGGCGTGAACCAGCCGGTGAGGATGCCGCCCATGATGATCACCGGGATCACCAGCGGCAGCGCCGAGCCGCGCGCGGCGACGACGACCTCGGTCAGCGACGAGCGCTTTTTCATCACGCCCACCGGTCCGAAGAAGTAGCTGTAGATCATCAGGCCGATGCCGATCAGCACGCCGGGAACGACGCCGGCCAGGAACAGCCCGCCGATCGAGACGTCGCCGGTGGCGCCGTAGACGACCGCCATGATGCTGGGCGGTATCAGGTTGGCCATCGTCGATGCCGACGCGATCAGCGCCGCGGTGAAGGCGCGGTCGTAGCCTTCCTTCGCCATGTCGTGCGCTATCGTGCGGCTCAAGACCGCGACGTCGGCCACCGACGAGCCCGAGATCCCGGCGAAGAACATGCTGAACACCGTCACGACTTGCGCGAGCCCGCCGCGCAGGTGTCCGACCAGCGTCTGCGACAGACGGATCATCCGCGTTGCGACGTCGGACGCCGCCATCAGCTCGCCGACCAGCAGGAAGAACGGCACCGCCAGCAGCGTCTCGGAGTCGATGCCGTGGAAGAGCTGGCCGATCATCGACTGCATGCTGATCTGGGTGAACGCAGTGGCCGTCAGCACGCCGGCGATCAGCGCGAACACCACCGGCACGCCCATGTAGCCGAACAGCAGGAACAACAGGGTCATCAGCAGCAGGACGCCGCCGGGACTCATATGATCGCCTCTCGCGTGTCGTCCCGGTCCTCGGGGCCTTCGAAGCCGTGCTTCCAGCCGTTGATGAGCTGCTCGATCGAGAACAGCGCGACCAGCGCCCCGGCGATCGGCACGATCGCCGTATAGACGGTCAGCGGAATCAGCGACGGCATGCGGAAGCTGCCGAGGTCGAGCAGGGCGTTCTGCGTCCCGCACCAGACGATCACCACCGAGACGATCAGCACGACGATGCGGTTGACGATCTCGATCGTCTGCCGCGGTGCGCCGGTCATGCGCTTGGTGATCTCGGTGAGATAGAAATGGTCGTTGCGGCGCGTCGCCGCGGCCATGCCGATGAACACGCCCCAGGCGAAGAACGCCGTCGTCACCTGCTGCAGCCACAGCCATGGCGCGCCTATCGTGCGCGTGACCACGTCGAGCAGCACCGTCAGTGTGAACATGAAGATGCTGATGCCGCACATGACCATCAGGAAGGCCTCGAGCGGATCGAGGGCCTTCCACTTCAGGCGGCGATGCCGCTGCAGAATAAGGGCCCGGTAGTCGGCCATCTCGTCGCTCCGCTATGCGTTGGGCAGGCAACAGGCCGGAGTCGCGGCGCGTGCGGCGCCGCGAGTCCGGAACGGGAGGCGAGCTACTTTACGTCGCGTACGAGCTGCAGCAGTTTCACCGCGTGCGGGCCGAGCTCCTTGGCCAGCTCGTCCTGCACCGGGGCGGCGGCCTTCATGAAGCCCGACTTGTCGACGCCTTCGACGACCTTGACGCCCATCGTCTTGAGCTTGTCGGCGGAATCCTTCTCGAGCTTCATCGCCATCGCCGGCTCGCGTTTCGCCACTTCATCGGCGGCCGCCTGGACCCAACCTTGCTGCTGCGGCGTCAGGCTGTTCCAGGTCTTGTCGCTGACCCAGATGCAGTTGTTGTTCGCTTCGTGCTCGGTCATCGACAGGATCGGCGCGACTTCGTAGTGCTTGTTGGCCAGATACACGTTGACGCCGTTCTCGGCGATGTTCACGACGCCGGTCTGCAACGACGTGTACACCTCGCCGAACGGCATGTGCACCGTCTGCGCGCCGTAGGCCGGGAACAGCGTGTCCTCGGTCTTGGTCGCCTGCACGCGCACCTTCTCGCCCTTGATGTCGTTGATGTTCCTCACTTCCTTCTTGCTGTACATGTTGCGCAGGCCCATCGTCAGCAGTCCCAGCACATGAGCGCCCTGCACCGAGTCCTTGATCATCGCGCGGAACTCGTTCGCAACCGCGGGATCGGCCAGTACGCGCTGCAAATGCTGCTGGTCGCGGAAAATGTAGTGCAGCGAGAACACGCCGGCCTGCGGCGCCACGCTCGAGGCATTGGCCGTCGAGGTGATGACGAAGTCGATGTCGCCGGCGCGCATCTTCTGCAGCATCTGCGGCTCCTGGCCGAGCTGCGCGCCGGGGAACTGGTTGATGCTCATCGTGCCGCCGGAAAGCTCTTTGAGCTTGGCATCGAAGATGTTGGCGGCGATGCCGTAGGCGGTGGTCGTCGGCTGGTCGTAGGCGAAGCTGAACGTGCGGTTCTGAGCGGATGCGGCGCTGATCCACCCCACTGCTGCCGCTACGGTCAACGCGCACAGCATTGCCCTGCGGCAATAGGTAAGCGTATTCATGTTGCGTTCCTCCTCGTGATAGTGCCCGGGATCTGGCGTCCGCTGTCGGGCATGGCAGGCACTCACCGCGGACAATAGCGGTCGTCCGCCAATAATGCAACCTTCAAAGATTGCAGAATGTCAGCTCGAAATCGAAGTCGCCGTCGTACACGGTGCCGCGGTCCATGCCGGCGATGCCGATAAAGCGGATATTCAGCGCATATTTGTTGGCGCTGATCTCCGGCACGCACGGCAGGTCGGCCGGCAGCGCGAGGCGCAAGAGCTGCGCCACCTTGGCCGTTGTCAGCATCAGCTGGAACACGCCGTGGGTCGCGGTGTGCCTGCTGGTCTTGCCGTTTTCCCGGAGCAGCCGGAGGATGATCGTCAGGCCGCCGTGGATCGGCAAGAACGGCGCGATCCAGGTCTGCAGGTCGTGCTGGCGCTGCTGCGGCGCCAGATGCAGCCAGTAGTGGTAGGCGGGGAGGTCGAACTCGCACACGCCGCCCGGGATCGCCGTGCGCTGCTTGATCGCCATCAGCCACTCGTTCTCGCGCAGATGGGCGCCGACTTTTCCGGTCAGCGCCAGCAGGTGGGCGCTGACGTTGTCGATTTCGGCGAGCAGCGCGTCGAGCATCTCGCGGTCGATCGCCGGATTGTTGCGCAGAGGCGCCAGCAGCTGCCGCTGCCGTTCGAGCTCCTGCAGGATATCCGTCTTCAGATCGGCGCGCGCCGCCACATCGGTGATCTCGAACAGCGCCAGGAGCGCCGCGTGGTGCGCCTCGGGCGTGGTCTCGCCGGTGAAGAACAGCGCGCGCGAATACAGGCCTTCGAGCCGCATCAGCGTGCGGACGCGCTCGTTCAACGGATGCTCGTAGCGGATCATCGTGCGATCGCGCGCGACGTGCTCGACGCGGCGAGCTCGCGGTAGCGCGCGTCGAGCCGGGCCACCTGCGGGGCGATCGCCTCCGGCGGCCCGCTGTTGTCGAGGACGTCGTCGGCCGCGGCCAGCCGCGCTTCGCGGCTCGATTGGGTCGCCATGATCGCGCGCACCTCGGCCGGGGTCATGCCGCTGCGCGCGACAACTCGCAAGACCTGCGCTTCTTCCGGGCAGTCGACGACCAGTATCCGGTCGACGGCCGATGCGAGCTTGCCGCGCTCGAGCAGCAACGGCACGACGGTGACGCCGTAGGGTCCTTGCCAGGCGGCCATCTCGCGCTTCGCCGCGGCGGCGATCAAAGGATGCAGCGCGGCTTCGAGGCGCGCGCGGGCGGCAGCATCGGCGAAGACGCGGCTGCGCAATCGTCCGCGGTCGATCTCGCCGCCGGAGGTCAGCTCGACGTCGGGGAACTGCGCCCGGATCGCCGCATAGCCGGGCTGCCCCGGCGCCGACAGTTGATGGGCCAGGCGATCGGCGTCGACGATCTCGACGCCGAGCGAGGCGAACGCGCTCGCCACCGCGGATTTGCCGCTGCCGATGCCACCGGTCAATCCGACGACGAATGGCATGAGCGTCCTCGAGTATCCCTCGGCGTTCCTACGCCGGCAGATAGATCGCGATCAGCGATCGGCCGAAGAAAAGCGCGATCCCGCCGGCGATCGCGAGGTAGGGTCCGAACGCCAGCGGCGTCTGGTGATCGCGCCCCTTGAATACCACCAGCGAAATCCCGATCGCGGCACCGACGACCGAGGAGAGCAGGACGATCAGCGGCAGCATCTGCCAGCCCAGCCACGCGCCAAGCGCGGCGAGCAGCTTGAAATCGCCGTAGCCCATGCCCTCCTTGCCGCGTATGAGCTTGAACAGCCAGTAGACGAGCCACAGGGTGAGATACCCGGCGATCGCGCCGATCACCGCATCGCGCAGGTTCGCGATCGGCGCGGCACCGAGAACGTTGGCCAGCAGCCCCGCCCATAGCAGCGGCAACGTGAGATTGTCGGGCAGAAGTTGCGTATCGAAGTCGATCAGGGTCAGCGCCAGCAGCATCCACAGGAACACGCAGGCGGCGAGCGCCGTGGGCGTGAGGCCGCCGAAGCGCACGACCGCCGCGACCGACAGGAAGGCGGCCAAGAGCTCGACGACCGGGTAGCGAGCCGAGATCGGCGCGCGGCAGGCGAGGCAATGTCCGCGCAGGACGAGGTAGCTGACGACGGGGATATTCTCCAGCGCACCGATCCTGTGTCCGCACGACGGGCATTGCGAGCGGGGCACGATCAGGTTGTAGGCCGGCGCATTGGTCGGCGTCTCGCCGGCGAGGTCCGCGCACTGCTCGCGCCAGCCGCGCTCGAGCATTTTCGGCAGCCGGTGGATCACGACGTTCAGGAAGCTGCCGACGCACAGTCCGACGACTGCGGCGAGCACCAGGGTGGCGACATTATCGAAGGCGAAGGCGGCGGGCATCGGTCAAGGTCGCGCGCGGCAAGCCATCGGAGTCATTTGCGGCGCGTCGGCGACGGTGCGGACGATGCGGGATGCTGCCGTCCGCGAACGGTCGCCGTCCGCCGGCGGCTCTCATCCGGCGGAGCGGCACGATCGCGTTTCGTTTCCCGCGGCCCCGTCAGATGACGGCGCCAAGCTTGAATATCGGCAGGTACATCGCGACGACGAGTCCGCCGATCACGACGCCCAGGAAAACGATGATGATGGGCTCGAGCAGGCTCGACAGCGCCGCGACCGCATCGTCGACTTCGCGCTCGAAAAACTCGGCAACCTTGGACAGCATGCCGTCGAGCGAGCCCGATTCTTCGCCGATCTGCGTCATCTGCAGCACCATCGTCGGGAACAGCCCGGTGTTGTGCATCGCGTTGGTCAGGCTCGTGCCGGTGCTGACCTGCGTCTGGATCTTGCGCGTGCCGGCGATGTAGACGGCATTGCCCGAGGCGCCGGCGACGGCGTCGAGCGATTCGACCAGCGGCACGCCGGCGGCGAACATCGTCGCCAGCGTTCGCGTCCAGCGCGCGATCGTCGCCTTTTCCAGGATCGCCCCGATCACCGGCAGCTTGAGCGAGATGCGGTCCAGGAAGAAGCGGAACGTCGCCGAGCGGCGCTGCAGGAACAGGAACCCGGTGATCGTGCCGAATCCGATCAGCGCCATCAACCACCAGTAGGAGACGAAGAAATCGGAGATGCCCATCACGATCAGCGTCGGCGCGGGCAGGTTGGCGCCGAAGCTGGTGAACACCTGCTTGAACGCCGGGATCACCCAGATCATGATGACCCAGATGACGACGATCGCGACCACGACGACCGAAACCGGATAGAACAGGGCGGATTTGATCTTGCTCTTGATCGCCAGGATCTTTTCCTTGTAGGTCGCCAGGCGCTCGAGGATGCCGTCCAGCATGCCCGCGGTCTCGCCGGCATGCACCAGGTTGCAGTACAGCGCATCGAAGTGCGCCGGATATTCGCGGAACGCCTGCGACAGGCTCGAGCCGGCCTCGACCCGTCCCTTGATATCCATCATCAGCCGCGCGAAGCGGGCGTTGCTGTGGCCGCGCGCGACGATCTCGAACGCCTGCAGCAGCGGCACGCCGGCCTTGAGCATCGTCGCCAGCTGGCGGGTGAAGAACGTGATGTCCTTTTCGCTGACGCGCCGGCCGCCGCGGAACGACTGGCGGCGGAGCTTCGCGATCCGTATGCCCTGGCGCCGCAGCGTCGTCGTGACGACCGTCTCGGATGCCGCGCGCATCTCGCCCCGCACCTGGCGGTTGTTGCGGTCGGTGCCCTCCCACAGGTAGGTGTATTCCTTGACGTCCCTGATCTGGGCCCTGCGTTGTACGGTTGCGGTCGCCATGATGATTCCCGTCGCGGTTGTGCGCTATTCGTTGGTTACGGCCTCGATCTCCTCGAGCGAGGTCATGCCCTGCTTGACCTTGAGGAGTCCCGATTGCCGCAGATTCTTTACGCCGTCTTTTCTCGCCTGCTCGGCGATATCGAGCGCGTTGCCGGCCCGCATGATGATCTGCCTCATGGCGTCGCTGATCGGCATCACTTCGTAGATCCCGACCCGGCCCTTGTAGCCGGTGCCGAAGCAATGGTCGCACCCCACCGGGCCGTAGCACTGCCAGGTCCCGTCGATGTCCTCTTCGGAAAATCCGGCCTCGAGCAGCGCTTCGGGCGGGATCTCCTCGGGTTTCTTGCATTGCGTGCAAAGCTTGCGCGCCAGCCGCTGCGCGGTGATCAGGATGACGCTGGAGGCGATGTTGAACGCCGGCACGCCCATGTTGGCGAGCCGCATCAAGGTCGCCGGGGCGTCGTTGGTATGCAGCGTCGACATCACCAGGTGACCGGTCTGGGCCGCCTTGATCGCGATATCGGCGGTTTCCAGGTCGCGGATTTCACCGACCATGATGATGTCCGGATCCTGCCGCAGGAAGGCGCGCAGCGCATTGGCGAAATTGAGGCCAGCCTTGTCATTGATGTTTACCTGATTGACCCCGGCCAGCTGGATTTCGGCCGGGTCCTCCGCCGTTGCAATATTCACGCCAGGCTGGTTCAGGATGTTGAGGCAGGTGTACAGCGACACCGTCTTGCCGCTACCCGTCGGGCCGGTGACCAGGATCATGCCGTACGGGCGCTTGATCGCATCGAGGATGATCTGCTGCTGGTCGGGTTCGTAGCCGAGCGCCTCGATGCCGAGCTTGACGCCCGCCGCGTCGAGGATACGCAGCACGATCTTTTCGCCGTACAGGGTCGGCAGCGTGCTGACGCGAAAGTCGATGGCGCGGCTTTTCGATAGCGTCAGCTTCATCCGGCCGTCCTGCGGCACGCGCTTTTCCGAGATGTCGAGCCGCGAGATGACCTTGATCCGCGACGCCATCTTGTCCTTGATCGCCAGCGGCGGCTGCGCGACTTCCTTCAGGATGCCGTCGAGCCGGTAGCGGATCCGATAATACTTTTCATACGGCTCGAAATGGATGTCCGACACGCCGGCACCGATCGCGTCGAGCAGGATTTTCTGGATGTACTTGACGACCGGCGCGTCCTCGACGTCCGGATTGGCTTCTTCGTCGGCGGCGGCCGGTGCGCCGTCGGCCACGTCGACTTCGAGGTCTTCGGCGCTGACCAGATCCTTCAGCGTCTGGCCCATCGACTCGACGACCTTGGCGATCGTCTGGCCGAGCTTGTCGTCCTCGACGACGACGGCGTCGATGACGAGGTTCGTCTTGAAGCGGATCTCGTCGAGCGCCTGCAGGTTGGCCGGGTCGGACACGGCGACGAACAGGCGGTTGCCGCGTTTTTGCAGCGGCAGAAGGCGCCGCGTCGCAACCATCTTGGGATCGACCAGCTCCTTGTTGATCTGGTCGATATCGAAGCCGGTGAGGTCGAACAGCGGAGCGCCGAACGCGCGCGAGGCGAAAACCGCGAGTTGCGAGGCGCTCATCCGCTTGCTCAGCAGGACTTGTTCGACAAACCCGAGATTGGCGGCCTTCGCCTGGGTGTGCAACGCGTCGGCGTCGTATTCCGACAACAAGCCCTGCTGGACCATCGCCCGGGCGAGGCCGCTGATATTACGGGTTGCCGCTTGCGTTGCCATAGTCGATAGGCGGATCGGAGGGGGAAATTTCCCCGAAAACCGTTATTCCAGAGGCATATAAGTTAACTTATCGATGATGCCTGCTCCCCGGTGGTTTGTAAAGGCGGCGCCGGGGCACGCCCGACCGGAGGCAACAGCTTGACCACCTTGACGGCCCGGTCCTGCACTTGCAGCACTTCCACGCCTTGACCGGCCAGCCGGAAACTGATGCCCGAGTCGGGGATTTCGCCCAGATATTCGACGATCAGGCCATTGAGCGTTTTCGGCCCTTCGAGTGGAAACTCGGTGCCGAGCTTGCGGTTCAGCATCCGCAGCGGCGCCATGCCGTCGACGATGACGCTGCCGTCGGGCTCGCGGCGAAAGACGTCCGAGGCGCCCGGGCCCTGCGTCGTGAACTCGCCGACGATCTCTTCCAGGATGTCCTCGATCGACACCAAACCCTTCAATTCGCCGTATTCGTCCACTACAAGTCCCAGTCGCTGCCGGTCGGCCTGGAATTGGTGGAGCTGGGTCAGCAGCGGCGTTCCGGCCGGGATGAAGTAGGGCGCCCGCAGGATCCCGCGCAGCTCCTCGGCGTCGATCTCCTCGGCCTGGCGCAGGCGCAGCACCTGCTTCAAGTGCAACAGGCCGATGATATTGTCCAGCGAGTTCTCATAGACCGGCAGCATCGTGTGATAGCTGGTCGCGAGCTGTTGCGCCAGCAGCGCCGGCTTATCGGTCACATCGATCGCCTCGATCTGGTTGCGCGGCGTCATCACGTCGTCGACGCTCACCGATGCCAGGTCGAACAGGTTGGCGAGCATCGCGCGATGCTTGCCGCGGAAAAAATGCCCCTCGAGGACGAGGCTGCGCACTTCCTCCTGCGACAGCCGGGCCTCGACCTCCTCGCCCGGCTTTAGCCTCAGCAATATCAGCAGGCCCTGCACGAAAAGGTTGACGAACCACACGACCGGATACGACAGGCGCAGCATCGGCGCGAGCAAGAAACCCACCGGCGGCGCGATGCGATCGGCGTACGCGGCGCCGACGACCTTGGGCGTGATTTCCGAGAAGATCAGTATCGCCAGCGCGATCGCCACGCCGCCGACCATCAGCGATGCCTCGCCCTGTCCGAACAGGCGCGTGGTGATCACCGCGGTCAGCGTCGTCGCGATGGCGTTGACCAGCGTATTGCCCAGGAGGATGACGCCAAGCAGCTTGTCGGTGCGGGCGAGAAGTCCCAGCGCGACCTTGGCGCCGCGCTCGCCACGCTTGGATCGAAGACGCAGCCGATGCCGGTTGACGGCCATCATCGCCGTCTCGGCAATCGAGAAAAAGCCCGAAACCGCCAGCAGCGCAACCAGCGAAATGACCAGCGTCGACAGCGGAATGTCGTCCAAGCAGCGCGCGCCGTGAAAGGGTGGAAGCCAGTATTTGGCGCGCCGGGGGCGCTGTCAAGGCGACGGCGCTTCAGCGATGAAGGATCGCCTCGAGAACGAACTTGCTGCCGATGTAGGCGAGCAGCAACAGGACGCTGCCGGTGAGGATCCAGCGCAGCGCGAGCTTGCCGCGCCAGCCATAGCGGTAACGTCCGACCAGAAGCGCCCCGAACACCAGCCAGCCCAGCACCGAGAACACGACCTTGTGCGACAAGGTCAGCGGCTTGCCGAACAACTCCTCGGAAAAGACGATGCCGCTCAGCAAGGTGAGCGTCAGCAGCGCGTAGCCGACGCTGACCAGGCGGAACAGGAAGCGCTCGAGCGTCAGCAGCGGCGGCAGCGCCGCGCCGCCGCGCGCGGCGACCCCGCGATGCAGCCGCCGTTCGACGCCGATCAACAGCAAGGCCTGCACTCCCGCGACGATCAGCATCGCATACGCGGTCAGCGCCACCGCGATATGCAAGGCCGCCCACGGCTCGTCGGCGATCGACATCGGATGCGGATTGGCGAACGACAGCGGCAGCAGCACCGCCACCGCCGCGACCGGCAGCGCGATCACGGCCACGCCCGGCAGTGCGCCGGCACGCGCGCCGAGCCACGCGAACAGCGCGATCAATCCCGCGACCGCGGACAGTGCATTGGCAAGGCTCAAATCGACTTTGCCGCCGGCGAACACGACGCTGGAGACGAGCACCGCGTGTCCGGCGAGCGCGAACGCGGGCAGCCATCGCGCGATCGCGGTTCCGCGCGACGTGTGCTCCGGCGCTTGCGCGAATTGCCGCCATTCGAGCCAGGTGGCGGCGAGGTAGGCGGCGGCGACCGCGGGGTAGAGTAAAATCATGCTTGTTTTTTTCGAGTGTACACCAAGGGCGCGCCGCTTTTCGGCCGCGCTTTTCGCGACGCGAATCCATCGAACATGCTCGACAATCTGACCCAACGGCTCGGCCGCGTCGCCAAGACGATGCGCGGCGAAGCGCGCCTCACCGACGCCAACATCTCCGAAGCGCTGCGCGAAGTGAGGATGGCGCTGCTGGAGGCCGACGTCGCGCTTCCGGTCGTGCGCGATTTCATCGCGATCGTGCGCGAAAAGGCGATCGGCAGCGACGTCGCCGGATCGCTGACGCCGGGACAGGCGTTCGTCGGCATCGTCCAGCGCGAGTTGACGCGGCTGATCGGCGGCCCGACCGCGCCGCTGGATCTGGCCGTCGTGCCGCCGGCGGTGATTCTGCTTGCCGGGCTGCAGGGCTCGGGCAAGACGACCAGCGCGGGAAAGCTCGGCCGCCTGCTGCGCCGGGACATGCGCAAGAAGGTGCTGCTGGTGAGTTGCGACGTCTACCGGCCCGCTGCGATCGCGCAGCTGCAAACGCTGGCGGGCCAGGTCGGCGTCGATTTCTTCCCGTCGTCGACCGACCAGGATCCTGTCGCGATCGCGCTGGCCGCCGTCGACTGGGGGCGAAGGCACTATCACGATGTCGTGATCGTCGACACCGCCGGGCGGCTCACGATCGACGATGCGATGATGCGCGAGATCGCGGCCTTGCACGCTGCGGTGAAGCCGGCCGAGACGCTGTTTGTCGTCGACGCGATGCAGGGGCAGGATGCGGTCAACACGGCCAAGGCCTTCGGCGCCGTGCTGCCGCTGACCGGCGTCGTTCTGACCAAGCTCGACGGCGACGCGCGCGGCGGTGCTGCGCTGTCGGTGCGCCAGGTGACCGGTGCGCCGATCAAGTTCGCCGGCGTATCGGAAAAGCTCGACGGCCTCGAAGTGTTTCACCCGGAGCGCATGGCGATGCGCATCCTCGGCATGGGCGATGTCCTCGGCCTGATCGAGGGCGCGCAGCGGCAGGTCGACGTCGCCGACGCGCAAAAGCTCGCCAAGAAGGTGAAGTCGGGCAAGGGCTTCGATCTGGAGGACTTCAAGGCGCAGATCGGACAGATGAAAAAGATGGGCGGCATGCAGGAGCTGATCGATAAGCTGCCGGGAGAGCTCGCGCGCGCCGCGCAGGGTACGCAGGTCGACGATCGCGCGATCCGCCGGCTCGAGGGCATCATCAACGCGATGACCCCGGCGGAGCGGGCAAAGCCCGAGATACTGAAAGCCTCGCGCAAGCGGCGGATCGCGGCCGGCGCCGGCGCCTCGGTGCAGGAAGTCAATCGCCTGCTCGCCCAGTTCGAGCAGACGCAGAAAATGATGAAAATGGTCTCCAAAGGCGGTATCCAGAAGATGATGCGGGGGCTGAAAGGCGCCTTCCCCGGCTTGCGCTGAGCGCCCACGGCGCCGCCGCACTCGCGATTGCGGCCAGCGCGGATTTCGTCGTATAATCAACGTCTTTTTTCGCGGCTCAACCGGGACTTTTGCCATGGTCGTAATCAGACTTGCTCGAGGCGGCGCCAAGAAGCGCCCGTTTTTCAACGTCGTCGTCGCCGATTCGCGCAACCGCCGCGACGGACGGTTCATCGAGCGCGTCGGCTTTTACAACCCGATCGCCCAGGAAGGCCAGGAGAGCCTGCGCCTGTCGCTCGAGCGTATCGACCACTGGAAGCTGCAGGGCGCCAAGCTGTCCGATACCGTCGCCGGCCTGGTCAAGCAGGCCGCGGCGGCCAAGCCCGCCGCAGCCGCTTCGCCGTCTGCCGCCGCGCCGACTGCCGAAGCCGCCGCGCCGACCGCTGGCTAGCAAGCGCGGCGCGGGCCGCGACGCGGCGGTCGCGCCGGCCGACATCGTGGTGATGGGGCGCTTGCTCGCCCCGTTCGGCATCAAGGGCTGGGTGAGGGTCAAGCCTTTCACCGCGGCGCCGGAAACGCTGCTCGCCTTCAAGGCGTGGTGGCTCGCGCCGGACGAGAGCAAGGAATGGACGCGCTATCGCGTTGTCGAGGCGCAAGTTCACGGCGGGGCTATCATCGCTGCGATCGAAGGCGTCGCGACGCGCGAAGCGGCGCACGCGCTGCGCGGGTTTGTCGCCGGCGTGCCGAAGAGCGCGCTGCCGAAGGCCGCGCCGGATGAGCATTACTGGTCGGACCTGGTGGGCTTGAATGTCGTCAACCGGGAAGGTCGTGCGCTGGGCCGCGTGGTCGGATTGCTGGACACCGGGGCGCATCCGGTGCTGCGTGTCGAAGGAGACGGCACTGAGCGGCTGATCCCGATGGTGCCGGCGTATGTCGATGCGATCGAGACGGCGGCCGGCCGGATCGTCGTCGACTGGCAGGAAGACTATTGAAGCAAGGACGCGATGAGTCGAAAGACGAGCGCGCCGCGGCGAGCATGGTCAGGATCGAAGTCGTCACGCTGTTTCCGGAGATGGTGCAGGGGGCGGCGGCGTACGGTGTCATGGGACGCGCGCTCGAGCGCGGTCTCTGGACGCTGGCCTGCCGTAATCCGCGCGACTATGCCACCGACAGCTACCGGACGGTCGATGACCGGCCGTTCGGCGGCGGGCCGGGCATGGTGATGCGCGCGGAGCCGCTGACGAAGGCGCTGGGCGCGGCGCGAAACGACATGCGGGCGGCCGGCGTCGAGCGCGCGCCCGTGATCTACCTGTCGCCGCAGGGGGAGCCGCTGCGCCATGCGCGAGTGGCGAAGCTCGCGGCGGAGCCGGGGCTGATATTGCTGGCGGGTCGCTACGAAGGTGTCGACGAGCGGCTGCTGGAAAAGGAGATCGACCTCGAAGTGTCGATCGGGGATTTTGTCGTGTCGGGCGGCGAATTGCCGGCGCTATTGCTGATCGACGCGATCGTGCGGCAGCTTCCGGGCGTGCTGAACGATGCGCAGTCGAACGTCGAGGAGTCGTTCGTCGACGGGCTGCTCGATTGCCCGCACTACACGCGGCCCGAGCAGCTGGAAGGCGGCGCCGTGCCGGCCGTGTTGATGTCCGGCAACCACGCGGAGATCGCGCGCTGGCGGCGCAAGCAGTCGCTGGGGCGGACCTGGCTGCGGCGGCCGGACCTGCTGGCGCAGAAGCGGCTGTCGGCGGAAGATATGAAGTTGCTCGACGAATTCAAGCGCGAAAGCGGCGGAGCGACGGTTCGGAAGTAGCGATAGGAAGTTGCGAAGAAGGCAGGAGATTTTCACAACAAACAGCGCGCATCAGGTGGCGACCTGCGCTGCGCGAAAGGCCAACGGCCGGAACCATTGATCAAGGAGCAACGCATGAACATCATCGATACGCTGGAGAAGGAAGAAATGGCCCGTTTGGGCAAGACGGTGCCGGACTTCGCGCCGGGCGACACCGTTATCGTCAACGTCAACGTGGTCGAGGGCGAGCGCAAGCGCGTCCAGGCCTACGAGGGCGTGGTCATCGCCAAGCGCAACCGCGGCCTCAATTCGTCGTTCGTCGTGCGCAAGATCTCGAGCGGCGAAGGCGTCGAGCGCTCGTTTCAGACCTATTCGCCGCTGATCGCGAGCATCGAGGTCAAGCGCAAGGGCGACGTGCGCCGCGCGAAGCTCTACTACCTGCGCGACCGCTCCGGCAAGTCAGCGCGTATCCGCGAGAAGCTCGCCCATCGTGAGGACAAGGGAAGCGAATAAGGTCCGGCGAGCGAGAAGAAAAAGCGGCCGTTTGCGGCCGCTTTTTTTTCACAAGCGAAGCCCATCGTG
>Ga0207657_10004345_pt1 | contig 15012 bp, 18 predicted proteins | sample KBSC33metaG_FD_184316 | JGI IMG/M metagenome (GOLD analysis project Ga0207657, IMG submission 184316) | Corn rhizosphere microbial communities from Kellogg Biological Station, Michigan, USA - KBS C3-3 metaG (SPAdes) (version 2) | ecosystem: Host-associated > Plants > Roots > Rhizosphere > Soil ... | reverse complement strand
CTGGGAGCACCACGGCGTGCGGGTGATCGTCGACCGCTTCAGCCTTCCCTACCTGGAGGGCGCCAGCGTCGACTACATCGACGGCCTGACCGGCGCCGGATTTCAGATCGAGAACCCCAACGTGGTCGCGGCTTGCGGCTGCGGCAGCTCGTTCCAGGCCAAGGACGAGGTGCCCGCCGCGGCGCTTCCGGACGCCGATGACGGCTGCGGCACCGGCTGCGGCTGCTCCCACTAGCGGCTGTCAGCGGCGGGCCGCCGGGCTAGGCTGCTGCATCCTGACCGTGCGGTCAACCGGTAGAGTTTGGATCCAAACTCGAAGCGGCCTGGAGGTCCTGGCGTCGTGAGCGCAGAGCAGATCACCGACATCACCATCATCGGCGGAGGCCCCACCGGCCTCGCCGCCGCCTACTACGGCGGCCATCGCGATGCCTCCGTGCGGATCGTCGAGAGCCTGGAACAGCTGGGCGGGCAGGTCTCGGCCGTCTACCCCGAGAAGCACATCTTCGACGTGGCCGGCTTCCCCAAGGTGAACGGCCAGGAGCTGATCGACCGCCTGATCGAGCAGGCCCAGCAGTACGGGCCGGAGGTGCGCCTGGGCGAGGTGGTGGAGCGCATCGAGCACCGCGACGACCAGGTGATCGAGCTGCACACGGCGGCCGGCGAGACGCTGCTAACGCGCACCATGATCATCACCGCCGGGCACGGCGCGTTCAACCCGCGCACCCTGGGGCTGCCCGAGCTGGAGACGTTCGCGGGCAGCGGCCTGCACTACTACGTCAAGGAGAAGGCCCACTTCAGCGGCAAGCGGGTGGCGCTGGTGGGCGGCGGCGACTCGGCGCTGGACTGGGCCATGAACCTGCAGGACACGGCCGAGCTCCCGATCACGCTGATCCACCGCCGTGACCGGTTCCGCGGCCTCGAGTCGTCGGTGAACGAGGTGCAGCGGCTGGCCGGCGAGGGCCACGTCCGGATCCTGACGCCGCACGAGGTGCGCGGCGCCGAGGGCAACGGGCGCCTGCAGGCCATCACCGTCGAGAACACCGAGACCGGCGAGTTCGAGCGGATCGAGGTCGACGCCGTGGTCACGCTGCTGGGCTTCATCTCCCACCTCGGCCCGATCGCCGAGTGGGGCCTCGAGTTCGAGAACAAGCGCCAGATCAAGGTCGCCCCCAGCATGGAGACGAACCTGCCTGGGGTCTATGCCGCGGGCGACGTCGCCGGCTACGAGGGCAAGATCACGCTGATCACGGTCGGCTTCTCGGAGGCGGCGATCGCGGCGAACCACTGCGTCGCCCGCATCCGCGGCGAGAAGGTGCAGCCGAAGTACTCGACCGAGTAGGCGTCTGCGAGGATGCGGGTATGAGCGGCCGCCTGGCGGACATCCTCGCCCCCGACCTGCGCTGCGTGTTCGTCGGCATCAACCCCGGTCTCAAGTCGGCCGAGGCCGGGTTCCACTTCGCCAACCCGCGCAACGACTTCTGGCGGCTGCTGGCCGACGCCGGCCTCACGTCACGGCTGCTCGAGCCCTCGCAGCAGGACGAGCTGCTGGCCAACGGCCTGGGGCTGACCAACGCCGCGCGGCGCGTCACCCGCGGCAGCGGCGAGCTGCGTCGCACCGACTTCGCAGACGCCGCCCGGCGGCTGGGTGCGGTCGCCCGCGACCTGCACCCGGGTGCGTTCGCGTTCGTGGGTAAGCAGGCATACGCGGGCGCGTTCGGCGAGCGCCCCGACCACGGACTGCAGGCGCGCGAGCTGGAGGGGCGGCCGCTGTTCGTGCTGCCGTCCACCTCTCCGGCCAATGCGGCGGTGCCCTACCCCGAGAAGCTGCGGTGGTTCCGGGAGCTGGCCGAGCTGCTGGATCGGCCCCGGGGCTGACGGATCTAAGCTGAATCCTGAAACCGAACGAGAGACGAGGAGCGCAGGCGAGATGGCAGAGCTTTGGGGCGGGGAGACTCGCAAGGCGGTCGACAACTTCCCGGTCTCAGGCGAGACGATCCCGGTTGCGGTGGTGCGCTGGCTGGGCCGGATCAAGGGTGCCGCCGCGCGGGTGAACGCATCGCTGGGGCTGCTCGACGAGGGCCTGGCCGAGCGGATCGCGGCCGCCGCCGACGAGATCGCCGCCGGAGAGCACGACGACCAGTTCCCGATCGACGTGTTCCAGACCGGCTCCGGCACCTCCTCGAACATGAACGCCAACGAGGTGATCGCGACCCTGGCCGGTGAGGGCGTGCACGCCAACGACCACGTCAACATGGGCCAGTCCTCGAACGACGTGTTTCCGTCGGCCGTGCACCTGGCGGCGCTTGATCGCATGACCAACGAGTTGCTGCCGGCGGTGGCGCAGCTGGGCGATTCGCTCGCGCGCAAAGCGGAGGAGTTCGCCGACGTGGCCAAGGCCGGCCGCACGCACCTGATGGACGCCGTCCCGGTCACCCTCGGCCAGGAGTTCGGCGGCTACGCGGCGCAGGTGCGCGAGGGGCAGGCGCGGATCGAGGCGACGCTCGAGCGGCTGGGCAAGATCCCGCTGGGCGGCACCGCGGTCGGCACCGGGCTGAACACGCATCCCCGGTTCGCGGCGGAGGTGCGCGACCGGCTGTCGGCCGACACCGGGCTCGAGATCCTGCCGCCGGCCGACCCGTTCGAGGCGCAGGCCAACCGCGACGGGCTGATCGAGGCGTCGGCGGCGCTGAAGGGTCTCGCCGTGTCGCTGACGAAGATCGCGAACGACCTGCGCTGGATGGGATCGGGGCCGCGGGCGGGGCTGGCCGAGATCTTCATCCCGGAGCTGCAGAAGGGCAGCTCGATCATGCCCGGCAAGGTCAACCCGGTGATCCCCGAGGTGGTGTGCCAGGTGTCGGCGCAGGTGATCGGAAACGACACGGCGATCACGGTGGGCGGGCTGCAGGGCAGCTTCGAGCTGAACGTGCAGATCCCGCTGATGGCGCGGAACCTGCTCCAGTCGATCGCGTTGCTCAGCTCGACGTGCCGGCTGTTCGCGGAGAAGTGCGTGGACGGGATCGAGGCCAACCGCGAGGTCTGCGAGCGCCACGGCGAGGCCTCTCTGGCGATGGCGACGGCGCTCAATCCCTACATCGGCTACGACCGCGCCACGGCGATCGTGAAGGACGCAGCGGCCTCGGGCCGCACGTTGCGCGAGGTGGCACTCGAGCACGGGGTGGACGCGGCGACGCTGGACAAGGCGCTGGATCTGCGGGCGATGGCGCGCGGGTCGTCAGAGGGCTGAGGGCCAGACCCTCACCTAGCGAACCAGCGCGTACACGATCACGCCGACCAGCACCACCATCAGCACCGCCAGCGGCATCGCCAGGCTGCCGCTGCGCACGTCCTGCACGCCCTCGCCCGGCTCGGGCGGCGGGTACATCGGCAGCTCGCCGATGGCGATCCGGTGCGCCACCGCCTGCGCCTCGTCGGCCCGCACCAGCTCGGTCACGATCTCGGGGTCGAGCTCCATCTCCGCCGCGATCTCGTCGTCATCCGTGCCCGCGTCGCGTAGCGCCATGAACCGCCGCACCAGATCGTCGCCGAGCGCGAAGTCGCTTGCGTCCTGCGCCGCCGAGCGCAGCGCCAGCAGGCGGTTATCGGGGGGTGGCGACTGCGACATCGAGCCACCGCTCGAACATCTGGCGCGCGACCAGCTGCATGCCGGCTGCGGCGCGGTCGAACTCGTCAAACAGGCCCGGCGCAGCCCCCGCCCCGAGCGTCTGCTCGAGCGATCTCACGTAGGCCGGCACCGTCGCCCACTCCCGCGCCATGTCCCCCGTCACCTCGACGTGGAACTGCACGCCGTACGCGGCCCTGCCGTAGCGAAAGGCCTGGTGCGGGTAGGCCGGAGACTCCGCCAGCAGCACCGCTCCCTCCGGCAGGTCGAACGTGTCGCCGTGCCACTGCAGGGTTGCCAGCTCGCGCGGAAGCCCCGCGAACACCGGGTCGGACGCGCCCTCGTCGGTCAACGTCACCGCCAGCACACCCACCTCCGGCTGCGGCCCCGCGTAGACGCGCGCGCCCAGGCTGGAGGCCAGCAGCTGCACGCCCAGGCAGGCGCCCCAGTAGCCGACCCCGGCCTGCACGGCCTCACGGATCAGCCGTTTCTCCGCCACCAGCCAGGGGTGCTCGGAGTCGTCGTTCACGCTCATCGGGCCACCCATCGCCACGATCAGATCGAAGTCGCGCCAGTCGGGCAGCTGCCCGCCCTCGTCCAGCTCGACGCGGGTGATGGCCGCGCCGCGCTCGATCAGGACGTCCTCGAACACCCCGGGCGGCTCGCATGCGATGTGCTGGAGCACGAGCGTCTTCATGGAAAGACAGCTTACGCGGTGCGGTCCTTGGCCACCAGAAAGTCGCGCACAAGCGCGCTGGTCTCGGCCATTGCATCCCACAGCACCACGTGGCCGCCGGGCACCTCCTCGACGCGCAACCTGCGAACCGCGTCGAAGGCGGCCTCGACGTCTCCGTCGGTCAGCCATCGCGACTCGTGGCCGTGGATCAGCATGGTCGGGCACAGCACGTCTGCGAGCCGCGTTTCGGGGTGGGCCGCCGCCTCCAGGGCCGCCGCCGCCGCCTCACGGCTGTAGCGGTAGCGATAGCGGCCGTCGTCGTCGGCGACCAGGTGCTCGGCCATCTCCTCCTCGAGCAGACCGCGCGGCGTGTGCAGCAGCCCGTCCTCCTGCCGGCGCCGGTCGATCGCCTCGTCCACGCCGGCGTACCCGCCGCCGTCGCGCTCGACGCGGGCCGCCTCGAGCATCGCCTCCGGCGACGGCGCCAGCGGCGGCTCCAGCAGGGTCAGCGAGTTGATCCGCTCCTGGTTTCGCACCGCGTAGGCGATCGCCACGCGTGCGCCGAAGCCGTCGCCGATCAGGCCCGCCTGATCGATTCCGCAAGCAACCAGCACCTCGTGCAGGTCGTCGGCGTGCTGTTCGATCGTGTGCGGGCCCGACCAGGGCGAGCGGCCGTGGCCGCGCAGGTCGTAGGCCACGACCAGCCGGCCCCGCTCGAGCATCCGCGCCACCCGCTCGAACCGGCGGGCGTGGCCGCGCACGTCATGCAGGCAGACGGCCGGGGGCAGCTCGTCGGAGCCCCACCGCAGAATCCGAAACGCCGTCATCGACGCAGATTCTACGGGTCAACCGTCGGTCAGCAATCCCTCGGGGACGGGGCCCGGTGTCGTCTCGGGGACATCTGCGTAGGCCACCTTGCCGGTGGTCGCCTGCTCGCTGACGCCCGCCCCGTGGCTGAGCGCGAGCTCCGAGACCGGGTAGACCAGCCCCTCGCCGCCGTTTCGGGCGCCGACGCCGACGAACACGCAGGGGCCGTCCCCGGCGCCCACGAAGACGTGCTCTGTGAACGGCGGGCAGTGCACGAAGTCCCACGCGCGCAGCCGGCGCTCCTGTCCCTCGATCAGCACCAGGCACTCGCCGCTCACGACCAGGAAGTCCTCCTGGCCCTCCTCGGCGTGGTAGTAGCAGTTGGGCTGGCCCGGCCACACGACCTGGACGTTGATGCCGAAGTGCGGGAACTGCTGAGGGCCCTCGAACAGGACCCCGGCTCCGAACTTCTCGTTGTGGATCCAGGGCGTCTCGCGGGCGTTGACGATGAACCACCCGTCGCCGGCAGGCTTCCTGCCGTCGGGGCCGTCCTCCATCGGGGCTTCCGGAACCATTGCATGTCCTCCCGTGGTCAGTGCGCGGCGACGCGCGAGTCGCCGCTCGCGGCCAGGCGCTGCTCGTCTGCACGGTAGCTCGATCGCACCAGCGGCCCCGCGAACACGGAAGCGAACCCGATCGCCTCGCCCTGCTCGCGCATCCAGCGGAACTGGGCGGGCGTCACCCAGCGGTCGAGCGGCAGGTGCCGGTCGCTCGGCTGCAGGTACTGGCCGATCGTGACCACGTCGACGCGGTGATCGCGCAGATCTCGCATGATCGCGGCCACGTCCTGGTCGGTCTCGCCCATCCCCACGATGATGCCGCTCTTGGTCAGCAGCGGCGGCGCCCCCGGAAACAGCTCGGCCCACACGTCCTTGGCGCGGTCGAGCAGACCCAGCGCCTTGCGGTAGTCGCCGCGCGGCCGCACCCGCCGGTAGAACCGCTCGGCCGTCTCGATGTTGTGATTGAACACATCCGGCCGTGCGGCCAGCACCGTTCGCAGCGCCTGCTCGCGGAAGCCCAGGAAGTCGGGCACCAGCACCTCGACGCCGCACTCGGGTGCGCGGCGGCGGATGGCGCGGATGGTGGCGGCGAAGTGGCCGGCTCCGCGGTCGGGCAGATCGTCCCGGTCGACGGAGGTGACGACCACGTGGCGCAGCCCCATCCTGCGAACCGCCGTCGCGACGCGCAGCGGCTCCAGCGGCTCGGGTGCGCCCTCGGGACGGCCCGAGGTGACAGCGCAGTAGCGGCAGGCGCGCGTGCAGACGTCGCCCATGATCTGGAAGGTGGCGGTGCCGCGTCCCCAGCACTCGCCGATGTTTGGGCAGCGCGCCTCCTCGCAGACCGTGTGCAGGCCGCCGTCGCGCATGATCCCCTGCAGCTCGGCAAAGCGGGTGTTGCCCGACGGGGCGCGCACCTTCATCCAGGCGGGCCGTTCGCGGGCGAGCTCGGAGTAGGCCATCAGACGGCGGCGGGGAGCGGGTCGAATGCGATCTGGAACCGCTCCTGGAAGGCATCGCGCAGGGCCGGGCGGAGGTCGTCCACCGTCACGGCACGGCGGGCCTCGACCGACACCGATGTGAAGTCGGCGCCGCGCAAGCCGCAGGCGTCGAACAGCTCGTAGACGCCGAGATCGAGATCGGCGTTGATCGAGAGGCCGTGTGTGGTCACCCAGCGCGCGCAGCGCACCCCGATCGACGCCACCTTGCGGTCCTCCACCCACACGCCGCTGGCGTGGTCACCCTCGACCACGCGGCCCTCGACGTCGAACACGGCCAGGGTGTCGATCACCACCTGCTCGAGGTCGGCCACGTACCGGTGCAGGTCCTTGCCGCGGCCGTGCAGGTCGAGCACGGGATAGCAGACGACCTGCCCGGGGCCGTGGTACGTCGAGCGCCCCCCGCGGCTGACCTCGACCACCTCGATGCCGCGGCGCGTGTACTCGACTGCCGCCATCAGCAGCTCCTCTCCGCGCACCGCCCGTGACCCGAGTGTGATCACCGGCTCGTGCTCCAGCAGCATCACCGTGTCGGGGATGGCGCCCTGGCTGCGGGCGGCCGCCAGGTCGGTCATCGTCTCGAGCGCGTCCCGGTAGGGGGTGACGCCGAGCTCGTACAGGTACGCGCCGGTCACAACCCGAACGCCTGCTCGTCCCAGCTCTCGAGGCTGGCCTTGATTTGGGCCATGAACTGCGCAGCGTAGGCGCCGTCCACCAGCCGGTGGTCGTAGGAGAGGCACAGGAACATCATGTGGCGGATCGCGATCGAGTCATTGCCGTGGCGGTCGCTGACCACCACCGGTCGCTTCACGATCGCCTCCACATCGAGGATCGCGACCTGGCCCTCGGGGATGATGGGCGTGCCCATCAGCGCGCCGAACACGCCGGGGTTGGTGATCGTGAACGAGCCGCCGGCCATCTCGTCGGGCGACAGCGTCTTGGTGCGTGCCTTCTCGGCCATCTCGATCACGGCCCGCGACAGACCCACCAGGTTCATCTCCTCGGCGTGGTGGATGACCGGCACCATCAGGCCCTTGGAGTCGTCCACGGCCACGGCCATGCCCAGGTTGACGTACTTCTTGATCAGCGCCGTCTCGCCCTGCACCTCGGCGTTCACCCACGGCCAGCTGCCGATCGCGTCGATCGTGGCGCGGGCGATGAACGGGATGTAGGTGAGGTTGACGCCGTAGCGCTTCTGGTACTCCGGCTTCCACTTCTTGCGCAGGTTGACGACGCCGGTCATGTCGACCTCGATCACGGTGGTAACGTGCGCCGCCGTGTCCAGCGAGTGCCGCATGTGCCGCGCGATCACCTTGCGGATCGTGTTGAACTGGTAGAGCTCCTCGTCGCCGCCGCTTGCGACCAGCGCCTGCTGGGTGGCGGGAGCCGGCGGCGGAGCAGCCGCCGCGGCGGGGGCGGGCGCCGGTGCGGCGGGTGGCGGCGGCGCCGGTGCGGCGGGCGCCGGCGCAGGCTGGCTGACGACGGGCGGCTCCTCGGCGGGAGGCGCGAAGTGCGGCACGTCGTGGATCACCGGCTCGGCCTGGGCGCCGCCCGAGTCGATGAACGCCTGCACGTCCTTCTTGGTCACGCGCCCGCCGCGTCCGCTGCCGGTGATCTGGTTCACGTCCAGTCGGTGCTCGGCCAGCATCCGCGCCACCACCGGCGAGATGAACGTGCGGCCGGAGTCGTCGTCGTCCTCACCGTTGCTGCCGTTGGCGGCATGCGGCTCGGGGGCGGGCTGCGACGACATCGTCTGCGACGTCTCCGGGGTGGCCGGCGTCTCCTCGGGGTTGTCGGTGGCGGCCGGGGGCGGCGCCGTGTCCGCGGGCGCATCTCCGTCGCCGGCGTCTCCCACGGCGATCACCGCGATGCGCGTGTTCACCGGCACCGTGTCGCCGTCGTTGGCCAGGATCTCGCGCACGATCCCGGACGCGGGCGACGGCACCTCGGTGTCGACCTTGTCGGTCGAGATCTCGACGATCGTCTCGTCGGCCTCGATGTGCTCGCCGACCTGCTTCATCCAGCGGGTGATCGTGCCCTCCGACACGCTCACGCCCATCTGCGGCATTACGACATCGACGACGGTTCCTGTGGCCATGCGGCGGCTCCTGGTTCTAATAGGCGGCGAGGCGCTCGATGCCGGCCAGCACGTCTCCGGGCTGGGGCAGGTACGCCTTCTCGAGAGGGGGTGAGAACGGCACCGGGGTGTCCGGGGCGGTGATGCGCATGACGGGAGCGTCCAGCGTCTCGAACGCCTCCTCGGCGATGGTCGCCGCGATCTCGGCGCCGAAGCCGCTGGTGTGGGTGTCCTCGTGCAGCACGATCACCTTGCTGGTCTTCGCCACGGATGCGAGCACCGCCTCCCGGTCCCACGGCGTGATCGTGCGCAGGTCGATGATCTCGACCGAGGTGCCGTCCTGCTCGGCCGCGGCCTTGGCAGCCTCCTCCGCCGTGTAGACCATCGCCCCGTAGGTGATGATCGACAGGTCGCTGCCCTCCTGGTGCACGCGCGCCTTGCCGAACTCGACGGCGGTGTCGCCGTCGGGCACCTCGCCCTTGATGCGGCGGTAGAGGTGCTTGTGCTCGAAGTAGAGCACCGGGTTTGGGTCGCGGATGGCCGACAGGATCAGCCCCTTGGCGTCGGCCGGCGTGGCCGGGCATGCGATCTTGAGGCCCGGGCAGTGGGCGAAGAACCCCTCCGGGTTCTGGCTGTGGAAGGGGCCGCCGGAGAAGCCGCCGCCGGAGGGCAGGCGCACCACGATCGGCACGGGAGTGCCCACGCGGTAGTGCTGCTTGGCCGCGACCGTGACCAGCTGGTCGAAGGCGCAGGACACGAAGTCCGAGAACTGCATCTCGCAGACCGGCCGCATGCCCATCAGCGCCGCGCCGGTGCAGGCGCCGGTGATGGCCGTCTCGGACAGCGGCGAGTCGATCACGCGGTCCTCCCCGAACTCCTGCTGGAAGCCCTGGGTGACCTTGAAGGCGCCGCCGTAGACGCCGATGTCCTCCCCGATCAGGAACACCCGCTGGTCGCGCCGCATCTCCTCGCGGAGCCCGTCCGAGATCGCCTGCAGGTAGGTCTTGATGGCCACGTTGTAGTCCTTACCGGTGGTGGGGGGTGTCGAGCTCTTCCGGGTCAGCGTAGACGCCGGTGTCCAGATCGGCGGCATCCGGCAGCGGGCTCTCCTCGGCTCGCTTCATGGCCTCGTTCAGGAGCTTCTTGACCTCGACGGTGATCTCGTCGTCGACCGCCTCGCCCAGCACGCCGCTCTCCTTCAGCCAGCGGCGGTGGCGCTCGATCGGGTCCTTCTCCTTCCAGTGCTCGAGCATCTCGCGCGGCACGTAGAAGGCGTCGTCGTGGACGGCGTGGCCCTCCATGCGCAAGGTCACCAGCTCCAGCAACGTGGGGCCGCCTCCGGCGCGCGCCTTCTCGATGGCGGCGTGCGCCTCGCGGTACACGGTCAGCACGTCGCAGCCGTCCACCACGACGCCCTCGAATCCGTAGGCCGCCGCCCGGTCGGCGAGGTGCTCGCAGGCGAACTCGAGCCGGTTCGGCGTGGAGTAGGCGTACTGGTTGTTGTCAACGATGAAGACGACTGGCAGCTTCCGCACCCCGGCCAGGTTCATGGCTTCGTGTGCGTCGCCGCGTGCCATCGCGCCGTCGCCCGACCAGGCCACCGCCACGCGCGGCTCGCGCCGGATCTGGAAGGCCAGGGCGGCGCCCACGGCCACCGGCATCAGCGCCGGCAGGTGGCTGACCATGGCGATCAGGCCCAGGCGGATATCGGCCATGTGCACGTTGCCGTCCTTGCCGGCCGCCAGGCCGTCGCTGCGCCCCATGTACTGGGCGAAGATGCGCCAGGGCTCGGTGCCGCGGGTCACGTGAACGCCCATGTCGCGCTGGATCGGTGTGCCCACGTCCATCGCCTGCATGGCGGTCGCCACGCCCACGCTGGCCCCCTCGTTGCCGCGGCCGGTGTAGAAGCTGCCGGGGATCTTGCCCTGGCGGTAGAGGATGTGCCCGCGCTCCTCGATCCCGCGCGTGATCAGCATGTTGCGGTAGATCTGGAGCAGATCCTCGCTGTCGAGGTCAGCCTGCTTGACATCCTCGGCCGACTCGACCGGCGTGGCTTCTCGGGCTACTGCCATCCTTTGTGGGAGTGTACCCCCGGTTTCGGACCCCGTCTTCCCTCTCACGCAAAGGGACGCTTCGAGCATCAGATGGTCGATCGGTATCTCCGTGATGTCCTGGACGGCGAGAACCGAGTCTCGCAAGGACCCAGGGAGCGTCAATACCAGGTCGTATTGGCGCGACCGAGGACACAGCGGGGCGACGGTTCGCAGCCGTAACCACCGGGCCCGCGCCGGGCTCATACAGTGTTTGGGTGGCCAGGCTCGCGGAAGATATCGATCGACCATCTAGGATTGGGCGCATGGGCCACAATCGCAACCGCGAGCTTGGCGACCGGTGCGGGTTCTGCCTGACCTGCGGCTGGGGCCGCCGGTTCATGGACGGCGCCGGCGATGACCTGCCGTCGACCTGCCCCGACTGCGGCGGCACGATCGTCACCGAGTGCCCTTCCTGCGGCGCTGCGATCGTGTCCCTGATGGGCATCACGTGTCGCGAGTGCGGCCAACCGCTGCGCGACGCCACGCTGTTCGGGATCGAGATCCGGCGCAAGCCCGAGAAGGTGGCCGCGGTTGACGCAGACGCCAAACTTCGCGATAACGTGAAGACGTCCCCTTGATGGTTTATGTCCTGATTGCATTCCTGGTGGGTGCCACGGCCTCCGCGCTGGTGATGGCGGCTCGCGAGCGCCGTCGCAGCATGCGCCTTGCGGTCGAGATCGACCGGCTGGAGGCCCAGGCGGCAGTGCTGGAGCGCCGCGACAGCGAGACCGGCCTGTGGAACAGCCGCCATTTCGTGGACGCCCTGACGCAGGAGATCGAGCGAGCGCGCACCTACAACCGCCCGGTCGCGCTGGCGCTGGCGTCGGTGGACGGGCTGGAGGAGGCCGGCGACGACTCCGAGCAGATCCTGCGGGCGCTGGGCAGCTCGATCGGTGGCAGCGTGCGCGCGCTGGACGTCGCCTGCCGGGTCGGCAGCGCGGAGTTCGGGGTGATCATGGCCGAGACCGACAGCCGCAGCGCCTCGGTGGCCGCGGAGCGGGTGCTGCGTGCGATGGCCCGTGTGCGCTCGCCGAACGGCCTGCAGCCGCAGGCATCGGTCGGCATCGCCTCCTGCCCCGCGCACGCCGATGGCTTCGACGAGTTGGTCGAGCGAGCCGGCTCAGCGCTTCGCAGCGCCCGCCGCGCGGTGCGCCGCGAGGAGGCCCGCGCCGGCACGGTGACCGTGTCGATGGCCGTCTGGGACGACGGCGACGAGTAGCCGGCTTCCCGCTCGTGACAACTTCGCTTCGCTAAACCCCCCCGACAGGGTGATTTGTCTAGGGCCAGCGTGCTCGTCACCGGATTCAGTGCTCCGCCCAGGACTGGAGATCGCGTCGCCGGCAGCTACCACGCCGAAGCGCATCCCGCATCGCTGACCGGGATCTTCCTGGCCATCTCGGCCGACCTCGGCCACGGCACCTCCCGCCTCAACGGGTAGGTCACGCCCCGGCGCGGATCTCCGAGAAGTGGATCACGGTGACCGTGTCGTCCTCGGTCACCTCGCGGTTGTAGAGCTGCCCCAGGAAGTGCACGAACTCGTCGATGTGGCGCATCTCCGGGTTGTCGTGCTGGATCTCGCGCGGCGACACCTCGCGCAGCGGCTTCACCTCGACCTTGTCCACCACGGCGTCGAAGATCTTCTCGCGCACGCCGAAGCGTTGCCCGGCCAGCACACACACGACCAGCCCCTTGCGGTACTTGCCGGACTTGTCACCGAGCCGGATGGTGGCCGTCTTGCGCCGGTGCCGGAGCTGGTCAGCCACGACCGGCGAGTAGAAGTTGAGGGCCTCCATCGGCGGCCATCATATCGAGTTGCGTGAGGTCGTTACAGACGACCACACGGGCTCGGTTACCCTGCGCTCTCGATGCGCAGGCTGCAGATGGTGATCTATCCGATCGTGTTCTTCGACGCGCTGCTGATGTTTGCGCTGGTACCGCTGCTGCCGGACTACGTGGACGCGCTTTCGATGAGCAAGGCCCAGGCCGGAGCCGTGATCGGCATCTACAGCGCGGCCACCCTCGTGATGGCGTTGCCGGCCGGGCGGGTGGCGGATCGCTTCGGCCCACGTCGCATCACCATCGCCGGCGTCGCCCTGATGACCGCCTCCACGCTCGTCTACGCCTTCGCCCACAGCTTCTGGATGCTGCTGGCCGCCCGCGGCGGCCAGGGAACCGCCTCCGCCATCTCCTGGACGGCGGGCCTGGCCTGGCTGTCCAGCGGCACCCCGCCGCAGCGCCGTGGCACCACCCTGGGCATGGCCATGACCTGCGGCAGCGTGGGCGCGCTGCTCGGCCCGGTGCTGATGGGACCGCTCAGCAGCTGGCTCGGCATCCGCACCCCGTTCGTGCTGCTGGCGGCGGTGGCGCTGGTGCTGACGGGCCTGGCCGCGTGGCCGGCCGATGTCCGCAGCGCGTCCGAAGGGCAGGTCGGCTTCGTCGAGACGATCCGCCTGGCCGCGCGCTCGCGGCTGATGGCCTGCGCCGTCCTGGTGATGTCGCTGGTGGCGGTGGTCTCGGGTCTGGTCGAGACGCTGGTGCCGCTGCGGCTCGGAGAGGCAGGCTACTCGGCGGCTGCGATCAGCCTGGTTCTCGGTCTGGCCGGTGTGCTGGCGGCGGCCACCCAGGTGACGGTCGGGCGGGCGTACGATCGCATCGGTGGCCTGCGCGTGGCCAGCCTGTCGATCACGGCCATGGTCGTGATGCTGGCGGTGCTGGCCGTGCCCCAGTCGGCCGTCGCCATCGCCGTCATCTACATCGTCGGAACGCCCAGCATCTCCGGCCAGTACGCGGTGGCCTTCCCGCTGGCCGCCGCAGGCGCGGATGAGGCGGGGCTGCCGCACGGCATGGTGCTGGGCGCCATGAACGTGTGCTGGGGGTTCGGGTTCTTCGTCGGCCCGGCCGCCGGCGCCGCGATCGCCCAGGCCAGCTCCGACCGTGTCACCTACCTGCTTGCGGCGCTGCTGGCGGCCTCGGCGCTGCCGGTGCTGCGGAGTTTGGCACTCGTGCCACAAGAGTGCCAGGAAGCGGCTTGACGAGATCCCCCGCGCTGCTATGATCGCTGTTGGCACTCCACATGTGCGAGTGCCAACGACATTCCCGATGGAGGTAGCATGGATCTGAAGCCTCTGGGCGACCGCGTCATCGTTGAAGTCCTCGATGAGGAAGAGACGACGATCAGCGGCATCGTCCTGCCGGATACGGCAAAGGAGAAGCCGCAGCGCGGCAACGTGCTCGAGGTCGGCCCCGGCCGATACGAGGACGGCAAGCTCGTTCCCCTTGATGTCACAAAGGGCGACGAGGTGATCTTTTCGAAGTACGGCGGCACCGAGGTCAAGGTGGGCGGCGAGGAGTACCTGATCCTGCGCGAGTCCGACATCCTGGCAAAGGTCGCCACCACCAAGGCCAAGACCAAGGCAAAGGCGTAGGAGACGAATGGCACACAAGGAACTGAAGTTCAACGAGGATGCTCGCCGCTCGCTCCAGCGCGGCGTTGACATCCTGGCCGATGCCGTCAAGGTGACGCTCGGCCCGAAGGGGCGCTACGTCGTGCTCGACAAGAAGTTCGGCGCGCCCACCATCACCAACGACGGCGTCACGATCGCGCGTGAGATCGAGGTCGAGGACGTCTTCGAGAACCAGGGTGCGCAGCTGGTGCGCGAGGTGGCCACCGCCACCAACGATGTTGCCGGTGACGGCACCACCACCGCCACCGTGCTGGCTCAGGCGATCGTTCGCGAGGGCCTCAAGAACGTCTCGGCCGGCGCCAACCCGATGGGTCTCAAGCGCGGCATCGAGGCTGCGGTCAACGCCGTGGTCGAGGACATCAAGTCGCAGTCCAAGGAGATCTCGGGCAAGGAGGACATCGCCCGGGTCGCCACCATCTCGGCTCGCGACCGCGAGATCGGCGATGTCATCGCCGATGCCATCGAGAAGGTCGGCAAGGACGGCGTGGTCAACGTCGAGGAGGGCCAGACCTTCGGCCTCGACCTCGAGTTCACCGAGGGCATGCAGTTCGACAAGGGCTACCTGTCCCCGTACATGATCACGGACTCCGAGCGCATGGAAGCCGTGATGGACGATCCCTACATCCTGATCGCGAACCAGAAGATCGGCGCCGTCAAGGACATCCTGCCGGTGCTCGAGCAGGTCATCCAGGCGGGTCGCCCGCTGCTGATCGTGGCGGAG
>Ga0207657_10004341_pt1 | contig 15019 bp, 13 predicted proteins | sample KBSC33metaG_FD_184316 | JGI IMG/M metagenome (GOLD analysis project Ga0207657, IMG submission 184316) | Corn rhizosphere microbial communities from Kellogg Biological Station, Michigan, USA - KBS C3-3 metaG (SPAdes) (version 2) | ecosystem: Host-associated > Plants > Roots > Rhizosphere > Soil ... | reverse complement strand
CCTCGCCTTCGTCGGCCGCTTCCCGCGGCAGGCGCAGGACTTCGCGCACGCGGCGGGCGCTGGCGAGCGCCCCATGCAGCGATCCGGTCGTCGTCGCAATCGCCGAAAGAGGCCCGTACACGAAGCCGAGATAGGTGACGATCAGCAGCAGCGTGCCGGCGGTGAGCGTGCCGTGGAGCACGTGCAGCCCGCCGATCCCGAGGACGAGCGAGGCGCCGCCGATCGTGATCGACGCGACCAGGAAGCTGAACGACGACTCCTCGCGCGTGACGGCGAGCCGCTCGGACATCGCGGCCTGGGCCACCCCGCTGAAGCGGTGCACTTCGTGCGCTTCGCGCGCGAACATCTTCACGAGCCGGATCGCCGACAGGCTCTCGTACACGCGCGTCACGACCGCTGATTCGAGCCGCTTCGCGCGATCCGCGCGCGTCACCATGCCGCCCATCGACAGGCGCAGACACAGGTACAGCAGGGGGACGACGACGGTCGAGATCACGGCGAGCACGGGATCGAGTGCGAAGAGGATCGCGAACATGACGACGAGCGTGAGCGCCGAGAAGATCAACGGAAAGAGCCCCTTCAGGAGGAGGCTCTCGAGGCATCCCGCGTCGGTGTCGAGGCGGTAAACGGAATCGGCGGTTGATCCGATCGCGTGATGCGCGAGCGACAGGTACTGGAGATGCGTGAACAGCCGCGATCGCAAGTCGAAGACCATCCGCTGCGCGAGGCGCGCCTGCACGCGCGTGTGCATCATCAGCACGAGCTCATGACCGAGCTGCAGGAGCAGGCCCGCGGCGACGACCGCACCGAGCAGCGCCGCCTGATGTTCCACGGCCATGCGGGGCGAGACGAGGGCGGTGGGCGGGATCCCGCGCGTCAACAGGTCGACGATCGCCTTGAGCGGCCACGGCGCCAGTGCGCGCAAACCGATTTCGGCGAGCGACAACGCGGCGAGGCGCGCGACCGATCGACGGTACGGACGCAGGAACGAGAGGGTCCACCGTGAGGCGGAATCAGTCTGTCGACGGGACCGGCCGGACGTACGCGGCACACACGTTCTCCGAGCCGCCGCCGGACGGCACTCTGGTGACAGCTCACGCCAGCGGACAGCCGATCCGGCGCGCGAGCGCTCGTCGTGTCAGGAAGCCGCGCGGACGTGCGCGGATGCTGGATTATACCAGCGGCGACGCGAGCTTGGCCGGCAGCGGCGCTTCGCCGGCGCCGCGCGCGTCGCGGCGCGCTTCGAGGAGCAGATTGGCGGCGCGATAGCCGTTGAACGTGCCGACGTCCACGTACGAATGGCCCGCCCTCACCCCTTTCGCGCGCCCGCCGAGCGCCAGGTACGCGTTGACGAGCGTGCCGATGTATTCATCGCGCGGATCGCGAGCGCACCAGATCGCGTGGAGCTGGTGCAGGATCGCGCCGGGCATCTTGAAGGCGCCCCACACCCACGAGCTCGCCGCGTCGCGCTGCTTCACCTGGATCTCGACGACCTGCTCGTCCTTTCCCGTGACGACGGCATCGAAGAGATCCGGGCGATCCACGGGAAACAGCAGGAATGAGAGCTCGTCGTCGGCGAGCCGGCACAAGGCGTCCACGGGGTACCAGAGCGTATCGGGCAGGCCGATCACCACGGGTTCATCCGGGGCGATGAACGGCGCCGCGTGGAAGATGGCATCGCACAAGCCGGCTGGATGCTGCTGCACGAGATAGCAGATACGCGCCGCGCCGATCTGCCCCGCGTAGTACTCGAGGATGTCCGACTTCCCCGGCGAGATGATGAAACACAACTTCGTCGCGCCGGCCGCCAGCATGCGCTCGACGAGATGTTCGCTGACCGCGCGCGGCCGTTCGATCGGACCGTCGAACCGGCTGCCGACCGGCAGCAGCTCCTTAGAGAACGCCAGCGGCTGAATGCGCGTGCCCGCGCCCGCCGCCGGAATGATCCCCCACACGATGCACGCTCCTCCCTTCGAGCAGCTCTTCGAGCTCGGCGGCGCGGTGATCCGCGGTATGTTCCGCCAGCACGCGCTCACGCGCCCGCTTGGCAAGCTCGCGCAGATCGTCGTCGGATCGATCGAGCGCGGCAAGCGCCTCCGCCGTCGAATCCGCGACGAGAATCTCGCGATCCGGCTCGAAGAACGCTTCGAGTCCGGGCCACGAGTCGGACAGAATCGGCGCGCCGCACGCCGCAGCTTCGAAGAGCCGGCCGGATGGACAGTAACCGACGCCCGCCATTGCCTGCCGGGTCACGTTGAGCGTCAACCTGGACGAGCAATAAAACGCGGGATGCTGATCCGGCGCGAGATGCCGCTTGTAGAACACGTTCGGCGACCAGGGAAAGTCAGGCGGATACTGAGAGCCCGCGAGGACGAACCGTCTGGCGGGCCGCTGCCTTGCCGGCTCGATGAACAACTGCTCCACTCGCGCTTGTCGGTCGGCGGCATACGTGCCGATGTACGAGAGATCGGCGCGGTACGAATCGACCGGCTCGACCGGTTGATGTACGGCGGGATCGACGCTGCCGTACAGCGGACGCGCCACGCGCGCGCCGAGCTCGGTCCGCAATCGATCGAGCGACGCGCCGCCGGTGTAACTGAGCACGAGATCGTACCCGCTGAGGCCGTCTGCGCCGATGTATGCCACCGGCTCGCCGCTCGCCAGACGATCGAGCGTGATCGGCGTATCGAGATCGTAAAACACACGCAGCGCGCCGCTCGTGTCGAGCAGCCGCTCCGCGTCGAGCGCGTCGGGACAGAACGACGTGACGATGGCGGCGGTCGCCGTGGCGAGCTCGCGGGCGGCGGTGTCGCGCACCTGCGTCCACGATGTGTAGAGGTGCAGCCGCGTATCGGCCAGATGGCGCACGTCGCGGTGCGCGGCATAGTAGGGGACGTCGCGCTCGAAGAAGGCGACCTCGTGTCCGCGAGCGGCGAGCGCGCGGCACAGACCGCGCCACAGCGTGGCGTGGCCGTTGCCCCAGGACGAACTGATCGCCAATCCGAAAACGACGAGTTTCATGCGTGTCGGCCGCAGCGGATCGTGCAAGCGGAAGGCCACTCGGCACCAACGTTGCTCCCGACGATCGTTCCGTATGACCTCGGACCTCATCGCGCGGCGCATCGTGGAGCTTGGCGACTGGTTTCACAACATCGATCTGCGGGGACATCCCACGGCGCCGCATCATTTTCTCGGAGATTACCCGGCGGTGAAATGGCGTCAGTTCGCGGGTGCGCTACCGGCGGATCTCCGCGGCCAATCGGTGCTCGACGTCGGCTGCAACGGCGGCTTCTATTCGATCGCCATGAAACACCGCGGCGCCGATCGCGTCGTCGGCATCGATTGGGACGATCGGTATCTGGCGCAGGCGCGCTTCGCGGCCGACGTGATGGACGCGCGGGTGGAGTTCCGCAAGCTGTCCGTGTACGACGTCGCGGCGCTCGGGGAGCGGTTCGACATCGTCCTGTTCATGGGCGTGATCTATCACCTGCGCCACCCGCTGCTCGCGCTCGATCTGCTGCACGAGCACGTGACGCGGGACCTGTTCGTGTTTCAGTCGATGCTGCGCGGCGCGGACCGCGTCGAACCGCTCGCGGCCGACTACCCGTTCGCGGAAGTCGACATCTTCGACCGGCCCGGGTATCCCCGCCTGCATTTCGTCGAGCGGAAGTACAGCGGCGATCAGACGAACTGGTGGATCCCGAATCGCGCGGCGGCGGAAGCGATGCTGCGCAGTGCGGGATTCAGTGTGATGGCGCACCCGGAAGCCGAAGTGTTCATCTGCCGGCACGACGCGCTGCCCGACGCTGAGCCGCGTGCCGTGTATCCACGCCGATGATCGATTCGGTGATGTTCTGGAACGAGCCGAACAACCTGTCCCATTGGGATTTCGAGCTCGATCACGACTGGGAGATCTTCGCGCCGATGGTGCGGCTCGCCTCGAACGCCGTGCGCGCGGAGAACCCGCGCTTGACGCGCGTGCTCGGCGGCATCTCCCCCATCGATCCGGCGTTCCTCGACAACATGCGCGGCAAGGGCGTGCTCGACGCCGTCGACGCGATCGCCGTCCACGGATTTCCGCTCGACTGGAACCACTGGACGATCCACGACTGGCCGCACAAACTCGCGGAAGTGCGCGCGGTCGCCGCGCATCCACTGTGGGTTTCCGAGGTCGGCGTGTCGACGTTCGGCGCCGAAGAGGTGCAGGAATTCGGCCTCCGCCGCACCGCGGAGCTTTTGATCGGCCGCGCCGATCGCATTCACTGGTACAGCCTTTTCGATCTCCCTCGCGCGTGGCCGGCGACGACCCGCCATCGCGAAGCGGAAGGCTCGTCCTACTACCGGCACTTCTACATGGGGCTGCTGCGCGAGGACGGCACGCCGAAGCTGGCCGCGCGCGCCTTTCCGCAGTACACGCCCGCGCTTGGCATCTGTCAGTGGTTCCACTTCGAGGATCCGCGCCTGGACGACGGCGTGCGATGGCTGAAACGGCTGGGCGTGCGCCGCGTGCGGACCGGTCTGAGTTGGGCGGACTGGCTGCGCCCCGACGCGGCGCGCTGGTTCGATCACCTCATGACGTCCCTCGACGATTTCGACCTGACGGTCACCTGCTGCTTCACACCTGAAGCGTGCGGGCTGAAGCCGCATCACACCAGCCCGCCGCGCGACGTCGCCGCGTTCGCCGATTTCTGCGCCGCAATGATCCGGCGCTACGCGCCGTCATAATCACACCACTCGCCGCACACAAAGCAGACACGTCCATTCGCGGCGCACATCCGCGTCTGCGTCAATCCATTTTCTTTCCCGCACGCTTGTCGGCTTGATGATCCTCTCGGTGAACGCATGCAAAAGCTTTGTTCTTTTCGTCGCCGAGCGGCGGCACATATCCGCAAAGCATGTCGGTGGAACTTACCTTGCTCGACACGACGGCATGGCGACGAAACGGATCCTCATCACGGGCGGCGCCGGCTTCATTGGATCGCATCTGGCGGACGAATTGTTGAGCGCAGGTTATCGCGTGCGCGCGCTCGACAGCCTCGTCTCGCAAGTGCACACAGATCGCAGCCGGCCGGCGTATCTCGATGACGAAGTCGAGCTGATGGTGGGCGATGTCAGAAATCGCGACGCGCTCGCGCGCGCGCTCCACGGCGTCGACGCAGTGTTTCATCTCGCGGCGCAGGTCGGCGTGGGCCAGAGCATGTATCAGATCGCCGATTACACCGCGACCAATGTGGTGGGCACCTCCACGCTCCTCGAAGCGCTGGCGGTGCATCCAGTCGAGCGCCTGATCGTCGCGTCGAGCATGAGCATCTACGGCGAAGGGCTCTACCGTACTCCGGACGGAGCGCCGGTACACGACGCCGAGCGCTCGATGGATCGCCTGATCGCGGGACGCTGGGAGCTCGACACGGCCGATGGCGTGCCGCTCACGCCGGCGCCCACTCCCGAGTCAAAGAAGCCGTCGTTGAAGTCGGTGTATGCGCTCACTAAATTCGATCAGGAGCGCTTGTGCCTGATGGTCGGCGAGGCGTACCGGGTGCCGACCGTCGCGGCCCGCTTCTTCAACGTCTACGGTCCGCGCCAGGCGCTGTCGAATCCGTACACGGGCGTCCTGGCCATCTTCGCCTCGCGCCTGCTCAACCGCCGTGCGCCGGTGATTTTCGAGGATGGAGAGCAGCGGCGCGATTTCGTGAGCGTCTACGACGTGGCCCGCGCGCTGCGGCTCGCGCTCGAAGTGCCGGAAGCCGCCGGTCAGGCCTTGAACATCGGCAGCGGTCAGTCGGTGTCGGTCCGCGAAATCGCGGCACGCCTCGGCGTGATGCTCGACGCCGAGGATATCGAGCCGGAGATCACCGGCACTCACCGCGTCGGCGACATCCGCCACTGCTTCGCCGACATCACGCGCGCGCGGCGCGTGCTCGGGTACGACCCGCAGATCACGCTCGAAGCCGGCCTCATGGAACTCGCGGGTTGGCTGAGCGGACAGCGCGCGGCCGATCGTGTCGCCGAAGCACACGCGGAGCTCGCGGCCAGGGGTCTCACCGTATGAGACGCCCTCATCGCCCCTTCCTGCGGCGGCCGGATCACCCGGCGCTCATCACCGGCGGCGCCGGATTCATCGGCACGAACGTGGCGGCGCGGCTGCTGGAAGACGGCGGCCGCGTCCGCATTTTCGACAACCTGTCGCGCGCTGGCGTCGAAGCGAACCTGCAATGGCTCTGCGACACGTACGGAGATGGCGTCGAGACGATCATCGCGGACGTGCGCGACCAGACGGCGATCGCGCGCGCCGTCGACGGGGCCGGCGCGATCTTTCATTTCGCGGCCCAGGTCGCCGTCACGTCGAGCCTCGACGAGCCGCTGTTCGACTTCGCCGTGAACGCCGGCGGCACGCTGAACCTGCTCGAAGCCGTTCGAGCGCTGGCTGCGCCGCCGCCGATGATCTTCACGTCGACCAACAAGGTCTACGGCGACCTCGACGATGTGGAGCTCGTGCCGGAGGGCGACCGCTACGTTCCCGCAGACGCGTCGATCCGCGACGCGGGCATCAGCGAGGCGCGGCCGATCGCGTTTCACAGTCCGTATGGCTGCTCGAAAGGCGCCGCCGATCAATACGTGCTCGACTACGCGCGAACGTTCGGCATTCCGGCGGTCGTCTTTCGAATGAGCTGCATTTACGGCCCGCACCAGTTCGGCACGGAAGATCAGGGCTGGGTCGCGCATTTCCTCATCCGCGCCATGGACGATCGTCCGATCACGATCTATGGCGACGGCCTGCAGGTGCGCGACGTGCTCTATGTCGACGACCTCGTGCACGCATTCCTGCTCGCGCAGTCGGCGATCGAGACCATCGCGGGCGAAGCGTTCAACATTGGCGGCGGCCCGAGCCGCACGACGAGCCTCGTCGAGCTCGTCGAGACCATCAGCCAGCTCGAACAGCGGCCAATCCCCCTCACGTACGACGCGTGGCGCGAAGCCGACCAGCGCTACTACGTCAGCGACACGCGCAAGTTTCGCGAGGCCACGGGCTGGTCGCCCCGCGTCAGCGTCGCCGATGGTGTGCGGGCACTGCGCGACTGGCTGGGCGCCGCCCGATCGGCGGCCGCCGCCGAAGCCGCCGGCGTCGCATCATGAAGCTTGCGCTCATCAACCCGCCGTGGACGTTCGACGGCAGCATCTATTTCGGGTGCCGCGAGCCGCACCTGCCGCTCGAGTTCGGCTACGCGCAGGCGCTGCTGCGGCGCCACGGACACGACGCCGAAATCTTCGATGGCCAGCTCGGCGGCCTCTCTGGCGAAGCGATTCGCGCCGCGGTGGGCCGCTACGCTCCGGACATCGCCGTCGTGACGACGGCGCCAAGCTACTTGTTCTGGCGGTGCGCGCCGCCCGAATTGCGCGTGCCGCAGGAGATCGTCGCCGATCTGCGGACGCTGGTCGAACGCATCGTCGTCGTCGGACCGCATGCCTCCACCACACCGGAGACCACGCTGCGCAAGCTGGGGGCCGACGCGGTGGTGCTCGGCGAGTGCGAAGACGTGCTCGTGGAGCTCGCGGCGTCCGCGCGCGCATGGGACGAGGTCGCCTCGGTTTGCGTCTGGAGAAATGGCGAGCCGGTGGTCAACGGCACCGTGAATGCGACGAACATCGCGGCGCTGCCGCCGCTGCACTGGCCGCACGACACCATCCGCGCGCATCGTCACCACCATCATCGGTTCGAGGCGGAGCCGGTCGGGCCTGGCGCGGAGATGGAGTCGTCGCGCGGCTGTCCGTATCACTGCTCGTTCTGCGCGAAGGACAACTTCCGCAACAACTACCGCAAGCGGCCGCTTCCGGTGCTGCTCGACGAGCTCGAGGGCTTCATCGCCCAGGCCGTCGAGTACGTGTACTTCATCGACGAGATTTTCCTCCCCAATCGCGAGCTGCTGCAGGCACTGGCGGGCCGCGGCCTGAAGCTTGGCGTGCAGACTCGAATCGATCTGTGGAGCCATGAGTTGCTCGATCTGCTCGGCCGCGCGGGCTGCGTGTCGATCGAGGCGGGCGTCGAGAGCATCAGCGAGCATGGCCGAAATCTGCTGGACAAGAACAGCAAGTTGACGACGGAGCAGATCACGGAGCGTCTCGTGTACGCGCGCGAGCGCGTGCCGTTCGTGCAGGCGAATCTCATCGACGCGCAGGTCGACGACGAGGATGCGGTCGAGGCGTGGCGCGATCAGCTGCAGCGCCGCGGCGTGTGGGCGAACAAACCGGTGCCGCTCTTTGCGTATCCCGGCTCGCCCGACTACGCGAAGCGCTGGGGGCCGCCCGACGATCGCGCATGGGAGCGGGCGATGGCCGACTACCTCTCCCGCCACGATCGCTTCAGCGACATTCAGGACGATCATCCGCTGCCGCTCGAGCGGCTCGAGCACGAGCCCGCCGGACCGCCGGGCCGCGGACTCCATCACGTGCGCGGGGAGCGATGAGCGCCCGGGTGCTGATGACCGCCGACGCCGTGGGCGGCGTCTGGACCTACGCAATCGAGCTGGCGCGCGCGCTCGCGCTCGAGGGCCTTGCCACCACCATCGCGACGATGGGTCCACGGCCGACGGCGGATCGGCTGCGGACCGCTGCTGATATCGCGGGTCTGGAGATCGTCTCGAGCGATTTTCGACTCGAGTGGATGGACGATCCCTGGCGCGACGTCGAGGCCGCGGGCGACTGGCTGCTGCAGCTCGAGTCGCAGATTCATCCGATCGTCGTGCACCTGAATGGGTTCGCCCATGGCGCGTTGCCTTGGCGTGCGCCGACGCTCGTCGTCGGGCACTCGGATGTCGTGTCGTGGAGCGAAGCGGTCGGCTCTCCCATCGACGCCGTGCGGCTCGACGCGTACCGCGGCGTCGTTGCGACAGGACTCCGATCGGCGGACTGGGTGGCCGCGCCGAGCGCCGCGGCGCTGCGTGCGCTGCAGGCGCATTTCGGTCCGCTGGCGCGCACCTCGGTGATTCCCAACGGCCGCGACGCGCTGCGGTTTCAGCCCGTCGAGAAAGAGCCGGTGGTCTTTACGGCGGGCCGCGTCTGGGACGAGGCGAAGAACATCGCGGCGGTGACGTCGATCGCCGCGTCGCTGCCCTGGCCGGTCGTCGTCGCCGGCGACGGCGAGGCCGGCGGAGCCGTATCGCACGTAGGCCGGCTCTCGGAACCGGAAATGGCACGCTGGCTCGGTCGCGCATCCATCGTCGCGCTTCCGGCGAGATATGAGCCATTCGGTCTCGTGGCGATGGAGGCGGCACTGGCGGGCTGCGCGCTGGTCCTCGGAGACATTCCGAGCCTGCGCGAAGTGTGGGGCCCCGCTGCCGAATTCGTCGACCCCGCCGATCGCGATGCGCTGCGCCTTGCGATCGTGCGGCTCATCGAGGCGCCGGAGTGGCGCCGCGCGCGTGCCGACGCCGCGAGGCGTCGCGCCCTCGAATTCACGCCGGCACGGATGGCGCGCCAGTACGTGGACGCCTATGGCTGCGCCGCCGCGCGTCGGGATCTGCGGAGGATCGCGTGCGCGTCGTGATGTTCTACCACTCGATCGTCTCGGACTGGAATCACGGCAACGCCCACTTCCTTCGCGGCGTCGCGAGCGAGCTGCTGGATCGCGGACACGACGTGCGCGTCCTGGAGCCGCGCGAGGGCTGGAGTCGCGCCAACCTGCGCCGGGATCATGGCGACGAGGCGATTGCCGGCTTCCATCGCGCGTATCCCCGTCTGCGAAGCGACTCGTACGAAGCGGGATCCATCGATCTCGATGCCGTCCTTCGCGGCGCCGATCTCGTGATGGTCCATGAATGGACCGAGCCGGCGCTCGTGGCCGCGATCGGCGCACATCATCAACACACGCCGTCGTATCGATTGCTGTTCCACGACACGCATCACCGCGCGGTCACCGATCCGTCGAGCATGGCGGCGTACGATCTGCGCGGGTACGACGGCGTTCTCGCGTTCGGCGACACGCTTCGCGACCTGTATCTCGAGCGCGGATGGATCGATCGCGCGTGGACGTGGCACGAAGCGGCCGACGAGAAACGCTTCCATCCGCGGCCGGACGCCAGCGCGGATGCCGGCGACGTCGTGTGGATCGGCAACTGGGGCGACGATGAGCGGACGGCGGAGCTCGAGGAGTTCCTGATCGCGCCCGTCGAAGCGCTCGGCCTTCGCGCGACGATGTACGGCGTCCGATATCCTGCGGCGGCGCGCGAGCGGCTGGCGCGCGCGGGCATCACCTACGCTGGATGGCTGCCGAACTACGACGCGCCGGAGGTCTTCGCGCGCTACAAGATGACGGTGCACATCCCGCGGCGTCCGTATCTCGACGCGCTGGCCGGCGTGCCGACGATTCGGCCGTTCGAAGCGCTCGCGTGCGGAATCCCGCTGATCTCCGCGCGCTGGGATCGCGCGGGCGGGCTCTTCACACCCGGCGCCGATTTTCTCGTCGCACGCGACGGCGGGGAGATGGCGTCGCACATGGACCGATTGGCGTCCGACCCGGCGCTGCGCGCCTCGCTGGCGGCGCGCGGGCTGTCGACCATCCGCGCACGGCACACCTGCGCGCACCGGGTCGACGAGCTGCTGGCGCTGTACGAGCGCCTGGACGCGCCAGCGTTGGAGAGCGCATGAACATCGCCTTCTTCGGATCGAGCCTCGTGTCGGCGTACTGGAACGGCGCCGCGACTTACTATCGCGGCTTGATCCGCGCGCTGCACGATCTGGGGCACGACGTGACGTTCTACGAGCCCGATGCGTACGAACGGCAGCAGCACCGCGACATGGCCGATCCCGAGTGGGCGCACGTGGTCGTATTCGAGAACAGCCTCGACGGTCTGCAGCGGGCGCTCGCGCAAGCCCGCGGCAGCGACATCGTCGTCAAGTCGAGCGGCGTCGGCGTGTTCGATCGCGAGCTCGAGCGAGGGGTGCTCGATCAGCCTGCACGCACGCTGACGGTGTTCTGGGATGTCGACGCGCCCGCTACCCTGGATCGGCTGGCCGGCGATCCGCGCGATCCGTTTCACGAGCTCGTCGGGCGGTACGACCTCGTCCTCACCTACGGCGGCGGTGAACCGGTGCGGCGAGGATATCTCGCCGTGGGCGCCCGGATGTGCGTGCCCATCTACAACGCGCTCGATCCTGCGACGCACTATCCCGCTGCCGGCGATCCGCGGTTTGGGTGCGACCTCGCCTTTCTCGGCAATCGACTGCCCGATCGCGAGGCGCGCGTGGACGACTTCTTCTTCAACGCGGCGAGCGCGCTGCCCGATCGAACGATGCTGCTCGGCGGCAGCGGCTGGAGCGACAAGCTCCGCCCGCGCAACGTGCGCTACGTCGGCCACGTCTACACGGCGGATCACAACGCGTTCAATTCCACGCCGACAGCGGTATTGAACATCAGCCGCGACAGCATGGCGCGATATGGCTTCTCGCCCGCCACGCGCCTCTTCGAAGCGGCTGGCGCAGGCGCGTGCGTCATCACCGACGCGTGGGCAGGCATCGAACAGTTCCTCGAACCAGGCCGCGAAGTGCTAGTGGCGCGCGACGGCGCGCAGGTGGCCGAGCACGTGCGGCGCCTGACGCCCCCGGCCGCTCGCGAGATCGGCCGCGCGGCGCGGCGTCGGATCCTGGCCGGGCACACGTATGCGCACCGCGCAGCGGAAGTATCGGCGCTGCTGGACGGCCGAACGGTGGCGGCGTGATGGACGGCCAGCGGATCGTCATCCTCGGTCTGACGATGACGTCGTCGTGGGGCAACGGACACGCGACGACGTATCGAGGTCTCGTGCGCGAGCTGACGCGCCGGCGCCACGACGTGCTCTTCCTCGAGCGAGACGCGGCATGGTACGCGTCGAATCGCGATCTGCCGCAGCCCCCATACGGCCGCACCGTCCTCTACCAGAGCCTTGCTGAATTGCGCGAACGGTTCGGCCGCGATGTGCGCGACGCCGACCTCGTCATCGTCGGCTCGTACGTGCCCGAGGGGATCGAGATCGGTCAATGGGTGTGCGCGACCGCGCGCGGCGTCACCGCTTTCTACGACATCGACACGCCCGTGACGCTCGCGGCGATCGAGAGCGGCGCGTGCCGCTATCTGAGCGCCGAGTTGATCGCGCGCTACGATCTCTACCTGTCGTTCACCGGCGGACCGACACTGGAGCGACTGGCGTGCGCGTTCGGCGCGCGGATGACGCGTCCGCTGTACTGCTCGTTCGATCCGCATCTGTATTTCGCGGAACCGCGCGACCCGTGCTGGGATCTCGGCTACATGGGCACGTTCAGTCCGGACCGGCAGCGGCCGCTGGAACGGCTCCTCGCGGACGCGGCCCGCCTCCTGCCGGAACGGCGCTTCGTCGTCGCCGGCCCCGGCTATCCGCCGGACGGATGGCCGGCCAACGTCGCGCGTCTCGATCACGTCGCGGCGTCGGATCATCGCGCGTTCTATACGTCGCAGCGCTTCACGCTGAACCTCACGCGCGCCGACATGATCCGGGCGGGATATTCGCCGAGTGTGCGGCTCTTCGAGGCGGCGGCGTGCGGCGTGCCGATCATCAGCGATTACTGGAACGGGCTCGAGACGATTCTCCGGCCGGGATCGGAGATCGTGATCAGCCGGTCGCCGGCCGAAACAGCACACGCGCTCTCGTCGATGCCCGATCGCGAACGGCGCGCGATCGCGAGGCGCGCACGGCGGCGCGTGCTGGCTCACCACACCGCGGAGCACCGAGCCGTGCAGCTCGAGCGCTATCTGACCGAAGCGCAGGCGGCGCTGACGCGCACCCGCAGCGTCCCATGCTCCTCGTCTATGGTCATCGCGCCGTCCGTCTGAGCACGCGGTCGGCGCTGCGCGACTTCGCAGGTCGTGTCGATCGCATGATATCGGCGCCGGATCACGACGCGATCGTCGATCTCCTCGTCGACTGGGGAGCGATCGAATCCGCGGCGGCGGATGCGCTGTCGCCGGAGTACGACGACGAGCTCGACGAGCTCGACGCGTGGAGGGCCGCGAGCGACGGCGCGGCTGACGCCGTGTGCGCGTCGTGGTCGTCCGATCGCGGCGCTACGTCAACGGCGCTGCGGCAGATGGCGATGGCGATCGCCACCCTCGTCAACAGCGCGGTGCCGGACCACGTGATGGCAAGGACCGCGGAGGGCTTCGCGCATTACGCCTTGTACCCCGAGCAGTACATCGCGGCGGTGGAACAATTCGTTCGCACGCATCAGCCCGATGACGTGCTGTGCGTGGGGCTGAGAAGCATCGGCTCGATCCTCGGCCACGTCGTCGCCGCGGCACTTCGACGCCATGGCGTGCGGGTCAGCACGCGTTCGTTCCGGCCGCGGGGTGATCCATTCGATCGACGGCTGCATGTGGCCCCGCGACTCGCCTCGTCGCTCGCCTCCCGGCGGGGCGCCCACGTCGCCATCGTCGACGAAGGGCCCGGACTCAGCGGATCGAGCTTCGCCGCCGCCGCTGACTTTTTCCGCGGGCTGATGTTCGCGCCTTCGCAGATCGTTCTGTTTCCGAGCTGGCCCGCACCCGAATCCGCCCTCCGATCCGAGCGCGCGCGTGGCGCGTGGCGGCGCCACGTCCGCCTTACCGTCGACTTCGATGCGATGTGGCTGCAGTCCGGTCTTCTGTTCGGACGCGAGCACAGCGTCGCGGATCTCTCGGCGGGCCGGTGGCGGAACATCGTCATCGCCGATCCGTGCGCGTGGCCGGCAGTCCACCCACAACACGAGCGGCGCAAATATCTGACGCGTTCATCGCCCGTGCGTGGCGGGACACAAGCGCGAAGGCTTCACCCGAGCGATGTGTCAACCGTCCATCGCTTTGCCGGCCTGGGAGCACGAGGCCACGCGATCGCGCGGCGCGCCCGGCAGCTCGCCGACGCCGGGTTCTGCGCCGAGGCCGGACCGCTCTCGCACGGGTTTCTCGCACAGACGTGGATCCACGGCACCCCGCTCACGCGTCGCAGCGCCGCCCACATCGGGCGCATCGCCGCGTACACGGCCCACGTCGGTCGTCATTTCCGCATCGGCGAGGCGGAGCCGATAGACGAGGTGCTCGAGGTGGCGATCACCAATGCGGGCGCGGCGCTGGACACCGACGCCGCCGGTCCGCTCGAACAGCTCGCCCGATCGGCGCGCGGCGCTCCGGCGGAGCGCGTCGCCGTCGCCGGTCGCATGCTGCCGCACGAGTGGATCGCGACGCCTTCGCGGCTCGTCAAGGTGGATGCGCTCGATCATCACGACGATGACTTCTGGCCGGGCTGCCGCGACATCGCCTGGGACGTGGCCGGCGCGATCGTTGAATTCGAGTGGACTCGAGCGGAGCGCGCGGCGTTCGTTGCCGAGTACCGGCGGGCGAGCGGCGATCGCACGATCGATCTGCGGCTGCCGTTTTACGAAGCCGCCTATCTCGCGTACCGCGCGGCCTACACCCTGCTGGCGGCCGACACGTTGGCCGGATCGGAGGAAGGCGCCAGGTTCACCCGCCTGTCGGCGCGATATCGTCGCTCGCTCGCCGCTCTTCCCAATGCGCGCTGAAGCGGTCGATGTCGCGCAGCGTGGCCTCGAAGTCACCGCGGAAGCACACCGCACGATCGTCGACGAAGACATGCGCCGGCGGTTTCCGATCGGTGACCGCCGCAATCAGGTCGTCGAGTCGATGCGCGCGCGCCCACGCCCAGACGTCGGCTTCGTAGCGCGTCGTGAAGATCACCACGTCGAATCCGCGTGCGCGAAGCGCTTCCAGGAACGCCCGCGCTCCAGGGCGCGGCGGATCGAAGTGCGACGGCCCCTTCCAGCCGGTGTACGCATCGAGCACGCCGTTCAGGTCCACGCAGACGATTGGCACTGAAGTCATGCCAGAGCGGCGCGGACGGCGTCCAACCGCAAACGCTCGATGCGCGCGCGCTGATCCTGCGCCCGTTGCCTCAACCGGCTCAAGTCGACATCCCGGAGCGCCGGCACGTCCGCCGCGATCGACGCCAGGCCCGTCCAGAGCGCG
>Ga0207657_10004340_pt1 | contig 15020 bp, 10 predicted proteins | sample KBSC33metaG_FD_184316 | JGI IMG/M metagenome (GOLD analysis project Ga0207657, IMG submission 184316) | Corn rhizosphere microbial communities from Kellogg Biological Station, Michigan, USA - KBS C3-3 metaG (SPAdes) (version 2) | ecosystem: Host-associated > Plants > Roots > Rhizosphere > Soil ... | reverse complement strand
GGCGAGGATCTTCTGCTCCTCGAGGTCCGCGGGGATGAACACGTACGACTCGAGGCCGTTCGCAGCGGCATGAGCCGCGACCGCGTTGGCGAGGTTGCCCGTGGAGGGACACGCCACGACCTTGTAGCCGAGCTCCCGCGCCTTCGCGAGCGCGATGCTCACCACGCGGTCCTTGAAGGAGTGCGTGGGGTTGGCGGCGTCGTTCTTCACGTACACCTCGCGCAGACCGAGCCGCTCCGCCAGGCGGTCGGCCTTGAGCAGCGGCGTGGTGCCGGTCGTGAGCGGCGCCGGCGGGCGCGACTCGAACGGCAGGAAGTCGGAATAGCGCCAGATTGAGCGCGGACCGGCCTGGATCTTGCGGCGCGCGCCGTCCGGGTCGAGGCCTGAGAAGTCGTACTTCACCTCGAGCGGGCCGAAGCAGCGGTCGCACACGTAGCGTGCGTCAAGCGGGTACTGCTCGTGACATTCCTTGCACTGGAGCGCCTCAACGGGCATTGGAACTGCTCCCTTCTATGTCGAAAACCTCCGCCGCTTTCGCTGTGACGGAGGCTTTTCGGGAGCGCCCCAGTCACATCTCCCGGACCTCTGGATGGAGTCCGATGGAATTGGCACCGTTCTTGTCGCGGTTTGTGGCCGGTTCAAGTGGTTGCCGGGGTTTCATAGGGCCATATCCCTCCACCCCTCTAGATGCGAACGGCTATGTCTGAGCCGCGAAGAATAACGGCTCGGTGGGCGGATTGCACCCGCCTGGCGAGGTAATCGGCCGGAAAGTTAGAATCAGCAATGAGGTGAGTACCGAAATTGCTGGACGACCCGCTCAGACACCATGCCGAACCTTCCGAAGCCACGTTTGCGCCGCGGTGCCCGTTCACGGGTCGATTCGTTCACCTCGCAGGCTCCGCCTGAGCCTCACGTCGAGGTAATCGAGCACGAGGGGCTCCGCTGGATCAACATCGAGCGCCCCGGCGCCGTCGATCGCGCCTGGCTCGAGGAGCACTACGAGTTCCACCCGCTCGACTACGAGGACGTGGTCTCGCGCAACCAGCGGCCGAAGATCGACGAGTACGAGAACTACCTGTTCATCGTGCTCCACTTCCCGGTCTTCGATAAGAGCGTCGGCCGGCTGAACGCGGGCGAGCTCGACATGTTCGTCGGGCCGGACTACCTGATCACGATCCCGAACGTGCCGCTCCAGCCGGTCGAGTACCTGTTCGAGAGCTGCCGCTCGTCCGAGGAGCTGCGCTCGCAGCTGTTCGCCAACGGCCCCGGGTTCCTGCTGTACCGGATCGTGGACGACTGCTTCGACTACTGCTTCCCGATGCTGCGGAAGATGGGCAACAAGCTCGACCGGCTCGAGGAGGACATCTTCGAGGGCGGCGCCGAGGAGGTCGTGCGCGACATCTCGAACGCCAAGCAGGAGATCATCAACTTCCGCAAGATCATCCGGCCGGAGCGCGCTGTGCTGCGCCAGCTCGAGCGCACCAAGCAGCGCTACCTGGCGCAGGACCTCGAGATCTACTTCGACGACATCGTCGACGCGTCCGAGCGGATCTGGGACGTGCTCGAGAACTACAAGGAAGTGGTGGAGGCGCTCGAGGACACGAACGAATCGGTGATCACCCACCGGCTGAACAACGTGCTGCGGGTGCTCACCTCCGTGTCCGTGATCCTGCTGCCGCTCACGCTGATCGCGTCCATATGGGGAATGAACGTGCGGGTGCCCGGCGAGGGTTCGATCCACGCCTTCTGGGCGATCCTCGGCTTCATGCTGGTGGTGCTGGTGGGGATGGTGGCGTACTTCCGCCGGCGCGGCTGGCTGTAGCGGCGCTTACGGGATAGCAATGAGGGAGCGGCGTGGCCGGCTGCCTCGGCACGCGCTGCGATTTGTGCCGCCATGCGAGAAGAAATCGCAGTCGGCAGCTGACGCTTGGGGAAAACACCATGTATTTCATGGGGAAGTCCCCACGCTTGGGATCTTCATCACGCATACGGTGAAGAAGTCCCCAAGTGTCGAGGCGCGATATCGAGGGCGCCAACTGCCAACCGCCAACCGCCAACTCCCCACGCGGGCGCGCAGCGCCCGCTAGCCTCCGCGCCGGATGGCGGAGCAACGGCTGTGGGCGCCCTGGCGCCTCGAGTACATAAAGGGTCCCAAGGACGGCGAGTGCATCTTCTGCGCGGCCGAAGCCAGGGGCGACGACGAGGCCGCCTACATCGTCCACCGCGGCGAGCACTGCTTCGTGATCCTCAACGCCTTCCCGTACAACAACGGGCACGTGATGGTGGCTCCGTACGCGCACGAGGCCTCGATCGAGGCACTTGACGAGCCCGCTCTCACGGAGATGATGGTTCTTGCCAAGCAGGCAATCGGCGTCCTGCGCGACGAGTACGGTCCCGAGGGCTTCAACATCGGCATCAACCAGGGCAAGATCGCGGGAGCGGGCGTGGAGGACCATGCGCATCTGCACGTGGTGCCGCGCTGGGGCGCCGACACGAACTTCATGCCTGTGGTGGGCGGCACGCGCGTCCTGCCCCAGGTGCTGTCCGACAGCTGGAAGGCGCTGAGCGCCAGGTTCAACGGGAAATGACGGCAGTCGACACCGGGATCTTCAAGGCCTATGACGTGCGCGGCCTGTACGGCGAACAGCTCGGGCCGGACCTGGCCTACCAGGTGGGCCGCGCGTTCGCCCGCGTGATTGCCGACATGGAGGGCCGCGACCCCGGCCAGCTCGAGCTGGCGGTGGGGCGCGACATGCGCCTGACCGCGCCCGAGATGGCCGAGCGCTACATCGCGGGCATCCGAGACGAGGGCGCGAGCGTGCTCGACATCGGCCAGGTGGGCACGGAGATGCTGTATTTCACGGTCGGGTCGCGCGAGCTGCCGGGCGGGCTGATGTGCACCGCCTCGCACAACCCCAAGGCCTACACGGGCGCGAAGATGGTCAAGCAGGGAGCGATCGCGCTGTCGGGCGACTCGGGCATCGGCGAGATCCGCGACATGGTCACGGGCGGCGCGCTGGGCGAGCCCGCGGCCGAGCAGGGCGGCCTGCGCGAGCTCGACATCGCTCCCGACTTCCGCGACGCGGCGATGGGCTTCATCGATCCCTCGCGCGTGCGCGAGATGAAGGTGGTGCTGGACGGCGGCAACGGCATGGCCGGCCCGATGGTGGGCCCGCTGCTCGACCGCCTGCCGATCGAGCAGGTGCAGACCTACTGGACCCCGGACGGCAACTTCCCCGACCACGAGCCCAACCCGCTGCTGCCAGAGAACCGCACGTTCATCATCAAGAAGGTCCTGTCCGAGGGCGCGGAGCTGGGCATCGCATGGGACGGCGACGCCGACCGCTGCTTCTTCATCGACGACACCGGCGAGTTCGTGGCCGGCGACTTCCTCACTGCGCTGCTGGCGCAGTCGATCCTCGAAAAAGAGCCAGGCGCGAAGATCCTCTATGACGTGCGCGCCAGCCGGGCGGTGCGCGACATCGTGGAGGCCGCCGGCGGCGAGGCGGACGTGAACCGCGTGGGCCACGCCTTCTTCAAGACGCGCATGCGCGACGAGGGCGCGGTCTTCGGCGGCGAGGTGTCCGGCCACTACTACTTCCGCAACTTCTACAACGCGGACTCTGGCACGCTGCCCGCGCTGCTCATCCTCGAGCTGCTCTCCATCAAGGAGAAGCGCATGAGCGAGCTGCTGGCGCCGCTGCGAGAGAAGTACTTCATCTCCGGCGAGATCAACTCCGAGGTGGCGGACCAGGACGCGAAGATGCAGGAGATCGCCGAGCTCTACTCGGACGGCGAGATCTCCTGGCTCGACGGCGTGTCGGTGGACTACGAGGACTGGCACTTCAACGTGCGGCCCTCGAACACCGAGCCGCTGCTGCGCCTCAACCTCGAGTCGCTCGTGTCCCGCGAGGACATGGAGGAGAAGCGCGACAAGGTGCTGGAGCTAATCCGCTCGTGAGGCTGCGGGGCGCGCTCGTGTCCGCCGCGGCGGCGCTGGCCCTCTGGCTCGCCGCTGCCTCCCCCGCTCCCGCCGCCACCGTCGGCAGCGGCTACTACGGCATCAACGCGTACTGGCTGTTCAGCACCCCGCAGAGCGAATGGCCCGCGCAGTTCCAGGCGATGGTGAACGGCGGGCTGACCACCGTGCGCACCGACGCGCGCTGGTCGGTGGCCGAGCCGAACCCGCCGAGCGCCGGCACGCACCACTACGACTGGTCGGTGTTCGACACGATCGCCGGCAACCTGGCCCAGTACGGCCTGCGCTGGATGCCCACGCTGGACTACCCGCCGCCGTGGGCGCAGGAGAACCCCACCGAGAACACTCCGGAGGACCCGACGGGAGTCGGCTCGCAGATGAACGAATCGAACGTGCCGGACTTCGTGGCGTTCGCGACCGCGATGGCGCGGCGCTATGGCAGCGGCGGCACGTTCTGGCGCGACCACCCCGGGCTGCCGCCCACGCCGGTGCGCGAGTGGGAACTGTGGAACTCGCCCAACGTGACCTACTACTGGAACCCGCAGGACAACGCGCCCGAGCGCTACACGGACCTGTACGTGGCCACGCACGCGGCGATCCACCAGGTGAACCCGAAGGCCGTGCTGATCGGCCCCGCGCTCGACCTCGTGAACCCGCCGATCGCGAGCGACGAGATCGACTTCGTGAAGCGGATGTTCGCCCACAACCCCGGCATCGGGAAGATCGTGGACGTGTGGGGGCTCCACCCCTACCAGGAGACGATCTACTGGACGTTCCGGCGGCTCGCGATGTGGCGCCAGGCGCTGGACAAGCTCGCCGGCCGCCGCATGCCGATCGCGATCGACGAGCTGGGCTACACCACCAAGAAGGTCTCGGATGAGATGCGTGGCGAGGAGCTGACGGAGCTCGCGCAGCAGCTCCCCCGCTCCGGCTGCGACATCTACGACTTCCTCCCGTACACATGGGTCTCGCCCGAGGACGACACCACGCTCGTTCCCGGCGACACGAACGATCCCGAGCGCTGGTTCGGCATCTGGAACCGCGACGGCACGCCCAAGCCCTCCGGGCAGCAGTTCGTGGACGCTGTGCTGCAGATGCGCGGCCTGTCATCCACCCCCGCGCCGGCCGACGAGCTGAACCTCTGCGACTCGCAGTTCGCGGTGCCGCCAGATCCGCAGCCGCCGGTGCAGCCGCGCAACCTCTACATCCCGCCGCACGGCCCGGCGCCCGGCACGGTCACACCGGCGCCGCCCAAGCCGCGCAACCTCGGACTGCGCACGAGCGTGCGACGTGACCGAAAGCACCACCGCATCAACGTCACGGTGAACTGCGCGACCGACTGCAAGCTGAACGCCTACCTCATGACACGCCGCCGCGGCAAGCCGAAATTCCACACGCAGGCGAGGACGCAGACGCGGGCGTTCAAGAGCGGCCGCTTCGTCCTGCACCTCTCGCTGCCCTCCCACGTGTCCAAGTTGCGGCCGGTCGGCCGCGTGGTGGTGGTCGCCACAGACCGTTCCGGGACGAGCACCAGAGTGTCCCGCAACGTGCGGCTGGCCTAACCCATCTGGCTGATTGCAGAGCCGTTTTTCTGCCGCTTTGAGGTAATTAGCTGCTCATCAGCGGTTGCCGGGTTTAACCCATCTCCGCGATGTCAAGAACCGGAGTGTGGTTCAGCGGGTTGAACCGCGCCACGGTACCCCAGCCCTCCACTTCAAGCCGGTCGTAGGACTCCTTGTCGCTCTGGCGATGGGGCTAGGTGCTGTCAGCGCAAAAGCGGCAAGCCTGGACGGCTTCTACGGCGTCAACGTCCAGCAGGTCTTCTCTGGGTCCCCGGCCTCCTGGCAGCCGCAACTGGCCGCGATGCAGAGCGGCGGACTCCAGCTCGCGCGCATCGACGCGCGCTGGGAGAACGTCGAGCCGAACCCGCCGAGCGGCGGCACTCATCACTACAACTGGACGCTCTACGACTCGATCGTCGGCGCCCTCGCGCAGCACTACATCCGCTGGTATCCGATCGTGGACTACTCGACCGACTGGTCGGGCGTGATCCCGGGCGACGACGCCTCGGCAGTCGCGCCAGAGCATGTCGGCGACTTCGGCAGCTACGCCTTCGCCCTCGCCAAGCGCTACGGACCCGGCGGCAGCTTCTGGTCGGCGCACCCGTCGCTGCCCGCGATGCCCGTGACCGAGTACGAAATCTGGAACGAGGAGAACTCGACCACCTTCCTCCACCCCCAGGACTACGCGCCCGAGGCCTACGCGGACCTCTACATGGGCGCCCGCGCGGCGATCAAGTCCGCCGACCCGCAGGCCAGGGTGATCGTGGGCGGGCTCGCGCTCGGCATTCCCGGCGTGACCGACGAGGTCCAGTTCCTCCAGCGCATGGCCGCACACCGGCCGGACCTGAAGGGCAACGTCGACGGCGTGGGCCTGCACCCGTACCAGCGCTCGCTGTCAGATACCTACATGCGCCTCGCGCACTTCCGCCAGGCGCTCGACCAGGTGGCGGGAGGGTCGGTGCCGATCGAGATCACGGAGCTGGGCTGGGCGACGACGTCGGTGTCCGAGGCCCAGCGCGCGACGGACCTGGGCGCGTTGGCCAAGCAGCTGCCGCGCTCGGACTGCAACGTCGACCGGCTGCTGCCCTACACATGGCTCACGCAGGAGACGAACCCGAGCGACCCGGAGGATTGGTTCGGAATCTGGAACCACGACGGCTCGGGCAAGCCTTCGGGAATCGCCTACCTGGACGCCGTCAAGCTGATGCGCGGAATGACGCCGAAGGCGTCGCCGTCGTCGCGGGTGGCGATCTGCGGTGCGAGGCGACACGGCCCCAAGCTGCGCTTCAGCGTGCTGTCCGTGAAGCCGCGCCGCTGGGTGACCGTGGCCGTGAGCTGCCGCCCGGCGTGCACGGTGCGCCTGGAGGTGCTGGGCCGCTCGAGCAAGGGCCGCACGCGCCTGGCCAGGCGCACCGCGACCGTTCGCGGAGCGCGCCGCAAGGTGCTCAAGCTGCGCATCCGCGCAAGCCACGCCGTGCGCCGCAAGGCGCGCGTGCACGCGGTGGCGCAGGCCAGGAGCGGCGTGACCCGCCGGAGCCGCTACGTGCGGATCCGCTGAGAGCGCTCTTGCAGTAGACGAAATGCGCATCGAACATTCGTCCAGATAGGCCTGGACACCCCTAGGCGCACGCGCGAGGGGCCGATGCAAGCCCGGTGCGGAGGCTGCTAGGGGCAGTTATGGCATTAGTCGTCTGTGGCTTTGGGGCCACAGCCGCCCACGCGAACGCGCCCGCCGGGTTCTACGGCGTGAACGTGCAGCAGGTGTTCGACGGACCCAGCACGAACGCCGACCTCTCGGCGATGCAGAGCGGCGGACTCCAGCTCGCCCGGATCGACGCGCGCTGGCAGAACGTGGAGCCGAACCCGCCGAGCGGCGGCGTGCACAGCTACGACTGGTCGATGTACGACCGGATCGTGGAGGCGCTGGCGAGCCACGGTCTGCAGTGGCTGCCGATCGTGGACTACTCGACCACCTGGTCGGGCGTTGCCCAGGGCGACACACTGTCGGCGGTCGCACCCTCGCACATCCCCGACTTCGCCGCCTATGCCGCCGCGCTCGCGAAGCGCTATGGGCCGGGCGGCGCCTTCTGGCAGGCCCACCCCTCGCTCACGCCGGTGCCGGTGACCGAGTACGAGATCTGGAACGAGGAGAACTCGGTCTTCTTCTGGCACCAGCAGGCGAGCGCACCGGAGGACTACGCAGACCTTTACGCCGCCTCCCGCGCCGCGATCAAGTCGGTGAACCCGCAGGCGCGTGTGTACGTGGGCGGGCTCGCGCTGAACAACCCGCCGACGGTCACCGACGAGATCCAGTTCGTGCAGCGCATGTACGCGCACAGGCCCGATCTGGCCGGCAACGTGGACGGCATCGGCCTCCACCCCTACCAGCAGACGGTGGGCGACACCTACATGCGCCTCGCCAAGTTCCGCCAGGGGATCAACCCGATTGTGGGCGCCTCGGTGCCGATCGAGATCACGGAGGTGGGCTGGGCCACCACCGCCGTCTCCGAGGCTGAGCGCGCCGCCGACCTGAGCGCGCTGGCCACCGACCTCCCCCGTTCCGACTGCAACGTGGACCGCTTCCTCCCCTACACCTGGCGCACCGAGGAGTCGAACCCGAGCGACTCCGAGTCCTGGTTCGGCATCTGGAACCGCGACGGCTCGGCCAAGCCCTCCGGCCAGGCGTACCTGAGCGCGGTCCAGCTGATGCGCGGCATGACCTCCACCCCGGCCCCCACGACGCCGGTGCCGATCTGCAGCCTCGACTACAGCACGAAGCCGAAGGCGCCGCCGGCGGTCACACCGATCCAGCGCAGGGGCCCGCGCCTGATCCTGCGCGTGCGTCGCCACAAGCACCGCCGCATGCTGATCGTGGCCGGGCAGTGCCACTCGGGCTGCAAGCTGCACGTGTCGCTGATGGGCAAGGCGCGCCGCAAGGTCGCCTATCCCTCACGCGTGATGACGCGCTCCACCCACTTCACGACGCGCCGGCAGGTGCTGCACATCCGCATCCCGCGCAAGGTGCTCAAGCGCTCGCGTCGCGTGCAGGTGCTCGTGGTGGCCGTGGGACGCAACGGCGGCACGACCACGGCGTCGCGCCGCCTGCGCGTCCGCTAGCTACAGGCCGCGGCGCCCGATCACGACGGGCACGGTGCGGGCGAGGATCTTGAGGTCTCGCCAGACCGACCAGTTCGCGCCGTAGAGGTAGTCGATCTTCACCATCTCGTGCATCGGGATGCGCGAGGCGCCGAAGATCTGCCACATGCCGGTCATGCCCGGGCGGAAGCCCGCGCGCCGGCGCTGCCAGCCCTCGATCTTGCGGTCCTCGTCCGGCACGAGCGGGCGCGGTCCGACCAGGCTCATGTCGCCCTTGATCACGTTGAAGAGCTGCGGCAGCTCGTCGATCGAGGTCTTGCGCAGCAGACCGCCGACGCGCGTGATGCGCGGGTCATCCTCGATCTTGAAGAGGCCGCCGTCCGCCTCGTTGTGGGCGCGCAGCTCGTCCTTGACCTCCTCGGCGTTCTCGACCATCGAGCGGAACTTGAACATGCCGAAGCCCTCGCTGCAGCGCCCGATGCGGCGCTGGCGGAAGAACACCGGGCCGGGGCTGTCGAGCTTGATGGCCAGCGCGATCGCGGCGAACAGCGGTGACAGGAAGAGCAGCACGATCGAGGCGCCGACCAGGTCCACCGCGCGCTTGAGCAGGTCCGAGCTGCGGCTGAGCCCGTAGCGCTTGACGCCCAGCAGCGGCAGCCCGTCGATGTCGTCGTAGGTGGAGGCGGACCCCACCACCTCGAGCAGCCGCGGCAGCACGCTCACCTTCACGCCCAGCGCCTTGACCAGGCGGATCGTGTGGAGGAGATCCTCGGAATCCGGGCCGTCGAACGCGATGATCGCGCGTTCGATGTCCTCGCCGCCCAGCACCATGCCGAGCGTGCTCATGTCGCCGAGCACGGGGACTCGCGAGGTGGCGCCCGCATCCAGGTAGTCCGCCTCGAGCGGCACCCGGCCCACCAGCTCGGCCTTGACTCCGTGCACGGCCTCGAGCTTCTCCGCCACGCGGTCCGCGGCGGACGCGCTGCCGATCACGATGCAGCGCTCGGGCTCCGTGCGCGCGACCGACGTCACGCGCGCGATGGCGCGCCCGCTCATCAGCGAGATGAATGTGAGGCCGGCGAGCACGACGATCGTGCCGCGGCCGAGATGGCCGTTCACGAGCAGCGGCGCGGCCATCCAGACGATGAACGCGAAGAAGGCGGACACCGCGAGGATGCCCGGCGCCTCGTCGAGCGTGGTCTTGCGCACCAGAGTCTCGTCGCGGTCGTAGAGCCCGATCGCCTTTGCGACCACGATCACCAGCGGAATCGAGACGAGCGCCGGCACAAGATTGAGCGACTCGCCCGCGAACACCACGAGGGCGAGGAAGATCGAGAGGGTGGCGGCCGCCACGTCGACCGCGGCGAGCACGCGCCGGAAGCGCGTGTCGCGGTCGGTGCCGAAGGCGTCGCTCGGCTCCTCGGGGAAGGCGGTGGTCTCCTCGACGCGCGGAGGTCTCGACTTGAAGGCTCCGCTGCGAGATCGCCACGATCGCCACGGCGAGCGCTCGGGGCGCGTCTTCGTTCCTGCGCCGGCGCGCCGCTCGAAGCGCGGCGCGGTCAGCTCCTGCGTGTCGTGCTCGTTCAGGGTCATCGAGAAAAGGCCTCGAGTCGGGTCCACGGCGAAACGCAACAGCGGCCGGATCACCCGACCGCTTCGATAACTCCGTCTATTGGAATGCGACCCCTGCCCGGGCCGTCAAATGCATCTAGGAGCCTTCCATAGCCCCGCCAACTCCAAACACGTCAAAGAGGTATTTGAAGCGCTTGCACAGGAAAGCCCCTCGCCTGGGGGAGGTGAGGTTAGGCAGGTCGCTCCCCTGGGAAGGCGGACATGCGTGTCCACCTCTCCTTTCGCGCTGGTGCACGACTACCTGCTCGTGCTCCGAGGCGCCGAACGCACCTTTGCAGCGATGGCGGACGTGTGGCCGGAAGCGCCGGTCTACACGCTGCTCTACGACCGCGACGCCACCGAGGAGCGCTTCGAGGCGCACCCGGTGTACAGCTCGCCGCTACAGCGCGTGGGCGCCCGTCAGGCGGGTTTCCGGCGGCTCTTGCCCCTCCTGCCGCTGGCGGCTCGCCGGCTTCCCGTGCGGGACGCGGACGTGGTCGTGTCGAGCTCGAGCGCATTCGCACATGGTGTGCGGCCGGGGCCCGACGCCGTACACGTCTGCTATTGCCACTCGCCGTTTCGTTACGCATGGCACGAGCGCGAGCGCGGGCTCTCCGAGGCGCCGACGCCGCTCCGTCCCGCGCTAGACGCGGTGCTCCGCGCGATCCGCCGCTGGGATCTGCGCTCGACCAGGGGCGTGACCCGCTATATCGCGAACTCCAACATCACCCGCGAGCGGATCCAGAAGTTCTGGAACCGCGACTCGAGCGTGGTGCACCCGCCGGTTTCGGTCGAGCGCTTCGAGCGCGACGAGCCGGAGGACTACTTCCTGTTCGTTGGCGAAGTGGTGCGGCACAAGCGCGTGGAGCTCGCGCTCGAGGCCGCGAGCCGCGCAGGCGCGCGGATCAAGGTCGTGGGAACAGGGCCCGAGCTAGAGCGGCTCCGGACCCTGTACGGCGACTCGGCGGAGTTCGTCGGCCGCGCAGAGGATGGTCAGCTCGAGAAGCTCTATGCGCGAGCCCGCGCGCTCGTGATGCCGAACGTCGAGGAGTTCGGCATCACGGCGGTGGAGGCTCAGGCCGCCGGACGCCCGGTGATCGCGGCGGGCGCGGGCGGCGCGCTCGAGACCGTGGTGGAAGGCGAGACCGGCGTGCACTTCAAGCCCGGCCAGGTGGACGAGCTGGCGGAGGCGATGCGCGACACGGACTTCGACCGCTTCGACCCGGACAAGATCGTCGGAAACGCACGGCGCTTCTCCACTCGCCGCTTTCAGAAGCGGCTGCGCAGGGCGGTGGACGTGGCGGTGGCCGCCTGATGCAGCGCACGGTCCTCGTGCTCGAGCACACGGCGCGGATGAGCGGCGCCGAGATGGTGACGATGGAGCTGCTTCGCGAGGAGCCCAAGCGCTTCCGCTATCTGTGGGCCTGCCCGGAGGGGCCGCTGGCGGAGGAGGTCGAGCGCCTGGGCGCGCGCCACGTGCCGGTGACCGGCACGGCGGGCAGCATGCGCCTCCACCCCACCCACACGCCGGCGGCGGTGGCGCAGCTCGTGCGCACCGGCATCGAGGCACGCCGGCTGGCCGCGCGCGAGGGAGTGGACCTGATCCACGCCGTGTCGATGCGGGCGGGCATCGCCGCCGCCGTGAGCCGCCGCCTGGGCGGCCCTCCGTTCGTGGTCTGGCAGCACGACGTGATGCCGCGGCGCGCGCTCACGAGGGCGATCCGCATGCTCGTGGATCCCGCCTGCTCGCTGCTGATCGGCGTCTCGCCCCACGTGGAGGCGAACCTGCGCGAGCTGGGCTTCCGCACGCCCACGCGAGTGGTGTTCCCGCCCGTGCGGCTCGAGCACTTCGACCCTGAGCGCGTGAGTCGCAACGGGCTGCGCGAGGGCCTCTCGCCCGGCGGCGCGCCGCTGTTCGGGATGGTCGGGCAGATCAGCCCGTGGAAGGGGCACGACACCGCCATCCGCGCGCTCGCCGAGCTGCGCCGCAGCGTGCCGGATGCCCGGCTCGTGATCGCCGGCGGCATCACCTTTGACGAGCCGGCAACGCGCTTCGACAACGCCGCCTACGAGCGCGAGCTTCACGAGCTGGTGGACGAGCTGGACCTGGGCGAGGCCGTGATCTTCGCCGGGCAGCGCAAGGACGTGCCGGAGCTGCTGGCATCGCTCGACGCGCTCCTTCTGCCCTCCTGGGACGAGCCGTTCGGGACGATCGTCTGGGAGGCGATGGCGATGCGCGTGCCGGTGATCGTGTCGTCCGTGGGCGGCCCCGGCGACGAGGTGACAGACGGGCACGACGGGCTGGTGGCGCCGCCGCGCGAGCCGGCCGCGTGGGCCGCGGCGATGGCGCGGATCCTCGACGACCCGGAGGCCGCGCGGCGGATGGGCGCCGAGGCGCGCTCCACCGCCGAGCGCTACAGCCACCCCGAGGTGAGCCTCGAGGCGCTGGCCGACGCTCACCTCACGGCGCTCAGCTCGTCGTAGACGGACTCGAGCTCGTCCACGACCGCGTCCCACGAGTAGCGGCTCTCCACGAGCTGGCGGTTGAACGTGCCCATGTCGCGTCGCAGGCCTTCGTCGCGCAGCAGCTCCGCGAGCGCGGCGCCAAGCGCCGCCGGATCGCCAGGCGGGACGGCGCGCCCGCCCTCCGGCCTGATCAGGTGGCCGAGGCCGCCCACGTTCGTGCCCACCACCGGCCGCGCGCACGCCATCGCCTCGAGCGCGCTGATGCCGAACGGCTCGGAAAACGACGGCAGGCAGTAGACGTCGCTCGCCCGCATCGCCTGCGCGGATGCGCTCCGGTCGAGCCTGCCGAGCAGCTCGATCCGGTCGCGGTGCGGCGAGGCCTCGGCCGCCCGCCGGACGTCGTCCTCGTTGGGGCCGTCGCCCGCGATGCGCAGCCGCGCCTGCGGCAGGTCGCGCGCCACGCGCTCGAATGCCTCGAGCAGCACGAAGACGCCCTTGCGCCGCTGCAGGTTGGCGAGGAACAGGATGGTGGGCTCGTGGCCCGCTTCGCCGGCCGGCGGAGCCGGGCCGAAGAACTCGGCGTCCACGCCGTACCCCAGCTCGCGCACCCGCGCCCGGGGCGACCCGATCGAGCGCAGCCGCGAGCCGGCCGCCGCGGTGGACAGGAGCAGCACGGCCGCGCGGCGCTGCTGCTGCCACGCCACCGCGTCCCGCAGCGCGTCCGCCACCAAGTGGGTTGCCCGTGCCGCTCGCCCCGGGCGCTGACCCCGGATCGTGTGCTCGCGCGGCCAGGCAGGCACGTAAGGGCCGAGCACCACCGGCGGCGCGTCGCGCGGCAGCAGCGAGGTGAAGCCCGCGTCCACGGGGTTGAGCTGGTGCACCACGTCCACCCGCTCGCCCGCCCGCACCTGTTCGAGCAGGCCGCGGATGCGGTACGCCGTGTGCGCCTGGTCGAGACCGTGGCCGCGCCGCCGGGGCGGCAGGCGGTGGATCGTCACGTGACCGGGCAGAGGCCGGCTGAGCTCGACTCCCTCGGCGACCACGTTCAGCCGGTGGCCGCGCGCGGCCAGCCGCGAGATGAAGTTGAACGCCGCCAGCCCGTCGCCGTGGGGCAGGTGGTCGGTGAGGAGCACCGACGCGTGAGCGATGAATATCGACTTGGGCGCGATCGGCGCGATGCTATTCAGCGCGTGATGGTGATGACCTTGGGCATCCCGGTCAGGCGCAGCTTGAGCTTCGGCCCGCCGAGCGCCGCTGGCTTGCGGCGCCTCAGGTCGCGCATGCCGGTGAGGCCGGCGCCCGGTCCGAGCGTGACCGTCACGGACCTCGCCTTGACCCGCCTGGCGCGCAGAGCCGTGGTGTTCCACACGGACACGTTGCGCCACAGCACCAGCGCGTAGGTCTTCGGCCCGGTCTGGAGCAGAAGCTGCTCGAGGTCATCGGGCGCGCCGGGCGCTATGCCGTAGTCGAGCGGCACGAGCGGGAAGGTGGTCCCGGTGGCCGGGCCGAGCGAGTGGAGCAGCGCCTTGAGCGTGCGGAAGGCCGGCTTCTCGCTGAAGTTGTGTCGCAGCAGGCCGTAGTGCTTCTGGGCGTCCGAGCGTGACGCGTTGGGCCGCTCGTCGAGCAGCTCGTAGAGGTAGGTGCGCCGCACGCCGGACCTGAAGAAGTCGAGGAACAGGCGCGGCACGTATTGGGCTTGCGCGCGCTCGGATACCGGCCGGTTGCCGTCGCCCGACCGAAAGGCGTTGTGGAAGCCGGCCTCCGTGGCCACCACCGGCTTGCGCCCAACCACGAGCCGCTCCTTGCGCCGGTTGTAGGTGAGCGTGGCCGCCGGCACCTGACCGCCCGAGTACGGGTGCATGTTGCCGAGGTCGGTCCAGCGCCCGATCTTGCCGAGCCGGTGGAAGTCGCTCGCGAAGACGATGCTCGGGCCGAGCACGGGCACGCCGTTCAGCGACGGCTGCTTCCTGACCAGGGTGTAGAGGTGGTGCTGGTAGCTGCGCAGCCGCCGCGCCCAGGCGTGCGGGCTGCCGCGGTCGAACTCGTTCGGTCCCTCGACCGAGTCGACGGTCGAGCGCATCGGCCCGGCCACCATCTCCACCATCTTCTTGAGCGACGTGTCGCCGCCCGGCTGGCCCATGATGTAGTCAGTGCGGATGCCCGCGGCGGCCAGCGCGAGCAGCCGGTCGCGCTGCTCCTTGCAGCCCGGGCAGGCGCCGTCGCGCACGTGGTGCACGCCCAGCTCGACCAGCTTCTTGCGCACTCGCTTCCAGTGGCGGTAGCTCGTGTCGAAGTAGCTCATGTGC
>Ga0207657_10004339_pt1 | contig 15021 bp, 12 predicted proteins | sample KBSC33metaG_FD_184316 | JGI IMG/M metagenome (GOLD analysis project Ga0207657, IMG submission 184316) | Corn rhizosphere microbial communities from Kellogg Biological Station, Michigan, USA - KBS C3-3 metaG (SPAdes) (version 2) | ecosystem: Host-associated > Plants > Roots > Rhizosphere > Soil ... | reverse complement strand
CGAAGAAGCCCCGTCCACGGACGTCAACCGAGCCCCAAGTCCACCGCCCGTCATGCTCTCCGCCACCGAGATCGTCGCCCCCTTCAGCAGGGCCATATCGATCGTCGCCTGCTCCAAGGTCGTTCCATCCGTCCCGAAAACCGCGGACCCCAAGATCTCCCGGATCGAGTGCTCCATGGGGTCGAGCAGCTTGTCCGCCTCCTCCTCCGAGGCTGCGCGAGCCGTGACGCGCAAGTGGACCTCGCCCGGATGCGCATAGGGCGCCACCGTGGGGCTGTCCCCGTGAGTCAGCGACCGAATCCGCTCCTCGACCTCGCTCTCGCCTATCCCGCAGACCCGCAGCACCCGCGAGTGGATCACCTGCCCGCTTTGCAGCCGCGAGAGGATCTGCAGCACCGGACCGTCCGCCATCGGCCCGAATTCCCCCTTGGGCCCCGGCATCGCGATCACCGTCTTCCCATTCTTGCGGCACACCAGCCCCGGAGCCGTGCCGTTCGGATTGTCGATCAGCTCCGCGCTCGCCGGCCGCATCGCCTGCCGCGAGATGGAATCCACGTAAGGCATCTTTCGCATCGCGAAGAACTTGCGCAGCTTCTCCTCGACCTCCGGCACGTGCACCAATTCGTCCCCGAGCGCCTCCGCAATGGCGTCTCGGGTCAGATCGTCCTCAGTTGGCCCCAAGCCCCCGATCGCCACCACCACGTCCGCCCGCTCCAGAGACTCCCGCAAAGCCGAGACGATCCGCTCATAGTTGTCCCCCACCGTCGTCCGCCGTACGCACCCTATCCCGCAGCGAGCAAAGAGCTTCGCCATCGTCTGCGAGTGCGTATCCAACGTCTGCCCCAGCAGCAGCTCCGTCCCAACGGAAACGATCTCACCGTTCATTGCTCTGTTCTACTGGACCAGACCTGCTAAGGTTCGGAAACTACCGGGCTCCAGCGAACCGGACGAAGATGCCGGACGAAGAAAAACGGGAGTCCATCTTCTCGCTCGTGCCGAAGGCCACATATCCGCCCTCGCGAGAGATATCCGGCCGGCCCACGTTTGCCCCCGGTGCCGTGGTCAGGACTCGAGCCTGGCCGGTGGCAAGGTTCTTCATCACAATGCCGCCGCCGAACTTCTTGGATGAGGTGCTGAATGCCACCCAGGTCCCGTCATAGCTCAGGCTTACCCTTTCTCCTTGGCCGACCGGCGTGTCAGTTTCGCACTCCTCGGCATTGTTGTTCAGGCTGAGACGCACCACACGACCGGTTTCCGTGTCGACGACAAAGACGTCCTGAGCCTTGTTTCGGTCGTTCGGAACCACATTCGAAGCCGTTGTCGTGAAGGTCACGAACTTGCCGTTCCCGGAAATCGCCGGCGTGACCACGCGGCTCGCACTCTCGTCGCCTTGGTTGCGTTCACCGCCCTCGGCGGTCAGGCTTAGGCGCTTTAGCTTGGGTGCACTGCCGTCCCAAAGATAAATGTCCCAAAGACCATTCCTGTCGCTGCGGAGCAGGGGGAAATAGCTGTAGAAGGCGATCCTCGATCCATCTTCACAGATGGAAGGGCGACTACCGCCGCCAGCTTTCCCCGTCTTCTCGTCACGGCTGATCAGCGCGACTGATCCCGAACGCATGTCCCTGAGAAACACGTTAACCTGCGAAGTGCCATCCACTCCAGGAGTGAGGGTTGAGGCCGAGGAAGTGAACGCAATCAGACGGCCGTCGCCAGAAATCGTCGGCTCGAAAGCCTCGGCGTTCGCCTCGATGTTCCCCGGCGCATCGCTGACCGCCGTAATCGTGTTCGTGTCGGCACTCCAGACGAATACATCGCGAACTCCGTTGGTGTCGATCGGCACGAGATTGGTCGCGTAGGATTCGAAGGCAACCGAGCGACCGTCTGCGCTGATGGCAGGCGATCCGCTGTCGCCATTCCCCTCCTGTCCATTCATGCCGACGGAGATCAACTTCGTGACGTTCGTGTGCCGGTCGCGCCAGAAGATTTGGCGCTTGCGCCCGCTGGAGCCTGCCAGCCCTGCGGCGTACGACACGTAGGCAAAGTATCTCCCGTCGTCCCCGCCCCTTCCCCCGATCACTGGCGCCGTGGACTCGTAAAACGTGCCCGTGACTTTGTTGTCAGTCGAGCGGCTGGCAAGATCGGCTTTGATGTCGCACACCACGTACACGACCGGCGAGGCTCCGTTGATCTCGCCGCTCCCATTCTTTATGATTGCGGTTGCAAAGCTGGTCGGACCTTTCTTGATCGAAACCGAATAGGAAGCGCCGTTCTCGAGAGCTTGGGGGAAAACGAATTTCGTCTGAGTCAGTCTCTTGTTGCCATCAGTCTTTGCCGCGACAGTGAGCACCTGATTGCCGCGCTCTTGCAAGGTGACTACGGTGCCCGGAGGCGCAGTGAGAATTCCGGTGACCGGATAGCTCTGGCCTCGCGCAAGCGAGAACGGGCTCATCGCCAGTGCAGAGAAGATCGGAAGGACGCGAAAGAATCTGGGAGAACAATTCAAATGCATACAATTGATTATGAAGCTGCCTCCGAAACAGGGCACCCCATGTAGGGTGGCCAGGCAAAGCCGCACGCCGGAACACCTCAGTTCGTGACCAGGCTCCGTTCCGCCGCTTGCCCCGCGACGCCCGTGAACTCGCTTCCGTCTCGGTCGAGCCAGTCCAGCATTTTTTTGATGCTTCCCGTGGCAAGGCAAATACTCGTGTCCGCCGCCCCATAGTAGAGATTCAGCGTGTCGCCGTCCTCCGCAACCGTATAGCCGCAAGGAAAGATCGCATAGCCCACGTCGCCCGTCGTCTCGTAATCCGTCTCCGGACCGAACATCCAAGACTGGCTCCGCGTTAGGCAGACCTCCGGATTCTCGAGATCGAAAAGCGCGAGCCCGAGCCGATAGAGCGAACCCGCCGCGTGACGCCGAACTCCGTGATAGAGCACGAGCCACCCGCGATCCGTTTCGATCGGAGGCGGCGAAAGGCCGATCTTGTTGGCATCCCACCAAGCTCCGAGGCGCGCCGGCAGGAGCACCGCGTGGCCGCCCCAGTTCAACAGGTCTGGAGAATAGGAGATCCACATGTTCGAAGCCCGGTCGCTTGAGGGCCGGTGAATTAGCGCAAACTGCCCGTTGAAGCGGCGCGGAAGGAGCGCCGCGTCCTTGTCGTCCGGCTGCATCGCGAGCCCCAGGCGAGTGAAAGTGCGGAAATCCTTTGTCGATGCAATCGCCACGCCCGGTCCGGCCCTTCCGAAGGCCGTGTAAGCGATGTAATACTCCTCCAGCTCCGGCACATACGTAATGCGCGGATCCTCGATGCCCCAAAGCTCCTCTGGATGCTGGAGCGGATCGGCCGAGAAGGTCGGCTCTTCGTCGATGACCCAGTTGTCTATCCCGTTCTTCGAGCGAGCCGCGCAAAGGTGAGAGATGCCCCGACGATCCTCAACGCGGCAAAGGAGCAGCGTGGTGCCATCCGCCAGCAAGGTCGCGCCCGGATTGAATACCGTATGCACTGGATAAGGCCAGTCGGCAGCGGTAAGGATGGGGTTGCTAGGGTGCCGATCGAGCAGCACTTCGAAGTTATATGAGTTCATGAGTGGATGAAGGGGAGGCGATCACAACAGCAGGCTTTAGCGTTCGGCGCACCTCACTGAGGGCGCAGAGGAAGGAGAGCGTCGATTCGGCGCCTTGATTTCGATTGACGCGGTCTGGATGGAGCCCATCGAAGCATCCGCCGTTCGTTTTGTCGAAGACCGGCTGCCCAAGCATGTTATGCCCAAGGAACCATCCAAAAGCGCGTTGAGCCTGATCCGCCCACGTCGGATTTCCAGTGACTCGGTAAGCGGAAAGGCACGCGGACACAGTTGCAGCGGCTTCCACCGGCTGTTGGTCGAAGAGCGGACGCACCTCGCCTCGAACGAACGCATTGCTGGATCCGATGGGGCAGAACAGTCCCGAAGCACTGGTTTGCTGCGCCATAAGCCACTCCAGCGAGAGCAGCCCAGCCTGCAGCAAATCCCGACTCTCCAGTGCTTCACCCGCAATGACCAGCGCTTGCGGCAGCCGAGCGTTGCAATACGCGAGGCTCTGCTCAAACCAGGGCCAATCATCGCTGTGATTAGCCTCGAAGCTCCGGAGAAGCCGCGCGGCCAAGGTACGTTTCAACGCCTGAATAGAGTGTTCAAAGGGAAAGGTGCGCAGATACTCGTCGGCTCCGAGGATCGCGTAGGCCCAGGTCCGGGGACTCGAAGTCTCCAGCAGCTTTGGAGCGGCGCGATCGAAGAAGGCCCTGGCAACCTCGCGCCGGCCCCTGTTCTCGCACCGGTTCACAACTGTCCCGAGCGCCCACAGGGAACGGCCTTGAGAATCTTCCGAGCCTGCGCTTTCCAGCCACTCCCGTTGATAGCTCATGAAGTTTCTGAACCGGCCCGTCTCAGCGTTGTAGGCGTCGATAACGAAACTCAGATAGCGACTCTGCAAGACCGAGAGGTCGGGCCTTAGAGGGCTTTCCGCCTCCAGCAAGGTGGTGAGAAGCAGAGCGCGTGCATTGTCATCCACGCAATAGCCCTCGGATCGATTCGGCACCGTGAAGGTCGCGTGCTGGAGAATGCCTGTATCGTCGCTCAGCTCCAAAAGGTGCTCGAATCTAAGGGCTGGAAGGCTGATCAGAGAACGTGCTGGGGCGGTCCTTTCCGTCAGCATCCGCAGGCGGTCTGCGCTGTCTGCTCTCGCGCGGGCAAAGCTGGACAAGTAGCTCTCGGCAACCTGCGGCCAATGCATTTGGTTGCCAAACTCGGCTGCCTTTCTGCCCATTTCGGCTCGTTTGTCAGGATCACTTTGGAGGGAAAGCACTGCTTCAGCGATAGCGGTCGAATCGCGGAAGGGCACGAGGATCCCGCGGCCCTCGGCAAGGAGTTCCTCTGCGTACCAATAGGGCGTTGAGATCACCGGCTTGCCTGCTCCAACTGCGTAGGCGAGCGTGCCTGACGTGATCTGGGTGGGCTTGAGGTAGGGCGTGATGTACACGTCCATCGCCCCGAGGTACTCCACCAGTTCCTCAATTGCAACGAATCGGTTCACGAAGCGAACATTCTCGATGACCCCGAGTTCTCTTGCGAGGTCCGCGAGCTTTTCGCGATAGCTCTCGCCCGACGATGCGCGGACGTGGGGGTGAGTGGCACCGACGATCAGGTAGGTCGCACCAGGACATTCCTGTACGATCCTCGGCATGGCCTCAATGACTGATTCGATGCCCTTGTCAGGAGACAGAAGGCCAAAGGTGAGGATCAGAGGGCCGTCAATGTTCAGCTTCGCGCGAAAGGCGCCTCCGATTCCCTCGGCCACATACGGAATGCCATGGGGAATAAGATCGATCTTCTCGCGGTCCAGATCATGGACCTCGCCTAAGATTTCGACTGCCTTGGCGCTCATCACGATTACACGCTCGGAGAGTTGAAGGAGCTCGTCCATCACTGTCTTCTGGGAATCCGAAGGCTCGCGCAATACCGTGTGCAGGGTGGTGACGATCGGCAGCCGAACCTCTCGCAGGAGGGCGAGGAGATATTCGCCTGCGTTGCCACCGAAGATGCCGTACTCGTGCTGAACGGAGAGCACTTGGTAGTCGCAGCGGTTGATGTACTCGGCGGCGAGCAGGTAAGCCGTGCGATCGTTCTGCGGGATCTCGAGCGCAACCTGGTCGGGATAGAGGTAATCGTCCCGGTCACTCATGGCGATCAGAGGGACGGAAAGATCCTGGTCAGCTTTAGAAATCGCAGCTGCAATATCGGCGGTGAACGTCGCGATTCCGCACTGACGCGGCAATGAATTCCCTAGGATTGCGACTCGGCCAGAAACCCGATGCGCTCCGACAGAGGTGGGTTTGACTATAGATCACTATACCTGTAGTATCACGTCTACTACTCGGGGGTGCCTGCGAGGCTCACAACTTCCTCATGCGGGCGGCGGAAAATGGCTCTATGCTGATTTCTTTCCTGCTCACGCTGGCGATCGCCCAGACTTCTAAGGCGCAATCTGAATGGAAGGCGGACGAGCTGCCGAAACTTTTCACCGGCAACGCCAAGGCGCATATCGAAGGCGAATACCTCGTGGTGGAGAGCAATGGCATTCCGAACCACAAGACCGGCGAGTTTCCGAATGCCGACAATCCGAACTCGATCCGGCAGCAGAACCTAAAGTTCTACATCCCCTTGCATCCGAAGCGGGCCGAGCGTCCGATCAACACTCCGTTCGGTCCGATTGGGGTGGCGGTGAACGGCATCCCCTTCTTCAACCAATACAACCGCGAAGGCCAGGATGCCGTGCGGCTGGAAGTTTTCGACTCATGCTGCGGGCACCCGAATGAGTTCGGCATGTATCACTATCACAAGTATCCGTCATGCATCAAGAGCCCCTTCCACGATCCCAAGGGCAAGCACTCTCCGCTGATCGGATTTATGTTCGACGGCTATGCGGTGTACGGACCGAATGGTGAGAACGGGCAGCCTCCCAAGGACCTCGACGAGTGCAACGGGCACTGGGACGCGGTTCGCGGCTATCACTATCACGTCACGGAGACCTATCCGTACCTGATCGGTGCCTATCGAGGCGAGCCTGTGCGGCAGCGCATGGGTCCGCCTCGGTAGACGCTTAGCTGTAGCTGCTTACCCTCGTTTTCCGAGCAGTGGCCGCTGATCCTCCAACCCTCTTCAAGGGGGCTTTTCCCTTGAGCTTAGCGCCTGAAACTTTGCAGGCGACGGAGGTTAACCTCGTGCATGGATTCGCCATCGTTGGTCTCCAGCAGGATGGGCGTGCGTTCGAAGCGAGGATCGTTGACGAGGAGCTCAAAAGCGGTCGGGCCGATGAGTCCCTCGCCGATGTGAGCGTGGCGGTCGACGCGCTTGCCGAGTTCGTTCTTGCTGTCGTTGCAATGGATCGCTTTGAGGCGGTCGAAGCCGATAAGGCGGCCGAACTCGGCGAACGTCTTCTCGTACGCCTCGGGCGTTCGGATGTCGTAGCCCGCGACGAAGATGTGGCAGGTGTCCAGGCAGACGCAGAGTCGATTCGGAGATCCGGCAAACTCCAGCGTGCTGGCGAGCTGCTCGAACTTGTAGTTGAGAGAGGAGCCTTGGCCGGCAGTGGTCTCCATGAGAACAGTGACCGTGTCGGGCGTGTCGTCCAGAACTCGGACGAGGTTTTCCGCAGCGACCTGGATTGCGTCTTCTTCGGTCGGCCAGCCTTTGCTTGCTCCGACATGGCTAACAGTGTACGGAATGCCGTAGAGTGCGCATCGAAAGACCTCGTTTTTCAGCCCGTCGACCGATTTCTCCCGCATCTCCTCATCGGCGGCGGAGAGGTTGATCAGATAGCTGTCATGGCTGACGACCGCCATGGGGTCGATGCCGGTCTCCTCGAGGGCTTTCTTGTAGCTGTCGACCTTGTCTTGAGTCACGGGCGAGGACTTCCATTGCTGCGGGCTGGAAGTGAAGACCTGGATCGCCGTGCACCCGATGGCCTGGCCCTCGCGCACGGCCCCACCAAGGCCGTTCTTGGTCGACATGTGGGCTCCAAGGAACTGAGCAGCCATTGGGCGAGGTTACTTGATGGAGGCGTTCTGGATTCAAATTGAGTCAGAATGGCGCTAAAGGGATGGAAGCTGCAACCGCCGGAGCCAAGCGCATCAGCAAAGGTTCGGCATGGCTGCGCCTGCTTCGCCCGAAGCAGTGGTCGAAGAACCTTCTGGTCTTCGCCGCATTGTTGTTCACGGGCAACCTGCACGACCCTCAGGGTCTAACCTTGGCAGGCCTAGCCTTTCTGGCGATGTGCCTCGCAAGCTCCGGGGTTTACATCGGCAACGACGTAGCGGATGCGGACCGCGACCGCGCGCACCCTCGGAAGCGGGGGCGTCCTATAGCTGCCGGGTTGGTCTCTCCGGTAGCGGCGCTGGTGGCGAGCAGCGCGCTGATCGTTGCCTCTCTTTGCATTGCGGAGACCCTGAACCGACTCTCTCTGGCAACGGTGGTTGGCTACCTGCTGATGCAGGTGCTTTACAATTTTTGGCTGAAACGGACGGCAGTTGCCGACGTGTTCTGTATCGCCGTGGGGTTCGTGCTGCGTGCGGTTCTTGGAGCGGCCGCTCTAGGCGTGAGCATTTCGGGGTGGCTGCTGTTCTGCACAGGCTCATTGGCGCTGATGCTCGGTTTTGCGAAGCGGCGGCAGGAGTTTCTGGCCCAGGGCTCGGAGGCTTTGAGCCGGGAGAGTTTGGCTTCCTATTCGAAGGAGGCTCTCGATTCGCTGGTGCTGGTGTTTTCGGCTACTTCAATCCTTTGCTACGGGATCTACTGCCTGGAAAGCCCGACCGCAAAGCGCTACCCGGGACTGGTGTTGACGGCTCTGTTTGTGGCTTATGGGATCAGTCGCTATCTGTGGCTCGTATTCGCGCAGAACGAGGGCGAAGAGCCTGAGACTTTGCTATTCAAGGATTTGCATCTATTGGCAAGCGTGGTGCTGTTCATCTTCGCGGCGGCGGCGGCGGTGAGCGGCTGGCAGCTTTCGGTGATCGGCGGATGAAGTGGAAGCACGCAATCGTGGTCGGCGGCTCTTCGGGGATTGGCGCGGAACTCGTGCGCCTGCTCGTAGCCGACGGGTGCCGGGTGGCTTGTGTGGCCCGACGGACTTGCCCGATCGATGAGGCCTTATCCTTTCAGCACGACGTGCGGAATGCACAGGAAGTGCCCAGCCTCTTTCAGAAGATCACCGGCGAGCTTGGCGGCTTGGATCTGGTGATCTATGCGGCCGGCGTGATGCCGCGGATAGGACTTGAGGAGTTCGACACGGCGAAGGACCTCGAGATATTGGAGACGAATTTTGCTGGCGCCGTGGTCTGGCTGAACCAAGCGGCGATTCGCTTTAAAAACGTCGGGTCGGGAACGATCGTGGGGATCGGGAGCGTTGCGGGGGAAAGGGGGCGGCGCGGACAGCCGGTGTACAACTCTTCCAAAGGAGCGGTGGCAACCTACCTGGAGGCTCTGCGAAACCGGCTTCACGGTCGCGGCGTAACAGTCGTGACGATCAAGCCGGGTCCGGTGGAGACCGAGATGACGGCCGGACTGGAGCTTAAAGGCGCGATGAACAAGACAGAGGCTGCGCGCAAGATCCTGCGACTAAGCTCGAGGGCCGGCGAGCACTATTTGAAGGTTGCGCATCGGCTCGCGTTTGGGGTGATCCGGCACATCCCCGGGAGCATTTTTCGCCGGCTGAAGATATGAGCGGGCTCCTGCCTCCGGAGCGGATTGCCCGAGTCTGCGGGTTTGGGATGATCGCCTGCGGGGATGGGTATCTGTTCCAGCCGTCGCACGCCGAAGAGATTCTACAGGTGTTCGATATGGCGCGGTCGACGGGGCGCAAGATCGTGCTGCGAGGCAGTGGATTGAGCTACGGCGATGCGAACATCGCGCCCGAGCAGATCGTGCTCGACTGCTCGCACATGAACAGGATTCTTTCCTGGGATCGGGAAACCGGTTTGCTCGAATGCGAAGCCGGAGTTACGATCGAGCAGATGTGGAGGCACGTGCTTCCAGACGGCTGGTGGCCGCCGGTCGTGAGCGGAACGATGTTTCCCACGTTAGCCGGCGCGCTGGCAATGAATATCCATGGGAAGAACGCATTCGAGGTGGGTTGCCTGGGAGAGCATGTCCTCTCGATCGAGGTTCTCCTACCCTCGGGCGGAAAAGTGTCGCTCCACGGTACCCAGGTGAATCGCGATGGTCTACAATTGGCCGACCTCGTTTCAAGTGCGGGCCTTCTCGGCGTCATTACGAGGGCCACGGTCCAGATGAAGCGGGTCTCATCTGGTTTGCTGCAGGTGACTCCTGCGCTCTGCCGAAACTGGTCCGAGCAGTTCGATGCCTTCAACCGCTTCCAGGAACTGAGCGATTATATGGTGAGCTGGGTGGATTCATTCAGCGGAGGAAGCGGGGCGGGGCGCGGGCTTTTTCACGCAGCTACTTACATCGATGGTCCTGCGCAGACGCTTAGACCTGAATCGCAGGATTTACCGCCCAATATTCTCGGACTCTTTCCGAAGTCGGAAGTTTGGAAAGTGCTGCGGCACCTGAACCGGCGCGGCAGAATGCGGATGCTGAATGGGTTGAAGCACCATTTGAGTCGGTGGCAGAGCAAGCCGTATCAACAGAGCCTTGTCGAGTTCTCTTTCCTGCTCGACTACGTGCCGAACTGGCGCAACGCCTACCTACCGGGCGGGTTCATTCAGTATCAGTCGTTCATTCCTAGGGAGCACGCGCACTCGGTCTTTGCGGAGCAACTGGCGATGAGCCGGGCGGAACGGATGGAGCCGTTCCTTGGAGTGATGAAGCGGCATCGCCCTGACAGGCTGCCGTTCCTGTTTAGCCATGCTGTCGATGGCTATTCCTTGGCCCTCGACTTCAAGGCTCCTGATGCGGGCTGGCCAAAGCTGCAGGCGCTTTGCCAGCGGATGAATGATCTTGTTCTGCAGGCTGGAGGACGGTTCTACTTTGCTAAGGACAGCACCCTTCGTCCCGAAGATTCCCGCGTGTATCTAGGTTCCGAAACGCTTGCCCGCTACTCGGCGCTGAAGGAGCAGTGCGATCCAGAGGCATTGCTAACTAGTGCTTTAGCTGAGCGGTTGGGGCTGACCTGACCATCCCGAAGTGATTAAGAATTGAGATCCCTTGTTCCTCGGGATAACAGGTTCTGCTACTTCCTATACGGGCGGCAAAGAGGATCGCCGACCACCAGGTCCTTCCATTTCAGGATGGGCGAGGCTGCATAGAACGACTCTGCCAGGTTCATCCCTGAGACGTAATGGTCAAAGAGGATCGTGGGACGAGCCAGAGCGAAGGTGTAGGGCTCGCTGACGTATCCTTTAACGCCCGTTACACCATCGTCGATGAGGTCGGCGATGACGCTTTGACCGTTAGGGTTGCGCTCGTCCGGATTTCTCACAAGCCGACGCTGAAAGGAACGCGCGCTGGTTGACACGAACGTTTCCGCGATGGCGCCCGGGAAGAACTTCAGCGAACGATACTGACCGTCATCGTAGTGGTCGTCGTTCGTGCCCCATCCGCAGTATCCGGCGAGCGGCTGCTGGGGTGCCCGGAAGGCAGAAGTCGGATCGTAGAGCGCGTTGTAGCCCTTGGTCTTCAGAGTCTCCGAGACCTTGCGCATCCCGCCTTGCAAATCGCCATAGGCCTGCTCGCTGCGGTTCTCCGCGCCGTCGAAGAAAAACAGGCCCTTTTGAGGTTTCGCTTCGATGGACCGGTCGACCAGCTTCTTCGCATCCGCCGCCGTGTAGCCGGTCAGGCGAGTGACCAGATACATGTTGTACTTCTCGTGGCTGAACGGGGTGGACTTGTCGTAATACGGGTTCATGCAGCGGCGCAAGGATGGCTCATCGAGCTTGCCCTCGTTGATCGGCTCCATGGAGAGATCCGTGGTAACCAGGAACGCGTCGACCGAGTAGCGCCCCTCGTTTAAGCGAATCGGAATGCCGCGAGTGAGGATGATGTAATCGATCGTGTGACCGGCTTGGCCTGCTTTGGCGATCTGCGCTCGAATGGGTGCCTCGATGAGCTTCTTGTAGTCGGCCGTGGAGATATCGTCGCCTTCCGGGGAGTGGATGACGGCGACGTTCACAGTCGGCACATGACGCTTGCTGATGTAATAGTCGGCAATCTCCTTGCTGTCTGCGCTGTCGGCGTTCTTCACCACCAGCACATGATCAACCTCGGACTGAGGCACCGGAGCACCCGCAGGCAGGGACGCCGCAATCGAAGGCGCAGGCTTCGAGCATCCGGCGAGGGCAAGAAAGGCGGTCAGCAAGAGAGGCATCTTATTCCCAACGTCCACTTCGTGGTTTTCTACGCTTTCGTTTGCGCAACGGCTTGCGGGTTAGCTTGCCGTTTGTCTTGTAGCGCACCATCGCCTGCGTAATCTCCTTATACATTTGGTATCGGGCGGCAGTGCCCTTGACGAGTCCGAATTTCTGCTCTTTGAAGGAGTTGCTGACTCCCCTCAGGATGACGCGCAGGACGCGGGCCTTGGCCCGTTTCGCGGCCATGTTCAGCAGGACCTCGGCTCCCATGCGGCACTCCGAGAAAAACGGGAAGGCGAAGATCATCTCGCGCCGGATAGCGCGCTGGCCGCTGATGAGCGGCGTGATTCGCTGCGCAGTGTCGCTCCAGAACTTGCCGCCTCGGAAGACGCCAATGCACATATCGCATTGGTCGAGCAGGAGCGGACGTACGATGAGGTCCACGTGCTCGGGCTGAAGGTTGACGAGATCGGCGTCAATGAACGCGATGATCTCGGCTTCTGTGGCGCCGACGCCGGCCTGCATCGCGCCGGCTTTGCCGAGATTCCGGTCGAAGCGGACGACGCGAACTCCCTTGAAGTCGCCGGCGGTATCGGCGGTGTGATCGGAGCTACCATCGTCGACGACGATGACTTCGTCGACGAGCCGCGCCTTCACCACCGCACGCAAGACGGAGGCGATGCGCGCCTCTTCGTCATGAGCGGGGATTACGACGGCGACCTTCGGCTTCATCCTGTTACTGATTCCTACCGACTCCGGGCGCAGTCCGTGCCACCGCTAGGCCCGTTAGCCCTGTAGGTTTTTGATTATGGCTGAGAGGGTCCGCGCCTGGGGCGAGCCTAGGTTGCAGCGCTATTGCCAACGGACAATCCTCCGGCACCAATAGCTATGCGGACCTGAAGGTCCGCGCTACTAGGGGCTGCTGGCGTGCCTCTCTAGCTTGGCCCTCACTTTGGCTTCGATCTCGCTGGCTTTCAAGTTCCACTTGGCACCGAGTCGTCCCACACCGCCGCGCGTGGGCACTAGGAGGCGGCGGTTCTCGAGGGCATGCTGGGGTTTCCAGCGGCGCTTGTAGCCTTCGTCGCCTCGCATGAAGTCGAATCTGAGGCGGCCTTCTTCGATCGACTGCCGGATGGTGTTCGCGACGAGCAGCGTGCCGGGCGATACGGAACTGAATTCGGGGTCCATGCCTGCCTGGTAGAAGTACGTGGTGTTCCCGAGTGCCATCGCGTAAATGGCGCCGATGGGTTTGCTCTTGTAGTGCAGCACTCCGAGTCGAAGCCAGCCTTTTTTGATGGCCAAACTTGCCCACTCGTGATGGAAGCGTTGACCCTTTGCCGTGAATGCTCCGGGCTGCCAACGCTTGCGCCAGCGGCGCTTGTGCTGGTCGAAGAGGACATCCATGCCCTGGCTGACGTCTTCCGCGGTTGCGTATTGGATGTGCGCCTTTCCTGTCGTGAAGAGGGTTTTGTCGAGCTTGCGAACGTCGTATCGCAGACTCTTTCCAAGCATGCCGAGATAGCCGTCATAGGTGCCCGGAAGATCCAAAGTCAGACACGTGGCTTGAGGAATGGTCACTCCGCCCTCGGGTGTGCAGTCTGCAAGGGGCTTGTCGGATCGGAGCTGATGAAGGTCGACGAGGTCAGCGTCCTTTTGGTCGAGAAGAGCTTCCCGGATGAGCGGCACCACGCTCTTTGTTACCTCATCTGCCACCAACGGATGCAAGTAGTCGGAGGGGCCGATGCCCGCTGGACGCAAGGCCCGCCAGGGGCCGCGGGTTCGGACGAGCGGGTACAGACCGACGAGGTCCTCACCTTCGCGGATCTCGATAGCTCGTAGCTTCTTGGCTCCGAGGTAGTGCTTGGCCCAGGTTTCCTGCCACTCGGGAGTCTGAAAGGGGGTAGCGGCGGAGGCGATTTGGACGAGGTGGGTCCAGTCCTCTCGAAGCCGCGGCTCGAACAGCTCAGCGGCGGAGAGAATCCTCGTCCGAAGCATGCCGACAGTCTACAAGGCGAAGGCCCCTCCTGAGCGTTCTCAGAAGAGGCCTTGCCTTGGGTTTGGGAGGAGAGGGATTCTGCTATCTGTCTGTCATAGACTGAAACACGAGCCGCTTTCGTTCAGTTCCCGGAATTTTCGGGGAGTCGGAGGGCAGTGCCCAGCGAGCGGCGGAAGGTTGGGCTATCAGCATCTTGGCCCTGTCAGGAGAGCGGTATTTCCAAGTTCAAAGGTTTGCGGAGCTGAAGGTCGGCTCTACTAGGAACGCGGTAGCCTCTAAGCTATGGCTAAGGGCAAGGCGCTGATCGTTTGGGGCGGATGGGACGGGCACGAGCCGGAGCAGGTGGCGGACCTGTTTCGCGAGATCCTGGTCAAGGAGTTCTTTGACGTGCATGTCGAGGATTCTCTCGATGCATTTAAAGACGAGAAGCTCATGGCCGATCTGACTCTGATCGTGCCGGTCGTGACAATGTCCCAGATCGACCCCGAGCAGCGCAATCCAGTGATCCAGGCTGTTAGCGAGCGAGGAGTGGGAATCGCGGGCTGTCACGGCGGCATGTGCGACGCTTTCCGCAACGACAGCGAGTGGCAATTCATGACGGGTTCTCAGTGGGTCGCCCATCCGGGAGATGATGAAGTCAAGTACAAGATCGAGATCAAGGATCATGAGCATCCCATCACAAAGGGATTGGAGGATTTCGACGTGGTGAGCGAGCAGTATTACCTCCACGTCGATCCAGGGGTGCACGTGCTTGCGACTACAAAGTTTCCGAACCCGTCGGCACCGGGACCGCACGCTGGCAATCCGAGCGACATGCCCCAGGTCTACACCAAGATGTACGGGACGGGGCGGGTGTTCTATAACGCGCTGGGCCACCATCGTGACGTGCTGGAGACCGGCACGGCACGCGAACTCATGCGGCGAGGCTTTCTCTGGGCAGCGCGGCAGCTCTAGGCTGCGAAGACCTTGAGCATGATCCAGCTGGGATCCCGTACGCCCGGCCAGTGGAATTCTTGGACTTTCTCATAGCCCACGGCTTCGTAGAGGTGGATAAGGTCGGACCCTCGCTGAGTCACTGAAAGGGATAGCCGATCCGCACCCAGGCTTCGCACGTACTCCTCTGCGGCGGCAATGAGCCTTCGGCCCAATCCCTTTCGCGCGTAAGATGGTTCCACTGCCAGCAAG
>Ga0207657_10004338_pt1 | contig 15024 bp, 8 predicted proteins | sample KBSC33metaG_FD_184316 | JGI IMG/M metagenome (GOLD analysis project Ga0207657, IMG submission 184316) | Corn rhizosphere microbial communities from Kellogg Biological Station, Michigan, USA - KBS C3-3 metaG (SPAdes) (version 2) | ecosystem: Host-associated > Plants > Roots > Rhizosphere > Soil ... | reverse complement strand
TACGAGCTCACCGCGACAGACGGCGCACTCGGCGCCGCCGACAGCAGCGCCTTCACGGTCGCCGCCGCGGCCGCCGATCATCTCGCCTATACGCAGCAGCCGAGCTCGGCGAGCGCCGGCGCAACCCTCGGAACCGTAAAGCTCGCGATCCTCGATGCGTTCGGCAACCAGACCACCGCGACCTCGAACGTCACGCTCGCGCTGAAGACCGGCAGCGGCGACCCGGCCGCGACACTTTCCGGCACCGCGACCGTCGCCGCCGTCGCCGGCGTCGCGACCTTCAGCGGCCTCTCGATCGACAAGGCCGCCGCCGGCTACGAGCTCACCGCGACCGACGGCTCGCTCACCGCCGCCGACAGCGGCGCCTTCGCCGTCAGCCCCGCGGCCGCCGCGCAGCTCTCGTACACGCAGCAGCCCTCCGGTGCAAACGCGGGCGACTCGCTCGGGACGATCGAGGTGGCCGTCCTCGACCAGTTCGGCAACCGGACCGCCGACACCTCGAACGTCACGCTCGCGCTCAGGGCGGGCACGGGCGACGCCGGGGCCACGCTCTCCGGCACCACCACCGTCGCCGCCGTGGCGGGGCTCGCCACCTTCAACGGCCTCTCGATCGACAAGGCCGCCGCCGGCTACCAGCTCCGCGCGAGTGACGGCGCACTCGTCACCGTCGACAGCAACTCCTTCACCGTCGGTCCCACCGCCGCGGATCATCTCGCCTATACGCAGCAGCCGAGCTCGGCGAGCGCGGGCGCCACGCTCGGGACGGTCGAGGTCGCCGTCCTCGACCGGTTCGGCAACCGGACGACCGACACCTCGAACGTCACGCTCGCGCTCAAGTCCGGCACCGGCGACCCGGCCGCGACGCTCTCCGGCACCGCGACCGTCGCCGCCGTCGCCGGCGTCGCCACCTTCAGCGGCCTCTCGATCGACAAGGCCGCGGCCGGCTACGAGCTCACCGCCACCGACGGCTCGCTCACGAGCGCCGACAGCAGCGCCTTCACGATCGGCGCCGCCGCGGCGGACCACCTCGTCTACACCCAGCAGCCGAGCTCGGCGAACGCGGGCGCGTCACTCGGGACGATCAAGGTCGCGATCCTCGACGGACTCGGCAACCCGACGAGCGCGACCTCGAGCGTCACGCTCGCGCTGAAGGCCGGCAGCGGCGACCCGGCGGCCACCCTCTCCGGGACCACGACCGTCGCCGCCGTCGCCGGCGTCGCCACGTTCACCGGCCTTGCCGTCGACAAGGCTGCGGGCGGCTACGAGCTCCACGCGACCGACGGCGCGCTCACGAGCACCGACAGCGGCACCTTCACGATCACTGCGGCCGCCGCAGATCACCTCGTGGTCACGCAGCAGCCGACCTCGGCAGGCGCGGGCGCCTCGCTCGGCACGGTCAAGGTCGCCGTCCTCGACGGCTTCGGGAACCAGACGGCCGCCACCTCGAACGTCACAGTCGCGATCAAGACGGGCACCGGCGACCCGGCGGCAACGCTCTCCGGCACGACGACCGTCGCCGCCGCCGCCGGCGTCGCGACCTTCAGCGGCCTCTCGATCGACAAGGCCGCAACCGGCTACGAGCTCACCGCGACGGACGGGGCGCTCGCGAGCGTCGACAGCAACCCGTTCGACGTCCTCGGCGCTCCGACGCTCACCTGGTCGGCGCCGTCCGGCGACGTCGCGGTCTCCGGCACGACGCTGTACTACCGCGCCGAAGCCGGCGCCTCCGGCTCGGCGACGCTGACGGCTGCGCCCGCGGCGCGCACGAGCTACTCCTTCCCCGATCTCGGCTCGGGCTGGACGCCGGCCGGCGGCCAGGACGCGGCCGCCTCGAGTGTCGTCTACGCCTTCGCCGGTACCGCGGGCGAGCCCGGCACGGTGCAGGTCACCTACGTCGACGGCACGGTGACGTCGGCTCCTGCGAGCGTGTCCGTCGTGCGCGACGGCACGGCCCCGACGTCGACGCTCACCGCCCCTGCCGACGGCAGCTTCGTCAGCGGCAGCTCGGTCGCGCTCGGCGCAACCGCGTCGGACGCCGCCGCGGGCCTCGCCCAGGTTTCCTTCTTCCGTTGCGACGCGACCCTCCATCCCGGCTGCGACGCGACGGACACGGGCACGTTCGGCACGCTCGTCGGCACCGACACCGACACCGCCGACGCAGCCTTCGCCACGACGCTCGACACGACCTCGCTCGCCAACGGGCACACGTACACGATCGTCGCCCGCGCACGCGACCGGGTCGGGAACACCGCCGTCTCGAGCAGCCGGACGATCGTCGTGGACAACACCGCGCCGAGCGTCGCGGCGCTGCAGCCCAACGTCGTGGCCGGCGGCCAGTTCCAGTACTACGACGCCCTCGGCGATCTCCTGTGGCTCAACCCTGGGCAGACGCCCTCCTTCACGCTCGCCGCCCAGGCGTCCGACGCCGAATCCGGGATCGCCCGAGTTCGCTTCCCGGCGCTGTTCGCCACCGCTCAGAACGACCAGGCGTCCGGGAGCGGCGGCGTCTACACCTCTGCGACCTACACCGCCGACGGCACGAGCCCGGGCGCGCAGACGATCGCGGCGTTCAACGGCGTCACCGTGCCGGCGGCGGCTTCCGCGACCGCGGGCCTGACGATCCAGACCGACGGCGCGGCGCCCGTAGCCTTCTCGCTCGGCAACCCCGCAAACGGCGCGACCGTCGGCACGGGGGTCACGATCTCGGCCGCACCGACCGACACGGGCGCAGGCATCGCCTCCGTCGACTTCGTCTACTGCGACCTGACGGTGACGCCGCTCTGCACGCCCTCGACGCAAATCGGGACGACCCAGACGGTGCCCGTCCTCGGCGTGTACACCGTGACCTGGGCCAACACGGGGCTCACGGACGGTCACAGCTACGCCGTCGCCGCGGTCGCCACCGACCGCGTGGGCAACGCGACGGCGTCGTCGGCCGCCACCGTCGTCGTCGACAACAGCCCGCCGACCGTCGCGGTCACCGCCCCGGCCGCCGTCACGGGTGCGCAATATCAGTCGTACGACGCCGGCGCGAAGACACTGTGGCTGAACGCAGGGCGGTCCGGTTCGTTCCGCCTGACCGCGAGCGCTACCGATCCCGACTCGGGGATCGCACACGTCGACTTCCCGGCCGTCGCCGGCCTCGGCGGCGCATCGAGCGACACGAGCGGGCCCTTCGAGTCGGCGCCGTACGCCTTCTCCTCGCCCACTGCGGCCGGCTCGCAGACGATCACGGCGGTGAACGGCGTCACCGACCCGGGGGCGGCCACGGCCACCGACTCGCTGACGATCGACGTCGACGGCACGCCGCCGAACGACACCGTCGCCTTCCCGCTCGACGGGGGCTCCTACGACACCCTGAGCTGGTCGGGTAACTGCCCCGTCGACGGCATCTGCGGCAACGTCTCCGACCCGGCCTCCGGCGTTGCGACCGTGACGGTCGCGATCGAGGACCGAACGACCGGCCGCTACTACGACGGCGCCGCTTTCACACAGGCAACGCCGACAGACCTCGCGGCGACGCTCGCCGGCACCGACTGGGGCTACGCGCTCGACCAGAGCAAGCTGACCTCGCCGCACGCGTACGAGCTGCAGGTCACCGCCACCGACGCGGTCGGGAACGCCGTCACGACGGCGGCGAGCCGCTTCACCTTCGGCACGGACGTCGGCGCTCCGGCGACGGCACTCACCCTCGCGAACGCGACGCACGCCTCGCTCACGCCGACGGCCGCGCACGCGTTCAACCTCTATTACGGCACCGCGCTCGGCGGCGGCGGCTTCGACCTCGACCTCTCCGCAACCGACCCGAGCGGCGTCGACACCGTCGCGTTCCCGAACCTCTCGGCGACGAGCGGCTTCGGCGGCTCCGGGGGCACGTCCACGAACAGCTCGAGCGCGGATCCGTACGCCGCCTCGTCGAGCTACACGTTCGGAGCGGGCGCGACGACGCCGCCGGCTCCGAAGAACGTGACGGCGACGGACCTGCGCGGCAACGCGGGGTCGGACGTCGTCACCTTCTTCCTCGACAACTCGAGCCCGACCGGCGGCTCCGTCGACGTGACGCCGGCCGACGTGAACCGCTACGCGACGACGACGAGCCTCGTCGTGTCGCACGACGCGTACACGGCCGACCTCGGCTCCGGCGTCCAGTCGTCGACGCTCACGGTCGCCTCGGCAAGCCTCTCGAACGGCGCGTGCGGCGGCTTCGGCGCCGAGACGCCGGCCGCCGACGGCGCGTTCGCCGCAGCCGACGGCACCTGCTACCGCTTCACCGTCACCGGCGTGGACAAGGTCGGCAACACGGCGAGCGTCGCCGAAGTCGTCAAGGTCGACACGACGCCGCCGTCGCAGCCGACGGTCGCCTTCACCGGGCTCTCGAGCGGCAACACCTACGTCGACGCCCTGACACCGGACACGCTGTTCTACCGCCCGTCCGCAGGCGGCGCCTTCACGGTGAACGCGAACGGCTCGGTCGACGACGAGTCCGGCGTCGCGAGCTACACGTTCGATGCGGCCACCCAGCCCGGCAACCAGCTGCCCACCACCTTCGGCGTCGCCGGTATCGGCAGCGGCTCGCACACCCTGCACTCGACGAACCACGCCGGCCTCGACTCCGCAACCGCGTCCTACACGATCGACGCTGACTCCACCGCGCCGAGCGGCGGCGGCCTGACCGTCAACGGCACCGCAGCGGCAGCCGTTGCAACGTCGAGCTACTTCACGAGCGGCCCCTCCGTCGCCCTGTCGACGTCGCCGTACAGCGACGCCGGCTCCGGGGTCGCAACCGAGGTGGTCACCGTCGAGACGTCAGCGCTCGCGAACGACGTGTGCGGTAGCTACGGGGGCGCCACGGCGATCACGGGAGCGACCTACAACGTCGCGAACGGGAATTGCTACCGCTTCACGCTCACGGCGACCGATCACGTCGGCAACGCAACCGCGGTCACGACGGTCGTCAAGGTCGACACGACGCCGCCGGTGCAGCCGACGATCTCGTTCGGCGGGCTGTCGAGCGGCAATACGTTCGTCAACGGCACGACCCTCTTCTACCGCCCCTCCCCCGGCGGCACGTTCTCGGTGAGCGCCGACGGGGCGAGCGACCCGGAGACGGGCATCAAGGCCGGCAACGCCGGGTACTCGTTCACGGTCCTCGGCGGCTTCGCCTCGGCGACCCAGACGGGCAACCGCGTCGACGTCACCTTCGACGGCTCGAGCAACGGGAGCGGCGCGCAGTCGGTGAGCTCGATCTCGAACGCGAGCGTCGCCTCTGCCGCTTCGGGCTTCACGATCACGCCCGACACGGACGTTCCGACCGGCGGCTCGCTCACGATCGCTCCGTACTCGAGCTCGACCACGGTCAGCGTCGCGGCGACCGCGTTCGCGGACGCGACGTCCGGCATCGCCTCGAACGTCGTCACCCGCTCCGACCCGCAGCCTGCCGCCGGGAGCTGCCCGCTCTCCGGCTACACCGGCGCGACCGTCGTCGCCGGCGCGAGCGACAGCGGCCTCACCGACGGCCGCTGCTACGAGTACACGCTCACCGGCACCGACAACGTCGGCAACACCGCGACGGTCAGCACGATCGTCCTCGTCGACACGACCGGCCCCACGGGCGGCTCGATCTCCTACCTCGACGGCGTCGCGAGCCTGAGCTCGGTGAACGTCACCTGGTCGACCGGCACGGACGCGGAGTCCGGTATCGCGTCGTTCCAGGTGGAGCGCGCCGTCGGCTCGCTCTCCGGCACGAGCTGCGGCGGGCTCGGCTCGTTCACGGCTCTCAGCCCGGCCGCGGCCGCAAGCCCGACCGACGACGCGGTCAGCGGCGGCAACTGCTACGCGTACCGCATCGTCGTCACGAACAACGCCGGGCTCAGCTCGACGTTCACGTCGCCCGCGGTCGCGAAGATCACGAACGCGTCGCCGATCGCCGTCTCCTCCGGCAACCCCGCGGGCGTCTACCTGAGCGGCACGACGCTCTGGCTCGGTCACGCCGCCGACAACGCACCGTTCAAGCTCGAGCTCACGGGCGTCGGCCAGAACGGGATCGACAGCGCCACCTGGGACGGGAAGTCGGGCTCCCTCTCGAGCTCGCCGTCGTCGGACACGGTCGCGTCGAGCGCCCCCTACCACTCCGGCGCCTACGTCTGGGACGGCAGCGCTCCGTTGAACGAGTCGATCCACGTCGTGCGCGACCCGGGCGCGACCGACGACCACGTCGACGTCGTCTCCGACACGAATGCCCCGAGCGGGTCGATCACGTATCCGAACGCGACGCTCTCCTCCCACTCGGTTCCCGTCTCGACCAGCGGCACCGACGCGGAGTCGGGCATCTCGAGCGTCAGCGTCGAGCGCTCCCAGGCCGCGCTCGTCGGCACGACCTGCGATGCCGCCTGGTCGGCCTTCGCTCCGGTCACGCTCACGGCGGGCAACGACACGAGCGTCGCCGACAACACCTGCTACCGCTACCAGCTGGTCCTCGGCGACCACGTCGGCAACACGTCGACCGTCGGCTCGGCGAGCGTCGTACAGATCCCGGACATCGCGGCCCCGACCTTCGCGACAGCGGCGACGAACGTCGCGGGTACCCAGCTGACGGTGACGATGAGCGAGCCGCTCGACGCCACCGCCACGACACCCGCGAGTGCCTTCACGGTCGCCTACGACGGCGTCGTGCAGCCGGCGCCGACCGGCATCGTTGTCTCGGGCTCCACGGTGACGCTCGACCTCGCCACATCCCCCGACAACGGGGAGGTCGTCACCGTCCGGTACTCGCAGCCGGCGTCGAGCGGCGACCGGCTGCGCGACGGCGCCGCGCCGACGAAGAACGAGACGGCGAGCTTCGGACCGTCGCCGGTCACGAACAACACGCCGGACACCGTCGCGCCGAACGTCGTCTCGACGTCGGTGAACGGAGGAACCGTGACGGTCGTCTTCTCCGAGGCGCTCGCCGGCGCCGCGCCCGACCCGACCGCCTTCACCGTCACGGCGGGCGGCGGCGCGCGCACGATCGCGAGCGTCGCCATGAGCGGCAAGATCGTGACGCTGACGATCGCCACACCCGTGACGAGCAGCTCGACTGTCGTCGTCGGCTACGCCGTGCCGGCGCTGAACGCGCTCCACGACACGGCGGCGAACCTGGTGGCGCCGTTCACGCGCACCGCCGCGAACCAGACGCCGCTCGTCGCGCCCCCTGACGGCGGCGGCGGGGGCGGAGGCGGCACCGTAGGCGGCGGCAGCAGCACCGGCGGGGGCAGCATCGAAAACCCGGGCCTGACCCTCCTCTCCGCGTCGCCGGACGACGGCTCGACGGTCGGCGCGGCCGCGACGATCACGCTCACGGCGAATCAGGCGGCCCGCTGGTCGCAGCTGACCCTGACCCGTCCCGACGGCTCGGTGAGCGGGCTCGCCGACCGCTCCGGCCAGAGCGCGGCCTGGCCGCTCGCCGACACGACGCCGGGCCTCTACGTCGTCCGCGGCACGGTCACCGCAGGCGGCAGCTCGGTCGACGTGCTCACGCACTTCACGATCTGGACGTCTCCGGGCGCCGGCACGACCGCCAGCGTCCCCGCGGTGGAGAAGACCGTGCTGCCCTTCGCGCCCGGGGAGCTCACGAGCGCCGACGCTCGCACGAGCGTCGTCTGGCCCGCAGGCGTCTTCGGCGATGCGGTCGTCCTCGAGATCGACCCCGTCGACCCGAGCGAGGTGTCGAATCTCCCGGCCGACGCAACCGTCGTCGACGTCACCGCGTGGGAGCGCGGCACCCGCACCCCGGTCCACAATCTCACGGGCGTCCTCGACATCCGGTTCCCGAACGCCGACGCAAGCTCGCACGCGCTCACCTCGCAGGACGGCAAGAGCTGGCGCGATGTCCCGCAGCTCGCGACGCTGAATCTTCCCGACGGCCAGGCCGACGGCTGGTTCCGCGACTCCGACGGGACGGTGCACGTGCTCACGCGTCATCTCACCTACTTCGCGCTCGTCGGGCAGCAAGTGTCGACGACGCTCGCGATGCGGATCGTGACCGTCCGCCGGCTCTGGATCGCCCAGCGGTCGTTCATCGGCGTCCGCATGTCCCTGACCGGGCCGGCACGGGTCACCGGCTCGTTCGTCGGCCCGGACGGCGCAATCGTGCCGGGGCAGACGATCAGGACGCCGACGCGCCACGCCGGCGTCACGCTCCTGCGCGTGCCGCTTCGAGTGACGAAGCCGGGCGTCTACCGGCTCCAGCTCCACGCCGACGGCCTGGGGCAGACGGTCGACCGGACGGCGAGGATCCGCTTCGTAGCCGCGCGTCCCGCCTCGCCCGTCTGGCAGGAAGGCGCGCTACGAGTCGCCGTCGTCCACGGGGCACGCGGCCTCGACTCCCTCGGCCGGCGGCTCGGCAAGCGCTTCGTCGTGCGCCGCGTGACCGATGCCGCGCTCTACGACGCGGTCGACACGAGCTCTCGCACTGCCGCGGCGGTCGTCGTCGTCGATCTCTCGACGGTTCCCGCGTACACGCTGGCCGAGCTCCATGCCCTGCTCCCGGAGGTGCAGATCGTCGGGCTCGCCGCACAGCCTGCACGGGCTGCCGCGTCGCACAGCTTCGGCGTCGCCACGGTGCTGCCGCGGAACGCGTCGGCCGCGCTCGTCGCGCGGACCGTCAGGTCGCTCGTACGCTAGAGGCTGCCCGGGCGCCAGAGCGGCTCGGCGCCGCCGACGAGTGCGTTCGCCCGCCGGGCAAGGATGAAGAGGAGGTCGGACACGCGGTTCAGGTAGACGCGGGCGAGCGGGCTCACGTCGGCATCGAGCGCGGCGAGCTCCGCCCGGCGTGCGACCGTGCGCGCGACGTGGAGCCGGGCGGCCGCGCCGGTGCCGCCGGGGAGCACGAAGCTCTTGAGCTCCGGCAGCTCGGCGTTGTGCTCGTCGCAAAGCGTCTCGAGGCCGTCGATCATCGCCTGCGTCGTGCGTAGGCGATCGCCGGCCGCCCCGAGCGGCACCGAGAGGTCGGCCCCGACGTCGAAGAGCTGGTTCTGGACGCGCTCGAGCGGGGCGCGCAGCTCGTGTGGCAGCTCGCCTGCGAGCACGACGCCGAGCTGCGAGTTGAGCTCGTCGACGACCCCGTAGGCGCGAATCCGTGGATCGAGCTTCGACGTGCGCGACCCGTCGCCGAGGCTCGTCTCGCCGGCGTCGCCGCCGCGCGTGTAGATCTTCGTCAGGCGGACGGGCTCGTCGCGCTTGCGAGGCATGACCGTAGAGTACGGGCATGATCCGACGGGCGACCGAGGGAGACCTCGACGCGATCGTCGCCGTCTTCGAGCCGTCGCTCGCAACGCTCGATTTCCTGCCCGCCCTGCACACGCACGAGGAGAACGTTGCGTTCTTCCGGCGGTGCATCGCCGAGGGAGAGGCGTTCGTGCACGAGAGCAACGGCTTTGCGATCATCGCCGGCAACACGCTCACGCACATCTACGTCCACCCCGCCGCGATCGGCACCGGCGTCGGTCACGCTCTCTTCGAGCACGTCAAGGCCATGCGCCCCGGCGGGTTCGACCTGTGGGTGTTCCAGCAGAACGAGCGCGCGCGGCGGTTCTACGAGGCGCACGGCGCGCAGCCGGTCGAGCTCACCGACGGCTCGGGAAACGAGGAGCGGACGCCGGACGTCAGATACGAGTGGCGGCCTGCTGTAGCCCGAGGATCGAACGGGCGATGACGAGCCGCTGGATCTCGCTCGTCCCCTCGTAGATCTCCGTGATCTTCGCGTCGCGGTAGTAGCGCTCGACCGGGAACTCCTTCGTGTACCCGTAGCCCCCGAGGATCTGGATCGCCTCCCCCGTCTGCCGCCGGGCGACCTCCGAGGCGAAGAGCTTCGCCTTCGCGCCGGCCTCGGCGACCCCCTCGCCCTTGTCCCTGAGCGTCGCCGCGCGGAGGACGAGGAGGCGGGCGGCGTCGATCTCGGTCGCCATGTCCGCGAGCTTGAACTGGATCGCCTGATGCTCGGCGATGCGCTTGCCAAACGTGTGCCGCTGCTTCGCGTACTCGCGCGCGACGTCGTAAGCCGCCTGGGCGATGCCGACCGCCTGGGCGGCGATGCCGATGCGCCCCCCGTCGAGCGTCTGCATCGCCACGCGGAAGCCCTTGTTCTCCTCGTGCAGGAGGCGGTCGCGGCCGACGACGGCGCCTTCGACGACGAGGTCGTTCGTGATCGAGGAGTTGAGGCCGAGCTTCTCCTCGTCACGTGTGATGCGGACGTGGTCGGCATCGAGCACGAACGCGCTGACACCGCGTGCGCCGGCGGTGTCGGAGTCGGTGCGCGCGAAGAGTAGGAACGTCCCTGCGTAGCGCCCGTTCGTGATCCATTGCTTCGTGCCGGTGATCTTCCAACCGTCGCCGTCCGGCTCCGCGCGGGTGCGAAGCGAGCCGGCGTCGGAGCCGGACTCCGGCTCGGTCAGCGCGAAGGCGCCGAGGTGCTCGCCGCGTGCGAGCGGCGGCACGAACCGCGAGCGTTGCTCATCGGTGCCGAAGGCGAGCAGCGGGAGCGTGACGGCGCTCGTGTGCACGGCGACGGTGACGCCGACGCCCGCGTCGGCACGAGAGAGCTCCTCGAGGGCGAGGATGTAGCTGACGAAGTCGGTGCCCGCACCGCCGTATTCCTCGGGGACGCACGCGCCCATCAGGCCGAGCTCGGCGAGCTTCGCGAAGACCTCGCGCGGGAACGTGTGGTCGCGGTCCCAGTCGGCGGCGTGCGGCTCGATCTCCTCACGCGCGAAGTCGCGTGCGAGCGCCTGTACCTCTTTCTGCTCCGCGGTCGGCTCGAAATCCACGCCGCAACTATATTGAGGGCCTGTGAGACGGCTCGCGCTCGTGGGAGCCGTGCTCCTCGTGGCGGCGGTGGGCTCGGCGCAGGCGGCGATTTCACCCGCTGCGGTCGCACGCGCGTGGAGCCGTGCACTGAACGCGAACGACAACGAGCGTGCCGCGAGCCTCTTCGCCGCGAACGCGCGGGTGATCCAGCCGGGCGTCGACGTGCGGCTGACCTCGCACCGGCTCGCGGTCGCGTTCAACGATGCGCTTCCCTGCGCCGGCCGGATCGTCGCCGTCCGCGTCCGCGGCAACCGCGCGACCGCGACCTTCGTCCTCGCCGCGAGACCGAAGCACCGCTGCACCGGCATCGGCCAGAAAGCGGCAGCCCTCTTCGTCGTCGAGCGAGGCAAGATCGTCCGCTGGCAGCAAGTGCCGGTGCCGAACGAGCCGACGGCCGACTGAGCCGAACGCCCGGGGCCAGACCCGGGCCAGGCCCCGTGACGGAACCGTCAGAGAAGGATCAAAAGCCCTGCAGCGGCGCGAATCGCTCGGAGGCGAAGCCGGCACACGCGGGAGACGAAGCGCCAGCTCAGGCGACGGCGAGCTCGCGCTGGGTCTCGCGGAGGGCGGCCTCCCGCTCGACGTAGGCCTCGACGACCTCCGGGTCGAATTGCTTGCCCGACTGCGCGACGATCTCCGAGCGGGCGGCGTCCCACTTCAACGCCTTGCGGTACGGGCGGTCGCTCGTCATCGCGTCGAGCGCGTCCGCGACCGCGAAGATGCGTGCGGCGAGCGGCACCTCGGAGCGCCGCAGCCCGTCCGGATAGCCGCGCCCGTCCCAGCGCTCGTGGTGTGAACGGACGACTCGCAACCCCTCGCCGTGCAGGATCGCGACGCCGCCGAGCATTTGCTCCCCGAGCACCGTGTGCGTCTGCATCCGCCTGCGCTCACCCCTCGTCAGCGGCCCCGGCTTCTGCAGGATCTCGTCCGGGATCGCGATCTTGCCGATGTCGTGCAAGAGGAACCCGTACTGCACGCCCGGATCACGCTCGAGCCGGCCGGGATCGATCGTGTCGAGCAGCTCGACCGCGTACCGCTGCACCCGCTGCGAATGCGCGCCCGTGCGCGTATCGCGGGACTCGAGCGCGCTCGCGAGCGATGTCACCGTCGCGAGGTACGACTCCTGCAGGAGCTCGCGCTGGCCCCGCTCGATCTCGAGCAGATGCCGGAGGTCGCGCGCGTACAGCACGAGCTCCTCGTCCGCGGGCTTCGCCCGCCGCGGCTTCCGTGGCACCGGCGTCCTGCCGGACACCCGCTCGACGACCGCGAGCAGATCGAGCGGGCTGAACGGCTTGCGCACGAGCGCAGAGGCCCCTGCCCGTTGCGCGCGCCGCGCCTCCTCGGCGTCCGCCCCGGTCAGCAGCACGATCGGGATGTCCTTCGTGCGCCCGTCCGCCTTGAGGCGCGAGCACAGCTCCGCACCGCTCATCCCGGGCATGCGCAGGTCGAGCACGACGACGTCGGGCCGGTGCTTCACGATCCGCGCCTCGGCCTCGGCTCCGGATGCGGCCTCGTCCACCGTGACGTCCGCGCCCTCGAAGGTCGCGCGCAGAAGCTCACGGAGCGCGGGCTCGTCGTCGACGAGCAGGATTCTCATAACTGGCGGCGGTCCCCCTTCACCTTCACCTGGTGGACGGAGTTGTCATCGGTCGAAGGAGGGAATTTCTTGATCCCCGTCGCACGTGTTGACAAAACTCCCTCGAAAGGGTGGTTTCAGGTAGGGCTTCTCAGTAGGTGTAGAAGCCGCGGCCGGACTTCCGGCCGAGCCGGCCGGCGTGCACGTACTGCCGCAGCAGCGGGCACGGCGCGTACTTCGGATCGCCGAGCCCGTGGTGGAGCACCTCCATGATCGCGACGCACGTGTCGAGCCCGATCAGGTCGGCGAGCGCGAGCGGCCCGAGCGGATGGGCGAAGCCCAGGCGGGCGATCGTGTCGATCGCCTCCGCCTCCGCGACGCCCTCGAGCAGCGCGTACGCCGCCTCGTTGATGAACGGCATCAGGATCCGGTTCGAGACGAACCCCGGCAGGTCGCGCACCTCCGCGGGTGTCTTGCCGAGATCCTCCGCGAGCGCGGCGATCGTGCGCGCCGTCTCGTCGGAGGTGTCGAGGCCGCGGATGACCTCGACGAGCTTCAGCACCGGCACGGGATTGAAGAAGTGCATGCCGATCACACGGTCGGGGCGTGACGTCACCGCCGCGAGCGAGGTGATGGGGATCGACGAGGTGTTCGACGCGAGAATCGCCTCCGCCGGCAGCAGCGCATCGGCACGACGGAAGATGTCCTCCTTCACCGCGCGGTCCTCGACGACGGCCTCGATCAGCAAGTCGGCCGCGACGAGGCCGTCCACCGGCTCGACGCGTGCGAGCACCTCGTCGGGGTCGGGACCGCCCTTGGCCGCGAGCTTGGCGAGGCTGCCACGCATCGTCTCGAGGCCGTGCTCGACCGCGCCCGGCGCGGCGTCGTGCAGCGAGACGCGCCGGCCCGAGACCGCCAGCACCTGGGCGATGCCGCCGCCCATCTGGCCGGCTCCGACGACGAGGACATGGGCAGGCTCCACCGCGCGAGGCTATCGTCGCGCGATGGCGCACGTCGACGTCAACGGCGCTCGGCTCTGGGTCGAGGCCGAGGGCGAGGGGCCGGCCGTCCTCTTCGTGCACGGCGGCCTCGGCGACCTGCGGCTCTGGGAGCCACAGGCGCGGGCGCTCGCACGGCAGTTCCGCAGCATCCGCTACGACCTGCGCTTCTGGGGCCGCTCGACGGGACCGCCGGTCGCGTTCAGCGCTGTCGACGACGCGGTCGGAGTGCTCGACGCGCTCGGCGTCGAGCGCGCGGCGCTCGTCGGGCTCTCGCTCGGCGGCGGGCTCGCGCTCGACGTGGCGCTCGCACACCCCGATCGCGTGTGGGCGCTCGTGCACGTCGCGGCAGGCGTCAGCGGCCTGCCGATCGACGTCTACAGCGACGAGCAGACGGCGGCTTACGAACAGGCGGAAGCGGACGGCGACCTCGATGCGATGATGGCGATCGACCTTGCGGTCTGGGCGCCGCTCGGCGCCGGAGACGACTTCCGCGAGCTGTGGCGCGCGACACCGGACGCGCTCGGGGTCCCGGACGGCGCGGAGCCGCAGCGCCCCGAGCCCGCGCGCGACCGGCTCGAGGAGATCGCCGTGCCGACGCTCGTGATCGTCGCGACCGGCGACCCGCCCGCGCAGCGCGAGGTCGGCGCGACGAGTTGCGCGCCGCGTGCCCGGCGCGCAACTCGTCGAGATCGACTCGGATCACTACCTGACGCTGCGGGAGCCCGCGCGCGTGACGGCGGCGATCCAGCGCTTCCTCAGCGCGTCGTCACCCTCCACGTCTTCCGGTCGATGACGCGATAGACGCTGTTGTCCGCCCTGAAGAGCACGAGCTTGTGGCCTTTCAGGCCCAGCTTGAAGCTGAAGAGCGGGCCCTGGTCGACCGACGTCCACTTGACGCCGACGCAGTGGGCGACGCCGCGCACCGTGTCGAGCGCGTGCACGAACGGATAGCCGCCGGGATTCGAGTACAGCGTGTACACCCAGCGCCCGTCCGCCGTCGAGATGCGCGCGGTCGGGAAGCCCTGCATCACCCAGCCCTTTTGCGACTTGTCGGCGATCTTCCCCGGGACGAGCGCGTGCTCGCCGAGGTCGTATGCCCGCACGACGTAGTGGTTCAGGTCGTCGACAGACGTGTGCTGGATCAGGTAGAGCCTCGAGGCGTCGGGCGAGAGCGCGTCGAAGGCGAAGGTGCCCTTCAGGGTGATCGTGTCGCGCTTCGCGAGATCGCGAGCGCCGACGAGCTGGAAGGTCGTCTGGGGCTTGTAGCCCGTGCTCTGGAGCACGAACGTCGAGCCGTCGCGGAAGAGCCCACCGCCCGGCCCGTTCTGCGTGAGCATCGGCACCCCGAACGATCCGGTCAGGGTCTGCGTCATGAGGACGGACCCGTCTGCGCGGCGCACGGCTTTCACGACGGTGTCGGCACCCTGGCCGACCGCGACGAAGCGGAGCGAGCCGTCCTTGCTCATCACCCCTTCCCCGCCCTGGGAGGCGTACGGCGACGGGTAGGCGGCGAGTGCGACGGGAACGGCGGCGAGTGCCGCCAGGACGGCGAGCGCGAGACCGGAACGCCGGAACATGGATCCTCCTTCGACGCTGACGGGAGTA
>Ga0207657_10004335_pt1 | contig 15025 bp, 13 predicted proteins | sample KBSC33metaG_FD_184316 | JGI IMG/M metagenome (GOLD analysis project Ga0207657, IMG submission 184316) | Corn rhizosphere microbial communities from Kellogg Biological Station, Michigan, USA - KBS C3-3 metaG (SPAdes) (version 2) | ecosystem: Host-associated > Plants > Roots > Rhizosphere > Soil ... | reverse complement strand
CCCCAGGCGAGGCTGAGCAAGGCAATCATCACGATCCAGGCCGCGCGCGCGGGCCCGGTCAGCCGCACCACATCCACCTTGTGCTCACTCCCGCCCACACGCCACCACGCCCACCATCCATAAAGCTGGATGACGAAAAAGAAGAGCTGCAGCAGCGCGTCGCTATAGAGCTTCTCACGGAAAAAGATGTGCGCATAGAGCGCCACCATCGCCAGTCCGAACGGGTAGTTCCAGATGCTGCGCCGCACCAGCAGGACGATGTTGGCGAGCCCCAGCACGGTCGCGATAATTTCGAGCTTATCCACCGGTGACCGGATAGCGGCGGCCGGGCCCCCGCGCCACCTTCTCGATCAAATGTCGGATAAGCCCTTGCGGGGCCAAGCTGCCGAAGCTAACAGGCCCCCGCTTGGCGACGCCGGTCCGCCCTTCCCAGGGGCATGTTAAAGGACGGCGCTCCGTTTCGGGGAGTAGCTCAGCCTGGTAGAGCACTGCCTTCGGGAGGCAGGGGCCGGAGGTTCGAATCCTCTCTCCCCGACCATAGACTTTATCGCGTTATAACAATGGCTTGCGCCCAGTGGATGGCGCGCTCACTTTTCTGTTCTGCACATCCGCGGCTAACCGCATTGTTGCGATCATCGCGACATCAGAAGCGGTATGCGTGCGTCGTCAACCAGAGAACGGGTCACGCCGCCCAGAAGAATCTCACGAACCCGCGAATGCGCGTAGGCCCCGATCGCCAGCACGTCGGATTTGTGGACAGAGGCGAAGCGCTGAAGCTGCTCAGCGGTGGTTCCGCCGTCATTGGTGAAGTGGCATTCGACGTCGAAACCGTGGCTGGTGAGATAATCGGCCATCGCGCACCGTTCGTTTCCCCTATCGGTTTCAGCCATGTCCTCGTGCGTCACGGTCACGAGATCGAAATGAGCGCCCGGCTCTGCAAGCGCCATCAGATCGCGCGCGGCGCGCACCGCTTCTCCAGATGGTTTCCAACCGAGCGTGGCGCGGCTTATTTCGGGAAGGCCTTTGTGTTCCGGCAGGAGCAGCAGCGGTGTCCCTGACGCCAGCAGCAGGGTCTCGATGACGTTGCGGCGCAGCCAGGCGACGTCCCATCCCGACGCCGGTCCGATCACGATAAGATCCACCACGGCCTCACTGTTACGCAATTCGTGCGCGAGCCACGCGATATCGCCATAATAGCCGCCGATCGTCACATGCTGGTCGTCCCCAATGCCGGTCCGGAGCGACAGCATGTCCTCGCGCGCATCGGCACGAAGCTCGGCCTCGGGCAGATACAATCCTCCGAGCGGCGCGATATGGGATGAAATCATGGGCGCGGCCGTCAGCATCGTGACAAGGAGGTTGGCGTCGATCGATCGCGCCGACGCGGCAAGATCTCGCACGAAAATCCGCGCACTGTCGGGATTATCGACGGCTGTCGAAAGACTCTTGATCATGGTGCGGCTCCTTGTCGGAGATATTAGGTCCGCCCACGAGGGAACCGCACTTCGCAATTCTACCTAGAGGAATCAGAGAGTCTCGCCCGTCTGGCATCTCCGGCATGGATGGAGATTTCCCAGGTGGCCAGGAACAAGCCGGCGATGAGCGGCCCCACGACAAACCCGTTAAATCCCATAAGCTCGAACCCGCCCAATGTCGTGATCAGCACGACATAGTCCGGCATTCGCGCATCTCGTCCGACAAGGAGAGGACGCACGATATTGTCGACGGTGCTGATGATGAAGAAGCCGCACAGGAACAACCCGATCCCCTGCCAGATCGCGCCCGTAGCAAGCAGGTAAAGCGCGACCGGCACCCAGACCAGCCCGGTACCGATCGCTGGGAATAGCGAAAATACGCCCATCGCGACCCCCCAGAGCAATGCACCAGGAAGCCCGAGCACCCAGAAGGTGAAGCCGCCGACCGCGCCCTGGAGGATGGCGACAACGATACTGCCTTTGATCGTCGCGCGGATCACCAGCACCATCTTCGCGACGAGGATCATGCGCTGTTGGGGCATGAGCGGCAGAGCTCGCTCAATGCGGGCCGCCAATTCACGCCCATCGCGCAGCAGAAAGAAAGTCAGGTAGAGCGTCACGCCGAGCGCGAGGAAAAAGCCCAACGTCCCTTGGCCAATGTTGAGGATCCGGCCCGCGACGGATTGAAAGCTGTTCGCCAACCCCTGGCTCAACTTGGCGCGCAGCCCACCGACGTCACTGAGCCCGATGTCCGCAAGTCCACTCCTCGCCCAGGCGGGCAGGTGATGTTGCGCCTCGATGAACAGGCGGCCGAGATCGATCTGGCCGCTGCGTATGCGGACAAAAAAGGCCGATGCCTCAGTCAGAAGTGCCGCACCCAACAATATTGCCGGGACCACCACCACGGTGGTGATCACGAGCAGGCTGAGCAGCGCGGCGCCGTTACGGCGCCCAGGCATCGCCCGGAGCAAGCGCATATTGAGTGGGTCGAACAGCACGGCGGCGATCACAGCCCACAGGATCGCACCCGCGAAAGGAGTGACGAGCCAGAGGAAGGCAAGTGTGACGATGACGATCAGCGACAGAAAAAAGCGACGTGCGGACGTCCGATCGTGAGACTGGCCTTCGCTCATCGGGCGAGGCCGCGATTGCTTCCGGGAATCTGCGCCATCTGTCCCATCAACCTGCTGACAAGGGTTTTGCAAGCTTCAAGCAGCAATAGCAGACAGATACCCAGACCGGCCGCCAGCACCATATCCCGCCAAGCGATCGACCCGAATTTCAGCAGGGCTTGCACCGGCGGAGCGAACAGGATCAGAGCGGTGACGGCCGTGATGGCAAGCGCGACATAGCGCAGCGCCGCATTATGGTGGATAAATGCGTCGCCGAGCCGGCCGCTGAACGACCTGTTGACCAGAATCAGCGCGACCATCTCCGCGATCAAGGCGAAAAAGATCAGCGCGCGGACCTCCATTTCCGGCATTCCCGACCATGTTTCGGTAAGGAAGACTGTCGCGAGCATTGCGAAGGCGAGCCCGCCCTGAAAGACGCTCCAGCCGATCATCGGCAGCGAGAAGAGGGCTTCTCCAGGATCACGGGGCTGACGCCGCATAATATCTTCCTCTTCACGTTCGGCCTCGAAGACAAGCGCGCAAACCGGATCGATCACCATTTCGAGCAGCGCGATATGGATCGGGCCAAACAATATCGGCAGGCCGAGGAAGAGAGGAAGGAGAGCAAGGCCGGCAATCGGCACATGAACCGCAAAAATGAAGGCCATCGCCTTGCGGATATTGTCGTAGATCCGCCGCCCGAGCCGAACTGAGTGCACGATCGATCCGAAATCATCGTCGAGCAGGACCATGTCCGAGGCTTCACGCGCGACGTCGGTGCCGCGCTTGCCCATCGCTATGCCGATATCGGCGGCCTTGAGCGAGGGGGCGTCGTTGACGCCGTCACCCGTCATCGCGACGATCTCGCCATCGGCCTTGAACGCCTGAACGATACGCAGCTTCTGCTCGGGCATGATGCGAGCGAAGACGGTAACCGCCTTCAGGCGCACGCGAAGCTGCGCATCATCGAGCGATGCGAGATCGCTTCCCGTGAGCATTTCCCCGTTGGCGATCCCCGCTTGAGCGGCGATCGACCGTGCGGTCGCGGCATAGTCGCCGGTGATCATCGCCACGCGAATTCCGGCGCTGCGGCATTCGGCGACGGCGCCGGGCACGCAGGCCCGAAGCGGATCGGCCAGCCCGACCAATCCCGTCAGCGTGTAACGATAATCCGCTTGCGATGCGGGCCAGTCGCGATCAGGCGCCGTCGCGGTCGCCACGCCAAGCACCCGAATTCCCCGCGTCGCCATCGCCTCCACCGCATCGGTCATGGCCGCCAGTTGTTCGGGCGGAAGGCGGCAAAGGCCGGCGATCGCCTCCGGAGCACCCTTGGCGGCGATCGTCAGCCGGCCACCGCTCTCCCATATATTCGACATCGCCAGCAACTCGGGCCGAATGGCATAGCCGTGCACCATCGTGGCGCTCGCCAGGCTGATCGCCCCTGCCGTATCGCGCGCGCTATGCAGTGCGATTTCCATCGGATCGGCTGGATCGGCCGCGCTCGCGAGCGCCGCGGTTTCGAGCAAATCGTGATAGGCGTCGGGGACATTCGAACGCGATCCTACCGCAAAGACATCGCCCGACGGCAGCCAGAGCTCCGCGACGGACATGCGGTTTTCGGTCAACGTGCCTGTCTTATCGGTACACAACACGGTGGCTGAGCCGAGCATCTCGATTGCCGCGGCACGTCGGGTGAGAACGCCCACCTTGCCGATCCGCCAGGCGCCCATGGCGAGGAATATGGTCAGGACGACCGGGAATTCCTCCGGCAACATGGACATGCCGATTGCGATGCCGGCGAGCACCGCCTCGATCCAGCCGCCTCGCAATAACCCGAACAGAAGCACGACGAGCAGCGCCACAGCGCTGCCACCGATCGCGGACCAAGTGACGATCCGCATCGTTTCGCGCCTCAACCGGGGCGCTTCGGTTTCGAGTGCGGCGAGCGACTGGCCGATGCGGCCGATTTCACTCCTCGGCCCTGTCGCGAGCACGCGGGCGATTCCGCTGCCGCGTACCACGAGCGAACCCGAATAGACGTAAGGCTGCCCTTCGCCTCCGGGGCGAACGTCATCGGCCGAATTCGGGCCCGCCGCGACCTTGCCGACCGGCAGGGATTCTCCCGTCAGCAGCGATTCATCGGTCTGGAGATCCGCCGCCTCGATCAGCACTGCATCGGCGGCTACGCGGTCGCCCTGTTCGAGAACGATCAGATCGTCGCGCACCACTTCGCGCCCCGCGATGCGAATATGCGCGCCGTCGCGAATGACGAGCGCGCGGGGTGCCGATAGGTCGCGTAGCGCCTCGAGCACATGCTCGGTGCGGACTTCCTGGATCACGGTGACAACCACCGAGAAGGTCGCGAAGGCGAGCAAAATCAGTGCCTCGGCGAGGTCGCCGAGCAGCAGATAGGCAAAGCCGCCGGCCAGCAGCAACGCCAACATCGGTTCGCGAAGCACCTCGAAGACGATGCGCAGCACCGAGCGTCGCCCGGCAGCCGGCAACTCGTTGGCGCCCTCGACGGCAAGACGTTCGGCGGCCGCTTGCGCCGTCAGGCCGGCAAGCTTCACCTGCACCGCGCCTTGGCTGCCTGCGAAATCGGCTCGGTGTTCAGACAGCGACGCATGATGCGATTTTGGCGCTCCGACCGCCGACTGGAATCCGTAAGAACACGTACGCACCGGAACGGCAGCAATAGCTACGGGATTCTACTGAGCGCGAGAGCCGCGCTCGAGGTCTAGTCAGCCCACATCAAAGGAGAGGGTCCGATGGCTACCAAGATGCGCGCGGCGATCTTCGTCGAACCTGGCCGGATCGTTCTCGGCGAAAAACCGATTCCGGATGTCGGCCCGCTGGATGCGCTCATCCGCATCACCACCACCACGATCTGCGGGACCGACGTTCACATCCTCAAGGGTGAATATCCGGTCGCGAGCGGGCTCACGATCGGTCATGAACCCGTGGGCGTGATCGAGAAGCTGGGATCCGCCGTGCGTGGCTACCAGGAAGGGCAGCGGGTGATTGCGGGCGCGATCACGCCATCGGGCTGGTCGAACGCCTCGCTCGATGGCTGCCATTCGCAATGCGGCGCCGGCACCGCGCATGGCTGGAAGCCATTGGGCGGATGGCGCTTCGGCAATACGATCGACGGGGCGCAGGCCGATTATCTGCTCGTCCCGGACGCGATGGCCAATCTCGCGCCGATTCCGGACGGGCTGACCGACGAGCAGGTGCTGATGTGTCCGGACATATTGTCGACCGGCTTTGGCGGAGCGGAATCGGGACGCATCCGCATCGGTGATGTCGTTGCGGTTTTCGCGCAAGGGCCGATCGGCCTATGCGCGACCGCGGGTGCGCGCCTGATGGGCGCGTCCGAGATCATCGCGGTCGAATCCGTGCCGGCGCGGGTCGCGCTGTCGCGCAAGATGGGCGCGGATCATGTCGTCGATTTCACGTCCGAGGACCCCGTCAGCGCGATCATGCGCATCACGAAAGGCAGAGGCGTCGATGTCGCGATCGAGGCGCTCGGTCGCCAGCAGACCTTCGAATGGGCATTGCGATCGCTCCGGTCGGGGGGAACTTTGTCGTCGCTCGGCGTCTATTCCGAGGATCTGCATATTCCCTTGGGCGCATTCGCCGCCGGGCTTGGCGATCACCGGATCGTGACGACGTTGTGCCCGGGCGGCAAGGAGCGCATGCGCCGGCTGATGGCGGTCGTCGGCGCGGGCCGGATCGACACGAGCGCGCTCGTGACGCACCGCTTCGGGTTGGACGACATCGTCACGGCTTACGATCTTTTCGCGCACCAGCGCGACGGCGTGCTCAAGATCGCGATCAACACCTGAGTTCGTCGGGCCGTGCCGAGAGCGTCGCATCGCACGCCATCGGCACCTGCCCGGCCAGGGCCGGGCGCTGCGATCAGTCCTGCAGAATGACCTTGGTCGCGACGAACTCGCTCGCGTCGTCGCCGACCAGCCGAAGATTGAAGCCCATGTCGCGCTCGACCTGCAACGCGCCTTCATTGTCCGCCTTCTCGACCGACAGTATCTCCGAATACCCGCATTCGCGGGCGAACCGGATCACATGCTCGAGCAACGTCCACGAGACGCCCTGATGTTTCCATTCCGGCCGCGTTGCCATCGCGACCTCTGCCTTGCCGGTCTCGGGATCGCCCGCGAGCGTCGCGAGCGCAATGAGCAGGTCTCCGCGAAAGGCGGCGAATGTCACCATGCGGGGGATGTCGACGATGCAGAGTGCGTTGATGCGTTTCTCGTCTACCTGGCGGATGGTGGTGAGAAAGCGGAACCGCAGGTCGTCCGCACCAACGTGGCGAAAGAAGTCCTCGATGAGCGGCTTGTCGGTCCGCTCGACCAGCCGGATCGAGAGAGTCACCCCTGATCGCGTGAAGAGCTCGGCCGCCCACCTAGTCCGCTGCTGCTCGGATGCTTCGGTCATAACGTCCTCCATTTGGGCGACCAAAACCTGCATCGTTTGCCCCCGGTTTGTAGTTACGTAGACATACTGAATTCGCCGCAGCTCCCGCGGGGCTAGGAAATCCGACAACTGGACGCGGGGAGGCGGCATGAGCGACGATCTTACCTTGGCATTCCATGGCGCGGCGCGAACGGTGACGGGCTCGTGCATGGAATTCCGGCATGGGACCGGTCGTGTCCTGGTCGACTGCGGTCTTTTCCAGGGATCGCGGTCGCTCGAAATACTCAATCGCGCGCCCTTCGCCTTCGACGCCACTGGAATCGACGCCGTCATTCTGACGCATGCCCATATCGATCATTGCGGGCTGCTGCCGAGGCTGGTCGCGGAAGGGTTTTCCGGTGCCATTTGGTGCACGCAGCCGACGGCCGAACTGCTCGAGTTCATGCTGCGCGATGCCGGCCGCATTCAGGAGAGCGACGCGGTGCGGCGCAACCGCCGCAAGGATCGCGCGGATCTTCATCCGATTGCGCCGATCTATACCGAGCAGGATGCGATCAAGGCGTGGCAGCAGGCCCGTCCGATCCCGCTCGAAACCTGGTTCGAGCCGGCGCCGGGCTTCCGTGCGCGCCTGTGGAATGCCGGGCATATCCTCGGGTCCGCATCCGTCGAACTGCAAGCCGGCGGAACCCACCTGCTTTGCTCCGGCGACCTCGGCCCCGAATACAAGGCTTTCCACCCCGACCCGGAGAGTCCTTGCGACCTTGATTATGTCATCTGCGAAAGCACCTATGGCGATCGTCCGAGGGATCATCAAACCGTCGAGATGCGGCGCGCGACGCTCGCTACCGAGGTGAACCTGGCCATGAGCCGCGGCGGCAACCTGATCATTCCCGTGTTCGCGTTGGAGCGCACGCAAGAGCTTCTGCTCGATCTTGGTGCGCTGATCGAGGCGAAGCAGATCAATCCCGCGCAGATCTTCATAGATTCCCCGCTGGCGACGCAGGCCACGAGCGTTTTCGCGCGGCACTCGGCCTCGCTTGAGGACACGGACGGCAAGAATGTTTTTGCCAATCCGGCATTTCATTTCGTGGAAGACAGTTCGGAGTCGATCCGCCTCAATAGCGTGTCGGGCGCAATCATCCTCGCCGCCTCGGGCATGTGCGAAGCGGGACGCATCCGGCATCATCTTCGCCATAATCTGCACAAGCGGGAGGCGACGATATTGTTCGTCGGTTTCCAGGCCGAAGGCACGCTCGGGCGCGTTATTCTCGAAGGTGCAAAGCGGGTGCGTATCTGGGGCGAGGACATCGCCGTACGCGCTCAAATCCGGCATATGGATACCTATTCCGCGCATGCCGATCGGGGAGACCTGGCGGCCTGGATCGAAAGCCGGCGCCCGATCCGTGGAACCCTGTTCCTGACGCATGGCGAGGAAGGCGCGCTTCAAAGCCTGCGGCAGCTGGCGCAGGAGGCGAAAGCGGCTCCCTCCATCCGTCTCCCCGAGATGGGCGACAGCTACCGTCTTGCGAAAGATAGTCCGGCTGCGCGGATCGGGACAGGTGATCCCTTCCTGCGCGATGCGGTCGGGCGCGATTGGCAGAACAGCTATGCCGACTTCGCGGTCAATCTGAAGCATGAGCTGGCCCAGATTCGAGACGCCGAGGCGCGCGAGCATGCGGTGGCAGAGATGCGCGCTGTTCTGGAAAGCTACAAACAGGCTCATGCCAGGCGAGCGGCCCGCACCAAAGCGGGCTGAAGCCCGCCAACCCACTTTCGGCTTCATTTTTCACCGCTTTTCCCTACGTTGGGCAAGTCACGGCAAGGAAATGCGGCATGTTCAGCCTGACGGGCCTCGACGGCAGCAAAATCTACGTGAACGTAGAATCGATAATCCGCATCCGCGCGTCGATCGCCGAGGACGGCCCGCCCGCGACCGAGGTGGAATATGGCGCGGGCTATATCTTCACGCATGAGACGATAGCCGATCTGCTGGTGCGCATCGGAACGGCGGACCGTTTCCTCCGGCTGACGACGCGGGGCGGCTCTCCCGTTTATCTGAACGCCGCCGCCATCTCCTTGATCAGGGACGCGCCGCCGATCAACGCCCCCGGCACCGAAATCAGCGTCGGCGGTCTGTATCAGCATGTGATGGAAACACCGGGGCAGATTCAGGACCTGCTGGCGGCGGCGGCGTAGCGCCTGACAACGCTTCGGCGCTCCACATTTGTACGTCAGATACGTATATTTGCTTGATTAAGCAGAACAAATGTGGAACAATCGATTCCATTCTATGGAGTCGCGTATGATTACGTTCACCGAACCCGTGCTGATCGGGCTGGCCGCGCTGATCACGAGCGTGTCGACCCTGATCTGGTCGATCCGGCGACGCGCCTGATCACCCTCCCTGTCCAGTGGGCCGGCTTCGGCTGGTCTCATCTCGACACGATCATTCCTGATTTGGCGAACCAGAGAGGGGGCGCGGCGTTGAGACGTCGTGACCTCCTTTCGAAGGAGAGATGAAATGACCAAGACCCGCATTGAACTTCCGGGCAGCCGGCACCCGGCCCCGCCGAACATGCAGCCGGTCGGGCGCGTGCCCGAGGACGAGCCGATCACGGTCAGCGTCTATCTGAAGGACCGCAGCGGCAATCCGCTGCTCGATGGTTCGGAAACTCAATTCCATTCGCGCGCCTCGCTGCGGGAGGTGCGGGAGCAGCACCACGCCGAGGACCTCGCCGCGATCCGGTCTTTTGCCGAAGATCATGGGCTGGAGGTGCAACTTGCCGACACGGCCCGCCGCCTGGTCCAGCTGACGGGCAATGCGGCCGATCTGGAGAAAGCGTTCGGAACGCAATTGCACCGCTACGAGCATCGCGGCCAGGTCTGCCGCGGACGCAGCGGGGCGCTCCACATGCCTTCCGATATCGCGGACAAGGTCGACGCCGTGCTGGGGTTGGACACCACGCCGATCGCGACCCCGAAATTCGTTCCGCATCGCGGCCCCACTCCACCGCCAGGCTTCCTGCCGAGCGGGGTTGCTTCGCTTTATGGCTTTGGCGACCTGGACGCATCGGGGCAGTGCATCGCGATCATCGAACTCGGCGGCGGCTATAATGCCGCCGACAACCAGGCCGCTTTCAAGGCGATGGATCTTCCGGTTCCGGAGATCGTGCCGGTCAGCGTGGACGGCGCGGCCAACAATCCGGACGACGGCAGCGGCGCCAATGGCGAAGTCGCGCTCGACATCCAGATCGCGGGCGGCGTGGCGCGCGGCGCCAGGATAGCCGTCTATTTCGCGCCCAACACGAGCCAGGGCTTCGTCGATGCGATCAGCCAGGCGGTGCACGACGATACGAACAAGCCATCGGTCATCTCGATCAGCTGGGGTTCGCCAGAGACGAACTGGTCGGGCCAGGCATTGAAGGCGATGAACGGCGCGCTCAAGGACGCCGCGACGCTGGGGGTGACGGTGACCGCCGCATCGGGCGACGCACTCGCTACCGACGGAGAAGCCGATGGAAAGGCCCATGTCGATTATCCCTCCTCCGACCCCTATGTGCTCGGCTGCGGGGGCACCCGTATCGAAGCGACGGGAAGCGACCTCGCCGACGAGGTGGTGTGGAAGAGCAATGGCGGCGGCACGGGCGGCGGCGTGAGCAACCTGTTTCCCCTGCCCGCCTACCAATCATCCGCGGGCGTGCCCAAGCCCGCCTCCTCTGGCGGCGGCAGAGGTGTTCCCGATGTGGCCGGCGATGCGGATCCGGACAGCGGCTATCGGATCGTCCTGACCGGCGAGACCGGGCTCATCGGAGGGACGAGCGCGGTCGCTCCGCTCTGGGCGGGCATCATCGCCGGCCTCAACGCCCGCCGCGCGAAGCCGCTCGGCTTCCTCCACGCGAATTTGTACGCCAACGCGTCAGCCTTTCGCGACATTACGAGCGGCGACAACAAATCGGGTACCATTGGCTTCAGTGCCGGCCCCGGATGGGATGCGTGCACGGGGCTCGGCTCTCCTGCGGCCAGGCTGCGCGACCTGCTGAAGCCGGCGGAGTAAGGATGCTTCACGCGCGTACCGGAAGGAGACGCTCATGCCCGCCGCTCAACTGGCCGTGACGATCGCATCCCTCGTGGCGGGCGGCATTTGCTTCCTTCTTTACGTCTACGCGACGATCGTCGCGGTGAAGGCAAGGGCGGATGCGCTCCGGTCGGGCTCGCCAGTCCAGGAACAGACCGCCGCCACAATTCAGCCGAGGAGCCTGAGCATCGATGAGATCAGCAAGCTTGCCGATGCCGTCGCGCGGCTCGCCGACAGCCTGTCGCGGGCCAGCCCCGCGCTGACGTCGCTCATTGGCGCCTTGATCTTCTTCGCGATCGCCGCGGTCGGCAGCGGGGCGCTCCGAAGCTAGCGCCAATCGCTCGCTGCTTCGAGCACCACCTCCCGCGTGACCGGCTTGGCGCGATCGCTTTCGAAGATCGCCATCCGCCCAACGATCCTGGGCTTGCCCAGCCAATCCTCGACATTCTTGTAATGCTCGCGCGGTACGTAATCGTCGAAGCAGAGCGTGACCGCCTGGTTCCCGGCCTGTGCCTGGCGGATCGCCTCGAGCGCGCAGGCGCGGCGCATGCGTCCATCGACCAGCACCAGGTCGGGCAGCGGCCGGTTCAGCGACCTGAGCGCCTTGAACGGCGCATCGACATAAGACAGCCACCGCGCCTTGCGGCTGGGCGTGAGGGTCTTGAGCATCGGCGCGCCCCACTCCACCGTGGTTCCGATATCGGCCACGAGCAGCTCGACCGAGCTCCGGTCCCTGATCTTCTTTTGCACAGCCTGCGCGAAGAAACGGTCGCCTTCGACCGTGATCGTCGGCACGTCGGTGCGATCCGCGAGGACCGTCGATCCCCCCGCGCCATATTCGACATAGGATCTGGCGCGCGCCATCAGCGCCCTGAAATTGCTGCTGGAAGCATCGTCGAACCAGGGCTCATCCGGTACCGAAAAGCCGACAACCCGCTGGTTGTAGAAGAATTGGGCCAGTTCCCAGAGCCGCCGGATCGAGACCATATGATAGTTTCCCCATCCCCGGAAGCGCGCCCGTCGGCCCAAGACTTCCAACTAAACCATACCGACCGTTCGGCCGCCTCACCGAGAACATGTCATCGCGGGCGCGGTTCCTGCCGCTGGTCGCGTTTTATGCCCCGCTTGGCCGTAACAAGCGGATCGGAACATGCCTTCACTGCGGAAAGAGGGCGGACATGATCGGCCTGGCGATCCGCGCGCTGGCGCGCCGGGTTTCGATCCGCCATCATCGCCGGCAATGCCGGCTCTGATCCACAATCCGCTATTCCTGGCCGTGGGCGCAATAGCGGTGGTCCTGCTGGGCCTGGGCAAAGGCGGCCTCGCCGGTGTCGGGGCGCTCGGCACGCCGTTACTCGCGCTGGTGGTGGGGCCGGTCGAGGCCGCGGCGATCATCCTGCCGATATTGATCGTGCAGGATGCGGTTGGCGTCTGGGCGTTTCGCAAGAGCTGGGACGGCCATGTGCTCGCACTGATGCTGCCCGGCGCCGTGACGGGGATTTTCATCGCTTACTGGTTCGCCGCCAGCCTGCCCGAGGCGGGAATGCAGACTTTGCTCGGCTTGATCTCGATCCTGTTCGCCGCGCGGAGCCTGTGGGTGCAACGCGGTGGGCGCGTGCCGACTCCGGCCAATCCGCCGCGCTGGTTTGGCTTCCTGATCGGGATCGGTTCGGGCATCACCAGCCAGATCGCGCATGCCGGCCAGCCGCTCTTCCAGATCTATGTGCTGCCAAAAAGGCTGCCACGAGATGTGCTGGTCGGGACGACCGCGATCTTCTTTGCCGCGGTCAACTGGATCAAGGTGCCCGCTTATCTCGCGCTCGGGCAGTTCAGTCGCGCGCACCTGATGGCAAGCCTGATCATGATGCCGGTCGCGCTCGCATCGACGCTGGCCGGCGTCTGGCTGGTACGCCGCGTCGATACCGATCGCTTCTATGCGGTGATCTATTGGCTGATGCTCGGCGTCGGCCTCAAGCTAGTGTGGGACGGTTTGGCCTGAACGAGATTTGGTTGCGGCGAACCTAGTTTTTGGGACGTTGCCCGCAACGCGCGCGCCGCAGAAGAAGAACCGACTACACCCAGGAGCACCCCCATGGCCGATCTGTCATCCTTCCTGATTACCAAGCGCTGGCCGGCCGAGCATCCCGATCGCATCCAGCTTTATTCGCTGCCGACGCCCAACGGCGTGAAGGTCTCGATCATGCTGGAGGAGACTGGCCTGCCCTATGAACCGCACCTGGTGGACATCAACAAGGATGAAAGCCACACGCCCGAATTCCTCTCGCTCAATCCCAACGGCAAGATTCCCGCGATCGTCGATCCGGACGGGCCGGGCGGCGAGCCGCTCGGCTTATTCGAATCCGGCGCGATCCTTCAATATCTGGCGGAGAAAAGCGGCCTGTTCCTGCCCGTCGATCCGGCGCGGCGCTACCAGACCTTGCAATGGCTCCATTTCCAGATGGGCGGGGTCGGACCGATGTTCGGCCAGCTCGGCTATTTCCATAAATTCGCCGGCCGCGAGATCGAGGACAAGCGCCCGCTCCAGCGCTACGTCAACGAAACCAAGCGGTTGCTCGGCGTACTGGAGGCGCATCTCGAAAGCCGCAGCTGGATGATGGGCGAAGATTATACGATCGCGGACATCGCGCTGATGGGCTGGGTCCGCAACCTGATCGGTTTCTACGGCGCGGCGGAGATCGTCCAATATGACATATTGAGAAGCGTGCCGGCATGGCTGGACCGCTGCCTCGCGCGCCCGGCAGTGCAGCGCGGGCTCGCCATCCCAGCGCGGCCTGCGGATTGACTGTCAGCGACCTCGTCGAGATTTGCCCTTGCGACACGAGGCGCAACCGCTTCGCTGTCCCTTAACCACGATATTCCGCCATTCCCCTTGAGGAATCCGTTTCGCTGTGCTTCTCTCGCGAATGGGCGGGGGGTCGCCCGAAGGAAAACGGGCGCATGTAAAGCTTAGGAGCTTCTGCGCGTGAACGCTCACACCCCCGTCGATCAATTCGACCGTCGTCAGCTCATCGCCGCGCTTCGCGCGCTTCGCCGCGGCGATTTCACGGTACGCCTGCCGGAGGACGCGCAGGGGGGAGACCCGGAGATCGCGACCCTGTTCAACGAGGTCGTCGCGCTCAACCAGGAGATGACGCAGGAGTTCGAGCGCTTGTCGATGGTGGTCGGCAAGGAAGGCAAGATCACCCAGCGCGGTCGCGTCAAATCCGCCACCGGCGGCTGGGAAACCGCGATCCGATCGGTCAACGAATTGATCGAGGACATGGTGCAGCCGACGACGGAGGTCGCGCGCGTCATCGGCGCGGTCGCCAAGGGCGACCTCGGCCAGAGCATGACGGTCGAGATTGACGGCCGCCCGTTGCGCGGCGAGTTCCTGCGCATCGGCAAGGTCGTGAACACGATGGTCGATCAGCTCAATTCATTCGCGTCCGAAGTGACGCGCGTGGCGCGCGAAGTGGGCACCGAGGGCAAGCTTGGCGGGCAGGCGAATGTGAAGGGTGTCGCGGGCACCTGGAAGGACCTCACCGACAATGTGAACGCGATGGCGACCAACCTGACCGGCCAGGTCCGCAACATCGCCGAGGTGACCACCGCGGTGGCGCTGGGCGACCTGTCCAAGAAGATCACGGTCGACGTGAAGGGTGAAATCCTCGAGCTCAAGAATACGATCAACACGATGGTCGATCAGCTCAACTCGTTCGCATCCGAAGTGACGCGCGTCGCGCGCGAGGTCGGCACCGAGGGCAAATTGGGCGGCCAGGCGCGCGTGGAGGGCGTCGCCGGCACCTGGAAGGACCTCACCGACAACGTCAACCTGATGGCCGACAATCTGACCGGCCAGGTGCGCAATATCGCCGAAGTGACCACCGCCGTCGCCTCGGGCGATCTTTCCAAGAAGATCACGGTCGACG
>Ga0207657_10004332_pt1 | contig 15034 bp, 17 predicted proteins | sample KBSC33metaG_FD_184316 | JGI IMG/M metagenome (GOLD analysis project Ga0207657, IMG submission 184316) | Corn rhizosphere microbial communities from Kellogg Biological Station, Michigan, USA - KBS C3-3 metaG (SPAdes) (version 2) | ecosystem: Host-associated > Plants > Roots > Rhizosphere > Soil ... | reverse complement strand
GCTGCCGTCAGCGTCGTCTTGCCGTGATCGATATGTCCGATCGTCCCTACGTTTACGTGCGGCTTCGACCGGTCAAACTTTTCCTTGCCCATAACTCTCGTCTCCTCGTGTTGGCCGGCGTTTTGGACCGGCGATGTAGAAAAACAAATCGAAAATAAACTTTACCGGCTCAGTAGTACGCGTACAGCTTGAAGAACTTCTGCCGCAGCTTCGGCTCGACGCGCTCCAGGCTGGAGAGATAGAGCTCGCGAAGCTGCCCCTGATCGCTGGGACCGAGCCTGGTGAACTCGCCGGCGGTCGAGGATCCCAACAGTCCCTTGTCCATAACCGAAGCAAAGTCGCGAACCCGTAGTCCGGAAGCTTGAATCGACCTCAGGAAATCCGCGATCCGACCCGGAGCAAACGCGGCGTCGATCGCCGTCTTCACAGCACCGAACGACCCCGGATCGTCAGCGGCAAGCTCGGCTTTCTTGAACATGTACATGGTTTCGTGCCAATCCCTATGCAATCACCTTCAACGTATTGGAGCGGGAGACGGGAATCGAACCCGCGACCAACAGCTTGGAAGGCTGTGACTCTACCACTGAGTTACTCCCGCCCTGCCTCAAAACCAGTCCCCTCTTCCGGACCGCCTGAATCTCTGGAGCTGACGGAGAGGCTTGAACTCTCGACCTCTCCCTTACCAAGGGAGTGCTCTACCACTGAGCTACGCCAGCTTTACAACAAAACCTTCAAAGCAAAGTACTTCAAAACCTCTTTGCCCAGAAAACTCTCTTTACAATCCTACCGCGAACGATACCGTCCCAACAGGATGCGGAATGCAAAATATCCCATGAAGACCCACGTCAGCGAACGGTACTTTCCCGGCTCCATCGTCTGCCAGACCAGCACAGCCAACACCCCGATGACAGCAAGCGCGATCCACATTCTTCCGCTGCCGGCAGGGCTCAGATCCACAACGTTTCAACGCTCCACTCGTACATCTCAAACTAGTGGTGCACAGGGGAGGATTCGAACCTCCGTAACTCGAAGAGTGGCAGATTTACAGTCTGCTGCCATTAACCACTCGGCCACCTGTGCACATCCTGCAAAACCTTCCGAACAAACAACCCTCATCTCGACCCATCAAGCCCCATCGAACGATCCCATGCCGCGAATCGAGCGGGTCACTTCAACCTTGAAGAAGTCTCGGGAGGCCTGCATGACCAGAACGGCAAGCAGTACAACCAAATCCGTCTTTCTACCACTTCTTTCCATCTACCGCTGCCTGAAACTGGAGCTGGCGAAGGGACTTGAACCCCCGACCCTCTGATTACAAATCAGATGCTCTACCAGCTGAGCTACGCCAGCCCAAACAGCCCTGTTTTGCCACTTGAATCTGCCCCCTGTAGGCCCAGCCGCAGAACGCGCAGCAGTGCCCGCGCAGAGTGCGCCGCAGTCGTAACTTTAGCATAGCCGGAGAGAGGTCGCAACGTATCCTCTCCACTGCGGCGGCGTAGTCAAATAGAAATCCGCTCCCATGGCGGAGGAACCTTGACCGAGGCCATTCCGGCGGCTGTCGCGGCCTGTACGCCCATGTCGGTGTCCTCAAAGACGAGACAGAATTCCGGCGCAACTCCCAGCCTGCGCGCCGCCGTCAGAAAGGGCTCGGGATCGGGCTTGCTTCTCTCGTAGTCTCCGGCGCAGACCAGGGTGTCGAACCGGTCGAGAATCGCGAGCGATTCCAGCGAGGCAACGACAGAGTCGCGTGTGCTTCCCGAGACGACAGCAAAGGGAATCCGGCCGTACTGGTCTTCGATGTGCTCCAGCACCTCCGGAACAGCCCTAAGTTCAGAAAGAGCCGCAAAATAAAGTTCCTCTTTGCGCCGGGAGACGGTTTCGACCGGCATCTTCAGACCGTGCCGCTGGTTCAATGTAGAGATAATCTCGGTGACCGGCATTCCGCCCCACGCATAGAAGATCTCTTCCCCAAATTCGCAATCCCACTCTGCCAGCACGTTTCGCCACGCGATGTAATGAAGCGGCATCGAGTCGGCGATGGTGCCGTCACAATCGAACAGATATGCCTTGAATGATCCCTCGGGTAATTTCAGCTTCAAATTCTGCCCTTCCCTGCCTGTTTTCATTGCTGCACCTTCATTTTCTCATCATGCGAGACGGTCTCGCCTGTAAAACGGGCCTGCAACAAAACGAAGTCGCTGAAAACATTGCCGCATGAACTGAGACAGAGTAGAAACTTAGGTGGATGCGCAAATCGACTCGCTACTCGCTTCTGATTGCACTGGCTCTGATCGCCGCGCTGGCCCTCGCGATTCTGCTGCGCAAGGCCGCGCCACCGGAGGCTGCGCGGCTGCTGCCGGAGTCCGACGCCATCGTCTACGTCAACCTCAAGCCGTTGCGTCTGGCGACGCACTTTGACCGCGCCAGGATTGCGCGCAGCCCGGACTACCAGCACTTCGTCGACGCCACCGGCATCGTTCCCGAGCGCGACCTCGACGTGGCCGCCTTCGCGCTTCACCGCATGGACGATCCCACCGGACCCAACGGCCCGGTCGGCTACTCCGAGGTCTTCGAAGGCCGCTTCGACGGAGCGCGGCTCGCCAGCTATCTGGCCATCATCGCGACGGCAGAGGAGTCCTACGACGGGCACAGGATCTTCACCATCCCGGTAGGCGAGCCCGACCCGAAGACTCACGCCGTTCGCGAGCTTCGCGTCGCTCAGTTGGACTACGACAGCATCGCCGCCTCCAACATGCCGACGACCGAGCAGATTCACTCTATCCTCGATCGCCATCGCGCGGCAGCGTCGCCCTTCTCCGGCTCCTCACTGCTCGCGGCGCGCTACCGCGACGTGCCGCTGCTGGCAAGCGCGTGGGCCATCGGCCACATCGGTTTGCCCTTCTCCGACCGCGGCTACATCTCGATCCTTGGAATGCAGCTTCCTCTGCCGGAGGACACCACCTTCGTCGCCAGCCTGCGCTACGTGGGCGCGCTCCATCTGCGCATCGAACAGATATCGCCTACCGAGACCGACGCCGCTCACTCCGCCGAAGCGCTGACCACGCTGCTCGGCCTCTACCGGTCCATTCAGCAGGGACAACCGACTTTCCCTGCCGACGCAGCCTTTCGCAGCCTGATCGCATCGCTCAAGATCGACCACCATAAGGACCGCACCGTGCTCACCGGCACCATCCCGCTCGATCTACTCAAGCAGATCACCGCGGCACCTGCGAGCACCCGGCCATGAGAAAATCTGTACTCACAAGCTCCAAAACAAGTCGGGGACCGCTTTATCGCGGTCCCTGACTTATTTCCATTTGAAACTGGAGGCTCTTCTGCCGATCCGCCTAACTTCCGGCGGTGTCGTTGCCGAGGGTCGCCATCGTCACCCGCATGTAGCGGTGCGGATTGACCGGCGTGTTGCGGATACGGACCTCATAGTGAAGATGCGGCCCCGTAACCCGGCCGCTGTGCCCAACGTATCCAATCACCTGTCCGCGAACCACCGTCTGTCCCGCGACAACGGCAAAGGCGGACATGTGCGCGTAGCAGGTCGCAACGCCGTGGCCGTGATCGACCACAACCTCGCGTCCGTAGCCGTTCACTATGCCGGCGGACTTGACGACTCCGTCGGCCGTTACCCGCACGGGGGTGCCGTTGGGCGCGGAGATATCGATGCCCTTGTGGAACTCGCCCTCGCCGTTGCCGGTAATCGGGTCTTCGCGCTCGCCGAAGCTGCTGGTGATGCGACCCATGATCGGCCATAGCGATGGGGCATAGGAGGCCAGTTGGAGGTTCCCTGCGTCGGTGATGCCACCCAGGTTGCCGCCCGGATTATAACCGGGCGAGTTAACGCCGGACAGCGCCCGCGTCACCGACCCGCTCATCGCCGAATTGCGCAGCGCGTAGAACGACTCCAGCGACTTGTAGTATGTCTCGCTGGTCAATCCATTGGCGGTCTCCGTCAATGGAGTTGTGGCCACTTCTTCGGCACCGGAAGACTTGCCCCGGTGCTTGGACTTCTTTCCGGAGTCGCCGGCAACCTTGCCCATAGGGATCGCCAGTTTGCTCGCCGTCAGACCGTAGAGCGCGGAGACTTCGCTGGCCAGCGAGCCGAGCGACGCCGCTTCCACGTCCTTCTCATGCGCCGTCTTTTCCAAGTGGGCATAGTCCTTTTGCAGGGAGTTGTGGTCCTGCCGCAGCTGGTTGAAGCGCGCCGTCTTGATCAGCATCCGCGAGTACGATCCCGCCATCCCCGTGATCGTAAACATGCCGATGACCGCCGCCGCCACGAAGATGTATGCATAGTGAAGCGGCACCGGAACCTTTTTCAGGCCGCCGTCTTCGTCACGGCTGACAAACATGATGTAATAGCGCTTTTTAAGGCTCAATGGCCGATCCAGACTTAGGTTTTGGCCCGAATTCGATCGCAATCCTAAGGACTCTACGCGCCATGAATAAGCTGGGCAAAATGAGCTTAGCCAATCGGCATTCAGAAATTGCAGTTCTCGTTAGGCGTTCTACAAAGCTTAACAAACAACCCGGTGGGGCACAACTGGGAGTTGTCAAACAATCTACCACTTCCATACCACTCTTTCGTCAATCATTCCTCAATCTGTATATGCTGCAAGCAGCATGAGAGAGCTGGAACTAATCGAGCAGATCCGCCGCACCTTCACCTCATCCCGGGGCCGGGCAGTCGCGCTGGGCATTGGGGACGACTGCGCGATCCTGCGTTCCCCGGCAGGGTCGGAGGTGCTGGTCACAACGGACTTCACCCTCGAAAACCGGCACTTCCGCCGCGACCTTCACTCACCCGAATCAGTGGGCCATCGCTGCCTTGCCCGGGGCCTGAGCGATCTTGCCTCCATGGGCTCGGTTCCCATGGCCGCCTTTCTTTCGCTGGCTGTACCCTCCGATCTACTCGCAAGGTCTCGGGGGCGTCTGTGGATCACGAGATTTTTCAATGGTTTACAGAATCTCGCCAAACTTCACTCAGTCAGTCTCGCGGGCGGAGATACAGCAGAGTCGCCCACCGACTTGATCCTCGCCGACATCATCCTGCTAGGGAGCGCACCTATCGGCCGGTCCCTGCGCAGGTCGGGGGCAAAGCCGGGCGACATCCTCTACGTAACCGGCTCGCTGGGAGGCGCAGCGGCAGAGTTGGGGGCCATACTGTCCGGACTCGCCCGGATAACGCGAGCTAACGCAGCCAACGGCCATCCGCATCTCTTTCCCCAGCCGCGTATTGCTACGGGACGGACTCTGCTGCGGCGTAAGCTGGCGACCGCCTGTATCGATGTAAGTGATGGTCTGTCAACCGATCTGGCCCACCTCTGCCGCGCCTCAGGCGTCGCTGCCCAGGTCGAGCAGGCGGCGATCCCGCTGCATCCGCTCACCCACAGGCTGGGCGCAGGGGCTGCCCTGAACGCAGCCCTTCACGGTGGCGAGGACTATGAACTCCTCTTTGCCGCTCCCGCTTCGACGCGAATGCCCCATAAGATTGCTGGCGTCCCCATCACCCGCATCGGACGATTCATCCCCAATCGGGCGAAACAGCCTCTGATGACCTTGCTGGCTCCCGACGGCAGCCGCGCTACACTGGAGTCGCGGGGATGGGAGCATTTTTCCCATCATTAGCTGATATTCCCCTTCCAAATTCATGCGCGATTCCACCAAGATCATCCGTTCGAGCTTGACTCCAGTAGTGCCGGGCGAGCCGCTACACTCCGGGCCAGTCTTCGCTGCGCCGTACCACACGCCTGGCGACCCGGCGGTGTCTCCTTACAGCTACGCCAGGTCGCATAATCCGACCTGGACGGAGTTGGAGCGGGCCATCGGCCAGATGGAGTCCGGCCCCGGCTACCTGGCGAGCGCGCTGGTCTTCGCCTCCGGCATGGCCGCCTGCACGGCGGTCTTTGGCGCGGTGCTGCGACCGGGAGATGCTGTGGTTCTGCCCTCGAACGCTTACTTTGCGGCTCGCGTACTGGTGCAGGAGTATTTCAGTAAGATGGGCGTTGAGCTGCGCACCGCGCCCACCGCGAACAACGCGCAGGCCGCATTGCTGGAAGGGGCGAAGCTGCTGTGGCTGGAGTCGCCCAGCAACCCTACGATGGAGATCTGCGACATCGCCCCCCTGTGTGAGGCTGCCCATCGTGCCGGGGCGCTGGTGGCGGTCGATAACACCACGTCTACGCCGCTCGGCCAGCGTCCGCTGGCCCTCGGTGCCGACTTCTCCGTTGCCTCCGATGCCAAGTCCATGACCGGCCACAGCGATATTCTGCTGGGCCACGTCGCGGTCCGCGATCTCGAACTGCGAGCCAAGATCGACCAGTGGCGCACGCTCACAGGCGGCGTTCTGGGCCCGATGGAGGCGTGGCTGGGGCTGCGCTCGATCGCGACGCTGCCCCTGCGGCTCGAACGCAGTTGCGAGAACGCCCAGCGCATCGCCGAGTTCCTGACCACGCGGCGAGAGGTCGAGAGCGTCCTTTATCCCGGCCTGTCCACGCATCCCGGTCACGCGATTGCGGCGGGTCAGATGCGCTACTTCGGCGCGGTGCTCAGCTTCGTGCTCCGCGACCGGGCTGCCGCAGAGACGTTTCTCTCTAAATCGAAGCTGCTGACCGAAGCCACCAGCTTCGGCGGCATTACCACCACGGCCGAACGCCGCGCCCGCTGGGGAGGAGACGCCGTCAGCGAGGGCTTTATCCGCATGAGCGCGGGCTGCGAGGCGGTCGAAGACCTGATCGAAGATATGGCGCAGGCGCTGGACGCGGTGCGATGACGGAGAACGCCGAGGCCACTGCCTTCGCCCGGAACTGGAGCGCGGAGGCTCTGAAGAAGCTTCCCCTGATCGCCCCGATTCGCCGCCACACCTATCCCATGCAGGTTCCCGGCGAGGAGCAGGCGCTGGCTCGCGGAGCCTTCCGCCTGCTGGTGCTTCCCTCGGCAGGCGGCATCTTCCTGGCTACCTGCGCGCTGGGATTTACCGATCCGGCCATGCCGACCGGGATGTTTTCCTGTCCCAATCCGGATGAGATGTGCGCGGTCGCGGGCGGGTATGCCTACGTCGTCGACACAACGCATCCGAAGCAATGCACGCACATCTCGCTGAAGCCCGTGGTTGAGGTGCGGGTATTGATGCCGCAGCGGCTGCTGCTCTTTGTCGGCTTCCACTCCCTGGTGGCCTGGGGAGAGCATGGCCTGGCGTGGCAGACGGAGAAGCTGAGCTGGGAGGGCCTGCGCATTACCGAAACCGATGGCGACACGCTGCGCGGCTTCGGTTGGAACCTGATGACCGACAAAGAGGTGGAGTTCACGGTCGATCTGCTTACCGGCAAACATCAGGGCGGAGGCTTTACTCCGCCGCCGGGAAACCAAAGAAGCTGAGCGCCGCATCTCCCTGCTTCAGCAGGCGAGTGTGTTCGAGTGCGCCGTAGCGGGCGGCGAGTGCCGTTTTTTTGCTGTGTTCGGCGATCACCAGTGCATCCGGCGCCAGCATCTCGCGTCCGCGGGCACTGCCCAGAAACTGAAGCGTGTTCGCGTACTCGGCCTCCGCTTCGTAGGGAGGGTCAAGGAAGACGATGTCGACCGGGAACGTCAGCTTCGCCAGCCGCTGCAACATCGCGCCTACGCCGCGCGTCTCCAGCGTGAAGCCACGGGCAATCTTCAGTCCCGCGAGATTGGCCCGGAGCGAGGCGAGCGCGGGGTCAGCATTTTCGGCGAACCAGACATGTGCCGCGTCTCGGCTGACGGCCTCTATGCCGACCGCTCCGGTGCCGGCATAGAGGTCCACAAAACGGCACCCTTCGAGGCGCGGCGCAAGGATGTTGAAGAGGGTCTCGCGCAGCCGGTCGCTGGTCGGCCGCGTTCCCAATCCGCGGGGGGCCGCCAGGGAACGGGACCGGTATGTGCCTGCGATAACGCGCATCTCCTGATGGTATACGGCCGACGGAGGCCAGCGCATACAATGAGAGTCATGCGTGGGTGGTCCTTTCCAATCGGCAGGGTTCTCGGCGTGGATATCCGTATCCACACCTTCTTTTTACTGTTGCTGGGCATTGCTCTCAGTTACGGCTCGGTTGTGGGCTCGACCGGCGGACGAGGCTTTGCGCTGTGGCTGCTGCTATTGCTGGCTGTAGTCGTCCGCGAGATCGCCCGCGCCATCGCCGCGGCGTGGTTCGGCCTGGAACTGCGCAGCCTTCTGTTGCTGCCGACCGGCGGCCTGATGGTCTTTGCCAATCCCGAGGCGACCGAACGCGCCTCTTCGCCCGATGTGCAGAAGCGGCTGGCGCTGGTGGGACCGCTGGCGAACATCGGTTTCGGCCTGTTGCTGGCGGCGATCGTATTGACGGTGACCCCGGGGATCAACCTGCTGGAGCGTCCGTGGATCACGTTGCCCCATCTGCTGCGCTCGGCGGTTTGGATCAATCTTTTGCTCGGACTGGTCAACCTGCTACCCGCTTCTCCGCTGGACGGCGGCCGCCTGTTTCGCGGCGGGTTCGCCAAGAATGGCATCCTGAAGGGCTCGCGCGCGTCCACGGGGTTGGGGCAGATGATCGCAATCGGTCTGATCCTGGGCGGGCTGGCGATCAGCAATATCTGGCTCATCATGATTGGCGGCTTTGTGCTGATCGGCTCGCACATGGAGGATCAGGGCATCCTGCTACAAAATGATACTGAAGCGGTGAAGATGCGCGACGTGATGCTGACCGAGTTCAGTCTGCTCTCCGCCTCGGACACGCTTGAGGATGCGCTGCAACGGTCGGTGCATACGCTGCAGGACGTCTTCCCGGTGGTGCGCGGAGCCAATCTCGTGGGCGCAGTCTCGCGGCAGGGTATTGTGGATGCGCTGCAGAGCGACGGCAACGGCTATGTCCAGGGGGTGATGACGCGCTCCTTCCAGACTGCGCAGCCGGACGACTCGCTGGTGAAGACGCTGCGCCGCATCATGAGCGGGCAGGTCGCGCAGATGGTGCCGATCCTCGAAGGCGACCGCATCGTCGGCATCATCACGCCGCAGAACCTGAACCATGCCCTTGGGCTGCTGAACCAGCGCCGCAGGCTGCGGCAACCGGTGGAATAGATGCCCGACGCGCCTCTGGCCCCGGGACTCTATCTCGTGGCCACCCCCATCGGCAATCTCGAGGACATCACGCTGCGCGCCCTGCGCGTGCTGCGCTGCGCGGACCGAATCGCCTGCGAAGACACGCGGCAGACCCAGAAGCTGCTCAATCACTTCGAGATTCGCACGCCCACGGTCAGTTACCACATGCATAACGAAGGGCCTCGCGCCGAGGAGTTGCTGACCGATCTGAAACAGGGAGCGCGCATCGCCGTGGTCAGCGACGCGGGCACGCCAGGCATCGCCGACCCCGGCGGCCAGATCGCCGCCGCCGCCATCGCCGCGGGCATCGCCGTGTTTCCGGTGCCGGGAGCGAATGCCGCAATCAGCGCCCTGATCGCCAGCGGTCTGCCCGGCGAGCGTTTCACCTTCCACGGATTTCTTCCATCCAAGGCGGGACAGCGCAGGACGGCGCTCGAAGAACTTGCTCGCGACGGCGGGACTCATATCTTCTACGAAGCTCCGCATCGCATCGCGGATACGCTTGCGGACATGGAAAGCGTCTTCGGGGCGGTGCAACGCGCGGTCGTCGCCCGCGAGTTGACCAAGCTCCATGAAGAGTTCCTGCGCGGGACCGTTGGCGAACTACGCGCCGAACTCGCCGGCCGCGCCGTCATTCGCGGCGAGATGGTTCTGCTGTTCGCCCCAGCTGCGCAGTCGGCGGGAGCTTCGGCCCCGGGATTGGGCATCGCCGCCGAGGTGGCGGCGCTGATGCAGGCGGAGAATCTCACGGAAAAGGACGCGCTGAAGCGCGTTGCGCGGGAGCGCGGGATCGGCAAGAGCGAGGCCTACCGGGAGTTGCAGCGCGAGCAGAACCGCCTGCGGTAGTGATTTGGTGAAGGTATCTCATTGCTAAGGTCCACATGTATGCAATTCGGATGAGGTTGGTTGCGCGATTGACGCTCTCTCGGGAATACTTGCCTTGTTTCAAATACCTTTGTGCAGGGGATCTTCATGTCGCGCTGCGGAATCATGGGACTCACGTTCGTTCTGGCTTGCAGCGCTCTGCTATCGCCTGCGATCGCTCAAACAACAAAGCCCGCTCCCATCCATCGGATGTACGTCTTCGGCGACAGCTATTCGGATATCGGCGAAGGATACCTCGACGGCAACGGCCCCACGGCGGTCGCTTATCTGGCCCAACGCCTCGGCTTTGACCTGGTGCCGTCCAACGCCGCCGACATCTCAGGCAAGAGCATCGACTTCGCCATCAGCGGTGCCCAAACTGGCAGCGGGTTGGGTAAACAAGTCGAGGGCGCTCTGCTCGGCTACGGCATGAGAAACCAAGTCGATGACTTTGCCGCGAAGGTAAAGTCCCATGCCATCGCCTTCGATCCGGAGAGCACTCTCTTCTACTTCGCGGGCGGCCTCAACGACAGAAATCTCCCCAGCGAAACGACTGTGGCCAATCTGACCGGCGAGATCAGGACGCTTTACGATCTGGGTGGGAGACGGTTTGCGGTCGCGCTGCTGCCGACGGCGATTCCGGCCTTCAGCGCGGTGGGCAAACGGCTCAACCCAGTGCTGGCCCGCATCCCCGGCGATCTCGCCCCGCAACTTGCCGGGGCAGAGATCACTCTCAGTCACTGGGGTCCCTTTTATGACGAGGTGATGCTTCATCCTTCGAAGTACGGCATCGAGAACACCACGGACGCCTGCGCCGGACGCAGGATTCACCATGAGGACCCGACGCCCTGCGCCAGCCCCGGCACCCACTTTTATTACCACTCGGGACATCCCTCAACCGCCACCCACAAGGCCGTAGGCGACAAGCTCTATGAAGAGCTACAACACGAGGCGGCGGACAAGCCTACCCCCTGAGAGCCTGTTCAACTACTCTAGCTGTTGTCGATTTAGAGGGAAGAAAGACGCGAAGGCAAAATACAGGGATCTCTCCACTGCGCCGTGCGATGAAGCCGCACGGCTTCGGTCGAGATGAGGGGGTGAAGTAGATCGAAACCTACTCCCGGCCCTTCAGACGGTCGTACATATAGACATCGCTGGTCGTCCCCAGCGACTGGTTGTAAAGGCTGGTCGCCCCGGTCGCCTCGTTCAGCTCTTCGCTGAACTGATGGATGGCACGCAGCTTGTCGGCGGTCGCCGGAATCTCCAGATGGCTGGTCTTGAGAAATTTCTGGTAACCCTTGTCGAGCAGCCGGGAGATCTCGCCGTTGAGCACCCAGCCGGGATGCGACAACATCATCACCGATCCGTCGGGGGCAGCGGCAATCTCGGCGGCACAGCCATATTTGCGGACCTGAAATGCGTTCGGGGCGCGCTTTGCACCCTCCTGCGCGGGCGCTACATCAAATCGTTGACCGCCCAAAAGGGAGAGGACGTCATTGAAGCTTCGTTGCGGGCTTTTCTTTGCCATAAGTTAGACTCATCTTAACTGTCGCACATCCGGTCTCCTCCTACAATCCACGCTCTTGCGGCGAGCGCGGGCACGATACGGAAACAATGATTACTTCCACCAAATCGATCGGCACCAGCATTCTCCAACGCATCGGCAACACGCCGCTGGTCCGTCTGGAGCGTCTCTCCTCGCATCTTCCCGGTATTCAGATCCTCGGCAAAGCCGAGTGGAACAATCCCGGCGGCTCAGTCAAAGACCGCGCCGCCTCGGCCATCGTGACCGATGCACGGCGCCGCGGATTGCTGACCGCCAGCCGTGGCCTGCTGGACGCCACCAGCGGCAATACCGGCATCGCCTACTCCATGCTGGGGGCGGCACTGGATTTTTCGGTGACCCTCTGCATGCCCTCCAACGTCTCGCCCGAGCGCAAGCGCTACCTCGCGGCCTACGGTGCCGAGGTCATCTGGACCGACCCGGCAGACGGCTCCGACGGCGCCATCCGCAAGGCCCGCGAGATGGCCGCAGCCGAGCCGGACAAGTATTACTACGCCGACCAGTATTCCAACGACGAGAACTGGAAGGCCCACTATCGCACCACCGCCAACGAGATCTGGGAGCAGACGGAAGGCCGGGTCACCCACTTCGTCGCCGGGCTCGGCACCAGCGGCACCTTTATGGGCACCAGCCGCCGCCTGCGCGAGCTGAATCCCTCCATCCGGTGCATCTCCATGCAGCCGGACTCGCCGTTTAACGGCCTTGAGGGACTCAAGCACATGGCCACGGCAATCGTGCCGCGCATCTACGATCCGGAGCTAGCCGACGCCAATATCGATATGCCGACCGAGGATGCCTATAAAATGGTGAAAGGGCTCGCGCGCAACCAGGGAATCCTTGTCGGAATCTCCGCCGCCGCGGCCGTCGCCGCCGCGCTCCGGATTGGCGAGCAGGAAGCCAAAGCGGAGCGTGAAGCCGTTATCGTGACCATTCTTTGCGATTCGGCTGAAAAATATATGAGCGAACGCTTCTGGCAGGAGGACTAAGGGACGTGCTGCAAATTCAATATGTCGATTACGAAGCCCTGCGCAGGCACGGCGAAGAGACGTACCCGCACGAGTGCTGCGGCGTACTGCTGGGCAAAAGCGATCCCGAGGGAAACATCGTCCGGGAGATCGTCCGCGCCGGCAACACCCGCACCGACTCCGCTCACAACCGGTACAACATCGCTCCGCAGGAGCTGGTCAAGATTCAACGGCAGGCACGCGGTCTGGGGCTGGATATCGTGGGCTTCTACCACTCGCACCCCGACCACCCCGCGCAGTGGTCGCCGACCGACTTTGCCGAGGCCCACTGGCTGGGCTGCTCCTACATCATCACCAGCGTGGAGAAGGGCAAGGCTGTCCTGACCAACTCCTTCCTACTGACCGGCACGGCGGAGGACAACAAGAAGTTCGAAGACGAGAGCATCGAGATCGAAATTGCCGAAGCAGCGGCAAACAATAAGAAAGGTCAAGCATGAACATTCACATCCCCACACCGTTGCGCACCTACACGGGCGGCCTCGAAACCGTCTCGGTCAGCGGCGCGACCGTCAACGCGGTTTTTCAGCAACTTACGGCCAGCTACCCGGAGTTGAAACAGCATCTGTTCACCACCGAAGGCAAGCTCCGCTCCTTCGTCAACGTCTATCTGAACGACGACGACATCCGCTATCTCGACGGCAAGGAAGCCACCACCGTCAAGGACAGCGACGAACTCACCATCATTCCCTCCATCGCCGGCGGCACAAACTGTTGACCCCAACGACATGTTGGCGAGCGCCTGACTTACTGAGGCTTGCTCCAGTTACGCCGTAAAGCTCATCCATACAATGTTTTCCGAGCCGCTCGGAGTCTCTCCGCAGGCTTCACCGTCCGTTGCTGTCCGGCTCCGTGAGCCGTTCAGACGACCCAAGCATCTAGAATTAACAACGACCACAAAAAGTCACGAAGGACAGAACCCATGCCAACCGAGACCGCAACCATCGAACAACTGGAACTACCCAAGCTGACGAACGACGAGATCTCCCGCTATTCTCGCCACCTGATTCTGCCGGAGGTCGGCATGGACGGGCAGCGCAAGCTCAAGGCTGCCAAAGTCCTGTGTATCGGCACCGGCGGGCTGGGCGCGCCGCTGGCGCTCTACCTTGCCGCCGCCGGGGTGGGCACGATCGGGCTGGTCGACTTCGACGTCGTCGATACCAGCAACCTGCAGCGCCAGATCATCCACTCGACCAAGACGGTCGGCATGTTGAAGAACGACTCCGCCGAGTTGATGCTCAAGGGTCTCAACCCGGACATGAACGTCATCAAGCACAACGTCATGCTGACCAGCGAAAATGCGCTCGATATCCTCAAGGATTACGACGTGATTGCCGACGGTACGGACAACTTCCAGACCCGCTACCTAGTCAACGATGCCTGCGTTCTGCTGGGCAAGCCGAATGCCTATGCCTCGATCTACCGCTTCGAGGGGCAGGCCAGCGTCTTCGGCACCGAGCAGGGCCCCTGCTATCGCTGCCTCTATCCCGAGCCGCCACCGCCGGGCCTGGTTCCCTCCTGCGCCGAGGGCGGCGTGCTGGGCATTCTGCCTGGTCTGCTGGGGGTTATTCAGGCTACTGAGACGATCAAGCTGATCCTCGGCATTGGCGAGCCTCTGATCGGACGCCTACTACTGGTCGACGCGCTGGGCATGAACTTCCGGACGCTTAAGCTGCGCAAGAATCCTGAGTGCCCGGTATGCAGTGCCAACCCAACGCTCACCGAGTTGATTGACTACGACCAGTTCTGCGGCATCGAGAAGCCGACCTCCGTTGGCCCGCTCGAAGTGGCGCGTGATAAGGCGGTCGCTGACCTGCCTTGCGTCGACGGCATCCCGCAGATCTCGGTGGAGACGCTGAAGCAGAAGCTCGATGCGAAGGAAGATATCTTCGTGCTCGACGTCCGCGAGCCGCACGAGTACCAGATCGTCAATATCGGCGTGCCGCTGATCCCGCTTGGCGAGATCGAGCGCCGCGCCGGAGAACTGGCCGAGCACAAGGACCGCGAGATCGTCATTCATTGCAAGTCCGGAAACCGCAGCCAGAAGGCCGCGCTCGCGCTCAAGCAGTTGGGCTTCAAAAAGGTGACCAACCTGAAGGGCGGCATCACGGCATGGGCCGAGAGAATCGACCCGTCGCTGCCGAAGTACTGAAAGCCGGGCCTGCTGTTTGACGAGGGTGCTTCCTCGCACGGCAGTAGTTAGATGTTCCATTGGAAACGGTTAGGCCCAGCCTTTGCGCTGGGCCTTTTTATCTTCCGGGTCGATTGAGCCCGGTGGTCCGGGTTACAAGACCTTCTTGCCTTTTCTTGGCAGGCAAGAAGGTCAGCGCTTTTTCGATGGCTTCGGTTTGGGCTTCGGTTTGGGCTTCGGTTTGGGCTTCGGTTTGGGCTTCGGTTTAGGCTTCGGTTTCTTGACCGGGGCGGATGCGGCCGCCAGAAAAGGGATCAGAGAGGTTGTGATGGGGGAGCCGAGGCCGG
>Ga0207657_10004330_pt1 | contig 15040 bp, 13 predicted proteins | sample KBSC33metaG_FD_184316 | JGI IMG/M metagenome (GOLD analysis project Ga0207657, IMG submission 184316) | Corn rhizosphere microbial communities from Kellogg Biological Station, Michigan, USA - KBS C3-3 metaG (SPAdes) (version 2) | ecosystem: Host-associated > Plants > Roots > Rhizosphere > Soil ... | reverse complement strand
ATCGCGAGAGCTCGCGAGGAGATCGAGCGCGCCAGTCGAGTGACAGCCGGACGCCGTCCATGCGCGAGCGAGGGCGATTCACCAGAATCGACGCTGAATGACCGACGAGAGACGGTTCGACAAGCTGCTTGCCGAGTTCGAACGCGTGGGAGTCGATCCAAACAGCTTTCCGGCAGGGATCGATGTGCACCCCGACGCCGCGATGCGGATCCTGCGGGCGCTTCCCGATGGTGCCGGCCCAGCGGCATTTCTTGCCGGGGTGCGAGAGGAGCAACTGGTGCCACGTACTCCCCCGCATGGAACCGATCGTCGGGCGCTGGGTTAGCGCGTCCCGACGCGATCGGCGAGAGTCGGCGGGTCAGCGCGCCGCGACGCGTTCCGCGAGAGCGTCCAGTTCGGCAACGAGCTCATCGCCGAAGTAGTGGCGTAACTCGCCGCGCGCCATCTCGAATGCCGTCGGACCTTCGCCGGCGCAGATGAGGCTCCCGTCCGCAAGCTCGTCGCTGCAGAGCAGCGCACCGCCGCCGAAGGTCACGGGAAAGAGCGAGCTCACCATCGGCTTGATCGCGTGGTAGTCTTCGCCGCGCTCGAGTGCGAACGCGTGAAGTGCACAGCCACGCGCGCCCGCCACACGGAAGACGCAGGTGCCGTTCACTACCGCCGTGCGAGTCGAGGCGCCGCCGGGAAAGTCGCCGTCGTCGGTTATCGTGGCGGCAAACCAACGGTCACGTGGCACGCCGAGCCTGCCTTCGAGCTCATCGGCGCGCGCGAGGATGCGTTCACGCTCGTCGAGGGACACGTCGACCCCATGATCGCAGCAGCCGTCGTTGCAGAAGCTGCAGCCGAAGCAATGGCCGAAGTAGCGGCGGTGAAAGATCGCCGGGTCCACTTCACTCACCACGGGGGCGCCGGCGCGCGCGGAGTAGGCGCGCGTGAGAGCGACGTACGTCAGGCGGCGCTCGTGTCGCGGTCGCCGGAATCGCCGGCGGCGTCCATTGGTGGCGGCGCGGATTGCTGGCCGTCGGTCGGGCGAGGGCCGCTGCGTCGCCGGCCGCGGCCGCGACGACGTCCGCCGCCTTGGCCGCCCTGTCCGGCCTGGCCTCCGCCCGGCTCACGCGGGCCACTCTCGCCGCGACGAATCACCGACTGCCGGCAGGCTTCGAGCACCGCCTCGAGCGCCTCGATGCCGTCATCGGTTGCCTCGAGAAACAGGTCTCGAACGACGGACTCCGCCTTCTCCAGCTGCTTGACGAGCGCGAGCGCCATGGCACGGCTGGCCATGGTACCGCACAGCTTGGGGTCGATACGGTTGCCAGCCGGACGCCGGAACACCGTAACCGCCCCCTGCCGAGCCGGCTGGAGGAAGTAGGGAGATTTCGGGTTGCTGCCGGTCCGCTTCTTCGCGGGTCGGCGCTTCTTCTCGGTCATGGCGCGAGCGTCCGCGTATGCACGGTTGTAACGTATGCCGATGAACTGTGGGTGGGTAGGTGAGTAGGGGGGTAGGTGAGTAGGTGGGATGCGAGGAGGCGGGGATGGAGGGAGTCTCATCCCTGCCTCCCTGCTTCTCCGCCTCCCTGCTTCCCTGCTTTCCGCCCTTCGGGCTACCTTCTCCGCATCTCCTCCACAGGCGGTCCCGCGATGCCCGATACGTCCGCTGCTCCCGACCTTCGATACCCGATCGGTCGAGCCGATCGTCGGCCTTCACTCACCCCTGACGAGCGACGTGCGGCGATCGACGCGCTGGCCGTTGCGCCAGAGGCGCTGCGCGCCGCGGTTCGTGGACTCACCGACGAACAGCTCGACACGCCGTATCGTCCCGGCGGGTGGACGGCACGCCAGCTCGTTCATCACGTGGCCGACAGCCACCTGAACGCCTACATCCGGTTCAAGCTCGGGCTCACCGAGAACGATCCGACGATCAAGCCGTACGACCAGGATTCGTGGGTGACGCTGCCCGACTCGTCACTGCCGGTAGTGGTGTCGCTCGACCTGCTCGACGGGGTGCATACGCGGCTGGTCGCCCTGCTTCGCGCCACACCCGCCACCGCGTTCGCGCGCACCATCCAGCATCCGGAAAATGGTCCGATGACCCTCGACCTGATGCTCGGTGTCTATGCCTGGCACGGACGGCATCACACGGCACACATCACGTCACTGCGGGAGCGGATGGGCTGGTCGTGAGTCCAGCGTTCCAGATACGCGGCAGGACGCGAGGTATCGCGATCGTGGCGACTCTCGCCGTGGTCATCTCGGCATGCGGACCGGATGAGAAGGCAGCGCGGGACAGCGTGGCTGCGGCGGCCGCCTCGTCCGCCGCCGCGAGCTCCGCTCCTCAGGAACCCTGCCCTGCCACGGGCCACTGGCAGCCGTGCGCGGTGAAGAAGCGTCTCGAGATGACCGGCCTCGCGCCGCGCGACAGCACGATCGCCGACACGGTGAAGCTCGGGCCCACCCCGACCGTGTACGTCGCTGGCGGAAGCGCGATCGCCGTGTACCTCTTCCCGGATTCAACGAGCCGCCGACGCGCCGCCGCCACTCTGGACTCGACGAAATTCATCGCGCCCGACGCCGCGCTCACCATGCGCCACGAGGCGACGGCAATCCAGAACGACAACCTGCTCGCGATCCTCTACACCCAGCGCGACCAGCAACGGGAGCGGGTGTCGGATGCGCTGATGGGCGGGGCGCCGCAAAAACACTAGGGCGCGCGTCGGCGCGCAGCGCCGCGCGGCGTCGGCAGCGTCCCAAGCCGCGCGTTCCACGCGCGTCGACCGGTCAGCGATGGCGGCCGGTGGAGCCGGCCACCGAGTGCCCCGCCCTTCAGCTCCCGGGTACGGCCGTCACTCCTCCCGACACGATGAACGCCATCACGTCCGCGCTGTCGGCGACGAGTGGCGTCACGGCGCTCGTCGGGAAGATGAGCAGCATACCGGAGAAGTTGTACGAGTGCGGCAGGTACACCGTGACGTGCGACGCAAGTCCGAGCGTAGTCAGCGATTCCTGGGTCACGAATCCGAGCGCACGGACATCGGAGCCGGGAATCGGCGTCACCATCACCGGCTTGTCGAACCGGCGTTGCTCTCCGACGAACGCGTTGAGCAGGTCGCGCGTGGAGGTGTAGAGCAGTCGCACGAACGGCAACCGCTGCATCACCCGCTCGAGCGCCGCGAACAGGCTCGCGGTGAGCAGGCCCTGGGCGAGGTACCCGAACAGGGTGATGAGCAGGACCGTGACGAGGAAGCCGACTCCCGGAATGGGAATGCCGAGCCAGCCGTCGATCGCGGTGAAGACGCGCACACAGACGTAGATGGTGAGCGCGAACGGGGCGAGGAAGACCAGCCCCTTGAAGAAATAATTGAAGAGTCGACTCACGCCTTACTTGGTCGTGACGGGAACGCTGAGGCGCTTGTCGCCCCAGGCAAAGGTGAGCAGTGTCGCGCTGCCTTCGGGCGTGAAGCCGATGGTGAAGCGCTCCACCGGCGACGCGGTGGCGGACTCACTCAGCGGGATGCGCGCGAAATCCTGCTTCGGATCGTGCTCCGTGCCCCACTGACCGTGCTGCCGATTCACGACGAGATGGTAGCCTCCGGAGGTGGCAGTCCACAGCGAGTAGGTGCCGGCAGGAATCGTCGTTCCGCCGATCATGATGTCCGCGTCGGTACTGAGCTGCGTCGCGGCGTTGGCGCCGGTGCGCCAGAGGGTGTCGCCGAGCACGCCATTCACCCACACGTCGCGTCCACGCAACGCGGGACGCCCGTAGTCGACCCACACGTGGGCATTACCGATCGTCGCGCGCGCCGTGTCGCGCGTCGACACCTGACCGGTCGGGCCGGCGACCGAGTCGCGCGCCGCCCACGCGCGGCCGAGGGAGTCGAGGTCGACCGCGGCAACGCGATCCACGCGAACCTTGATCGTCGTCTGACTGCCATCCAGTCCGACGAGGTGACCGCGCGAGTCGTACCGAGCGAACAGCGGATCGCCGAACCACGTGATCCGCGCCGCATCGTTGCTGGTGATCTTCACGGGCAGCGGCGTGCTGCCGCGCACGTTGAAGTTGAGCGGGATGATGCCGAACTGCATGCTGTCCCGCCCCGACGCGCGGAGTCGCGCGATGGCGAGCTCGAACAGACCGTACGATCCGTTCAGGTACGGGAGGAGCGCACCGGTCGCCGCGGCGCGACGGGTCGTGTCACCGCTGGCGCGATGTGCCGTGAAGGTCACGGAGTCGGCGCCGAAGCCGACCGAGAGCGACTGCGACGACCCGACGATGGCCGCGCCGTTGCCGCGGCGCAGCGTGTACTCGGCGCGCTCCGGCGCACCGTTCGCGCCGAGCTGCACATTGTAGTGGGCGACGGTGGTGAAGGGTACGCGCTGCACGAGCACGCCCTGCATCCGCGTGCCGGTGCGCGTGTACTGCTCCACGCCGAGGGTGTCTTCCCCGAGTCGCACGAGGAGCGTAGTGGCGCCGGCGGGAGACGACGGCAGCACAGTCGATGTTGAGGAGGACGTGCAACCCACGACTGGCATCAGCGCAAGCAGGGCTGCGGCGACGGCAAGGTCGGAACGAAGGCGCGACATAGGGGCTCCGGGTCAGTGGGCCGGAATGGTGGGATGACGGAATGGTAGCTTGAGCACGCACAACTTCGAAACGGGGAGCTGCAGGTAAAAGGTACTTCGTACCTGGCATCAGGTACGAAGTACCTCTTACCCGTCCTTGCCGTTCGCCCTCGGAACAGAGGATGCTCAGGAGTCGGCCATGTCCTCCGCCGCCGACTTCCTCCCTGCTCGCCGCACCATCCCCGCCCTTCGCACAGCTGCCGAGGGTTGCCGCGGATGCCATCTGTGGATGGTCGGCACCCAGACGGTGTTCGGTGAGGGTTCGCGCTCGCCGAGCATCATGTTCGTCGGCGAGCAGCCGGGCGACCAGGAAGATCTCGTCGGACATCCATTCGTGGGCCCGTCGGGCAAGCTGCTGGATAGCGCCCTGGAGCGCGCCGGGCTCGACCGCGCCGATGCGTACGTCACCAACGCGGTCAAGCACTTCAAGTGGGTGCCGGCCGAGCGTGGCAAGCGTCGCATTCACAAGACGCCGAATGCCGCGGAGGTGCGCGCCTGCCACCCGTGGCTCGACGCCGAGATCGCGGCCGTCACGCCGCGAATCATTGTCGCGCTCGGTGCGACGGCGGCGAAATCGGTCTTCGGCCCGACGGTAAAGGTCACCGTACAGCGGGGCCGCGTGCTGCGCACTCCTCTTGCGGAAGCGGGGTTCGCCACGGTGCATCCGAGCTCCGTACTTCGCGCACCGGGCGACCTGCGCGCGGAGGCGGAGAAGGCATTCGTGGCCGACCTCAGGAAAGTCGCACGGTATCTCGCCAGCCACTGAGGGCTGAGCGGGCCACCCACTCCTCCAGGACAGGCATATGGCGTCGCTCATCGATCTCGTGAAGGAGCACCTCGGACCACAGGAGCTGTCGCAGATCAGCCAACAGCTTGGCACCGACCAGGCGACAACGCAGCAGGCGGTGAACAGCGCGCTTCCGGCGCTGGTGGGCGGCCTCGCGAGCAAGGCGCAGCAGCCGCAGGCCGGAAGCGAGATCCAGCAGCTCATCGGCTCCCACGCCGGAGTGCTCGGCAGCCTGGGCTCGCTGCTCGGTGCCGGGGCGCCGGCCGATGGCAGCGGAACCCTCGGCAAGATCCTCGGCCAGAACCAGCAGGATGTGCAACAGGGGGTGCAGCAGGCCAGCGGGCTCGGCTCCGACCAGACGCGGAAGCTGCTGATGATCCTCGCGCCGATCGTGATCGGGGCGCTGGCGAAGCGGGCGATGAACCACGGCGGCGCGCAGAATCCGCAGGAGATCCAGAAGTCGCTTCAGCAGGATGGCCAGCAGGCGAAGCAGCAGGCGGAAGCGCACTCGCCGCATCTGGGGGGACTGCTTGGCAAGATCATGAGTGCTGCCGAGTCGCCGGAGATGCGCAACCGGTGACGAGTGGCGGGCCGGTGCACCAGCGGGCAATCTTGGTTCATGTCCCGCATTCACCGACCCGCGCTCATCCATCTTCGCCGAGCCGATGCCGTGCTCGGCAGCCTCATCGAGCGCGTTGGGCCGTGCCGCCTGGAGGCACGCCGCGAAGGCACCCACTACGAGGCACTGGTCCGCTCCATCGTCTTCCAGCAGCTATCCGGAAAGGCAGCGGGTACGATCCACGCCCGTTTCCGCGCGCTGTACCCGCGCAACCGGCCACGACCCGAGCTGGTGCTGCAGTCGACGGATGCCGTACTGCGCGCTGCCGGACTCTCGCGCCAGAAGGTCGGCTACCTGCGCGACCTGTCGGCGCGGGTAGCGGACGGCTCGCTGCCGCTCGCCCACCTCGGACGCCTGCCGGACGACGCCATCATCGAGCACCTCGTACAGGTCAAGGGCATCGGTAGATGGACAGTGCAGATGTTCCTCATGTTCCGCCTCGGTCGTCCGGATGTGTTGCCGGAGCTGGATCTCGGTGTGCAGAATGCGATTCAACGCGCGTATGGACTGCGGAAGCGCCCGACGCCGAAGGAAGTGCTGCGGATCGGCGAGCCCTGGCGGCCGTACGCGTCCGTGGCGAGCTGGTACCTGTGGCGCTCGCTGGAGAACGGCGACGGCCAGGGTGAATGACGCGCGGCGCACCTTCGCCGTGCAGCGGTGTTTCATCAGCACGACCTCGAGGTAGCACGAGATGAGCTTTCATCCGAACGACATGCGTCGGCGCGGCCAGGTCGCGACGATCATGATCGTGGGCCTGATGCTGTTCCTGACTGGCGCCTTCTTTCGGAGCCAGGTGATCCAGCACGCCAAGTACACCCTGCAGGCCGAAACCAATCGACTGCGCGAGCTGCCCCTCCCCGCGCCGCGCGGCGTGATCTATGACCGGAACAACAAGATCATCGCCGACAACGCCATCGGTTATTCGGTGTCGGTGCTCGTACAGCGCGAGGACTCGCTCCGCTCCCTGCTCACGCGGCTCGGCGGGACGATCCAGCTCACGCCGAACCAGATCGAGCAGACCATTCGCCGCTTCCGGCGGGCGCCCGGGCGGCCGGCGGTGATCATCCCCGACGCGGCGTTCGACGTGGTGAGCGTGCTGGAGGAGCACCGGATGCAGTTCCCCGGACTGATCATCGAGAGCTCGCCCCGCCGCTTCTATCCCGACGGCGAGCTCGTGGCGCCATTCGTCGGCTACATCGGCGAGATCAGCGAAGCGGAGCTGGCCAAGCTGAGCGACGAGGACTACAAGGCCGGCCAGCAGATCGGCAAGCGCGGGCTCGAGAAGGAGTACGAGGAGGAGCTGCGCGGAAAGGAAGGGAGCCAGTTCGTCGAGGTGGATGCGCGCGGGCGCATCGTGCGCCAGGAGGGCGCGCGCGCCGACCTGCCGCCGGTGGCAGGACCGCCGCTCTACACGAACATCGACATGGATCTCCAGCGCGTCGCGGCGAGCGTGTTCGGTGATTCACTGCAGGGCGGCGTGGTGGCGCTCGAGCCGAAGACGGGAGCGGTGCTGGCGCTGTACAGCGCGCCAAGCTGGGACGCGAATCGCTTCATCGGCGGCATTCCCGCGGCATACTGGGACTCGCTCAATACCGATCCGCGCAATCCGCTCTACAACAAGGTGCTGCAGGGCGAGTATCCGCCGGGTTCGACGTTCAAGCTGGCGACGGCCGTCACCGCGCTCGAGAACCACATGGTGACGATGAACGATCACATGCCGATCGCCTGCAGCGGCGGCTTGCAGTACGGCTCGCGCTACTTCCACTGCGACGCGGTTCACGGGAGCCTCTCGCTCGCCGGCGCGATCGCGAAGTCGTGCAACGTCTACTTCTACCAGCTCGGCATCAAGCTCGGCCTCACGCGCCTCCTTGCCGGTGGCGTGGACCTCGGCTTCCGCGAGCGCTCCGGGATCGACCTGCCGGAAGAGCGCCGTCCGCTCTGGCCGGAGACCACGGAATACTTCAACCGGCGCTATGGCAAGGGTGGCTGGACGTCGTCCGTCGTGCTGAACCTCGCCATCGGCCAGGGCGAGAATGCACAGACGGTGATCAACATGGCGAAGTTCTACACCGCGCTCGCCACCGACGGCTCGGCGGCAAAGCCGGAAGTGGCCAAGCTCACCCCGGCGCGCGAGCGGCTGTTCTCGCTCGACTCGGTGCAGTTCTCGCAGCTCCGCGCAGCGCTGGCCAACGTCGTGGAATCGGGAACCGCGGTCCGGTCGAAGATCCAGGGCGTGGTGCTGGCGGGAAAGACCGGTACGGCGCAGAGCCGCAAGTACGACAAGAACGGCAAGGAGCTGAACTTCTCCTGGTTCGTCGGCTTCGCACCCGCGGATGATCCGAAGATCGTCGTCGCGATGATGCTGGAGTACGTGCCCTTCCAGGGTGCGACGACAGCGACCCTGGTGTCGAAGATCATCGGCTCGTACCTGCATGCGACGCCGGTGGTGGACATCGTGCCGTATTGAGCTGGGTGCGACGCGGCACAGCGCGCAGCAGCGACGGACGATAATTTCGTTCCATGCTCGTCGTCGCTGACGATACCGAGAAGGCACGACAGTACGCGATCATGCGCCGGCGCGCGACAGCGCTGCTCGGCGCATTCACCGTGCTGTTCATCGTCAGTGCGACGGTGGCGCACCTTCGTCCGGACATTGCGCCATTCTGGGTGCGCCTCGTTCGCGCCCTTGCCGAAGCGGCAATGGTTGGCGGGATCGCTGACTGGTTCGCCGTCACCGCGCTCTTCCGCCATCCACTCGGCATCCCGATTCCGCACACCGCCATCGTGGCGCGGCGGAAGGACCGTATCGGTCGCAGCCTGGGCAACTTCGTCGGCAACAACTTCCTGTCGCGCGAGGTGATCGCGCGACAGCTCGCCGGCATGAAGCTCGGCGAGCGCGCGGCGCGCTGGCTGTCCGAGCCGGAGCACCAGGCACGGGTGGCGCGGGCGATCGCCACCGGCGTATCGCGGGCGGCAGACGCCATCCCGAGCGAGGAGCTGCAGGAGAGCGTGCACGGCGCGCTCGTCACGCAACTGCGGAAAGCGCATGTGGCGCCGCTGCTCGGCGACCTGCTCGCGATGGCGACGACCGACGATCGGCACCAGGACATGCTCGATCGGCTGGTGACGCTCGTGAACCGGATCGTCGAGGACAACAAGGAGATCATCCGCCTGCGCATCGCCGAGGAAAGTCCGTGGTGGATCCCCGGCGCGGTGGATGACAAACTCTACCAGAAGATCGTCTCCGGTATAGAGCACACGCTCGCCGAGGTAGCGACGGACGACGCCCACCCGTTGCGGGCGCAGTTCGACAAGGCCCTGCGGGACTGGGTGGACAAGCTGCACTCATCGCCGGAGACGATCGCGCGAGCCGAGGCGATGAAGGAGCGCCTGCTCGAGCATCCCGCGGTCGGGGAGCTGTCGGATTCGCTGCTCGGCGCGGCGCGGAACGCGATCGCGAAATATGCCGGTCCGGATGCGCCGACACCGGAGCCCCTGGAGCGTGCGCTGGGCGCGATTGCCGAGCGCGCCCTGGGAAACGAGGCACTGCTGCGGGATGTAGATCAGGCGGTGGAGCGGCTCGTCATCGGCGTGGTGGAGCAGTACCGGCCGGAGGTCTCGGCGCTGATCGCGCGCACGGTGGAAGGATGGGACGCGACGGCGGCGTCCGAGAAGATCGAGGTGCAGGTCGGAAGGGACCTGCAGTTCATCAGGATCAACGGAACGCTGGTTGGAGGGTTGGTGGGGCTCATTCTGTATCTCATTACGGCGCTTGCTGGATAGGCCAACTGCCCTGCCGTAGCAGGAACCTCGTACTTCGTACGAGGACCTGTGGGCTGGCTCGCTACAAGGCGCCGTTGACTTCAGGTGGCGTCGGCGCATTCGAGTGGGTTCGATGTCGGTCGAGGTACGTAGTACGACGTACTTGCTACTCGTTGTTGCAGTTGAACAGTCAATGGAGGTTCAGTGCTTCGCAGGCTTGCTATCGCATTATCGTTCGTGCCGGCCGCGCTGGTTGCCCAGTCGCAGAAGGAGTTCGCCTCGCGCCGCGAGGCGCTGTTGAAGAGAGTCGGCGATGGCGTCATCGTCGCCTTCGGGGCGCATGAGCCGGCGCAGGACTATCTCTCGTTCTATCAATCGCCCTCGTTCTACTACCTCACCGGCCTGCGCGAGCCCGATGCGGCCCTGGTGATGGTGAAGAAGAACGGCCAGGTGAACGCCACGATGTTCGTGCAGCCTCGACTGCCCGCACGTGAGGTGTGGACAGGCGCACGCATCGGCATGGCCGGCGTGGAAACGCTGACGGGGATCCGCGGGCGGTCGTCCGAGCAGCTGGCGGCGGTGCTCGATTCCCTTGCCGGCACCGGGCAGCAGTTCCTCGTCGTCGGCGACGTGCCGGCGCACGAGGCCGAAGCACAGGGACAGACCGCAGTTCGCTCGGCCGACGACCAGTTGCTCGACGCGCTCAAGCGGAAGGTCAGCACCCTCCGCATCACGCCGGTGAACGACGTCGTGGAACAGTTGCGCAGCGCCAAGAGCCCCGCGGAGCTGGCGCTGATCAAGCAGGCGGTGGAGATCACGGTGCTGGCGCAGAAGGAAGCCATCTCCGCGCTCACCGACGGCATCAACGAGTTCGAGCTCCAGGCGCTCATCGAGTACACCTTCCGCCGCAACGGCGCCGACCGGCCATCCTTTGCCACCATCGTGGGCTCGGGCCCGAACTCGACCACGCTGCATTACAACCGCGACGACCGGTTCATCGACATCAACGACATGGTGGTGATGGACATCGGCGCCTCGTACAAGGGCTACGCCGCCGACATCACGCGGACCGTGCCGGCCAGTGGGCACTTCTCCACCTCGCAACGCGACATCTACCAGCTCGTGCGCGACGTGCAATCGGCTGCCGAACGTCAGGCGGTGCCGGGTGCGCCATCACGCCTGATGAACGATTCGGCGAACGCGGTGATGGCGGCCGGACTTGCGCGCCTGAAGCTGATCGATTCGCCGAGTGCGACTTACGATTGCAGCACGGGCGCGAACCCGCGCCAGTGCCCGCAATACCGGCTCTACTACATGCACGGCCTCGGACACGGCATCGGACTCGAGGTGCACGACCCCGAACAGTTCTACTACACGGCGCGGCTCGCTCCCGGGAGCGCGTTCACCATCGAGCCGGGCATCTACGTTCGCGAGCACGTGCTGGAGGAGATGCCGGACACGCCTCGCAACCGCGAGATCGCCGACCGGCTGCGTCAGTTCGTGATGTTCTACAAGAACATCGGCGTGCGCATCGAGGACGACTACGCCGTCACCGACCGCGGCGTGGAACGGCTCTCGGCCGGCGCGCCACGGGAGATCGCCGAACTGGAGGCGCTGATGAAGGCAGGATCCACCGGACCGGCGAAGCGAAACCGGGAGATGGTGGAGCGGTACAGGCAAAGCCCGTAGGTGAGTAGGTGGGTAGGAGAGGACCGGTAATGACGAAGGGGTGATCGGCAAAGCCGATCACCCCTTCCGATTCCCACCCACATTCTCACCTACTCACCTACCGTACACCTCGAACACCCCCGCCGCTCCCATCCCGCCTCCGATGCACATCGTCACGAGCCCCATGCCGCCCCCGCGCCGGCCGAGCTCGTGCACGAGCTGGGTGGTGAGCTTGGCACCGGTGGCGCCGAGGGGGTGACCGAGGGCGATCGCACCGCCGTTCACATTCACCTTCTCCTCCGGCATGCCGAGCTCGCGCACCACGGCCAGCACCTGCGAAGCGAAGGCCTCGTTGAACTCGATGAGGTCGATGTCCTTCATCGTCATGCCGACGCGTGCCAATGCCTTCGGCACCGCCTTGATCGGGCCGATTCCCATCACGTCCGGTTCGACGCCGGCCACGGCAAAGGTGACGAACCGCGCGAGCGGCTTCAGCCCGCGCGCGTCAGCCAGCGAGCGGCGCATCAGCACCACGGCGCCCGCGCCGTCGGAGTAGGGGCTCGCGTTCCCCGCCGTCACCGTGCCGTTCACCTTGAACGCCGGCCTGAGCTTCGCGAGTCCTTCCGCGGTCGTGTCGGGACGCGGCGTCTCGTCGCGGGCGAAGTCGTTCGTCGTCGCGCACTTCTCGGCGCCCCTCCACGTGACGCGCTCGACCGGGATCGGCACGATCTGATCCTTGAAGACATCGTTCTGCAGCGCCTTCGCCGCCTTCTGCTGGCTGCCCAGTGACCAGGCATCCTGGTCGGCGCGACTCACTTTCCAGCGCTCGGCGACACGTTCGGCCGTGAACCCCATGCCGATGTACGGATCGAGTGCCTGCATGTCGAGCCGCGCGTGATAGCCGGACATCGGCACCTGGCTCATCATCTCCACGCCGCCGGCGAGCACGACGTCCGCCATGCCGCTGATGATCTCCATCGCACCGGTGGCAATCGTCTGCAGACCGGAGGAGCAGAAGCGATTGATCGTCTGGGCCGGCACTTCCACCGGGATGCCGGCGCGGAGTGCGGCGAGACGGGAGACGTTGAGCCCCATGGTGGACTCTGGCATCGCGCAGCCCCACGTCACGTCACCGATGTCCCCGGGCTCGATGCCGGCGCGCGCAATCGCTTCCTTCATGACGCGCGCCGAAAGCTCGATCGGGTGGGTAGTTGCGAGCGCTCCATCGCGCTTCCCGCGCGCCACCGCCGATCGCACGGCGGATACGATGACGACGTCGTTGCTGTCAGACATTGCTCGCTCCGTATGGTAGGTCCCCGCACTCGCTACGCGAGTGCGGGATGACATTCGATCAATTCCTCAATGGCTTGCCGGTCTTGAGCATGTACCCGATGCGCTCCTGGGTCTCCTTCGTACCGAGCAGCTTCAGGAATGCCTCGCGCTCGAGATCGAGGATGTCCTGCTCGGTGACGACGCGCGGCGGACCGTCGCCGCCGGAGAGCACGTATGCCAGCTCGCGTGCGATGCGCACCTCGTGGTCGGTGATCTGGCCGCCTTCGCGCATCGCCCAACCGGCGTAGAGAAGATTCCCCATCGCCTCCTTGCCCATCGCGGTGATGGTACGCGGCACCGGAGCCACATAGCTCGGCGCGAGGTCGAGCACTCGCGCCTTGGCGTCGGCGATGAGGCGGTCGCGGTTCATCGTGATCCTGTCGGTCGGGCGCAGGAACCCGAGATTCCTTGCCTCGAGCGCACTGGTGCTCGTCGTCGCCATGGCGATGACGCGGAAGGCGCGCTTCACCCCCTCGAACAGGTCGGCTTCATCGTACGGCGTGAGGTCGAGCGTGAATCGGAAGAGCAGCTCCTTCGTGCCGCCGCCGGCGGGGATCAGGCCGACGCCTGCCTCGACCAGACCCATGTACAGCTCGGCGTGCGCCTGCACGACGTCGCAGTGCATCGCGTACTCACATCCGCCGCCGAGGGTGAGACCGAACGGCGCGGCGACGACGGGGAATGGTGCGTTGCGCACCGCCTGCGCGCCCTCCTGGAAGACACGCACCATCTGCTCGAGCCCCTTCCAGTCCCCCGCCTGCACCTGCGAGACCACCATGCCGAGATCCGCTCCGGCGCTGTAGGCGCGCGGGTCGTCGTTGCCGATGACGAGGCCGGCGTACCTGCCACTCGCCACCCGATCGAGCGCCTTGCGCAGCATGGTGAGCACACCTTCGCCCATCGTATTCATCTTGCTGCGCGCTTCCAGGAGCAGCACGCCGTCGCCGATGTCGAGCAGGTTGGCATCCTTCGCCGATTCCACCACGCCACCGGCGTGCGCGCGCACGACGTCGAGGGAGATCTGGCCGGGCACGAGCGGTACCGGCTCGTACTTCCCCTCGAACGTCAGGTACTGCCACCCAGCCTCGCTCTTCTGATAGAAGGCACCGTTCTTCGTCTTCGCCAGCAGCGGTGGCACCGCCAGCCCGAGTCGCGCGAAGCCTTCGCGCAGGAAGTCGTGGCCGAGCGCGTCCATCTGCTGGAACGGGCCGGCGTCCCACGCGTAGCCCCATTCGATGGCGCGGTCCACCGCCACGATGTCCCACGCGATGCTCGGCGTGGTGGCGAGCACGTAGTGCGACATCCTCAGCAGGTAGTTGCGCACGAATTCGCCGTACTTGCCGGGAAGCTTCGTTGCCATGAGCAGCCGCTTCTCCAGCGGCTCCTTCATCAGCGCGCCGAGCGCCGGGTCTTCCACCTTCTGCTGTGGTCCGTATTCCAGCGACTTCCAGTCGAGGGTGGTGATCTCCTTCCCCACCTTCCGGTAGAAGCCACCACCGGTCTTGTCACCGAGGCGGTTGCTCGCGGCCAGCTTCTCCACCCACGCCGGCATCGAGAAGTTCTCGCCGGTGCCGGCGCTCAACTCCTTTGCCACGTGGAGCAGCACATCGAGCCCCGTGATGTCGGCCGTGCGGAAGGTCGCGCTCTTCGCGCGGCCAAGGAGTGGTCCGGTGAGCGCGTCCACCTCGTCGATCGTCAACCCGGACTCCTCGAGTCCGCGCATCGCGGCCACCATGCCGTACACGCCGAGCCGGTTGGCGATGAAGCCGGGAACGTCCTTCGCCACGACGATCCCCTTCCCGAGCACGACCTGGCTGAACCGCTCCGCCGACTCGAGCGCGTCGGTGTTCGTCGCCGGCGTCGGGATGATCTCCAGCAGGTGGAGGTAGCGCGGCGGATTGAAGAAGTGCATGCCGAAGAAGCGCTCACGGAAGCGTGCGCTGCGCCCCTCGAGCAGGGTCTGCATCGGGATGCCGGAGGTGTTGCTGGCCACGATGGCCGTCGTCTTCAGCAGAGGCTCGAGGCGGGCGTAGAGCGCCTGCTTTGGAGCGGGCTGCTCGATGATCGCTTCGACGATCAGGTCGCAGTCGCGCAGGAGCTCGAGCGAGTCGTCGAGGTTGCCGATGGTGATGAGGGCGGCACGGGCGGGATCCATGAACGCGGCGGGCCGTGCCTTTTTCGCCCGTTCGAGGCCGGCCTTCGCCGGACCGTTCCGATCGCCCTCCTTGCCGGCGATGTCGAGCAGGATGACCGGG
>Ga0207657_10004328_pt1 | contig 15041 bp, 8 predicted proteins | sample KBSC33metaG_FD_184316 | JGI IMG/M metagenome (GOLD analysis project Ga0207657, IMG submission 184316) | Corn rhizosphere microbial communities from Kellogg Biological Station, Michigan, USA - KBS C3-3 metaG (SPAdes) (version 2) | ecosystem: Host-associated > Plants > Roots > Rhizosphere > Soil ... | reverse complement strand
GCAGCACGTCGCGCGTGGCCGACCTGGAATCGCAGATCCAGGAAACCCGCCTGCAAGGCTTTACCGGCATCGCACACACCCGCTGGGCCACGCACGGCGCCCCGGCCACCAAGAACGCCCACCCGCACTTCTCGCCGAGCAGCGACGATGCGCGCATCGCCCTCGTCCACAACGGCATCATCGAAAACCACGACGAACTGCGCGCCGAACTGACCGCGCTGGGCTATGTGTTCCAGAGCCAGACCGACACCGAGGTCATCGCCCACCTGATCGACCGCATGTACAACGGCGACCTGTTCGACACCGTGCAACAGGCCGTCAAGCGCCTGCATGGCGCGTACGCGATCGCCGTGTTCTGCCGCGAAGAGCCGCACCGCGTGGTGGCTGCGCGCCAGGGCTCGCCGCTGATCGTCGGCCTGGGCAAAGGCGAAAACTTCGTCGCTTCGGACGCGATGGCGCTGGCCGGCACGACCGACCAGATCATCTACCTGGAAGAAGGCGACGTGGTTGACCTGCAACTGGCCCGCTACTGGATCGTCGACGCCGAGGGCCGTCCGGCCGAGCGCGAAGTCAAGACCGTGCACGCCCACACCGGCGCCGCCGAGCTGGGCCCGTACCGCCACTACATGCAGAAAGAAATCTTCGAACAGCCGCGTGTCGTCGGCGACACGCTGGAAGGCGTGACGGGCATTATGCCGGAACTGTTCGGCGACCAGGCCTTCCGCGTGTTCAAGGAAATCGACCGCGTGCTGATCCTGGCCTGCGGCACCAGCTATTATGCGGGCCTGACCGCCAAGTACTGGATCGAATCCGTGGCCAGGCTGCCGGTGAACGTCGAGATCGCCAGCGAATACCGCTACCGCGACAGCGTCCCGCACCCGAACACCCTCGTCGTGACGATCTCGCAATCGGGCGAGACGGCCGACACGCTGGCCGCGCTGAAGCATGCGCGCAGCCTGGGCATGACGAATACGCTGACGATCTGCAACGTCTCCACGAGCGCCATGGTGCGCGAGTGCAAGCTGGCCTACATCACCCGCGCCGGCGTCGAAGTGGGCGTTGCGTCGACCAAGGCCTTCACGACGCAGCTGGCCGCCCTGTTCCTGCTGACGCTGACCCTGGCGCAAGTCAACGGCCGCCTGAGCGACGAGCAGGAAGCGCACTACCTGAAGCAGATGCGCCACCTGCCGGTCGCGCTGTCGTCCGTGCTGGCGCTGGAGCCGCAGGTGATCGCCTGGGCCGAAGAATTCGCACGCAAGGAAAACGCCCTGTTCCTGGGCCGCGGCATCCACTACCCGATCGCGCTGGAAGGCGCCTTGAAACTCAAGGAAATCTCGTACATCCACGCCGAAGCCTACCCGGCCGGCGAGCTGAAGCACGGCCCGCTGGCGCTGGTCACGGAAGAGATGCCGGTGGTGACGATCGCCCCGAACGACGCCCTGCTGGAAAAGCTGAAGTCGAACATGCAGGAAGTGCGTGCGCGCGGCGGCGAGCTGTACGTGTTTGCCGACGTCGATACGCAGATCACGTCGGGCGAAGGCCTGCACGTGATTCGTCTGCCGGAGCACTATGGGCTGCTGTCGCCGATCCTGCACGTGGCGGCCTTGCAGTTGCTGGCTTATCACACGGCGCTGGCGCGTGGTACCGACGTCGACAAGCCGAGGAATCTGGCGAAGTCGGTGACGGTTGAGTAAGACGGACGGTCCATCCGGGGGGCTGTGGACAGACAATAAAGTCGGACACAAAACAATAAAGTTGGACACAAAACAATAAAGTCTGACACTAGTGTATGCAGAGCCGTCAACGTTCATTCGAGCGTAGGCGGCTCTTTTTATGTCACCGTAGCCATGCACCTTAGGATGTAAGCGTCTGTCCTCTCGTTGGCAACGCTTGAGATCCATGGCGCCACGCGCAACCGTATGGTGGCATGATACAATCATAGGTTTTTCTATGACTGCCTAGCTGCACTCGCAGTCATACGAACCAAAAGGCGATTCAAGCTTTTATTGCTTGATTGAATCATAGCATTTTGGTAACCTCAATGTTGTCCGGACGTCTTTCTGCCGTTGAGACATGTTGGTTCGCTTCTCAACGTCGTCGCACTTTGGTGTTCGTACTTCGAACACACTAGGATTACCGGAGTTTCCCATGGCCCGTTCTGACCAAATGAAAGCGCTGTTGAAGGCGCATGCTAGCAACGATAACGACCATTTCTATGCCGTTGCAATGCAAGTGGCTGCGGACGAGGCGCTACGGGGGCATGTCAGGTTGGCGGCTGAGTTACGCGACCTGATCGACCGTGCCAAGGTCGAGGCGACACCGGCGGCTGGCAAACCGATACCCCTGGCGCAACCGAAAGGCGAACTTTCGGAGTTGCTGACGGTTCAGTACCCCCATGAGCACTTTAACCAGATGGTGCTTTCCGAGGGAGTCTCAGGAAAATTGCAGCGGGTGCTCAAGGAGCAGCGGCATGGGGCGCAACTGAAGGCGCATGGTCTGAGTCCGCGACGCAAGCTTCTCCTCGTAGGTCCACCCGGCACCGGTAAAACGATGACGGCGGCGGTATTGGCCGGAGAGCTGAGACTTCCCCTGTTTACAGCCCGGTTCGACAGCTTGATCACCAAGTTCATGGGAGAGAGCGCTGCTAAACTTCGCCTCGTTTTCGACGCCCTCAAGTCGACCAAGGGCGTGTATTTTTTCGACGAGTTCGATTCGCTTGGCCTGCAGCGAGGAAGCCAGCATGACGTCGCCGAGATGCGTAGAACGCTCAACATGTTCCTCCAGCTGATCGAGCAAGACGGGTCCGACAGCCTGATTGTCGCCGCCACCAACCATGCGAAAGATCTGGACGTTGCCCTGTTCCGCCGTTTTGACGATATCATTCGCTACGATGCGCCTGACGAACGCCAGATCGAGGCTTTGTTACGGAATAAGCTCGCCTTATACGCGCCAGATACATTCGATTATCGCGAACTGGCCAAATACGGCCAGGGTGAGTCGCATGCGGACGTCGTTCGCGCGTGCCAGGACGCGGTAAAGGACGCTGTCATCGCGGGCGACGAGCAAATATCGTTCGATAATGTCGTTCTACATCTGCAGGAAAGAGCTGCCAGCAAACCATTGTGATATCCACAAGGAAACCTGTAGAATTATCGAAGAGATAATTCGAAAAGGCCTTGCATGGCAGAACAGAATCTTCCGCATATTGTGATTAACGGATTCGTTCAATCACAGGATTTTCGGTCCCCGCTTTCCGTTCGACGGCAAACCGCGCCGCAGCGTGATCGGGAAGAGCACGGGCGCCAGTTGCTTGCCAAGGTCGCCGCCCTAGAAGTCCACGAGCAGGACCTGAATGCGCAACGAGCGGAACTCGAACTCCCGCAGCAAAGTGGCCTGACGATTGCCGTCGACATTGTTCCGAAAAATTCGATCGATTATAAAACCTTCGAATGGAAGAAAGATGGTGTGGAGCTGCTTTCGGTGGTCGAAGGCAGTGCTGCGGATACGATCACGCTTTTCGTCCCGGACGGAAAGCTGACGGCGCTTGCCAGCCGCATCCGGGACTACCAGTCTAAGAATTATCGCGACACCGACAAGCCAGCCAATGCCAATCTGGTCAACGCCATCCACGATATCCGTCGCGCAGCGTTTGCCCAGCTCTGGACAGACACGTCGGCTATGCCCGCCGACGAGCCGACCTGGTGCCAGGTATGGTTGAGAAAGTCGACGCTGTCGTCCAGCGCCGTCCGGGACAGGTTCGCGGACCTGGCGGGGCGTCTTGGAATCGAGGTCGATCCGGGCTTCGTCACCTTCCCAGGAAGGGTCGTGGTGGCGGCCAAGGGCAACCGGCCGATGTTCGAGAATGCCCTGCAGCTGTTGGATCTGGTGGCTGAGGTACGCGCGGTGCCGCCGACCGCGGCGTTCTTCCTGGCCGACCTGAGTCCAGAAGAACAAACCGGCTGGATTAAGGATCTGGCGGATCGCACCACGCATGAGAGAGAGGACGACGGACCTTTCGTGACGCTCCTCGACACGGGCGTGAACAACGGCCATCCTCTGTTACGGCCGGCGCTGCATACGGACGACTGTCACGCTGTCGAGCCGACCTGGGGTGTGTCCGATCACCATGGCCACGGCACCGGCATGGCCGGTCTCGCCCTTTATGGAGACCTGACCGAGCCGCTCGCCTCTGGCGAGCCGGTGACGATTCCGCACGGTCTCGAGTCGGTGAAAATCCTTCCACCAGAGGGTGAAAACCCCGTGCACCTGTATGGCGCGGTCACCGCCGTGGCAACCAACCGGGTCGAGATCCAGGCGCCCGGCAGAAGGCGGACCTTCGCTATGATGACCACCTCGTCCGGCGACATATTTGGTGCCCCGTCCGAATGGTCTGCGACGATCGACCAGCTCTCGTTCGGCAGGACGGCCCCCGAGATTGGCAGCGAGGACGACGACGAGCCGGAAGTTCGGAAGCAGCGTTTGTTCGTGCTATCCGCCGGGAATGTGCCGTGGCAAGAGTGGAGTCAATACCCGCACGTGAACGCAGTGCGCACCGTCGAGAATCCGGCGCAATCCTGGAATGCAATCACCGTCGGCGCCATGACCGACCTGACGCATGTGGATGCGTCGACCTATCCCAACTACGTGGCAATTGCCGCGGCCGGCGCATTGAGTCCCTCGTCAAGGACGTCCACGGCATGGAGCGGCGCTTGGCCCTACAAGCCGGACGTCGTTGCAGAAGGAGGGAACGGCTGTCTGGAGCACGGCTTGCACGTGTCGGTCGGGCCGGAATCCGTGCGCCTGCTCACCACGTCGCCAGACCCGGTCGACGAGCCACTGACGGAATCCGGCGACACCAGTGCGGCCGCGGCGGAAGTGGCCCGCCTGTGCGCCCATATCAGCGCCGTATATCCGGCCTACTGGCCCGAGACGATCCGAGCACTTGTCGTCCACGGCGCACGGTATACGCCCGCCATGCGGGGGCTCCTGCCCGTTAACGTGCGAAAGCAAGACAAGATTAACCTGCTGCGCACTTTTGGTTATGGCCTGGTCAGCGCGGAGAACTCCCGGTCATCTACCCGGCGCCGCGCAACCATGGTCATCGAACGGGAATTTTATCCCTATCGTCTCGATGGCTCCAACGTCAAGCTCGGACAGATGCAGCTACATGACCTGCCTTGGCCCAGGGACGAGCTGCTCGCACTCGATGGCGAAGTAGCGATGCGAGTGACGCTGTCGTATTTCGTCGAGCCGAATCCGGCACGGCGGGGCTGGCAAAGCAAGTTCCGCTATCAGTCCTACGCCTTGCGCTTTGCCGTACGCGGCGCCACCGAATCCGAAGAGATGTTCCTCAAACGCATCAACAAGCTTGAACGCGACGAGGATGACACGGATAAGCATGGGGATCCCGACAGTGAGAACTGGACCATGGGCGCGCAACTTCGCGCAAAGGGCTCGGTTCACTCAGATGTGTGGGTTGGCACTGCCGCGCAACTGGCGACCAAATCTCAGATTGCGGTCATCCCCGTCGGTGGCTGGTGGAAGGACTGGAAGGAAGCTGGTCAGTTCAGGACAACCGCGCGATATGCCCTTGTCGTCTCGCTGGAGGTGTCTGAAAGCGTCACGACGGCCGTCGACCTGTATGCGCCGATTGCGGTGAAAACGACGATCGCAGTGCCAGCGCAAGCGACGACGATTGATATCGCCTCCTAAAATCACACATTTACCTCAATTGCGAGAATCTGGAGCGGCTACAGCAACTGAAACACGCTCTTGGCGAGCTTTGACGTATAGGAATCGTGTTTGTTCATCGATGTTTATCGTGAATCGAGGTGGTCTGTCACCTGCCTTGGAGGAGCATGGCCAGGAGCTTTTCAACTTGAGGCGCCAAAGGACAGGTCAATCCGGCGGTGCGTAGAAGACGCCAGCGTACGAGAGGTTCACCCTTGGCTCGGCTCGCTTTTGCAATCGCTCGCAACCGTCGGCACTGATAGGCGTCCACGGTTTCTTCTAGTGCCTGGATAGCTTGTATCGTGAGCGGAAGCTTCGCTGAAAATTTTTCGATTAACGGCTTCCGGCCGGTGGCCCTGGCTAACTGCGCTGCCGAGACTCTTGTTCGGACATCCGAGTCATAAAGCAGCGCAGCATGGTGCCGGACTTGTTCGGCATACTCGCGGTCGCGCATATGCCATGCTACCTTGTCGCCTACTGCTGCACGCGGCTTTGCGTAACGCAAGATGGTCTCTCGAAGCCATTGCCTGTCGTGCTTGTAGAGCCACATGTAGTCATGGGCACGTCGTGCAGGCATACTATTGATCTGCTCCAGAAATCGCTGTCGCCGTGCATTGCAAGAAGCGCTGCTCAATTCGTTCTCGAGAGTTGTCCCATGGTATATGGGGATCCGGACGTCAGCGCTCTTGTCCGGGCCCTCACGGTAAGCTTGCAACGCGCTCGGCGACGTTCGCAGCATGACCATCAACACGAGGTGTTTTAGTGGATGCATCGTCGTGCGGTGCTTGTACAGATGCCTGAATATCCAATCCGGCATCTGGCAGAATCCCAAGTCCGGCTCAGGTCCCTGCGCCAAACTGAAGCGGTTCGCAGCACGGATGACTGCGGTATGTTCTATACGATCGTTTCGATCAATCCAGCCTTGTCGGGCAGCTTGCTCGCGGTAGAAGCTTCGCAACACCAGTCGCGGCGTCGGCGGCAACTGCATGGCAAGAAGGTCCGCGCTCGCTTTGGCCAGCTCAAGCAGGTCATCGCATAGCGCCTCCCTCATCGGGAGAATATACGACGCCATTTCAACCCAGCTATCGGTTGGTAGAAACAAGTTGTGCCGTCGCAATTCAACAAGATCAGCCCGCACTTCCGCGAGCAGGCGCCCGTGCAGGTGACACAGGAACACGCCTGGAAGGCTATGCGCTCGGTGCCAATACGCGGACCCGTATCGCATCTCGTCTTCGATACAACACTGGTCGCAGTATCGGAACACGTTGCGGCCACCAATGCGGCTAGCGACCAAGCCGATACCGATTTTCGTCGCTCCAGCGCTGTGGCTGGTCATTGCCTGCAGGCAGGCTACGGCCTGTTCGGGCCGAAGAAATGGTCTGAAGTATGGCAGCAATGTCCACTTGTCGATTAGCTGATCCAACGACCGTTCCGCATTAACCGGTAATGCAGCACAAAGGTTCGCGAGGTGACTTGGAAGACTGGCCGTTGCTACGAGCAGATGGGTGCCAAAGACGTCGTGCAACGTCTGGCGTTCCTGGGGATTGCCAGACAGACGGTGATAGCGCGAAATCAGGCTGTGAAGGCTTTCATCGGGCAGAAGCGCTGGGAAAAACGGCAGAGGATGCGCGGGATTCGTCTCCATGACACTCTCGGTACAGCGCCGGGTAGGCCCCGGCCTGAACTATGCAACGGCATGATAGGTATCTGAAAACTCAAGGACGTCTTTCGCCAACCAGCCCTGCTCAGCCAAAGCACTGCTTGGATCGGGATGCGAAGCAATCTTGCGAGATATTTGGTTGACAGCATCCGGTTCAGGCTTTTCAGCAGGAGCTGTCGGCACTTCGGCTGCCACCTTGTCAGCTTTACTGATGTGCAGCGCTGCAAGATGGCTGATCGGCAGCAATGATTCATTTCTCATCAGCGCCTCCAATTGCTCATCCGGTGGAAGCAGATCCTCGAATTTTTTCATTGCCGCGGTATCGCCACTGCGCAATGCCGCGATCGCCGGTTTGAGCAGCTTGAGTTTTGTATCCGCGATGTGCCGGAACACGTGTTCGTTTAAGGTCTCAATGTTGGCCTGCATCGCATAGCGCTGGCCCAGAATCATCAGCTTTGCCAGGAAGTCAGTAACGCCTTGGGTAAGGTCATACAGGACCTTGCGTAGCTCCGGTGTCAGCGGCGCCGGTTTCTGGATCCATTGGTATCGCCAGATCACGTCGACCAGCATATTCCATGCGGCGTCCGTTTCCGATGGCTGGCGGAAGTCATATATGCCTTGACCACACGCGCGACGTGCATTTCGCAGTACGTCGGCAAACAGGTTGATCATCGAGTTCGTTCCGGCGAACACGACCGGAATGCCGATGCTGTTGATCAGGTTGACGAAGAAATTAAGCATGTTCTCCTTGCCACCGGTCTTGGCCGCATTCAGGTGCTGCAGTTCGTCGATGACGAGAGCACCGATGAAGTAAGTGCTGGCCAGTTGCTCCATGCTGTGGATCATTTCCATGATCCCGCCCTTGCTTCGGAAGCGTGCCGAATGTCGCCCCGGCTCGTCCAGCGCCTTGTCGAGCGCTTTGAAGAAGGCGTGGCACAGTCCCGACAGCGACCCATCAAAGGGACATTCGATCTTCAGCCACACAATCTGCGTATGCAGGAACTCCCTGTCCTGGTAACGGCAGTGGACGATCTTTTGGGGGTACAGGCTTAGTACCGCATTGAGTGCTGTTGTCTTCCCGATGCCGCTTAAGCCAACCAGGCTGAACGTGGATGCGGAGGAATGGAAGAGCGCAAGGTCACGGCGATTGGTTGACAGCGTATGCAGGTGTCGCCATGTGCCGGCATTGACTGGATTTCGGCTGACATATCCCGTACGCAGGATCGATGACACCGCGCTCTCCAGTTCCAGGTGAATGGGCAGCGGTTGAATCAAATCCTTGAGCCTGTCTACGCAGTGCAGGCGTAGTTCTTTGCCAAACAGCCGTTCGTCGGACGGAAGCGTCGGGAAATGGGCGATGGCCCGTGCCGCATCCATTTCGGCCAGTACTGGCGGCAAGGCTTCGATCAATGGATTGCCCGCATAGTCCGGTATCGGAGAAGGCGTGTATTGCGCGAGATTATTCATTTTCGTTTCGGCTCAGCCTACTGAGGATGCTGATCACCTCGCCGCTGCGCTCGCCGAAGATCTCAGCCGTTTGCCTCGTTGAGGCCGGTACCGGCGTCGGTGTTACTTCGTGCGGAAGCTCTTTACCCGCCGCGCGTAAGCGTTCGGCATCGCGCTCAGCCGACCGGTTGTGCCGAATGCCTGCCAAGCGGGCAGCCTTGGTCGAAGGGCTGTCGCTGTCACGTTTGTTTGCGGCGGCGTTGGCGATCGTGGCCTGGATGTGTGCATCGAGCTGTACCTTACTCGTCATTGCCGAGTATTTCCGCTCTGGCGGAGCGTGCTTTGTCAGGATGAGCATGTCCTGAATTTCTTCCAACCGATGACCGATGTAGCGTTCTTCGGTCGTGCGCAGTATGTAGCGGGTCAGCGATTTATCCGCAGCGCGCAGCCAGACCGTTCCAAGATCGGTGGCGTGGTACCAGACATCGACATTTTCCCGCCCTTTCGCACGCGCCCGGCTATAACGTGCCTCCTCATCGCCATTTGCACAGACGTAGTACATGCCCTCGAAATAGAGCCCGCCGGCTTGCACTGTCCCCGTCGAACGAGCCATCAAATGCAGATACACTAGCTCTCGCGCCTGTTCATTCGGAGTGCCAAAGCCATGATCGATCCCCCAGTTCCACATCGCTATCGGGGTCGGAGCGATACCGGACCTGATCATGTCCTGGTTGAGCAGGTCGGGTTGCTCCCGGTGATGGTTGTGATGAATCACGCTCTTGATCATGATCTGCGTGAATTCGCCCAGGTCCAGCGTCGCGTCGAGTCGATAATCCCGGTCCCCACGCTCTTTGACACGCTCGGCAACGCCGCCTGGCGTCCAGTGAACCTGTGACAGTTGATTCAACAACCGAAACCTGCTTTCCACGACGGCTTTCCAGTCGGGGCGGTATGGCGGTGCGATGGCCAGAGTGATGCCTAGACCGGAGACGATACTTTCAGCGGCAAGCCCAAGCATTTCGCCGCGGTCGGCACAGAGCTCTTGCGGCAAATGGGCGCAAGGCCAATCATCGGGCTTGATCGATATTCCATGCGAGGCGCAGAAGGCGGTCTTGTCGCTGAACGCGTTGAGCAGTGCCTGGCGCGCTCCTTCCCAGCTCGGGCCTTCCAGCCCAACATAAAGGCCGACAATCATGCGGGAAAACACATCGATCACAACATAGACGACAGGGCGGCCAATGATCCAGTTGGAGTTGTAGCGGCTCACCAGGTAGATATCGGCAATCGTTGCATCGATTTCGAAGCGGTGGCAGGGGCCCAATACACCATCATCGGCGCGGCCGCGCAGGGCTCGATGATCTTTAGCCCATTTCCGCTCCCCCTTACGACTGCGCAGAACCGTGATATCGTCGAAAGACTTTTTTCCCCAATAGCCGAACTGGCGCAGTGTCGGCAGCTCCTGCAAAGGTTTGAGTATCGGTTCGGTCTCTGGAAAATTTGGCGTTGCGATCGCCTCGCAGTAGTAGCGGCGCAACGTGCGTGTATAGGCATCTGTGATGGTTTTCACTTTGTTATCGCTATAAAGAGCATAGCCGATCCGAATGATCGACTTATCTTCCTCTGACAGCGATTTGGCCCTGAGTGGCTGTTCGGTACTGATAGCACGGGGCGGCCTGCCACGGGGCCCTGAGAACGTTCTCTCTTTTCCCTTACCACCGGAGTTGGCATATTGAGGGAGCAAAGCGTTTCGGATTGCACCGAACATCCAGTAACGATAGAGAAGTCGGTAGATGGTGCGGCGCTCGACATTGATATGCTGCGCATGAGATTGAATCAATGAACCCATAGCACGAGGTTGAAAAATGCTGCCGTCGGACATCCCCTCCAACAGTGGCCTGATGCGCTCCCAGTTCTCATCCCGCATCGCCTTGTATTTTGCCGGGATCTCATCTTCCAATGCCATCATGAATTCGGGTACCTTCAACTCAACACGTGATATTTTCATCTCGCGTAGTAGTTGAGCCAGTGTCGATAGCTCAAATACCCATGGTTGTCTGGGGACCTTTTCGATGGACATGAGTACCGCTACGTCGACATCGGAGTTCAGCCAGATCACGCGGAAAGGCAAATTGAAGGGCGCGCCGTCGTGGGGGCGAAAGACATGGTTGATGCGAATATCCAGGTCCATTTCATGCAGCCTTTTCGCTGGACAGATTGGTGAAAGTCAACGACGGGCAAGCCCTCGACAGTTGGAGCTCGGTATTGCGGATGTCGAATATGATTGCCTTCTTCCATACCGCCTGTTTGAAGAGGAATACCCCGTCGCTGTAAGGTACGCGGATAGCATTGGCAACCGTTCGGATGACCGACGAGAGAGTGCGCTCTGTGCTGGCGAAATAGGTGAGATGATCAAGAAAGCGCTGCTGGACATCGGGTTGTGCGAGATGCCTTTGGGGCGATATGCCGCCTTGTCGTAACCACTCCAAATTTCGAGTAAGCGTCCGCCCGAGCATGCTTTGTGTAACAATTGCCCAATCGTCGATCCCTTTGCTACCCAAAAGTTCTCGTTCCAGCTCGAATTTTTCCAATCGACGTTGCAAGTTTTTTGGCGAGGTCAGCTCGTCGTCATACTTGAGTGTTCGGGCGGCGGTGTATTTTTGCCCAGTCTCATCGGTAATCGTGATGAGGAAGTCGGTCGTCAGAACATAAGGAACTGTTGTGCCGGGATAGCGTGGATATGAGATGCCGAGCCGAGCCGCGATCTGTTGTGCTTCCCTCGTCGGGAACAGTGGGTACTGCTCGCGTATGTCGACCACCCGTTCTGAAAACTCCAGAACTGTCAGGTATTGGTACTCAAGGTCAGAAAGGACATGGTAGGTCCGATTGACCGTCATTCCTGGTACCTTCCGCGAGCGACCTCGGGACGGGACGTCTTGCACACGCAGCCATGGCTTGTACGTCTCACCCTCACCGGCGCCATAACCTTCGCTGACGTAGCGATCCACATCTGCCTGCGTTTTAAACTTTCGTGCGCGCATGTCATTTCCGTTCTTGGCCGATAGGACTGTCTGGATTTCGTTTGCAGGCTGTACAGGTGTTTTTAGTACCGACAAAGGCTTTCTTGTTTGTTAGACTTGCGTGGCGTTATTGGCTTATAAGAACGACCACCGATTTCATGCCATGAGGTTGCTTCTGGACCTTGCCAAGTTAGACTAATTCCCGCTCGCGCAAGTTCGTTCGGAATATTGATCTGCTGGCGATCCAAGGCTTCAAGCTCCCATCTAGCAAACTGTGCGATTCGCTGAAGTGCGTAATACGACACCGATGCGGTTACTGCGACATTGCCCCAAGTTAAATTAAGGTCAAGACGTTGGAGTTCACCGATAGCCCAGAGAAAGCGTCTGGCACTAAAGCTCCAAGATGATTCTTTGAGTGAGCATATTTTTTCAGACAAGGCGGGATACTTATGAGAATTGATGCTTAAATGGCTGCTGGATATCGGTAATGCTTCTAGAAGGCGTTGTCGGGTCACACGCACAGGTTTACCGTTTTGGGCAACAAGTTGACTTGCACGCAATTCAATAGCCTCGGCAAAGCGCTGATCACGCAATTTATCTTCTTCTAGCGCTGACGCATTTTCCGGTTTCGCTTCACGGCGCAATTTGTGAGCTAAGGCTGAGTCCAGCCACTTTTTATCATGCTCAAATAACCACGCTGTTGGTCTATAAGCCTTTCGCCAAAGTCCTTCTAACGTAATGTCAGAGTCGATCTTGATTTCACGGACTATGCGTTGACGGTGTTGATCGCGCATCGTCGTGTCGTCAGAATGGGTGTTTCGAGCGCGTAAAGATGATATCGGTGGCACTCCACAGTGCGCCGAATTGATCTTCTGTGCGAAATGGGCAACGGAGCCAAACAAGCGCATTCCCAAAAGAACGTGCCTTGGCAATGGCATGTCCATGACGCCGCTGACTACGGAAAAACGTAGCCAGAATGTTGTGCGTCCAGCTGCAAATGCGGGGTCGACTTGGGCGATGAAGTCTTGACCAAACCGTTCGATCAGGTCCTCGGTAAACGCAGTCATTGAAGTTGACCGACATTGTTTGCCTGCAGTGGCTGGTTTTGTACCGTTTTTCTTCTGCCCCCATACAAAGCCGAGTTGTTGAATGCGTTGACGATATATCTGTGCGAGCAGATCAGGCGCTACCGGTTGCAACTCCGCATATAGTAAATCGTGAACGAACAAAGCATAAGCAACCGCATCCTTTGTAGCGAGTGGGGAAGAGGTCGCTGGGTCGAATATGTACTCACATTGGGGGCATGGCTTCCATGGGAATTCGAGGAATTGAAGGCGTCTTTGAAAGGGCAGACTGCAAACAGGGCAGCTCTTCAGAAGCAAAGTTCCGTGTTTCCAACAAGCTGTAACGCCAGGTGCTTGGTGTGACCTTTGCCAATATGCAAAGCCGAATTGATGTTCAGCTTCGACCATGCATTGAACACACATATATGCATCGCCATGTTTTCCTACCACGTGTCGCGGCAGACGATTCACTAGAATACTCTGTCCGTCACCGTGTTCGCGAGTTCCAAGAAAAGGACGGAACAGAGGTAACAAAGTATTTTGGGTGAGAAAATTATGCAGTGTAGTTGTTGGATTACCTGGTAGCCGTGCCGCAAGTACATCGAGGTGAGGTGGTACGATTTGCGCCAACGAAAAGCTATTTTGTTGGAAGAGTTCTTTGAAAGTTCCAGCAACGCTACTGTTCCCTGCAATAAGTTGATATCTTGCAATTCTTGAATTTAGTGTCTCGTCCGGCAGACTAGGTGGGAAAAAGGAGATAGCAGACATATGATTGAGGAATCAGGTTTATCTCGACACTATGCGTGCGTCGGCGAGCGTAAGCTGTAAATCCCGTACTTGGCGAAGCCATCCATAAATACCATAAGCTGAGATTGCGTGTGGCACGGTTGTGGAAACGAAGGATATTTTCGTTGTGAGCGGAGTGTGAGGTACCGGTTTCGAACGCTACGTTGGCGGCGGACATATCGTCGGGTTACGGCAGCTGAGCGGCCTGCCGCCTGTTGGCAATTCACTGATGCCAGCCGGACTCGGCGTACATCTACGACTTAAAACAGCAACAGGGCTCTTTGCTGCCTTTCGTCGCGCATGATATGGCCTTGTCGACCCGCTGATACGAAGACTTGCCATATCACCTCTACATATGTAGACTTAACGCATGATGCGAAACAGATCTCCCTCACCCCAGACTAGGAAGCTGCTTGCGGCTCTCCTGTCTCAACGTGCTCAATGGCAGCATGGATATGATCTTTCTGAGCAGACTGGTCTCAGCTCTGGAACGCTTTATCCCATCCTCATGCGGCTGAGCGACAGAGGCCTGGTTGAATCCAGGTGGGAGCCATCTCGGCATGAAGGTCGTCCGCCCAGGAAGTTGTATCGGCTAAATCCTGACGGGGTTGCTTATGCGATTGAACACGCGGAGTTCGAAGGGGTGAGACTTGGGCAACTATCTCCAGGCCAAACATGATGTTCAGAGACGTCATCAGGTTCATCAGCCCCCTTGCCATAGTTCGGCTCGTGGTGTGGATCATGCCGTCGCATCGTAAGGATTGGGCAATGGCTATGCTCAACGAGCTTGCGTACATCGAATCACGCCGAGCAGCAGTCCGTTGGATCATGGGAAGCATGCTGTTCGCCATCAGAGCGCGAGTTGCCCACGAACTGGAGAAAGTATCCGGGAACAGGATTTCCCAAAAGGTGTTTCTCCTGATTGTTGTGGCGATATGTACTGTCGTCGGAATATATGCCGTCCAAAAACCATATAAGCAAGAGCGAATCAAATTCGTTCTCCATCGGTTTTTCGATACAAATTAAGCACGAAATGATGTTGTAGTAGTTTCTTGATGACGCAGTAAGCGATCAAACCCGGCGGACTTGGCGTATATGACTTCAAAACTAATCATCGAAACTCACGGCCTAACGAAGCAATATGACGAATTCAAGGCAGTGCTTGACTTGAGTCTAGCGGTGGAGTCCAAACGCATTACGGGATTCCTGGGACGTAACGGTGCTGGTAAGAGCACCACTATCAAGATGCTTCTCGGCATGATTCGCCCTACGGCCGGGACGGCCCGAGTGTTGGGATACGACATCACGGATCCGGCACAGAGCCTGGAGATTCGTCGA
>Ga0207657_10004325_pt1 | contig 15050 bp, 14 predicted proteins | sample KBSC33metaG_FD_184316 | JGI IMG/M metagenome (GOLD analysis project Ga0207657, IMG submission 184316) | Corn rhizosphere microbial communities from Kellogg Biological Station, Michigan, USA - KBS C3-3 metaG (SPAdes) (version 2) | ecosystem: Host-associated > Plants > Roots > Rhizosphere > Soil ... | reverse complement strand
CTCGTACCCCAGATAAGTGGGGCTTCTCTCAACGAAACACGCGCCCCATACGCTAACCAAAACCCGCGGCCCAGACGCCCTCGTCTGGGCGGGCGAGCGCAGCTCGCCTAATTCGTGACACAAATCGCGTTCTTCTTTTAGAAACGACAAACTTAGACCGAAGTCGGCGTGCCTTGTAGCAGCTATCCCGCTCTGCTCCGCATCTAATTCCAGAGGAGTAAACTAACAACATCATGCAATCAACGACTTCCCGCCGTTTTCAGCCGGTGCTGATAGCGGTGCTTGCCCTGCTTTCACTCGTGCCTCTCTCCGCCCGTGCCCAGGAAGGGCCGCTCGAGACCGCGCAGCCCACTGGCATCACCCCGGAGGAAATCATCCGGCGCTTTGCCGCGAAGGAGACGGAGTTTAAGCAGGCCCGCGAGCAGTACACCTATCGTCAGGACGTGACCGTTGCCACGCCCGAGGATGATGGCCAGTACCGCGAAGTCTTCGACGTTGTTTTCGACGACAAGGGTAAGCGCCTCGAGAATGTGGTTTTCGCCCCGCAGAACTCGCTGCAGAAAATCCAGATGTCGCCCGAGGATCTGGATGACATCCGCCACCGCCTCCCCTTTGTTCTGACCTCCGAAGAAATTCCCGAGTACAGCATTTTGTATGTTGGGCGACAGAAAGAAGACGAGTTGCAGTGCTACGTGTTCGACATCGCTCCCAAGCAGATTGAGGGCAAGAAGCGATATTTCCAGGGTCGCATCTGGGTCGATGACCGGGATTTCCAGATCGTCAAAACCTATGGCAAGACGGTTCCTGACATCCACAAGAAGAAAGGACAGGAGAACCTCTTCCCCAAATTCACCACCTGGCGCGAACAGATCGACGGCCGATACTGGTTTCCTACCTATACCAAGGCCGACGACACCTTACATTTCTCCAGTGGCGACGTCCGCATACTCGAGAAAGTGAAATACGAAAATTACAAGCGCTTCGGCTCGAACGTGAAGATCACCTACGAAGGACAGGACGTGCAGAAGGGCCAGGAGAAGACTGGCGGCGAGCAGCAGCCACAACCGCAGCAGCCACAAACGCCGCCGCCACCGCAGAAGTGACGTTGGGCCCAAGTCGTCGAGTGTAGCATTCGCGCCCGACTTAATACCGCGCACCCGGACAAGAAAATCTCGTCCAGCAGGGCCGCCATTCTCGGCGGCCTTTTGCTTCGCAAGCGCAGGATATAACGATTACCTGCTCTGTGACCGCCGTCACACCCTAATGTGACGACTACTACCGGTACAAGAACGCTGCCGCGTTACTCTGAGCCTGTCAGCGATGTGGATGGGCGCTCCCGTGACACTCGAGACCATAGTTGGACGGGCGATTTCGCACTTGAAGCGCCGGACGCTCCACCCATCACAATCAGGAGGAGCTATGGCTCGCATCATCCGCTTTCACTATCCGCTTTCATTCAGGCCGGCCAGCAAGCCGCGCCCTGCGCAGGGCACCAGGGGGAAGCTGATTCAGTTTCCTCCTGTTGCTTACAGGACATCGCGTGCTCTGCAATATCGCGTCATTCTCGGCCCTGTCCAGCAACCAGGTGAAAAACAGAACTGGGTCTCCTGAGATTGCCGGCACGTTGAAACGCCGGCCCATGGAATCTCCCCGCGCCTAACCCGCCGCGCGATTTTCCTTCGGACCTTCGCTGATATTCGCCAGGATGAATTTGGGAGCAACTAATAGAAGAGGTACTTGCGCCACTTGTCATCGGAGTGGCCCATCAATCGCATGATGTGGCGGCTGGTATGAAGATTGAAGGCGCGCGGCTCGCGCATCAGGTGCATTCCCGCTTCGCTGGGGTACTGATTACCTTTTTGCCGGTTGCACGGGTGGCAGCATGCCACCAGGTTCTCCCATGTGGACGCTCCTCCGCGTGAACGCGGCATCACGTGATCGAGAGTCAATTCGCTCGACGGCAGAACCTCGGCACAGTACTGGCAAGTGTTGCGATCCCGCAGCAGGATGTTCTTGCGCGACAAGGCCCTCGTCTGATGTGGAATCCGTCGATACTCCAGCAAGCGGATAACCGAGGGTACCCGGAATGCCAGGCGAGCGGCATGAAGATAATGTCCGTTTTCCTCCTCCGCCATCGCCACACCTTTCAGTACCAGCACAATAGCGCGTCGTGCGGCGCACACATTGATGGGCTCGTACGAAGCATTCAGAACGAGCACGGGCGCATGCAGGGAATGGCCATTCCCATCCACCGCCGTTTGCATCACAGGCGGCATCTCGCTATGTCCGCGCCGCGCGAGATTCATCGGATTGTGCGACTTGCCTGACATATCTACTAGCCGTGGGCCGCCATTGCCATACGCACTTCTTCGTCGTCAGCCGAGCGTTCTGGAACCGCAAACGTGACTTCGTGTTTCAAAGTGCGGGCGACCGTTGCCACCCATACACGATTGGCTCCGGCGCGGCGAAGCACGCGAGCGCATTCGGAAACCGTGGTGCCGGTCGTCATGACGTCGTCGACCAGCAGCACATCCCGTTCCCGCACTAGATCTGGTCGAAGCACCGCGAAAGCACCGCGCATGTTCTCGCGCCGTTGGTGGATAGAGAGTCCGGTCTGCGATGCCGTCGGCCGCGCCCGCTCCAGCACTTCGGGATGCAGCGCCAGTTCCAGCCCGGCGGGCTTGAGTTTCAAAGCCGCGCGCGTGATTAACTCCACCTGGTTGAAGCCGCGCTGGCGCAGTTTCGACGCGTGCAAGGGCACGGGGACAACCACCGGCTCGCCGCCATCGAATGATGGAGCAAGCACGCTCACTACCTCCGCCAGCATGCGTCCCAGAACCTGGGCAGCAGGCCTCATGTGCTCATACTTAAGAAGATGGATGAGGTCCCGAAGCCCGCCCTCATAACTGCCATAGGCAGCAGCCTTCATGAACGCCGGCTCCGACTCGCGGCACAAACCGCAAATTGCCTCGCCATCCGGGCTGGGCATCCGATAAGGACCGGATAGGCGCTCTCCGCAAAGCGCGCATCGGCTGCCTTCCATGGGCCGCATGGCCAACAGGCAGTCCTGGCAAACTGGGAGACGGGAAATCTTGATGAGGGGGGTTCCGCAAAGACGACAATCGCCGGGGAACAACGTGGCAAACAAGCCTTCCGCAGCCGCGGTCACGCAGGAAACAAGCGCAGTTTCCGCAGCAACAACTTTGGCCCTGACAACCCGAGTTAAGTCCTCACTACTGCTGAAGACGACCCTCCCGACCCGCACCAGCGCCCATTCGGGGCGCGCAGGACGCATCTTAATGAAGTATAGCTGTGTTTGCCTGAGTCACGCAACGCTAAGCAACGTGCCGCCCCTGGGTTGTTGGACCAGAACCGGAAGCCGCCGACTTGCGTTGCCGAGCCTCGCGAGCGCTGATGAAAATGGTGCGGTAGCAGCGCTGAAAGCAGTCGGCACAGCGGTACGGCCGCAACAATAGGAACGGCAGCAGGTATTTTTCCGTGACACCACGACGCCGCGAGTAAAAGGCACAAGTACTGCCGCAGTCGGGACATTCGAACATCATGGCCGTCTCTTGCAACTGTCGGAATGACGAGGGCGTTCTACGGATTGTATAGAAGCCAGAGTAGCTGCAACAGTTGTATTTAGGTACTAGGTAACCCTTGGCCGGATGGCCAATGAGGTTCGTGCCCTGCGCACTTGTAATGGTATTGGGCCGCGTGCTAACGTGCGCGGGTTCATAGTAACTCAATGTTAACTTCGCAAATACGAGGTACTTGCTCATGAGCACACAAACTGTCGATCGGGTGGCACCGCGAAAGCACCAGCCCTACGTGCCCGAAACCATGGAGATGAAGGAGTTCACCTTCCGGGCCGTTCTGCTCGGCATGCTCATGACCGGTATTCTCGGCGCTGCGAATGCTTATCTGGGCCTCCGCGCGGGAATGACGATCGCCGCGACTTACCCCGCCGCCGTCATCGGCATGTCGATCCTTCGCCTCATGAAGGGCAGCATTCTGGAAGAAAATATCGCTCGAACCATAGGTTCCATCGGAGAGTCGGTTGCTGCCGGAGCGGTGTTCACCATCCCCGCATTCGTGCTGGCTGGCCTTTGGCCGACCCTTGGCATGGAGAAGTATTGGCAATCCTTCGCCTTGATGGCCATCGGCGGCCTGCTCGGCATACTGTTCGTCACCCTTCTCCGGCGCGTGATGGTCGAGGATCCCGAACTCCCCTTCCCGGAATCCGTGGCCGCCTCTGAGATCCATAAAGCCGGACAACAAGGCGCCAGGGCAGCCAAAATCCTGTTCGCCAACATGGGACTTGGCGCGCTGATCTTCGGCGCAGGAGCCTTGAACATATTCGAGGCCGTGCACACCTTCACGATCAATATCGGGGCAGTAGGGAAAAGTTTGCTGCTGCGTACCAGCACCAATCCCAATGTAGCCACCATCACCACAGGTGGCATGAGCACGTTCAACTCACCCGCCGTAAGCCCGGCATACCTTGGAGTGGGGTTCATCATCGGACCCCGCCTGGCAGCGCTGAACTTTGCTGGTGGCGTCCTCGCCTGGGGCTTGCTGGTCCCGCTCCTAACCTTTGTTCTTGGACCGAGCATCGCGGCGTCGCTTCCCGCGGGCACTTCGCCCTCTTGGGGAACCCTGGCCGGCGCCGTTTATTTCTCGGTTGTGCGCCCGATCGCCGTGGGCGGCATGTTGGTGGGAGCATGCTTCACCTTGTTCCGCATGCGTAAACAATTAATGATAGGCATGAAGCGTGCCATCCTCGACCTGAAGAAATCGGCAGAAGCTTACCAGGCCACCACGCGCACCGATCGCGACCTCAACATGAAAGTCGTCTTCCTTGGCGTCGGACTTGTGTTCCTGGCCATGATCGGTCTTTATTACTACTTCATTGCCGGCGCACACAACTTGAGTTCCGGAAAAGTCATTGCTGGCGCCATCGTCGCCGCTGCCGTGATGATAGTTCTGGGCTTCTTCTTCGCCGCCGTTTCCGGAAATCTCTGCGGCATGATTGGCTCCTCCAATAATCCTGTTTCCGGTCTCACGCTTTGTACCCTGGTTATCGCCGCCTTGCTGATGGTCGCCTTGGGAGTTTCAGGTATCGGCGGTGTTGCGGCCGTCCTGGGCGTGGCCGCGGTGGTTTGCGTCTCGTCCGCCGTTGCCGGCGAGATGCTGCAGGATCTCAAAGTCGGACACATCCTCGGCGGCACTCCCGCCAAAATGCAGGTCGGCGACATCTTTGGCATCATCGTCGCCTCGCTTGTCCTCTTCTTCCCCTTGATGGTTTTGGACCGCGCCTATCACTTCGGCAGTGCCGCACTTCCCGCACCCCAGGCGGGTCTCATGGCCATGCTTTCCCAAGGCATCGTTGGCGGCAATATGGCATGGCCGCTGGTGATTGTCGGCATCATGATGGGCATCACCATGATCATGATCGAGGTGAAGAGCCCCATGTTGTTCTCCGTGGGCATGTACCTGCCCATTGAAACCACGTTCGCAATCTTCCTTGGCGGAGTGGTTCGCTGGTTCACCGACAGGATCCGCGATCGTCGTGGCTATAACGATGCGCAAAAAGCACGTGTCGATAACGCAGGAGTGCTCGCCGCTTCGGGCTTGATTGCCGGTGAGGCACTATGCGGATTAGTGATCGCCGCCGTCTGGCGCGGCCAGACTCCGCAACTGCTCAAATCGCCTTTTGCAATCAGCACCCTGATCGCGATGGCCGTACTGATCTTCATCATGATGAAGTTCCCGTTGTCCAACGCAGGCAGCCCGGACGAACCCGCGCCGCCGACAGCAATCATGTGAGCGCGCATGCAGGCGTGCGAGCCAGTCGCGATGATTGATGGCGCGCGGCCTGCATAGGCCCAACCCACGTAGGCCCAACCCACAACCCACGTAGGCCCAACCCACAACCCACGTAGGCCCAGACGCCCTCGTCTGGGCAGCCGAGCGAAGCTCGGCAATACCCGAGCAAGAGAAGGATTCAGACTGCGGGTGCCCGGGGTGCCCCATCCTTGCGCGTTTTCTGCGCAAGGGTGGGGATTCCACGGACCTGTCCTGGACACGCGTCTCTCACCCTTACGCATCTTAGCTTTGGGTCGAAGCAAATCGCGATGGTGGGTTTTGAGTCCTATCGCGGTGATTGCATCGGTTGCCTTGATTTCTAGCGATTAAAGGTAGGAACCCTGTGCTAGTCTGACAGCGTGAATCGTCCCAAGGGCATCGTGCTCACAACGATCCTCATGGCGGTTTGTAACTCCATGGGGTTGTTCATCATCGACTACACGGCACCCCATGCACGCGGCACCTTCATTTTCTTCACTGTCCTGATTTTGGCTGGCTACCTGGTTCTGTGGGGATATTGGAGAGGCAGGAGTTGGGCGAGAATTCTTGTACTAATCACTTCAGTTGTTTCGATCTTAAACATGCGTGGCTGGAACTCACGCTCCGCCACTATTCTGAAAACACCCAGCCGTGTGATGATATCTTCCGAGTTTGTTCTTGGCGTTTTCCTATTGGTTTGGCTAAATACACCAAGCGTCCGTGCATTCTTTAAGGAACGCACGGCTGCGTAATTGGCGTAACATCCCGGGACGAGTCATCTTTCGCCCAGCCTTTTCGGTTGGAAATTGCGGACTTGGCAAGCTGGACGATTAAGACCTCGGGTGCCCCATCCTTGCGCGTTTTCTGCGCAAGGGTGGGATTCCACGACGCAGCTCCCGTCCGTACGTGGCCGAATATCCCTGTTACACACACCAATCGCTTAGTCGCCTGAGCTTCGGCAGTTGGACGGAATCAACGTGTTGCGCGGAACTTCTGGGCGCGAGAGGCGAAGATCCGGCGCGGTGTCACCTCAGGTGAAAGATTTACATATAGAAATATGATACCCGTAAAATCCTTCTCACCGTGGAACCACCGGTTTTGGTATTTCATACTTCTCATGAGCTGGCGACGGGTGCCGTACCTTGGAACGTCGCCCTTCCTGCTGAATCCGTCGATGCGCTTCGTCCCAGTCAGGCTCTTTATCCTCCGCTTGCAACCAGTGGACGACGGCCGCTTCATCACACCAGTCCAGCAAACGCGGCATCACTTGCCGATGCGCGCCGGAAAGCATGAAGGCCTTCATAGACTCTTCTGTTGTCCACAGGGTTCGGGTCCAAAATGCCAGGTGAGCGTCGCGCAGTAAGGACACGCCGCGATTACCCTCCGCACGCCTGGCTTGCCGCGAAGAGCGTACGGCGAAAATCATGAAGGGCAGAAGATAGCGCCATGAGCGGACACGTAGCCGGGTTATCGATACCAGGGCCAACAATTTATTTTAAACTCTCCGATTCTTTCGATGTCGAGCAAGTGCTTCGTGCTACTTTGTCCTGTCGTAGTTCGTTCTTGATCCAACTATGTCCGTTGCAGAGAACATTGCTGCAGTTCGCGAGCGCATTGATCAAGCAGCCCGCCGCGTCGGACGCAATCCCGAAGAAATCACCCTTATGGCGGTGAGCAAGACCTTCCCACCGCAACCAATCCGCGAAGCTTACAAAGCCGGACTCCGGGTCTTCGGCGAGAATCGTGTCCAGGAGTTCACCGGAAAGAGCGATGCCTTGCGCGATCTCGCCGGCGCCGAGTGGCACTTGATCGGTCATCTGCAATCCAACAAAGCCAATAAAGCAGCCGAGCTTTTTTCCGCAGTCGATTCCATTGATTCCGTGAAGCTCGCCGAAAAACTGAATGCCGCGGCAGAGAGACTAGGGAAAACTCTGAGCGTTTTGATCGAAGTGAACGTGGGAGGGGAAGAGGCAAAGAGTGGCATCGATCCCCAATCTCATGAACTCGATGCCATTCTCGAATCCGCATCTCAGTTCCACAACCTCAACGTCCGGGGCCTCATGACCATACCGCCATTCACCGATGATCCGGAAGGAGCGCGTCCTTACTTTCGACAGTTGCGTGAACTCCGTGATCGAATCAGCGCGCGCAGGCTTCCGCGCATTGAAATGGCCATCCTCTCCATGGGCATGTCGCACGATTTCGAAATTGCCATCGCGGAAGGCTCGACTTGTGTGCGCGTGGGCACAGGCATCTTCGGAGAGCGGCCGAAGCCTTAGATTAGCGGAACACACTAGCGAAGCGCGTTTGGATCGCAAAACTGAAGATTTCTCCGTGGCTCGGTGCCTCGGTGGTAAGTTTCGATTCCCATGTTCCAGGTTCGCGATACCGCCGAAGGCGCAATCTTTGCCATAAAGGTCCATCCACGCGCGAAGAAAGATGCAATTACGGGTGAAATCGGGGATTCACTGAAAGTTGCGCTCACCGCTCCTCCCCTCGAAGGCCGCGCCAATGAAGCCTGCATTGAGTTCTTTGCGAAACTTTTGAAGGTGCAGCGCTCCTCAATTACTATTGCTGCCGGTCAGAACAGCCGTAACAAGGTGATTCGCGTCGCAGGCCTGTCGGCCGAAGAAGTTCGCAAGCGTCTCGGTTCCTGAAGTTGCACCAGCGCTGAGAGGGAGCGATTCATGACGATTCAATTCCAACCTGCCGTCCCAGTCCGGCCAGTCTTTTGCCCGCGCCGCTCCCAAACTGCATGCCTTTCCAGGAGCCCCGCTTGAGCATCTCCGAACGTTTCCAGGAAATTCGTACCGGCTTCGAGCGTCCCTTTTGGATCGCCAACCTCACGGAAATTTTCGAACGCCTCTCTTACTATGCGGTCTTCGCCGCCTTGGCCAGGTACCTTCACGAGGCGCTTCAATTTCCCACCCAGCAGGCTTCCAGCCTGAGCGGTATCTTCGGCGGCGCCGTCTGGGTTATGGCCATCTTTGGCGGCGCAGTTGCCGATCGCACCGGCTTTCGCCGCGCACTCTCGCTCGCTTATTTCATCCTGACTTGTTCGTATTTTCTTGTTGGCTCCATTGCAGCGCCGTGGCTCGCGCCTGTACGCAATGTTGTGCCTCTGGGATTGCTGGTTGGGTTCATTCTCTTCCTGCCTGCGCTCGGAGTGGCCCTGGTAAAGCCCAGCGTCGTCGGTACAACGGCTCGCGCTTCGAAAGAAAATGTCCGTTCGATCGGCTACTCCATTTATTACACGCTGGTCAATATCGGCAGTTTTCTCGGGCCATTTCTCGCCGGATGGGTCCACTCCCGTATGCGGGTGGAGAACGTCTTCCGCCTCGCTGCGCTTAGCGTCTTTTTGATGTTCATCGCGGTCCTCATATTCTTCAAAGAGCCGCGGCGTGAGAGTTCCCAGCAAGGTGCCTCCCTGGCGCAAGTCGTTCGCAATCTTCTGACGGTGCTCGGCAATGGACGCTTCGTTCTCTTCCTCATCATCTTTTCCGGCTACTGGATTGTTTTCTGGCAGCAGTACCTCATGCTTCCAATCTTCGTACACGATTACGTAGACGCCGGAGCGAACACCGAATTGATTCTGATCACCGACCCGCTCATCGTGATCACGCTTACGGTCGCAGTGAACGCGCTCACCCGCAACATTCCTGCATTTCGCGCCATCACCCTGGGAACACTGATTACCGCGGTTGGTTGGCTCGTTATCGGCGCGCGTCCCAGCGTCTGGGCGGCCGTCGTGACGCTCGCCATTGTCGCCTTCGGTGAAATCATCCAGTCGCCGCGATACTACGAATACATTTCCCGACTTGCGCCCCCGGGACAGCAGGGCACGTACATGGGTTTCGCATTTCTGCCTATTGGTATTGGATCTTTGCTGGGAGGCTGGATCGCGGGCAAGCTGCTGCACCATTTCGGCGAGGTTAAGCATCAGCCCGAAATCATGTGGTGGATCGTGACCGGCATCGGTGTTCTCACAGCGATCGCGCTTTGGATTTACGACAAGACAATCAGCCCCCGCACTCGGCAATCTTCCAATGCGGAGGCACAGGCAAGCGTATGAATTCCGCTGCCGCAAACGACTGCCCGCTGCCAATCCTGCACGCCTCGCTGCCCCGCTCTTGACAAGAAGTGCCCAGCCGACCGATGTTGTCCTTGCGCAGCGCTAAATGCCGCGCCTGGCAAGACTTAGCAGCCAATCGCCGCCCGAAAGTCATTGCGCAGAGCTGCTAACTTTGGTACCTTTATTAGGACTTCCTCGATGGTAGTTGATTGTCGCAGTCGTCTGAATAACCCCGTCCAGACCTGACGCCCAATTCATTGCAAGGAGCACAGCTTGTCTTCCAAGAATCCTTATTTATTCACCTCAGAATCCGTAACCGAAGGTCATCCAGACAAGATCGCCGATCAGATTTCTGATTCCATTTTGGACGCATGTCTCACCGATGATCCCATGAGCCGTGTCGCTTGCGAGACTCTTACCGCCACCGGCTTGGTCGTCATCGCGGGCGAAATCACGACCAAAGCTTACGTCGATTTCCAGACTCTCGTGCGCGGCACCATTTCTTCCATCGGCTACGACAACGCTCTCTACGGATTCGATTCCAATACCTGCGCCGTCATCTCCAGTATCAACAAGCAGTCCGGCGACATCGCCATGGGCGTCGATACCGGTGGCGCCGGCGATCAGGGAATGATGTTTGGCTATGCATGTAATGAAAATGCGGAGTTGATGCCCACTCCCATACTTCTTGCGCACAAGTTGACGATGCGTCTGGCGGAAGTAAGAAAAAGAGGCAGGCTGCCATACCTCAGGCCGGATGGAAAATCCCAGGTCACAGTTGAATATGATGAGCACCGCAGACCCAAGCGCGTTGACGCAGTTGTGATTTCAACCCAGCATGCGGAGACGGTGACGAACGACGAGCTCCGGTCCGACATTCTGAAGCATGTAATCCAGGCCACAATTCCCGCAAGTCTCCTCGATGCCGACACCAAGTACCACATCAATCCCACAGGACGCTTCGTGATTGGCGGACCCATGGGCGACACCGGCCTGACCGGCCGCAAAATTATTGTCGACACGTACGGCGGCATGGGCCGTCACGGTGGCGGCGCATTCAGCGGAAAAGATCCGACCAAGGTGGACCGCTCGGCGGCGTACATGGCGCGCCACATCGCCAAGAATATTGTCGCGGCGGGACTCGCGGAGCGTTGCGAAGTGCAGCTCGCTTACGCCATCGGTGTGGCGGAACCGGTGAGCGTGCTGGTGGATACTTTCAAAACGGAGAAGGTCGATCCAGCAATGATTCCGACCCTGGTGCGCGATAATTTCAAGCTCACACCCAAGGGGATTATCGAGTATTTGAACCTGCGGCGCCCCATCTACTGCAAGACCGCCGCGTATGGTCACTTCGGACGCAACGATCCCGAGTTCACCTGGGAGAAGACGGACAAGGCTGAAAAGTTGGCCAGCGACGCGGGTCTGAAGCATGAACCAGTCACGCACGCCGTGAAGAAGTAAAGACCCCGCCCGATCGCAGGTCAAGAAAAAGAGCCGCTGGGGCTTTAGCCCCGGTGACAGCACCAAGCAAGCTTTCGATTCGTAGCCGATTTTTTGCGCAACGCGCCACAGGAGAAGCACAGCAAAGTATGTCCACAACACCTACGCAAGTGAACTGCGACGTTAAGAACATCGAACTGGCCGACATGGGGAAGAAGCGCATTGACTGGGCCAACCAGTCCATGAATGTGCTTCAGATCATCCGCAAAGAGTTCATCAAGAACCAGCCGCTGAAGGGCATCCGCATTTCGGCTTGCCTGCACGTGACCGCAGAGACAGCGAATCTTGCAATCTGCCTGCGCGATGGCGGGGCAGACGTTGTGCTGTGCGCGTCGAATCCGCTGTCGACGCAAGACGATGTCGCCGCCAGCCTGGTGCGCGACTACGGCGTTTCCGTGTTCGCTATCAAGGGCGAAGACAACGAAACTTACTACAACCACATCCTGGCCGCCATCGATCATAGGCCGCAGATCACAATGGACGATGGCGCCGACCTGGTGAGCGTGCTGCACACCAAGCGCACCGACGTGCTCGAGTCCGTGATTGGCGGAACCGAAGAGACCACGACCGGCGTGATCCGCTTGCGCGCCATGGCAAAAGAAGGCGTGCTCCGTTATCCGATCATCGCGGTCAACGATGCTGACACTAAGCACCTCTTCGACAACCGCTACGGCACCGGGCAGTCCACCATTGATGGCATCATTCGTGCCACCAACTTCCTGCTCGCCGGATCGAAGTTCGTAGTCGCCGGCTACGGCTGGTGCGGACGCGGGCTCGCAAGCCGCGCGCGTGGCCAGGGCGCCGAGGTTATCATCACGGAAATCGATCCCACCAAGGCCCTCGAAGCGGTGATGGACGGCTTCCGCGTGATGTCGATGCACGAAGCCGCAAAAATCGGCGACGTCTTCTGCACCGTGACTGGCAACAAAAACGTGCTGGCGAAAGAGCACTTCGAAGTGATGAAGAACGGCGCGATCATCTCGAACTCGGGCCACTTCAACGTGGAGATCGATATCCCGGCTCTCGAGAAGATGGCGTCGTCTCGGCGCACCACGCGCAACTTCGTGGAAGAGTTCACGATGAAGGACGGCCGCAAGATCAACCTGCTGGGCGATGGACGTCTGATCAACCTGGCGGCCGCCGAAGGACATCCCCCCTCGGTGATGGACATGAGCTTTGCCGACCAGGCGCTCTCGGTCGAGCACATGGTGAAGAACGCGGCGTCGCTCGAGAAGACCGTTTATAAAGTTCCTGAGGACCTCGACAAACGCGTGGCGAAGTTGAAGCTCGAGTCCATGGGAATCAAAATCGATCGCCTGACGCCGGAGCAGGAAGAGTACCTTGCAGGATGGAGCGAAGGCACCTAGCAATCAGAATCAGCAGTCAGAATCAACAATCAGAATCAGCAATCGTTCAACGTAGCGGGGTGGCGCAAGCCGCCCCGTTTTGTTTGCCACTGTCATCCTGAGCGAAGCGAAGGACCTATGCATTTCAAACAAGCAGGACGCTCAAGCGCGCGCGTACCAAAACGACTCACGTAGGAGCAGGTGCCCCCACCTGCTCAGCGGAGCGAAGCTCCGCAATCAACGTGAAATCCATCCTGTGGCGCATTTTTTCGGTCAAAGTTGAGTAATGCGCCGAGGTTGAATCGTATACAGGATATATGTCGGCTCTGCCTATGACATTGAACATTACAGCCGAAACCGAAACGGCAAAGATTGCGCGAGGCTTGCGTGAAAGCGATACGGAGCTTCTTGCAGACCTGGTGGAGCGCAGTCAGCGTCGACTAGTGCGCTACCTGTTATACCTCATCGGGAGGCAAGACTATGCCGAGGACCTTGCGCAGGAGACCTGGATTCGCGTGCTGCAACGGGGCAGCCAGTACGACGGACGGCAGCGGTTTGATCTATGGCTATTCGCGATCGCTCGCAATTTGGCAATAGATTACCTCCGGAAAAAACGAAAGGCGGTACAGACAGCTTCCTCGCCAGATGATCGCGATGAAATTCTGTTGGTACCCTCCTCCGGTCCTTCCCCATTCGAAGCCGCGGCTCAAAGCGAAGACGCAATACGTCTGGCCGGTCAACTGCAGATTTTGCCACCGCTGTATCGCGAGGCATTGCTGCTGAGGTTTCAAGAAGACCTGTCTCTTGCGGAGATCGCTCAGGTTTTGGGCGCCCCTCTGACAACCGTGACGTCCAGAATCTATCGCGGTCTTGCGGCACTGAGATCCGCATTTGAGGAAGGGGGTGATTCGCATGGAGTGTGACAAGAGATTTCGCGAGCTTATCGACAGGTCTTTCGTAGAAGAGGTTTCAGAGGGAGAAAGACGGCTCATGCATGACCACATCCGCGACTGTGATGGCTGCAAGCGCTACGTCGAGCTAACCGCGCGTACGATTCGGGGATTGCGGGAATTCACTTTTACTAGTGAACCAGATTCGAGTGCCCAAGTTCGTGAGATTCTTGCGCATCACACCGCGACAATGCGACAGCACAACGTGCAATTCAGGATCTGGGCTGCATTTGCTGTAGCACTCTCGATGTCATTTGTCGGATCCGCACTCGTTTACCAGGTGACCGAGCGCCTGGCGGTCCCAATGCACCTTGACACGGCTCAAGTCCAGGCAGGCGTGCTCGTCTTTTGGCTGCTGCCATCTTTTTGCGCGGCCTTATTTCTCCTCGCGGCTCCTCGTGAGAATAGAGGCATTGCATGACACAGCAATCGGCGTTGCTTTTGATACCGTTTTTGGGCGGACTTGTAGTTGCGGTTGTCTTATTGGGAACCGCAACACGGAATATTCTACCCAGGGCCGCTATGGCCATCGCAGCACTGGCGATCCCGATTTGGGTAGCTTATTTTGCTTCCAGCCAGGGCCGTTCCGTACTTGCTTCCCAAGGATTTCTCAATGCCATGCCGGAAGCGCTTTGGTTTGGCTTAACCTTTGGCGTCTTCACCGCGGCTTTTTTCCTTGCCCTCGGATATATCTATGGGGACGCAAAAAGGCGTCAAATGCCTGCTTGGGCCTGGGTGATTGCCGCTTTCCTCATACCCAATTTCATTGGATTCATCCTTTATTTTGTGTTCCGAGGGCCTCTCCTTGGGCCTTGCAGTTCCTGTGGCAACCCTGTTCGAGGGGGAGAAGCATTCTGCTCACATTGCGGATGCTCGCAGGACTCCAGTATCGGACGCATCACAGCTGACACTCGCACAATCTGAAGTAAGAACAGTGGTAATAACCTTGCATCCCACAAAACGGAGGACGGTATGAAGAGTGAGCGCGCCTTACAGGTAGTGTTGGTGGTGGTGGGCCTGTTTTATTCTGTTTGCGGCTATATCCTGTTCGACGATCTGTGGCACCTTAGGTGGCTTAGCGGGCATAGCGACGTCATGCCGATGTTCCTGAGCCTTAACACGGCGCTTGGGGTCTGTTTGTTGGTGGCCGCTAAGCAGCCGGCCAAGCATCGTTTGATGATCGCCTATGGGGCGTGGTCAACCCTTGCCCATGGGATCACAATGACAATCATGTCTGCGCAGGCCGTGGCGCACGGGATGCACAGGAAGGATAGCCCCCAGGACATTGTGATCATGGGCGTGATTGGAGTCACGCTGCTTGCACTCCTCCCGGCA
>Ga0207657_10004323_pt1 | contig 15056 bp, 13 predicted proteins | sample KBSC33metaG_FD_184316 | JGI IMG/M metagenome (GOLD analysis project Ga0207657, IMG submission 184316) | Corn rhizosphere microbial communities from Kellogg Biological Station, Michigan, USA - KBS C3-3 metaG (SPAdes) (version 2) | ecosystem: Host-associated > Plants > Roots > Rhizosphere > Soil ... | reverse complement strand
CGCCGAGGTCGCGCCGCTGGCCCTGATGTCCGGCTCGCTCGAACTGCTGCGCGCCTGGGTCGCCGAGACCCTCGGGCCGCTGGCCGGCGACGATGACCACAACGCCAGGCTGCGCGACACCCTGCGCGTCTTCCTGCAGGAGAACGGGAGCTACAAGGCCACCGCGGAGCGTCTGGTCCTGCACAAGAACACGGTGCAGTACCGGGTGCGCAAGGCCGAGGAGAGCATGCGACGTCCGGTCGGCCAGGATCGGCTGCGCATCGAGCTGGCGCTGCTGGCCACGCAGTGGCTCGGCCCGGCCGTGCTGCGGCCGGCCGGCGGACCGCCCTAGGCCGGTGCCGTTGGCCGGCGTTCAGGGCAGGCCCGCATCGGCCCGCACCTCGATGTTGTTCGTCACCCGGCGAACCCCGGTGAGCGCGGCGACCAGCAACTCGGCCGCGGCCCGTTCGGTGGCGTTCCGCGCGACCCCGGTCAGGATGACGTCGCCGTTCGCCGCCTTCGCCGCGACGCCAACGGGCGTGGCCTCGTTCAGCGTGAGCGCGTCGTTCGCCGCCTTAGCCAGCTCCGTGTCGTCGCGGACGTCGTCCAGCGGCAGCCGGATCTCCAGGTCGTTCCGCACGTTCCTGTCCCCGGCTATCCGCCGCGCGGCCGCCGTCGCCGCCAGGTACTGCGGATAGCTCGGCACGGTTCCGGCCATGGTGACCTCGCCGTTCACGATCCGCACCGTGATGCCGGACGCGTCGACATCCGGGTCGAAGGTCAGCTCGTCGGCGAGCGCGTCGCCGACGTCCTCGATGTCGCCCATTCGTGCGCCTCCCATCTGCCGGATTCCCTGAGGACTCAGGGACTGGCCGGCTCCTTGTCCACCGACGCCCGGTAGATCTGCTCGATGGACGCGTCGAGCTGCGCGTTGAACTGCTCGTCGGTCTGGCTCTCCGTCAGCCCCTCCAGCAGCGCGCGCGAGAAGCTGGCGATGAGGGTGGGATCGCGGGCGAGCAGGTCGCAGGCCTCGTCCCGGCTGTAGCCGCCGGACAGCGCGACGACCCGCAGCACGCGCGGGTCGGACGCCAGGTCGCCGTACAGGCCGACCTGGGTCGGGATGGTGACCTTCAGCATCACGGTCGCGCCCTCGGGCAGCGCCTGGACGTGCTTGGCGATGGCGTCGTGCAGCAGTATCTCGGCCTGCTCCTTGTGCGGGCTGGAGATGCTGACCTCGGGCTCGATGATCGGCACCAGCCCGGCGGCCATGATCCGGCCGGCGTAGTCGAACTGCTGGTCCACGATCGCCGTGATCCCGGCCTCGGCGGCGTCGTTGATCACGGACCGCATCTTGGTGCCGAAGATCTGGTGCCGCTGCGCGCGTTCGAGCAGGTCGTCGAGCGTGTCGATGGGCTTCATGAGCTGCACGCCGTCCTGCTCGGCGGCGAGTCCCTTGTCGACCTTCAGGAACGGCACCACGCTCTTCTCGTCCCACAGGTACCGCGCGGTGGGGACGCCGTTGACCTCCCGATCCATAGTCTGCTCGAACAAGATCGCCGCCAGGATGCGCGAGCCGTCGAACGCCGGGCTGGTCAGCACGCGCGTTCGCATGGCGTGCACCAGGTCGAACATCTCGGCGTCTGAACTGTAGCGGTCCCGCTCGATGCCGTACTCGGCGAGCGCCTTGGGCGTGCTGCCGCCGCTCTGATCCAGGGCCGCGAAGAAGCCGCGGCCCGTCCTGACTTTCTCGGATTGTGTAGTGTTCACGTTCCGCATTCTGTCACCGGCCGGGCGCGTCCCCCAGGGGGAGCCGGGTCTCGCGGCGGATAGCAGATCTGACGATGTGCAGACGGGCCGGGACGGCCACCCTGGGCACCTGGTGCTGGTGGAAAGGAACCGCGGAAAGGAACCGCATGGTGACCTGGGATCACGTGAGCCGCGCTGAGGTGTTGCGCGCGATACAGGAGTACGACCGGCTGGGGCCAGAGGCGTTCTTCGCTGCGCACGGCTTCGCCCGGACCACGACCTATGAGCTCCTCTGGGAGGAGCGCCGCTACCCGCCCAAGGCGATCCTGGGCACGGCCTATGAGTTCGCCACCGGCCAGCGCCTAGCTTCCGGTGATTTCGAGGGCGGGAAGAGCGGTGCGGTCAAGGTGCTCGGGAACCTGGGATTCACCGTTCAGGAAATCCAGCGGCGTTAGCCTGGCGTCCCGATGTAACCCGCCAGGAAATCCTCACCTGCCTCAAAGGCACCACAACCCCCGTACCGCCTGCGGGAGGTACGGGGGTTGTGTGCCCTTACCCCCGTCTTGCGGGGGCTGGGTGCCCCAACCCCCGCTACCCGGCTGGCAGGACCGCCGCGAGGACAACGACGACGAGGCCTGGTCAGCTGGCCTTCGACACCGCGGCGTACCGCTCGATCAGCTGATCGGCGATCGCATCGAGGTCCTTCCCGATGTAGTCCGGCTGCGGGCCGACGTCGAGCGGGGCGTTGCCCTCGCGCAGGATGAGCGCGGTCTGCCAGCCAGCCGCGCCGGCGCCGATCGTGTCCCAGACGTGGCTCGCGATCAGGCATATGTCGCCGGGATCCACCGCGAGTGCGGCGGCTACCGAGTGATAGGCCTCCGGCGCCGGCTTATGACGCCGCACGGTTTCGTCGACGCTGAACCGGCGCTCGAACACGTCGATCACGCCGGCCCGATCCAGTTGCCGCCCCGAGATGGCCAGCGTGTTGTCGGTCAGCGTGAACAGCCGGAAGCCGTGGTCACGCAGACGGCGCAGGGCGGCGGGGACCTCGGGATGAGGCGGCATCGTGGCGAACCGGTCGGTGAGCTCGGCGCCGTCGGCGTCGCTGATCGTGATGCCGCGTGTCGCGGCGAGCATCCGCAGCACGGCGCCGCCGATGTCGGTGAACGGGACGTAGACGCCGGCCAGCGTGAGCGCCTCGGAGTAGGTGATCAGCCCGGCGAACCATAGCCGCATGGCGGCGGAATCGTTGAAGATCTGGTCAAAGACCGGGCGGATCGCCTCCAGGTCGAGCAGGGTCTCGTTGACGTCAAAGACGATGATCGGTCGTTCGGGCACAAGGAACCTTCCGGTCGCGGGTGAGCAGGAGACGCCGGCCAGCCTGCCCGCCGAGGCCTGGCGGCACATCGTCAGATCGGCCATCCCTGCCGATCCCGCTCCGTCCCGCTCCGGGCCTGCCCGGCGGAGGCGCGGTCTGACAGAATGATGAGTTGTCGATCGCATGATCCGCACGTCCGCCACCGTGAGGGTCGCAGCGCTAGAGCCGCACCCTGCCTGCCTTGCGAAGGGACATGCCAACGGTCTTCGAGCCCGCCGCCGACGCCGGGGACATGGTCGCGGTGCGCACGAGGTTCCGCCGCGACGCCGCCCGGGCGGCCGTGGTATCCCGTCCGGCACTGTGGGAGCGGCTAGACCAGCCGGAGCGGGTGACGGTGCTCTCCGCGCCGCCGGGCAGCGGCAAGACGGTGCTGCTGCGGTCCTGGATCGATGCGGCGGGCCTGGCCGAACGGGCGGCGTGGGTGCCGGTGGAGCGCGACGAGCGGGATCCGCAGCGGTTCTGGCTGGCGGTGCTGGACGCGCTGCGTCAGACGGCCCCGGGGTCGGGACTGATACGGGAGCTGACGCCGGCGCCGGATCTGGACGGCTGGGCGATCACAGAGCGGCTGCTGACCGACCTCGCGCCGCTGGCCGAGCCGCTGTGGCTGGTCATTGATGACCTGCACGAGCTGGGCTCGGACCTGCAGCGGCAGCTGGAGCTGCTGGTGATGCGCGCGCCGGAGGAGCTGCGGTTCGTGCTGGCCACCCGGCATGACGTCCGGCTGGGGCTGCACCGGCTGCGGCTGGAGGGTGAGCTGACCGAGATCCGCGCCGATGACCTGCGGTTCAGCCTGGCCGAGGCGCGGGCGTTGTTCGCCGCGGCCAAGGTGGAGCTGGCCGGGCCGATGCTGACGTTGCTTGTGGACAGGACCGAAGGGTGGGCGGCGGGGTTGCGGCTGGCGGCGCTGTGCCTAGCCGGGCACAACGATCCGGAGCGGTTCGCGGTGGAGTTCTCCGGGAGCGAGCGGACGGTGGCGGAGTACCTGCTGGCCGAGGTGCTGGACCGGCAGAGTCCGGAGGTGCGGCGGCTGCTGTTGCGGACCAGTGTGCTGGAGCGGGTCAACGGGGAGCTGGCTGATCTGCTGGCGGGGGGCAGCGGCGGGGAGCGGGTGCTGCAGGATCTGGAGGAGGCGGGCGCGTTCGTGGTGGCGGTGGACGCGGCGCGGTCCTGGTTCCGCTACCACCGGCTGTTCGCCGGCCTGCTGCAGCTGGAGCTGCGCCGCATCGAGCCGGGTGAGGTGGCCGGGCTGCACGAGCTGGCCGCGACCTGGCTGGCCGGGCACGGGTTCGGCGTGGAGGCGATCCGGCAGGCTCAGGCGGCGCGGGACTGGCAGCGGGCCGCCCGGCTGCTGGCGGACTACTGGCCCGGCTTGTACCTGGACGGCCAGGCGGCCACCATCCATGAGCTCGTGGCCGGGTTCCCCGCCGGGGCTCGCGCGGACGATGCCGACCTGGCGGCGGTGGCGGCGGCCGATGAGCTGGCGCAGGGGTCGCTGGAGGCGGCCGGGCGGTATCTGGCACTGGCGGAGCGCGGGCTCGAAGGTGGGACGCCGGCCCCGTCCGGCCGGCGCGGGCAGGCGCAGCTGCTGCTCGGGGTGGTCCGGCTCCTGCTGGCCTGGTACCGGGGTGACCTGCCGGCCGAGGCCGAGCAGGCGCGCCGTCTTGCGGCCCTCTTCGAGGCACAGGACGCGCAGTACGGCCTGCCGCCTGCGGCGGGAGCCAGCCGGGGTGAGGAGCTGCGCGCGCTGGCGCTGATCGGCCTCGGCGACACCGAGATCTGGACCGGCCGGCTCGATCTGGCCGAGCTGCACATGGATCAGGCCGTCGCGCTGGCGCGCCGGATCGGGCAGCCTTATCTCGAGTTCATCGGGCTGGCCTACCAGGCGGTGGGCGAGCTCTCCCGGTCGTTTCCGCGAGCGGCGGAGCGCGGCAGGCAGGCGATCGAGCTCGCCGAGCGGCACGGCTGGACCGACGAGACGACGGCGGGCCTCGCGTACATGGCGCTCGGATCCGCGCTGGCCTGGCAGGGGCGGGCCGAAGAGGCAGAGCCCTGGGTGCAGCGCGCCGAGCGTACCGTCAGGCCGGAAATCGCGCCCGTGTCGGCGATGGGGGTTCAGTACGTCCGCGGCCAGGTCGAGCTGGTGTGCGGGCGGGTCGCCGACGCGGTGGCCGCGTTCCGGGCCGCCGAACGGCTGGCCGGGCAGCTGCCCGCGCCGCACCCGCTCGCCTGGCCGATACGGGCCTGGCTCGTGCACGCCCTGGTGCGCCTCGACGATCCGGAGCAGGTGCTAGCCGGCCTCGGCGAACGCGTCCGTGATCGGGGGGAGATGCGTCTCGCCGCCGCGGTGGTACGTCTCGCCCAGGACGACCCGCGTGCCGTGACCGAGGTCCTCGCGCCGGTCCTGGACGGCTCCGCCCGGGTGGGCTGGCGGTCCTGGCTGGTTGAGGCGTTCCTGCTGGAGGCGATCGCCCGGGACGCGCTGGGCGATCCTTCCGCCGCCGGCTGGGCGGTGGAGCGTGCGCTGGACCTGGCCGAAGCCGACGGCGCGCTCTCGTGGTTCCTGCTGCATCCGGCGACGGGCCTGCTGGCGCGCCAGGCCAGGCAGGGCACGGCGCACGCCGCCCTGGTCGCCGAGATCCTCGGGCTCCTATCGGGAAACGCGCCCGCGCCTCGGGCCGGCGGGCGGCGTCCGCTGCTGGACCCGCTGAGCAAGAGCGAGCTCCGGGTGCTGCGTTACCTGCCGACTCACTTGTCAGCGCCGGAGATCGCGGGGGAGCTGTACGTCTCGCCGACCACGGTCAAGACCCACCTGCGCAACCTGTACGCCAAGCTCGGCGTGCACAGCCGGACCGACGCGGTCGAGGCCGCCCGCGCCCTGGGGCTGCTCGCACCGTCCCCGCAGCGAGGCTGACGGTCGCCGGAATCATCCGGATCGTGGGTTGGCCGCTCACCCTGTCGGCGTCCAGGCTCGTTGACGAGGAATCGCCAGCCTAGGAGGACTACGTGACCGGCGCATACGGCGGGGCGCAGCAGTACGAGATCAGTGTGCGCGGCCACCTGGGCGAGACGATGCGCTCCGCGTTCCCCGCCCTGCGGGCTCAGCGGCGCGGGCCGGAAACCGTGCTGACCGGAGCGCTGCCGGACCAGGCCGCGCTGCACGGCGTGCTCGCCGAGATCGAGGCCCTCGGGCTCGAGCTGCTCGAAGTCCGCCGCGTGAATCCTCCGGATCGTACGACGCGGGCTCATCCGCCCGGGCACGAGACTTCATACGTGGAACGAACCTCAGACGACGGGACAGGTTCGCCCCGATGATGTCGATGAGAGCGCTGGAGTGCCTGGTCACCATCGTGGATCAGGGCTCGCTGACGCAGGCGGCGGCGGTGCTGCACATGTCGCAGCCGGCGCTGTCGCACCAGATCGCGGCCATCGAGCGGGAGCTGGGCACGCCGGTCATCGAGCGCTTGCCGCGGGGCGTCAGGCCGACCGCGGCCGGGCTGGCCGCCGCGGCCGAGGCGCGGATCGCCCTGGCCGCGGCCGACCGGGCCGTGATCGCGGGCAAGCGGGTGGCGGCCGGGACCGGCGGCCGCATCCGCATCTCCTGCGTGGAGACGATGACGGCGTGGGTTCTGGTCCCGGTGCTGCGCCACTGGCGGCGCCGGTTCCCCGACGTCGAGCTGGACCTGAAGGAATACACCAGCGCGGACCGGATGCAGGACGTCCTGCTGTCGGGCGGGGCGGACATCGCCGTGGGGCCCCGGCCGACCCGGACCGACGAGCACACCGAACTGCTCGGCCGCGAGGAGATCGTGCTGGTCGCGTCCCCCGAGCACCGGTTCGCGGGCCTGGCCCGCGTGCCGCTGGCCGAGCTGGCCACCGAGCCACTGGTTCACTACCACCCGGACAACGGGTTCGCGGTCTGGGTCGACCAGTTCGCGGCGGAACAGGGTGTCGTGCTGCCGCAGCCGGCGTTGCGTACGGGCTTCCCGCGTACGGCCGCGCAGCTGGCGGCGGCCGGCATGGGCGTGACGATCGTGCCGTACTCCGCGCTGACCCCGCTGCCGGGCGCGACGATCAGGTCACTGGATCCGCCGGTGCTGCGCGACGTGATCGTCACCGTGGCCGCCCCGCACGATGACCTGCTCCGGCGGTTCACCGGCGACCTGATGCGGCGCGGCCTGCCCGAATCACGGCTGCCCGTCTGCGCGACGGTGATGACGCGCGACGCGTATCCGGTTGCCGCATACGCCGGGCGCGCACCATGAACGCCGGGGATTCACCGCAATGAAGATCATCGAACAGGCCGGGTTCGCGCAGCGCCGCAGCTTGCTGACCTTCGAAGGGTCGGACAGGAACGCTGCGGCCTGGGTGGCGATGAACGCCAGCCGCGGATTCCCGCCGTACTCCCCGTGCCAGTGCGTCTCCGCGAGCAAGCCCGTCCCGGCCAGCCGCAATCGCGTGCTGGCCGGCGCCGCATGCGTGAAGAAGTTGAGGTCGGACACCGCCCCCTGCGGGACAGGACGGTCGGCCACCAGTGCCTCGATCACGTCGCGCAACGCCGAGCGCAGCCGGCGCAAGGCATGGATGTCCGGCAGGCCCCCGCCCGGCACGCGCGCTGTCTCGACCCGCCACCAGGCCGCCGCGCCGCGCTCCGCCGACAGGAGGTCATTCGTCACGGCCGATCCGGGGACCGCGACGGTATTAATGAGATCCACGGCGACAATAAGTTCGCCGACAAGGCGAGCCGGCTGCGGCCGGACGCGCTGGCTGCCATGTCGGAACTATAGGCATTAGGAATTTCGATAAGTGCCATGAATTCTTCGAAACCTCAACCTCTTGCCGCAGGCGTAAGTAATGTGTCAGGCTCGTTCCTGTGCATTAGAAATAACTGCAAGAAAGTCGTCGCTTTCCTCGATGCCGACCGCACGGCCTGGATTTCGACGAGCTTAACATCAGCCAGCACCACCGTAAAGCGCGAATATAAATACGCCACTCAGGCGGCACGGGATCAATTGACGCCGCCAGAGGAGAGAAGCAGATGACCTCTTTGAAAGACAAAACCGTGCTGATCATCGGCCGCGGCAGCGGTATTGCCCGGGCCATCGCCGTGGCGGTAACCGACAACGGCGGACGGGTTATCGCCGCCGGGCGTCACCCGGACGATCTGGCCGGCGCGTATCGCGGCATGGATATCGGCATCGAGCGTGCCGACGTCACGGACGAGTCCTCCGTCGCCGCGCTGGCGGCCCGGATCGCAACGGTCGACCACGTCGTATCCACCGCGTCGGCCCGGGCCAGGGGCGGCTTCGCCGAGCTGACCGCGAGCCTGGTGAACGCCTCGTTCGCCACCAAGGTGACCGGGCCGCTGCTGCTGGCCAAGCACTTCGCGGCGAAGCTCGAGGCGGGCGGGTCGTTCCTGTTCATGTCCGGGGCGACCGCGCTGAAGCCAGCCCCTGGCATGCTCGCCGTCGCCGCTACCAACGCTGCCGTCGACGCCGTCACCGCCGGGCTGGCGGTCGAATTGGCCCCGATCAGGGTCAATGCCATCGCGCCCGGAACCATCGACACCGGCGCGTACGACGCGCTGGGCGACGAACGGAAGGCCGCGCTGTTCGGCGCCAGGTCCGCGGCCAATCCGGCCCGGCGCATCGGCACCGCCGCCGACATCGCCGCCGCGGCGCTGGCGGCCCTGACCAACGGGTTCCTGACCGGAGTCTCCATCCCGGTCGACGGCGGCGAGCACCTCGTCTAGGCGAAAGGCAGTCAGACATGCACGCCATCCATTACCGCTACGCCACCGTCCAAGGTCAGCGGTTGTTCTACCGGGAGGCGGGCCCGGCCGGCGCGCCGGCCGTGGTGCTCCTGCACGGCTTCCCGGCCAGCTCGTTCATGTTCCGCGACCTGATCCCGCGGCTGGCCGGCCGGTACCACGTCATCGCCCCGGACCACCTCGGCTTCGGCCTGTCCGACGCCCCGCCCGCCGACCAGTTCGGCTACACCTTCGACGCCCTGGCCGGCCTGACCGCCGGCCTGCTGGACCAGCTCGGCATCACCCGGTACGCGATGTACGTCCAGGACTACGGCGCCCCCGTCGGCTGGCGGCTCGCCCTGGCCGACCCGGACGCCATCACCGCGGTCATCACCCAGAACGGCAACGGCTACGACGCCGGGTTCACCGCGGAGTTCTGGCAGCCGCTGCGCGAGCTCTGGCAGGACCGCACGCCCCGGACCGAGGCCGCCGTCCGCGGCGCGCTGACCCTGGACGTGACCCGCTGGCAGTACCTGCACGGCGTCCCGGACGAGACCCTGGTCAGCCCGGACACCTGGCTGCATGACTTCGCCCAGCTCTCCCGGCCCGGCAACGATGAGATCCAGCTGGCCCTGTTCACCGACTACGCCAGCAACCTGCCGCTGTACCCCAAGCTGCACGCCTGGCTGCGCGACAGCAAGGTCCCGGTGCTGGCGGTATGGGGCCGCAACGACCCGATCTTCGCCCCCGAAGGCGCGCTCGCCTTCGCCGACGACGCGCCCGGCGCCGAGATCCACCTGCTCGACGGCGGCCACTTCCTGCTGGAGAGCCACCTGGACGTCGCCGCGGACCTCATCTGCGGCTTCCTGGCCAGGACCCTGATACAGGGAGAGTTCTCGTGACCGTGGTAATCAGTGACTCCTCCGCGGGAGCGCGCGGCGGGCTGACGCCGCGGGACCGACCGGCGGGCCGGCCGGTCGCGCGCGGACGTGAGGCCGAACAGAACGCAATCCGCGACCTGCTGCGGCGTGCCCAGCGTGGGACCGGCGGGGTGCTGCTGGTGGACGGGGAGCCGGGCATCGGCACGTCCCTGCTGCTGCGTGACGCGACCGACACGGCCGCCGGGCTGGGTTTCTCGCTGGCCGCCGGGGCAGCGGACGAACTGGGCCTGCACGTCCCGTTCTTCGCGCTGCGCGCGGCGCTGCGCGGGCCGTTCGCCGGGCTCACCGCCGAACATCCCGGTGGTGACCTGCCGGACGACGCGGCGTGGTGGATCACCCAGGTCCGGGCACACCTGGAACAGCGGGCCGGGGCGGGTCCGGTCCTGGTATGCCTGGACGATCTGCACTGGGCCAGCCCGGCCACGCTGGCGGTGCTGCGGTCCCTGCCGCGGGAGCTGAAACGGCACCCGGTCGCGTGGCTGCTGGCCCGGTCGAGCTTCCCCCAGAGCGCCGCCGACCACATGTTCGGCCTGCTGGAGCAGGACGGCGCCGCCCGGATGACCCTGCCCCCGCTGGGCCAGGCCGCGGTGACGGGCATGCTCTCCGACGCGTTCGGCGCGCCGCCGGACCAGACCCTGGCCGACCTGGCCCGCGGCGCCGCCGGAAACCCCTCGCTGGTGTCCGGGCTGATCGACGGCCTGCGTGAGGATGACGCCGTGCGGGTTACCGCCCGGCAGGCCGTGCTGACGTCGGCCCGGCTGCCGGGACGGCTGCACGACCTCGCGCAACGGCGGCTCGATAGCCTGAGCCAGCGGGCCCGGCACCTGCTGGTGACGGCGGCGGTTCTCGACCCGGCGTTCCGGCTGGAGGACGCGGCCGAGATGCTCGGCGAGACCCCCGCCACGCTGCTGCCCGCGATCGAGGAGGCGATGGACGCCGCGATCGTGACCACGGTGGACCACGCGTTCGCGTTCCGCCATCCGCTGCTGCGCCACGCGGTCGGCGAGATGATCCCGCAGCCGGCCCGCGACGCGCTGCACCGCCAGTACGGTCGGATCCTGCTCACCCGGGGCGAGTCAGCGGCCCGGGCGGCCGGTCATCTGCTCCAGGCCGCGCACCGCGATGACCCCGCCTCGCTGGCCGGGCTGGACACCGCGGCGGCGCGGACGCTGGCTGGCACGCCGCAGGCCGCGGCCGGGCTGGCGGTGCGCGCGCTAGAGCTCACACCCGCGGACGACCCGGCCGTGCTGTCCCGCGCGGTGACCGCCGCCGAGGCCCTGGCCGCGGCCGGGCGGCTGGACCAGGCCACCGCGATCGCCGGTGACATGCTGGCCAAGCCACTGCCGGCGGCGGCCGAGGACCGGCTGCGGTGCGCCCTGTCCTCGGCCCTGTGCGCCGCGGGGCGGGCCCGGGACGCGGCCGGCCAGGCTCAGCTGGTGCTGACCCGGCCGCAGCTGCCCGCCGGCCTGCGGGATCAGGCGCTGACCGCGCGCCTGCAGGCCCTGGCCGGGCTGCGCGACGAGGACGCGGGCTCCGCCGCCGGCGCCATCCTGGCCGCCCCCGGTCAGCACGACGGTCACACCACCGCGGCGGCCCGGCTGGCTGCCGCGTTCCTGCGCTGGGACAGCGGCCAGGTCAGCGACAGCCTGGAGCTGCTCCGGGAGGCCGCCCGGCACGGCGGGGGGATCTCCCCCGATGCCCGCCATCCCCAGCCGCTGCTGGCGCTCGCCGCCGCCCTGACCGACCTGCGGGACCTGGCCGAGGCCGAGGACATCCTGCACGCCGCGGACAACCCGGCGCTGCACGGCATCCCCGCCCAGGCCGGGCTGTCCATCCTGCGCGCCCGCATCCACCTGGCCGGCGGCCACCCGGAGCAGGCCGCCGCCGAGGGCCAGGCGGCCGTGGCCGCCGCCGCGGCCCTCGGCGCTCATGGGTACGCCGCGACCGCGCACCGCGTGCTGGCCATGACCGAGCTGCGCCGCGGCGACATCGGGGCCGCGGCCGGGCACCTGGCCGGCCAGGGCGGACGGGCCCCGCAGTTCGCGGACGTCTACGCGCGCCCGGAAACCACGATGGCCGAAGCGCAGGTCACCGAGGCGCGCGACGGGCCGGCCGCCGCCCTGGGCCACGTCCGCCGACTCTGCGCCGACCTGGAGGCCCGGCCCGGGCTTCTCCTCGGCGACCCCGCCGCCGCGGCCTGGCTGGTCCGCACCGCCCTGGCCGCCGGCCACCCCGAGCTGGCCGCCGCCGCCGCCCGCGCCGCCCAAGCCGTCGCAGACGCCCACCCGGAATTCCCGGCGCTGGCCGCGGCCGCGGCGCACAGCCGCGGTCTGGTCCGCCCCGCCCCGGCGCTGCTGGCCGCGGCCGCCGCGCAGCACCCCGACCCGTGGGCCCGGGCCTCGGCCGCCGAGGACCTCGGCGTCCTGCACGCCCGCCAGGGCGACCGGGACCGGGCGATCAGCCACCTGAAGGCGGCCCTGGGCGGCTACCGGCAGGCCGCGGCAGAGCGTGACCAGGCCCGCATCCGGCGGCGGCTGCGCCAGCTCGGCATCCGCCGCCGCCACTGGGCCACCCAGGCGGCCAGGCCGCTCGCCGGGTGGGGCAGCCTGACCGGCACCGAGCAGGCCGTCGCCGCGCTGGTCGCCGAAGGACTGAACAACGCCCAGGTCGCCGCGCGCATGTACATCAGCACCCACACCGTGGCCCACCATCTGCGCCAGGCCTTCCGCAAGCTCGCCATCGCCTCCCGCGTCGAGCTGACTCGCATCGTTATCGAACACGCAGCGGACGGCCCGTTAGGTCCCGCCGCCCGGCGAGCCTGAGCAGGCCGGATAGGGTCCTGCCCCGGCTTCGCCGTCCTCTTTGACGATGTGCCGCGGCCGGATCCGCCCGATGCTCAGCCCATGAGCGCGTATGACGTGATCGTGATCGGCGCCGGGCCGGTCGGGTACACCGTCGCTGACCGGGCCCGCGCGGCCGGGCTCAGCGTCGCCGCCGTGGAACGGGAACTGGTCGGGGGTGAGTGCTCCTACTGGGCCTGCATCCCGAGCAAGGCGATGCTGCGGCCGGTCGTCGCGGTCGCCGACGCCCGCCGGGTCGCCGGCGCCCGCCAGGCGGTTACTGGGGCGGTGGACGCCCCGGCGGTGTTCAAGCGCCGGGACGAATGGGTGACCGACTGGAACGACGAGGGCCAGGCCGCCGGGCTGAAAGGCTTCGGTGCCGAGCTGATCCGCGGCCACGGCCGGCTGGACGGCCACCGGCGGGTCGCGGTGGCGACCCCCGATGGCGGGACGGTGACGCTGACCGCCCGGCAGGCCGTCGTGATCTGCACCGGCAGCCGCCCGGCCCTGCCCGAGCTGGCCGGGCTGGCCGAGGCGCGCCCGTGGACCAACCGGCAGGCTACCGACTCCCGCACCGTGCCGGGCCGGCTGGCCATCGTCGGCGGCGGCGGGGTCGGGGTCGAGATGGCCAGCGCCTGGCAGGGCCTGGGCTCCCAGGTCACGCTGCTGGCCCAGGCCGACGGCCTGCTGTCCCGGATGGAACCGTTCGCCGGGGAGCTGATCGGTCGCGGCCTGGCCGAGGCCGGGGTGGAGGTGCGGATCGGCGTCACCGTCACCGCGATACGCCGTCCGGGCGGGGCCGGGCCGGTCACGCTGACCCTGGAAGAAGGCGGCGAGGTGGAGACCGACGAGGTGCTGTTCGCCACCGGCCGGCAACCGCTCACCGACGACATCGGCCTGGACACCATCGGCCTGTTCCCCGGGTCCTGGCTGGAGGTCGACGACACCTGCCGGGTCACCGCCCTCGAGGAGGGCTGGCTGTACGCTCTCGGCGACATCAACCGGCACGCCCTGCTCACCCACCAGGGCAAGTACCAGGCCCGTATCGCCACCGCCGCGATCGCGGCCCGCGCCGCCGGGCAGCCCGTCGACACCTCCCCGTGGGGTCCGCACGCCGTCACCGCCGACTACCGTGCGGTGCCGCAGGTGTTCTTCTGCGACCCCCCGGCCGGGGCCGTCGGTCTCACCGCCGACCAGGCCGAACGGGCCGGACACCGCATCCGCGTCGTCGACGTCGACCTCGGCCGGGCGGTGCCAGGAGCGGGCCTGCACGCCGACGGCTACACCGGCCGTGCCCGCATGGTCGTGGACGAAGACCACGGCTGCCTGCTCGGCGTCACCTTCGTCGGCCCCGGCGTGGAAGAGCTGATCCACTCGGCCACCGTCGCGGTGGCCGGCCAGGTCCCAGTCAGCCGGCTCTGGCACGCGGTCCCCTGCTTCCCCTCCATCAGCGAGGTCTGGCTCCGCCTGCTCGAGGGCTACCAGCGGGTCGTCACCGATGACCGATCTGACGATGTGCGGCGCAGCCGCGGCACCGAGGCTGGTCCGTGAGCAAGCAGCTTCCATCCGAAAGGAACGTTCGAATGAGCATGAACTGGCTCGAGGGCATGCGCCCGCAGATGGAGATGGAGGGGGCCGACCGGCCGATGGCCATGCCGGTCTTCGCCCGGCAGAAGCTGGTCGTGGTCGGTGGCAGCAGCGGGATGGGCCGCCAGACCGCCGCCGACGTCGTGGCCGCCGGCGGCAGCGCCGTCATCATCGGCCAGGACGCCGGCAAGGTCGACGACACCGTCCAGACCCTGGCCAAGGAGGGCTCGGCCTGGGGCATCACCGCCGACCTGGCCGACCGGATGCAGGTGGAGCGGGTCCGCCAGCAGCTGGCCGCCGACCACGCCGACGCCACCCTGCTGGTCAACGCGGCCGGGCTGTTCGTCCCCAAGCCGTTCCTCGACCACGACGGCGCCGACTACGACTCCTACGCCGAACTGGACCGGGCCATGTTCTTCATCACCCAGACCGTGGCCCGCGGCATGGTCGCCGGGGGCCAAGGCGGATCGATCGTGAACGTCGGCAGTATGTGGGCTAACCAGGCTATCGGGGCCACCCCGTCGTCGGCGTACTCGGTGGCCAAGGGCGGGCTGCACGCGCTGACCCGCAACCTGGCCCTCGAGCTGGCACCCCACCAGATCCGGGTCAATACGGTCGCCCCGGCCGTCGTGGCCACCCCGATCTACGAGCGATTCGTCCCCCAGGACCAGCTCGACGCCACCCTGCACAGCTTCGATAGCTTCCACCCGCTCGGCCGGACCGGCACCGCCCGCGACATGGCCAACACCATCACGTTCCTGCTCTCCCCGGCCACCAGCTGGGTCACCGGCGCCATCTGGAACGTCGACGGCGGCGTCATGGCCGGACGCAACTAACAC
>Ga0207657_10004315_pt1 | contig 15068 bp, 17 predicted proteins | sample KBSC33metaG_FD_184316 | JGI IMG/M metagenome (GOLD analysis project Ga0207657, IMG submission 184316) | Corn rhizosphere microbial communities from Kellogg Biological Station, Michigan, USA - KBS C3-3 metaG (SPAdes) (version 2) | ecosystem: Host-associated > Plants > Roots > Rhizosphere > Soil ... | reverse complement strand
CCCATGGTCTTGACCTTGGCTTCCAGGGTCGCCAGGTTGATGGCGTTTTCAGCGGCTGCAGCGGCTTCGATTGCTGCGATTTGAGCTCCGGTGTCGAGTCCGATTGCCATGATGTTTCTCCTTAAAGTAAGTGAAGTGGATGACGCTGGTTGAACAATCCCGGATGGGATACTGCTGCACAGTGTGCGCGATGCCACCGCACACGCTGGTTTGCCGGCCGCGCGCCGGCCTCGCGGCCGGACGTACGACTTGCGGAATTACTGGATCGCCAGGCGGCACAACTGCGCCGCGGCGCGGAATCCATCGGCCACCGCGCGCCCGGCCTGGGCTTCGGTGCTCGCCGTGTCGGTCGAGCGCGCGGCACAGGCGTCGGCCAGGCTGTCCAGGGCCTCGGCCGCGGCGCGGACTTCGTGATGGCGCCGGACCTGGCTGCCCGCCTGGGGCAGGTCGTCGAGGACGTCGATCAATTCTTCGGTCATGACTTCGTACATGTCGTTCTCCTTAATGCAGGGTGGTATTGCCGGATGCGTCGGCCATAAAGTTCTTGGTGCCGTCGCTCGATTCGACGTAGCGCACGCTGTCGGCATTCAGGGCCGAATCGACCTTGCCCGCAATGCCCAGCTCGTCGATGCGCTCGACCTTGACGTCGATCCGGGGAGCCGGTGACGCCATGTCGTTGCGGAACCGCTCGGCCACGTCGCGCACCGCGCCGGGCTGGCGCGCGGTGCCGGTCACCTCGAAACGCCCGGCGCCGGCATAGCGCACCTTGACGTGGGGTTCGTGCAGCGACTCGGCCAGTTCGCGGGCGATGTCGTCGGCCGGCTTGACCTGCCAGCGCAGGCGGCTGCCGGCGACGCTGCGCAGGCTGGCGTGCGCCTTGCGCGCGGCCTCGCCGTTCGCCACGATGCCGCTGGCGACGAAGCCGTTCGCCTGCTCGCGCAGCTCGATGCCGGGTTCCTGCAGGCGTTCGAGCGCATTCCGCACATCGGCCAGGCCGACCGGTGCGGGCGGACGGGTGGCCGCCTGCGATGCGCCGCCCATCGTCAGCGCCAGGGCGCCGGCGCCGACCGAGCCGACCACCATCGCCACCAGTCCGGTGCGCGTCCAGGAGGCGCGCTTCGGCGGCGGCATGGGCCGCGTGTCGCCCATCATTACGGCCTCGTCGCCAGCAACATCGGCGACATCGTCGGTACTGGCCGGCGCGGCGAGCATGGCCTCGAGCAGTTGAAGGTCCGACGGCCACAGCGCGTCACGCGGTCCGGCGCACAGCGCCACGTCGCCGAAGCGGCGGGGCGCGAAGTCGTCGAGCGTCAACGGGGCGTCGGCCGCGTCCGTGGCGAAGATCGTTACCCGGTCTTCTGCGTCGATTGCCAGTTGCATGGTGCCCTCGCTCCAGTCCTGGATCAGGATGTCGGCCGTCGTATCCTTACCGATCGACATCGGCGTTGGATTCAACTGTATCCGGGCGCCCGCATGAAAGCCGGTCAGTATGCGAAGTTCTTTGGACATGCGCGTATCTCCTATTCAGTGTGCCCAGTCAGTTCTGGAGCAGGATGTCGGCCGTTGTATCCTTACCGATCGACATCGTCGTTGGATTCAACTTTATCCGGGCGCCGGCATGAAAGCCGGTCGGTATGCGAAGTTCTTTGGACATGAACGAAATCATCTGTTCCGTGCGATGCGGTCGCGGCGGCCGGTCACCAGCCGCGGCCGCGCCGGATCAGTGCGGCGAGCGACGAGATGCCGATCGCGCGTCCTTCGCGCGTCCGATGGCGTCCCAGGTTCAGCAGCACGATCGGCAGCAGCAGGTTGACGGACTCCTCGGCGGCCGACAGCGGTCGTGCGCCACCGGACCGGCCGGCCCCCGCGGGCGCCGCAGCGGCCAGCAGGCGATCGCGCACGTCCGCCAGCGTGGTGGGGCGCGTGCGCTCGCCCTCCGGGATGGCCAGGAATTCGCGCACGATGGCCAGGATCGGGTAGGTGGGGCTGGCGGCCATGTGCGCGTCCAGCGCGCCGGCGCGCCGGGCCCCGGCGGGTAACGCCAGCAACGCACGTTCGGCGCGGGCCAGGGGGCCCTTGCCCGTCGCCGCGGCACGCCATTGGGCAAGCAGGCGCGTTTCGTCGCGCGCCGGGCGCGGCACCGCGTGCATCGTCCAGCGGATGCCGGTACGTGCCTGGTCGCCGGCGGCGGCCTGTTGCCGTTCGAAGCCGCCCGCGCCGCCGCCGGGGTCGCGTCCCTGCGACGACGATCCCTGGTCGCGCGCGCCGGTCTTTGCCACGTCCTTATCGTCGCGCATCAGATGCTGCTCGAGCATCATCAACAGGTCTTCGCTTTCGGCGCTGAGGTCGGCGCCATGCGGATTGTCGGCATCGCGCTTCTTGCGTCCGCCCGCGCGGCTCCGGGCCGCCTTCCCGAGCCCGTGGCGGCGCAGGTGCGGCAGCGGCGGCGGCAGTGCCTGCGCCGCCGGCTGGTCGGTCTGGGTGACGGCGGCCCCCGGCCTCGGTGTTTCCGGCGCGGCGGGTACGAGGGGGGGAAGGTAGCCACCCCCGCCGATGCGCGAAATGCTCATGTGAACATCACCTCCCACAGGCTGCGCGCGAAACTCAGCACCGCCATGCCGCCCCATGGTGCGCTGACCATGATGACGACGGTAACGATCACCAGTTTCACGCTTTGCGAAATGCTCGAGTCCTGCAGCGACGTGATCGCCTGGAGGAAGGAGACGGCGAGGCCCGTGAGCGCCGCCACGGCGACGACCGGCAGCGACACCATCAGGCACAGCTTCAGGGCCTGGGAGGTCAGGTGGGTCAGATTATCGTATTCCATGGCGTCACTTGTAGGTGGAGATCAGGCCGTGGACCAGCATCGACCAGCCATCGAGCGAGACGAACAGCAGCAGCTTGAACGGGATCGCCACGTTCGTCGGACTGACCTGCGACAGGCCGAGCGCCATCAGGACGTTCGCGACGACGAGGTCGATCACGATGAACGACAGGTACAGCAGGAAACCGATCTTGAAGGCGGCCGTCAGCTCGCTGAGGATGAACGCCGGCGCCAGCACGATCAGGTCGTCTTCCTTGAGTTCGGCCGCGCGCCCGGCCGGCCAGATCTGGCGCGCCGAACGCAGGAAGAACGCCTTCTCGCGCTCCGTCGCATGGGCCTTGAGAAAACCGCGGAACGGCTCGCGCCCGGCGTCGAGCAACGGCATGACCTGCGCCCCGGCCGACGTTTCGCCCGTCAGGTGGGCCCGGTGCATGGCTTCCATGCCCACCGGCGCCATCACGAAGCACGTCACGATCAGGGCGACGCCGTTGAGCACCGAGTTCGGCGGCACGCCCTGCAGCCCGAGCGCATTGCGCAGCAGGCCCAGCACAACCACGATCTTGGTGTAGGACGTGACCACCATCGCCACGAACGGGAGGACCGCCAGCGCGAGCGCGGCGACCAGCAGCGAACCGATGTCAGGCGAGGCGTTCATCGGATTTCGCAATACGACGGATGTGGAGACCGAGCTGGTCGCCGATGGCGACGAGCTCCCCGAAGGCCAGGGTCTGGCCGTGCGCCACCAGCCGGATCTCGGCGTCGGTCAGCGCGAGGGGCAAGGTGAGGAGATAGCCCGGTTGCAGGGCGGCGATCTGCCCGATCGGCAGGTTCACCGTCACCACTTCGATGTGGACCGGCAGCTCGACGTCGCTGACGTCGATCGGGGCGGGGGCGGCGGCGACGTCGGTCGCGCCGCGCAGGGACAGGTCGGGGTCGTTGTTCACCATGACGGGACGGCTCTCCAGGATGACGTTGTGGGAATCGATGCGCGCGCGCGCATGGATGGCTTGACCGTTGGCGGCACCCCACAACAGGGTGGCCTGGTCGAGTGTGGCGTGCGGCTTGAAGCCGGGGGCGGCCGGCCAGCCGAGCAGCACGTCGCCGGGCTGCAGCGAGCCCAGCAGCGCCGGTGTGGCGAGTCGGCTGCGCAGGCGCAGCCGGGTCGGCAGGGCCAGCGCGGCCAGCGCGTCGGGCAGGGCGATGCCGCGGCCGCCCGACCCGAAGGGCTTGGCCAATGCGTCGGCCAGCGCGGCGGCCAGCGCATCGGACACCCCGGCCACGGTGACGCCGGCGGTGGCGCCGCCGTGGTCGTATTCGAGGTGCAGCGCACCAGTGTGCGCGGCCGGCGGCGCGGCGAACCGCAGGTCCTGTACCGCCGGCTGCGCCGCGCCGTGGCGTGCCAGCGCCGCCAGCGGCGCCGCCAGGTACAGGCCGGCGACAGCGGCGCGGCAGGCCGCTTCCGGTTCGAGGGCGATCGCTTCGAAGGCGGCGCGGGCGCCGTCGTCGACGTCGACATAAAGTTGCAGCTCGCCCTGGCCGCAGGCGATGGCCAGCAGGGCGGTGCGGCCGCTGCGCGCAGGCCGTCCGGGCATTGCCCGCACGGTCCCGTGCAGCGCGCCGCGCGCATCGCACAGGGCGCGCGCCAGGCTGGCCAGCGCCGGTGTGTAATTGCGCAGCCTGTCGGCCAGCGGTGTGTAAGCCGTCGTGGTTTGCATGGGCTTCCTCAGTTCACTTCCACGTGGATCGCGATACGCGCGCCGAGGCGCGCTTCCAGACGGCTTCGCAGTGCGGCGCCGTTGTCACAGATTAGCTGGCGGGCGCGGGCGTCGCTTGTGTCGAAGCGAAGCGATAGCGCGTCGTCCGAAAGCACGAGGTGGAGCCTGGTGTGCGGCAGGATGGCCGGGTCGAGTTCGATCATGACCTCCCAGCGCCCGCCGGCGCGCTGGAGCGCGGGACTGGCGCAGAAACCGGCGATGCGCTCGGCCAGGTGATCGGCCACCAGGTCCCCGCCGGCGGCGCGGGCGCAGTGGGCGACGAGCCGTGCGCCGAGCGCCCGGGTCGTCTCGTCAGGGGGCCCGGCCGTCGCCTGGCGCGGCGCGGGCGGGCGCGCAGCGTCGGGCAGCCGCGGGCGCGGCGGCGGCGGCAGGGTGCGCGCCGCGTCGGCGCCCGCGGATTCCTGCCGGTCGTCGCCCCCGCCGTGCCGTTCCTGGCCGGCCTCGTCGTCGCGCGCGCCGCCGCCGGACGCTTGCTCCCCGATGGGCATGACCGTGTCTGGCGCGACCCAGGAGGGCCCGCCCAGGGCCTGGCGCGCCTGGCCGAGCAACTGGCCGAAGCGTGTGCGGGCCGCGGCGGCGGGCGCCGGCGGTTGCGCGACCGCGATGCGCAGTTCGCGCGGCGAGCGGATGCGGGTCATCGTGGCCTCCCGTTACAGGCCGAGCTGTCCGACGGGGCGCAGGTCGATGTCGCCCAGTTCCTGGAACGAATACACCTGCAGCCAATCCAGGCGCTGCGCGATCATGCGGCGGAAATAGCGCCGGATGTCCATCGACGTGACGACCGCCAGGTTAGCCGGCGGATTGGCGCCGATCAGGTTTTCGAGCGAGGCCAGCAACTGGTCGATCTGTTGCGGTTCGAGCGTCAGGTAATTGCCCGCCGGGGTCTGCTTGATCGCCTGGCGGATGGTTTGCTCGACTTCGACGTCCAGCATGATCGCCGCCAGCTGGCCGCCACCCGCAGCGCGATGGGCGATGAAGCGGCCCAGGTCGCCGCGCACGTATTCGGTGAGCAGAAGCAGGTCTTTTTCCTTGGCGCCCCAGTTCACCAGGCTTTCAAGGATGGCGCGCTGGTTGCGGATCGGTACGTGTTCCTCGAGCAGGCGCTTGAGGACCTCGGCGATGCGCAGCACCGGCATGACTTTCTGGACTTCGGTCACGAGGCCCGGATACTCGGTGCCGACCCGCTCGAGTATCCATTGGGTTTCCTGCACGCCGATGAACAGGTGGGCATGCGCCCGCACCGCCGCGCCCACGGCGTCGGCCAGCGCGCGTTCAGGCCGCTCCGGGCGGTCCGGCAATTCGAGCGCGGGCTGGGGCACGTCGTGCAGCATGATCTCGTACGCCATCCCGGTGAGCGCTTCGCTCGTCCATACGGCGGCGCGCGGGAACGGCAGCCCCAGCTCGTCGACCAGTGCGCCGCGGACGGCGGTGAAAGCGCGGTTCAGCTCGTCGGTATCCAGGCGCTTCGCGAGCGCGGGGGAGAGGCGCACGGACAGCGGCGCGGAAAACGCCGGTGCCTGGGCGGCGATGCTCGGGGCCTGGCCCTTGGCGCCGTCGGCACGCAGGGCGGACAGTTCCGGGCCGCCGGACGGCTGCTGGTCGTGGACCCGCTTGCCCATCATGCGCGCGCCGGCGAACAGCGCGACGGCCAGCAGGACGAACATCGGCCACGGAAAACCCGGCACCAGCGCGAAGCCGATCAGCATGGCCGCTGCGCTGTAGAGCGCGCGTGCATTGGTGCCCAGCTGCTTGACGATCTCGGTGCCGAGCGAACGGGGTTTGCTGTGTTCGTCGGAGACACGGGTGATGAGCACGCCGGCCGCGACGGAAATCAGGAGCGAGGGAATCTGCGAGACCATGGCGTCGCCCACCGACAGCACGGCGAAGCGGTCGGCGGCGTCGGCCGCCGACATGCTGTGGTAGGTCACGCCGATGACGATGCCGGCCACGATGTTGACCATGGTGATCACGAGGCCGGCGATGGCGTCGCCCTTGACGAACTTCATGGCGCCGTCCATGCCGCCGTGCAGCTGGCTCTCGATCGACAGCATGGCGCGGCGGCGCTGCGCCTCCTCGGCGGTCAGGTTGCCGGCGCGCACGTCGGCATCGATACTCATCTGCTTGCCCGGCATCGCGTCCAGCGTGAAGCGGGCGCCGACCTCGGCCACCCGTTCCGAGCCCTTGGCGATGACGATGAACTGGACGATGGCGATGATCAGGAACACCACGAGGCCGACGACCAGGTTGCCGCCGACGACCAGTTCGCCGAAGCTTTCGATGATGTGACCCGCCTCGGCATGCAGCAGGATCGACTTGGTGGAGGCGATGTTCAGCGACAGCCGGAACAGCGTCGTGAACAGCAGCAGCGACGGGAACGAGTACAGCGATGTCGCGTTCGGGATGTACAGCGTGACCATCAGCAGCAGCACGCTGATGGTGATGTTGAGCGCCAACAGGCTGTCGATCACGACGGTCGGCAGCGGCAGGATCATCAGGGCGATCACCGCGACGATGAGTACGGCGATCGAGACTTCCCCTCCCAGGTCGTTCAGGCGGATTGATTTCATGGATTACCTCTTGTTGATGGGGTTGCATCTTGGGCGGGGTCGCGCGGCGCCTGCATGTTCTCGACCCACGCCAGCACGGCGGCGACGGAATCGAACAGCGGTTCCGGGACGGCGTCGTTGACCGCGACGAGGAACAGCGCGCGCGCGAGCGGCGGATTGCCGACGATCGGCACGCCGTATTGCATGGCCTGTTCGCGGATCACCCTGGCGTCATCGTCGACGCCCTTGGCGATCACGCGCGGCAGGCCCGCCTCGTCGGGGTCGTAGCGCAGCGCCACGGCGTAGTGGGTCGGGTTGACCACCACCACGTTGGCGTTGGCCACGGGTTCGTTCGGCGCGGCGTTGGCGTTTTCGCGCCCGATCTTGCGGCGCTCTTGCTTGATGTGCGGGTCGCCCTCGGAATCCTTGTGCTCGCGCTTGACCTCGTCCTTGCTCATCTTGTGGTCGCGGATGAACAGCCAGTGCTGGATGCCGTAGTCGGCCACGCCGATGATCGCGTACAGCACGCCGGACACGCCGAACACCTTGCACAGCACGCCCCAGGCGACGGCGGCGAGTCCGTCGACAGGCTGGTAGGCCGCCCCGAGCATCAGCGGTACCAGCAGCATGCCGGTGCGGTACAGCACGGCGCCGATCAGCAGGGCCTTGAGCACCGCCTTGATCAGGTCGATCAGCGAACGCACCGAAAAGATGCGCTTCAGGCCCGAGGCCGGGTTGATGGCGTCGAACTTGAGTTCCAGCGGCTTGAACGAGGTCTGCAGGCCGACCTGGGCCACCAGCGCGCCGATCGCCGCCAGCGCCGCGACGAACACGACCGGCAGTACCAGGATCAGCCCGTGGGTGGCCGCCTCGACGAGCGCGTCGGCCACCCGCAGGTCGCCCTGCGCGCGCTTGACGTCGAGTCCGCCGAGCAGCAGCAGGCGTAATTGTTCCGCCATCCGGCCGCCGGCGAGGGAAAAGCCCATCCAGGCGCACAGCAGGATCGCGGCGAACGGCAGGTCGGTACTCTTGCTCGTTTCGCCGTCGTTGCGCGCATCGCGCAACTTCTTGTCACTGGGTTGTTCGGTTTTTTCTTCGGACATATGGATCCCCGTTTCCGATCCCGCGATGCGAGACCCGTGCGGCATTGTCGGATGCGGGACGCTGCCGGCCGGGGTGGCGGGGCGAAGTGCCGGCGACGCCGGCGAAGTCCGGGGCTGGCGCGGACGGCACTTCGTTTGGTGCGCGCGGACTTCGTTTCCGGCCCGAGGGGGGCGGCGGCACGGACGGTAAGGTGTCGGTCATGCCGCGCAGTCCGGTGCGGCCCAGCCAACAGGAGTGAACATGTCCGTGTCCCAATGCAGTAGCCGCCTGATCGCGGCGTTGATCGAGGTCTTGATGTTCGGCGCCAAGCATGGCCATCTCGAGCAGTCCGAACGGGTGCTCACCGCCTTGCATATCCTGCGCCCGAACTTCGTCGAGCTGCACGCCTACGACGCCTGGATGCTGATCCGGCGCCACGACTTCTCCGGCGCGCTGCGTTTTCTGCGCGACCTGGAGCAGCGCCCCCTGCGCGGCGCGTTCGGCCCCTACGTCCACGCCCTGCTGGCCGTGGCGCTGTTCGGGCTGCAGGATCCGTCGTGGCGCTCGTACGCCAACGACGTCCTCAACCGCAACGAGGACCAGGATTCCGTCGACATCGTCAATACGCTGCTGGGCAAGGCCAGCACGCGCCGCGCCCCCGCCAGTGACGAGGCGCAGGTCGACCTGGCCGAATTGCAGAAAATGATGCAACAGCGCCACCTGCGCGCATAGGAGCCCGCCATGACGATGCCCATCCCGCCCCTGCCGCCGATCAGCACCCTGGTGCCGCCTTCCGCACCGCAGTCAACCGCGCCGGCGGCCCCGCGCGTGCAGCCCGCCAGCGAACTGGTCGACCTGTTCCGCAGCAAGCTCGAGGCCGCGCGCATGGCGCCCCCGGACGCGTCGCGCGTACATGGACCGTCCGCGCTCACCGACATGGTCACGCGCCAGGACCAGGCCTTCGCCCAGATGGGCGGACAGATCGACCGGTTCGCCGCCGAGGCGCCGTACATGTCGCAGCAGGAACTCGTCGGCGCGACCACGAAGATCCAGTTCGAGGCGGCCGAGATGGCCTGCAAGATGTACGGCGGCCAGATGGTGGCCCAGGGCGTCAAGTCGTCGGTGCAGACATTGATGAAGAACCAGTAACAGGTAACGGAGCTGATATGGCGATCCATGTGAAAGGACTCAAGACTTGCGCGCTGGCCTGTGCCGCCGCCTTGCTGCTCTCCGGTTGCAGCAAGCAGCTGTTCGCGCATTTGCCCGAGCGCGACGCCAACGAAATGCTGGCGGTGCTGCTCGAGGCCCAGGTCGACGCATCCAAGCAGTCCGACGACGGCGGCAAGACCTGGAACGTGGACATCGACGGCGACCAGTTCGCCCGCGCGATGGACGTGTTGCACGCGCATGGGCTGCCGCACCAGCGGTTCCAGAACCTGGGCGACATGTTCAAGAAGGACGGACTGATCTCCACGCCGACCGAGGAACGCGTGCGCTTCATCTACGGCGTGTCGCAGCAGTTGTCGGAGGTCTTGTCGCGCATCGACGGCGTGGCCTATGCCAACGTGCAGATCGTCCTGCCCAACAACGATCCGCTGGCCGCGACGGTCAAGCCGTCGTCGGCGGCGGTATTCATCCAGTACCTGCCCGGCACGGACGTGGCCACGCTCACGCCCAACCTGAAGAACCTGGTGGTGCATGCGGTCGAGGGACTCACCTACGACAACGTCAGCGTCACGATGGTGCAGGGCACGGCGGCGCCGGACGCCTTGCGCGAGTCGAACAAGGGCTCGGCGGCATGGCGCTGGGCCGGCATCGCGCTCGGCGTGGCAGCGCTGGCCGTTGCGCTGGCGCTGCTGGCTCGCCGCTGCGGCATCTCGCTGGCCGGCGCCGCGCAGCGCCTGCTTCGGCGCACCGGCAAGGGTGCCGCGTGAGCACCGCACCGAGCACCGCGCCGCTGCCGCCGGAACGCCTGGCCGTCTGGCTCGCCGCCTACGAGCAGCGGGTGGCGGCTCTGGCCGCCGCGCAGGGCGAACGCGCATGCCGCCGCCTGGGCGTGCCCGTGCCGCCCGGCGTGGGCCGCGCATGGCATGGCGCGCGCGCCGCCTGGCTGGGGCAACCTGCGCCCCTGAGCAGGTTCGGTGCGCACGCCAACCGCCTGGCCCTGCTCGACGGCGACGCGCTGCGGCGCGTGCTGGCCGCCTTGCGGCTGTATCCCGCGCGCGGCGCGCTGCGGCGGATCGTGTCCGGCACGCAGCGGCGCGCGCTGGCCGGCGCGGTCGGCGAGCAGGCCTTCGACGTGCTGCAGCGGCTCGGCGTGCAGGCCCCTGGCGCCGACGCGGCGCCGCCGGCCGACGCCGATGCGCTGGTCACCGCCGGCCATGCCATGGTCGTGGCGGATCGGGCGTTGCCCCTGGACGTGGCGGCGCGGCTGGTCGCCCTGACCCTGCACGGCGCGCCGGACGCGCGTCCGGCCCAGCCGGCCGCGCCAGGCGCGACGGCGCCTTTCCTGGTTGATGCGGTGCTGATTTTTCCGGAGTTCACATGGTTATTTGGTTGAGATCGCCGCGTGGCGGCATCGGGGTCGGGCAGGATGTCCTGCGGGCCGGCGACCTGGACGAACTGGTCGCCCTCGACGGCGCCGCGGAGCAGAGCGGCCAACTGGTCGAACGGTTGATCGCCGACGCCGAACAGGAAGCCGCGGCCATCCGGCAGGCCGCGCGCGAGGAAGCCGCGCAGATGATCGAGGCGGCGCGTGCCGAGTACGACGCCGCCGCGGAGCGCGGCTACGAGGACGGGCAGGCGCGCGCGCTGGAAGAGGCGCAGGAAACCATGCTGCGTGGCGCCGGGGAAGGGCGTGACGTGTTGCTGGCGCTGCGCGAGCGTATCGCCGGCCTGGTGCTGCGCACGGTCGCGCGCACGCTGGGCAACGCCGACCGCGCCGCCATGTTCACCCGCATCGGCACCGACCTGTCGCGCCACCTCGACGAGGCCTCTTACCTCACGGTGCGCGTGGCGCCGGAGGACGTCGACGCCGCGACGCGGGCATTCCGCGCCGTATGCAAGGAGAACCGCTGGCCGCTCAATCCGGCGGTGCACGCCGATCCCGACGCGGAAGCGGGCAGCTGCGTCTGCGAATGGGACCACGGCATCGTGTCCGCCGGCCTGCCGATGCTGTTGAGCGCCCTCGAACGCGCAATCGGCGCGCTCAAGTCCGGGGACGGGCAGGGCGGGGTGGAAGCCGCGGACGAGCCGTACGACGAGGAAGACGAGGAAGACGAGGAAGACGACGAGGCCTGCGCAGACGGCGCCGATGCCGACTGGAGCATGGCATGAACGACGCCATCGCCTTTCTCGACGCGCTGGACGGCGCACTCGACGGCGCCGCGCCGTTCGTCCGGCACGGCAAAGTGGTCGAAGCGGTCGGCACCTTGCTGAAGGTCGGCGGCATCGACGTCATGCTGGGCGAGCTGTGCGAGCTGCGCGACGCGCGCGGCACCCTGCTGCAGCGTGCCGAGGTCGTGGGCTTCACCCGCCAGTTCGCGCTGCTGGCGCCATTCGGCAACGTGACCGGCCTGTCGCGCTCGACCCGCGTGATCGGCCTTGGGCGCCCGCTCTCGGTGCCGGTCGGCGAGGCGCTGCTGGGCCGGGTGCTCGACGGGCTGGGCGAGCCGATCGACGGCGCGCCCCTGCCGCCGGAGACCGAACTGCGTCCGGTGATGGCCGACGCGCCCGATCCGCTGACCCGGCGCATGGTCGATACGCCGCTGGACACGGGCGTGCGCGTCATCGACGGGCTGCTGACGGTCGGCGAGGGCCAGCGCTTCGGCATCTTCGCGCCGGCCGGCGTCGGCAAGAGCACGCTGCTCGGCATGCTGGCGCGCGGCGCCGCCTGCGACGTCAACGTGATCGTCCTGATCGGCGAACGGGGCCGCGAGGTGCGCGAATTCATGGAGCTCATCCTCGGCGAGGACGGCATGGCCCGCAGCGTCGTCGTGTGCGCGACCTCGGACCGTTCCGCCATCGAGCGGGCCAAGGCGGCCCACGTCGGGACCGCCATCGCCGAGTATTTCCGCGACTGCGGGCTGCGCGTGCTGCTGATGATGGATTCGCTGACCCGCTTTGCCCGCGCGCAGCGTGAAATCGGCCTGGCGGCCGGCGAGCCGCCCACCCGGCGCGGTTTTCCGCCATCGGTCTTCGCCGAACTGCCGCGCCTGCTCGAACGGGCCGGCATGGGCGCCGAGGGCTCGATCACCGCCTTTTATACGGTGCTGGCCGAGGACGAGGAGGGCAACGACCCCGTCAGCGAAGAAGTGCGCGGCATCCTCGACGGGCACATGGTGTTGTCGCGCGCGATCGCGGCGCGCAACCGCTACCCGGCCATCGACGTGCTGCACAGCCTGAGCCGGGTCATGACCCTCGTCGCGACGCCCGAGCACTGCGCCGGCGCCGGGCATATGCGCAAGCTCCTGGCCAAGTACGACGAAGTCGAATTGCTGCTGCAGATGGGCGAATACCAGCAGGGCACGGACCCGCTGACCGACGAGGCGATCGCGCAGCACGGCCCGCTCGAAGACTTCCTCAACCAGCGCACCGACGACTTCGCGGATGGTGAGGAAACGCACGAATTCGTCTCGGGGTTCGCACGGCAATGAGTACGAGTACCGCAGCCATCGGCAAGTGGCGCGCGATCGTCGCCGCCAAGAACCGGCGCCGCGAGCGCATCGAAGAGGAGCTGGCACGCGACCGGCGCGCGCTGGCCGAGCGCGCGGCGGCCTGCGACGAGGCCCGGCGCGACGTGGAGCTGGCGCTGGAGCGCTGCCGCGTCCACGTGGAAGCCATGGCGGCGCGCTTCCACGGCGCCGCCGGACTGTCGGTGGCGGATTACCTGCGCCACGAAAACTGGCGCGTGGCGCTCAAGGACGCGATCGATGCGGCCCGCAAGGCCGAGCAGAAAGCGGCCGGCGCGGCCGACCGGCACGGGGCGAAAGTGCGCGAAACGGAAGCCCGGCTGGCGCGCGCCGATGCGGCGCTCGACCGGTGCCGGGCGCGACTGGATGCGGTGCGGCGCGCCGCCAGTCACGCCGCCGAACTGGCGGCCGACGAGGAAGCTGTAGAGAACCTGCTGGCCCGACGCTTTGTGAGCTGAACGATGACCAACGAAACCTTTTCCTGGATCCACGCCCTGATGGGCTGGTTCGAAGCCTATCACACGCTGATCGTGATGCTGCTGCTCACCGGCATCCGCATCATGGTGGCCTTCATCGTCCTGCCGGCCACCGGCGACACCGCGCTGCCGGGCATGGTCCGCAACGGCGTCGTCTACGTGCTGACCTTCTTCGTCGCCGCCGGGCAGTCGTCGCAGGCGTTCGAGACGGCCGGCAGCGCGACGCTGATCGTGCTGGCCTGCAAGGAAGCCTTCCTCGGCCTGGCGTTCGGCTTCGCGGCCGCGCCGGTGTTCTGGATCGCGCAAAGCATCGGCACCCTGATCGACAACATGACCGGATTCAACAATATCCAGATGACCGATCCGCTGCGCGGCGAGCAGAGCACGCCCGTCTCGAACCTGCTGCTGCAACTGGTGACGACGCTGTTCTACGTCGGCGGCGGCATGAGCTTCCTGCTCGGCGCGCTGTTCCAGTCCTATAAATGGTGGCCGCCGCAGGTCATGCTGCCCACGCTGGCCAGCACGGCCGAAGCGTTCCTGATCGGCCGCACCGACACCGTATGGACCGCGCTCGCCAAGCTCGGCACGCCCGTGATGCTGGTGCTGGTACTGGTGGACGTGGGCCTCGGCATCATGGCCCGCTCGGCCGACAAGCTCGAGCCGAACTCGCTCAGCCAGCCGCTGCGCGGCATGATCGGCATGCTCATGCTGGTCGCGCTGGTGGCGGTGTTCGCGTCGCAGGTGGTGAGCGACGTGCTGCTGGGCGACCTTGGCACCAGGCTGGCGAACGGCATGCTCGGCGCGCCGGGGGCCCGGTAGGGTGGGCACCCTGTGCCCACGCGCGACGTATGCGCCACGTTGGCGTTCGCGTGGGCTCGGGGAGCCCACCCTACTGGCGAAGGTATGGTCGGCATTCAGTTGAGGTTTGTTGTGAATTGCGCTGCGGTTTGTTGAGATTTATCGGATCGGATCGCGCTTACCATGATCTTGTCGCCGGGATAGCCCGGCAGTAACCAGAGATCAACCGGGAGGTGCACATGTTTTCGACCATTTATTTCGCTTTATGCTCCGGACTCGCGCAGCGCGCCACCTTGCCCGACTATGCGGCCGCCGTGCTCGACGGCGCCGCCGAGCGCGCCTATTGCACGGTCGACGAGGTGCTCGACAGCGCGGCCCGCAAGCTCTCCAGCACCGACGTCGCGCGCCTGGTGGCGGCGGGCGACGCCTCGCTGCTGCTCGGTTACGACGAAGATGCCGAGGAATTGTACCGCCGTGCGCAGAAATTCATCGTCAACGACAACGACCGCCTGCGCATCATGTCGTGCCGTAACACCGGCTGGCAGCTGATGATGCGCGACCGCCATGCCACGACGGCTAAATGCTTCGCCCGCATCGTGCAGGACGATGCCGCCACGACGGGCGAGCGCATCGAGGCCCTGATCGCCGTCGCGCTCGTGCAGCACCAGCTGGGCCTGCAGCGCGACGCCGACCGCGCCCTGCTGGACGCGGCCGCGCTGGCCGACGGCCACGAGGAGCCGGGCTGGCGCATCGTGATCGGCCTGCTGGCGCGCGAATTCGACGTCCAGCTGCGCATCCGCACCTCCACCACGCTGAACGATCACGCTTTCTGGAGCTCGGCGCAGCTGGTCCAGACGCAGGGCGGCAACCAGCGC
>Ga0207657_10004313_pt1 | contig 15069 bp, 21 predicted proteins | sample KBSC33metaG_FD_184316 | JGI IMG/M metagenome (GOLD analysis project Ga0207657, IMG submission 184316) | Corn rhizosphere microbial communities from Kellogg Biological Station, Michigan, USA - KBS C3-3 metaG (SPAdes) (version 2) | ecosystem: Host-associated > Plants > Roots > Rhizosphere > Soil ... | reverse complement strand
TCCTTGAGCTGCAGGATTTCGCCGCGCACGTCGACCGTGATCTTGCGCGACAAGTCACCGTTCGCCACCGCGATCGTCACCTCGGCGATGTTGCGCACCTGCGCGGTCAGGTTGTTTGCCATCTGGTTGACCGAATCGGTCAAGTCCTTCCACACGCCGGAAACGCCTTTGGCTTTCGCCTGGCCGCCGAGCAGGCCGGCGGTGCCGACTTCCAGTGCGACGCGCGTGACCTCGGACGAAAACTCCTTCATCTGCTCGATCATGCGGTTGACGATATTCGCCGAACGCAGGAATTCGCCTTGCAGCGGACGACCGTCAGCTTCCAGCGGCACCGTGCGCGTGAGGTCGCCCTTGGCCACGCCGGCCATTGCCTCGGTTGTCGTCTCGACCGGGCGCACCAGATCGTCGATCAAACTGTTGATCGAGCGTTCCATCTCCGACCAGGCGCCTTGCCGGTTCGCCGGCATCAGGCGCTGGCGCGTCTGGCCCATGCGGCCGACTTTTTCGCCGACGAAGGCCAGATCCTGCGCCAGGCGTCGGTTTTGAGTGACGATCTGGTTGAAGCTGTCGGCGAGCTTGCCGGCGACGCCGTCCCAATGGCGCGGCAGCTGCGCGGAAAAATCACCGTCGCCGACGGCGACCATGGCGGCAAGCAATTGCTCGAGCGGTTCAAGCGCCTGCGGCTGTTGCTGTTTGATCGTGGACCGCGCGCGACGGCGGGTGACGATTGCGGATTCGGACATGCCGGGGATTCCCCAAAAAAAATTGGATTGAATTGGATAGGTCTAAACGATCGTACTGACACCGCAAGTGCTGTGCCAGTTGCACAAACCGCCGATAAAACAGTTTTTCCCGCAGCGTGTCGTGCGAAATGCACATCGACCGTGAAAACGAATTGCAATTTGCCTTGCGTTTTGCCGATCCCGCTGAGGGATTGCCCTCTGGCCGCGCTGGCGCCGACGTCGCCGCTTTTGGCAATGTGCAATCGCACGAAATCGTTCAACTGGCGCGATGCACGAGAGCAAACTTCACAAACCGCATTAACACGTGTTCTGCTGCGGCGACGATCTTGGCACGACCGTTGCGATACATCACGCCGAGATGTCTTCCCCACATCTCAGCCAACGAAATGGAAGTGCCGTGCGTGAGCACCGCAAGTTCAACGGTCCAGGATGGACCAAAGCGCGGCGAGTGACAAAACTCATTCGCCAAAGCGACGGGCCGGTGCTCGACCGGCCCGTCTTTATTTCGGACAACCGTCATTCCCGCGCGAGCGGGTTGACGGGTTGTCTCTTTCGCTCCGTTCCGGAGTTGGCGTTCGCGTTCCGCACAAGGGCCGTTCGCACTGGGTATCGAAGCGTGGGCGGCCCACGAAACGACCATCGGCCCCGCGGCCTCATTTTTTCTTGAAGAACTGCACTTCTCGCTCGTGCTGCTCTGCCGCCTTGCGCGTGCTGAACGTGCCAAGATTGCGCCGGCGGCCCGTGTGCGGGTCGATCTTGCGCGAATACAGACGGTATTCGCCGGATTTGAGTTTGCGGATCATGGTTCCATCCTCTCTACGGCTCCGGGTTTGTGTGGCGGAAATGCCGAGGTCAGCACGCCCTTGATGCCGAGCCAAAGTTCGATCTGCTGTTGCTCGTGCAGATCACGTGTATCGATCTCCACTCGGAAGCGTCGCGCCTGCGCGTCGCGCGCGAGCACGCGCAACCGCACGTTGAGATGCGGCTTGAATTGCTTGAGCACACCGAGCAACTGGGTGCGCGGCGCCGAAGAGACGAATGAGCCGAGCGGCGCGAACTGCGCTGATGCATGCAGCGCCTGACGCTCGTGGGCGCGTGCGTGCGGGGGTGGCCTGGCGGGGTTTGCCTCGGTCATTTGCCTGGCTCGTCATTGGGCTGCGCCGCGCGCGCGACCTGCGCCAGCTTGTCGTAGCGTGCGCGAATGCGGTCGAGATCGGCTTCGTCGAGGTGTTCCAGATTCAGCAGGGAGTTGTCGGCCTTGCTGATGGCGCGGATGACCTCGTCGAGCTTGATTTGCAGTGCAGCGGTGTCGCGGTTCTGCGAACTCTGGATCAGGAACACCATCAGGAACGTCACCAAGGTCGTGACGGTGTTGATGACCAACTGCCAGGTATCGCTGTAGTGAAACAACGGTCCGGTGCATGCCCAGACGAAAATGACGAGAAACGCCAGGACCGTCGCCATCGGGTGGCCGCTGCCGCGCGCCGCCCATTCGGTTGCTCGTGTATACAGTTTTTTCGGGCTCATGCGCGACGAGTGTACGCAAGCCGCTTGACTGGCCTTTGAACAGAATGCGCCGTTGCAAAGTACCCGGCACGGCAAGCCGACGATTGCGTTCTGCCTGAAGCGTTCGGCACCGTCGGGCGGAGCGCTTCGCGGCGCACGCCGCCCTTCGATGGCTCAGGGCGAACGGGCGTTCAAATGCCACTTGCCGAGTTGCGGCACAGCGATTGCAGCGCGCGCCGCATGACTTTGGCCGCAGCGCGCAAACGAGTGGAGTCCTTGCTGGACGGAACCGGCGTCCACATCGATGGCGATCTGCCGTCCGACATGCAGGTGCGCGATGGCCGCCTGTATGCGCGCGCTATCGCGCACGGCTCGCTCGGCCTCGGCGAAGCCTACATGGACGGCTGGTGGGAGGCGGACAACCTCGATGAATTTCTTTATCGTCTGCTGCGCGCGCGCATTGACGAACAGATTGGCAACCTCGAGGACACCGCGCTGTACCTGCGCTCCACGCTGCTGAATCTGCAGCGCGGCCGCCGCGCTTTCGAGGTCGGCAAAGCGCATTACGATCTCGGCAACGACTTGTTCCGCGCCATGCTCGGCAAGCGCCTGGTCTATAGCTGCGCGTACTGGCGGAACGCCGACAACCTCGATGACGCGCAGCTGGCCAAGCTCGAACTGATCTGCCGCAAGCTCCAGCTGCAGCCCGGCATGCGCGTGCTTGACATCGGCTGCGGCTGGGGCGAGACGCTCAAATACGCCGCGGAGAATTACGGTGTCAGCGGCGTGGGTGTGACCGTGTCCGAGGAGCAGGCGCAGTTCGCCGTCGAACTATGCAGCGGCCTGCCGATCGAGATCCGCGTGCAGGATTATCGCGACGTCACCGATCGCTTCGATCGCGTCTTGTCGATCGGCATGTTCGAACATGTCGGCATCAAGAACTACGCGACGTATTTCCAGGTGGCACGGCGCTGTCTGGAAGACGAGGGACTGGCATTGCTGCACTGCATTGGCAGCAACACCTCGACGAATCACGCGGATCCGTGGATCGCCAAATACATTTTCCCGAATTCGATGCTGCCGTCCGCGGCGCAGATCGGCGCGGCGTGCGAAGGCCTGTTTGTCATTGAGGATTGGCAGAACTTCGGCGCCGATTACGATCCGACGCTGATGGCGTGGCGGCGCAACTTCGAGCAGGCGTGGCCGCGCCTGCGCAGCCACTACGACGAACGTTTCTATCGCATGTGGCGGTTCTACCTGTCGGCGTCGGCAGCGGTATTTCGCGCGCGCCGCAACCAGTTGTGGCAAATTGTGCAAAGTCCCAATGGAATGTCCGGAGGATACCGGGCGATACGCTGAAGGAGATGGCAATGAGCCTGCTCACGTGGATTGTCGGCATTCCGGCCATTGTGCTGGCGCTGGCGTACGCGGTCATTTTGGCTGAGCTGCTTGCAGCAAAAAGACGCATGCGGCTGCATTAATCACAGCTGATCGGCATGTTGCTTTGCTGGAGCGAACGCGGGCGTGTGCGGTCCAACTCATACAGGGCTGATCAACCGGAGGATGACAATGCAAACGTTGGATAGAGCCTTGCGCAGTTCGCGCGCCGCAATCATTCCGTATGTGGAAAGTATCCAAAACGGCTACGAACAAGCCGGCAGCAAAGCGCGTGCACTGATCAGACATCCGCCGAAAGCGGCGCGAATCCTGACCAACCGCTATGTGCTTATCTCGCTCGTGGCGGGTGCTTGTTTGTTCGCGGCCAGTCGCCTGCGTAACTGGCGTAACCACGCCGCGGTGCGTGCGCGTCATGCGGCGTCGAAAGGTTCCTCGGCAACGCGCAAGACAGGGCGCGCGGCACGCAACGGTAGCCGCGCAACAGCTCGCGCCGCGCGCGTGCACTGACACGCGGCGCGCGATGTCCGCTCGCGCTGTAATCAGCGCGAGGCGGTCGTTTGCACTTTTGACAATGGCAACGTGATGGTGAAACGCGTGCCTTGACGCGGCCGGGAGTAGATTTCGATTTCTCCGCCATGTCGCCGCACGATTTCGCGACAGATCGACAAACCCAATCCGGCTCCCACGCTCTTGGCCGCTGCTTGCGCGAATGGCTCAAAGGCGACCGTTTGGCGCGCCTGTGAAATGCCTTCGCCGGTATCGGTAATCGTAACCACCACGCTCGCGCGCTCGCGTCGGGCGCCGAACGCAACGCGGCCACCGGCCGGCGTATGACTCAATGCATTGTTCATCAGGTTATTGAACACGCGATCGAGCGCGTCGCGGCTGATCGATAGCCGCGGCAGGCCGGGCTGGATGTCCGTAACCCAGGTGATCCCGGCTTTCTCCGCGGCGGCCGCGAAACGCTGCTGCACGTCGCCGAGAAAATCCGCAATGTCCGTGTCGGCGAAGTCCATGTGTTCGCCCATGCGCAAGCGCGACAGGTCGAGCAGGTCGCTGAGCAACTCGACCATGCGCGTGAGCTCGTGTTGCACCGTGTCGTAAAGTTCGCGGTCGCGCGAGCCTTGCGGGAAATCGAGCTTCTCGCCGAGCAGGCCCAGGCCCATGCGCACGCTGGCGATCGGCGTGCGCAGTTCATGCGACGCGCGCAAGACGAACTCGCCGCACATCTTGTCGAACTCGCGCTGCACCGTGACGTCGCGCAATGACAGCGCAATGCCGGCGCGATGATCGGGGCCCGCGGCGAACCGCTGCATCGTGCAGGCAAGGATGGAGGTATCGCCGTCGTGGTGGACACGCGCTTCAACTGGCCCGAGCGCAGCGGCGCCGTGCAGCACATCGTGCACCGCGGTGCTGATCGCAGGTACGCCGAGGCCGGACAGCGGCTGCCGGGCGGCGTCCGCCACGGTCACGCCGAGCTGGCGTGCGGCCACAGCATTCAGGGACTCGATGTTGCCGTCGCCGTCGAGGATTACGAGCCCGTCCTGAACGCTGCCGAGTATCGCCTCGACGCGGCTCTGCTCGTCAGCAATCCGCGTTTTGCGTGCCGCCGGCGTCCGTGGTTTGCGCACGCTGCTCACTACAATCCATATTCCTTGCGCTTTCGGTACAGAGTCGAAACATCGATACCGAGCGTTTTCGCCGCGGCATCCAGAGACGGGCTGTTGGCCATGACGCCGCGGATGTGCGAGCGCTCGACTTCTTCCAGGCTCAGCGGGTCGCCGATGCGCGGCCGCGACTTGCGTTCGGCGGCTTCGGCGATCGAGAGCAAATCGACGTCGATTTCCTCGCTCGAACACAAGATCACCGCGCGTTCGATCACGTTCTGCAATTCGCGGATGTTGCCGGGCCAAGCGTAACCGCGGATCGCTTCGAGCGCCGCGGGAGTGAACGCGCGAGCGGGGCGGCGGTAATTTGCCGCGTAACGCAACAGGAAGCGTTCGGCGAGGACCGGCAGATCTTCCAGGCGTTCGCGCAGCGCCGGCATGTGCACGGTGATCACGTTGACCCGGTAGAGCAGATCTTCGCGGAATAGCCCGTTCTTGACCATTTCCTTAAGGTCGCGATTGGTCGCGGCGACGATGCGCACATTGGCGCGACGTGTGACCGGGTCGCCCACGCGTTCGTATTCGCGGTCGTGAATGAAGCGCAGCAGTTTGGGCTGCAACGCCAGCGGGACATCGCCGACTTCGTCGAGGAACAGCGTGCCGCCTTCGGCCTGGTCGACACGGCCCAGTTTGTTTTCAACCGCACCGGTGAATGCGCCTTTCTTGTGACCGAACAACTCGCTTTCGAGCAACTCGGCGGAAAGGGAAGGGCAGCTCACTGTCGCGAAATTTGCGTTCGCGCGCGGACTGGCACGATGGATCGCGCGCGCCGCCATGCCCTTGCCGGTGCCGCTTTCGCCGAGCAGCAGCACGGTCGCATCGGTATCGGCAACCTGGCGCAGCGTCTGCAGCACCATCTTCATCGCCGGGCTTTCGCTTTCCATCTCCGTCGCGGCGAGCAGGCTGTCGTCCTTCTCCAGCAGCTCGACGCGCTGTTCCAGGCGGCGCGCCTGCACCTGCTTGCTCGCGGCCATGCGCAGCTGGTCGGGCGAACAGGGCTTGACCAGATAGTCCACGGCACCGGCGCGCATCGCTTCGAGCGCGCTGTCGATCGACGAATGCGCGGTGACAATGACGACGCGCATCCATGGCGCGTACTGGCGCAGCTTCGGCAGCAAGTCCAGGCCGGACGTGTTGCCGAGCCGCAGATCGAGGAAGCACACGTCGAACACATCGCTCTGCACGATCTGCTCGGCTTGTTCCGGGTCCGTCGCTGTAGCGACGCGATGTCCGGCATCTTCCAGGCAATACCGGAAGGTACGCAGAATGTTCGGTTCGTCGTCGATCAATAGAACTCGGGATCTCGCGTCCGTGGATTGCGGCATTTGGAGGTCCTTGGCAGGCATTTCCCTAACAACGGCACTGTGCATTTTCCATCATCCTCGCGTTTTTGCAGCCATGATTACCGGCGTGGAGAGGCCCGCGCGGGGCTTTCCTGAAGCGCGACTGCAAGAATCGTGCACTAGACAATGCCATGCGTTAAACCGGCGTAATGGCGCGGTGCACGGTTCCAGCGTGTTCATCATGCAGCCTGCAAGCTGCGTACGACTGCAATCGCCCGGAAGGAAGTAATCATGCGCCGTCAAGGCTTGGCACGCCGGTTGATAGTGCTGTGGACGTTGCGGTACCGGATCGCGGCAACAACGGTTCTGTAGCATCCCAGGCAGTCGACACCCATTCGAGAGAAATATATGAGCAAGTTTCACGGCGAGCAATATTGGACGGCGGTTCGGCACCATGCACTTTACGACTGGCGCAATCTGAGCGATGACGACTTCGACACACTGCGCGCGATCGGTCACGACCGCGAGGTGCGCGAACGCAGCGTACGCGAGCGTGCGCGGCGCGAGCGCAAGCTGAAACCGGAAGATCTGGACTCCTAGGAGGTTCAAGTGGACGCGGATAGCGAAAGAACGGAAGCTGGCAACGCGGAAACACTGCACGACGACGGCGAAGGCGCTGCGGCAAGGTTCGCCGAAATCGAATCCAGGCTGTTCCAGGGCTACGAAGATTTTCTGACCGGCGCCAAGGAAATCGGCGATGTGACGAGCCACCACGTACGCCTGCATCCGCTGGCAGCGTGTGGTTTCGCGTTTCTCGCCGGAATCACCCTGGCGCGCGTGTTGCGGCGGTAATGGCAGTGAACGCCGCACCGGAGCGGCCCTCGGTTCAACCCGGCAGTGCACAGGGAATTGGCGACCTGGCGCGCTACACGGGTGACTACGTCCGTGTCTGGAGCGAGCTGTTTGCCGGCGAGGCGCAGTTGGCACGCGTGTGCGTCAATCGGTTGTTGCTCGCCGCGGTATGGACGTGCTTTCTGGTGTTCGGTATCGTCGTTACCGGCAACGTCCTGACCGCGGCAATATTCGAGCGCTGGTTGCAGGATTGGGCCAGCGCCATTGCGCTGACGCTGCTGTTGAATTTCTTCGTGTTGTTCGGCTTGTTGCTGGCGATGCGCGCGTGGTGGCGCAACCTGAGCTTGCCGCGCAGCCGGCGCGCCTTGCGTCAACTGATGCAACGACTGCATGAAACTGGTCAGGCCAGCGCATCTCACTGAGCGCTTGCAGCAACGCGGCGAGCAGCTGGATCGATTGTCCCTGACGATCGCTGAAACCGTTGCGGTGTGGCGCGCGCGTGCGTATCGACATCGCGTTGCGATTGCAGTGGTTGGCGGCGGCATTGCCGGAATGTCGCTGGCGATGCGCGGCGGTTCGCTGCTGCGTAGTGCCGTGTGGCTGTCCGGCGCAATCATGCGCGCGGCCGCGATGTCCGCATTCACGAATGCGCGTATTCGATACGCCATGTCTCGTGCAAGTCGCAATAGCAGCGTGTCTTGATCGCGCAATTCGCACGAACGCGCCCGACCGGCGGCTGGCATGGTGATTGCGAGTAAAAATTTGATTGGAAGAAAACCGTGTTCAACGCACGGATCGCTAGAAGGAGCTAATCATGTCAGTCGGTACCATCATCCTCATCATCGTTGTACTGATGCTGCTCGGCGCATTGCCGACCTGGCCATACAGCTCGGGCTGGGGCTATTACCCGGCCGGTGGCTTGGGCCTGGTCCTCGTCATTGTGCTGATCCTGTTCCTGCTGGGCCGCATCTGAGCGGTCGCCCAGGTCGCACCCGGCGCGCGACCCGAGTTGCGCGTCCGGTCTTCTCGCAAAGTGATCGCAGAGGTTCTAATCTAGGCGCGTGTGCGATGCTGCATTGCGCAGGGGCTCGGAATGGGACGCAAAAAAATCCTGCTTATCGAGGACGATCAAAGCCTGATATTTACGCTGCGCTACATGCTCGAGGACATGGGTTACGATCTCATCGTCGCCCAGGACCATGAGCAGGCGGCGAACGCGATCGATGATGGCCCCTACGATGTGGCGATCATCGACTATCTCGTCGACAACCTTCCATCGTCGCCGTTGCTTGCGCGGTTGCGGCAACGCTACCCGCACATGCCGCTGATCAGCTCGACGGCAGCAGCGCCGCTTGTGCATGCCGACGACGCAAAACCAGATGCGTTTCTGCTGAAACCGTTTGGCGCTGACGACTTGCGCAAGACGCTGCAGTCACTCGTGAGCCAGGGGAAATAAATTTCCTGGGCTCAAGACAGGTCGAATCACAGCCCAAGAACCTGACGGGTGCACAAAGGCGCCCCTGCGCTGCGACCGCACCGCTTTGCAGACCGCTTCAAGCTGCGACCGCTTCGCCGTGGGTATCGCCGCTCACAGCCAGCAACTTGGCGTAGGCGCCGAGCGCGACGGAAAAACGCCAGTGCGCTTCAGCCGTGAGTTCACACTCGAACCACACGCCGGCATCGACGAGCGCGCTGGCGATGCGCTGTGCCGTTTCGCGCGTGGAAGCGATGATGGCCCGATTGCCCGAACGCGTTGGGCTGTTCAGGTCCGCGATGGCGCGTTGCACATTGCCCTCGGCGTTGACCAGCGCGTGGATTGCGTCGATGGCGGAGACGCCGGTGCTCTGACGAATTTCGTGGATGCGTTCGGGAGTAATCATGTTGGCACCGGCATGGAGAAGACGGTCTGACGAAGCAGCCGTCGTGCCAATGCTTCGTGCAATCCCAGCATCAAGCCTGCCGGAAATCAAGCTCGTGGCAATTGCACGGTGAGCGTCGTGCCTTGGCCTTGAGCAGAGTCGATTTTCAGCGTGCCACCATGGCGGCGCACGATTTCCTGCACCAGGGTCAGGCCGAGACCGCTCGCGCCATTGGTGCGGCGTGTAGTAAAGAACGGTTCACTCACGCGCGGCAGCCAGCGCGCTTCGATGCCGGCGCCGTTGTCGCTGATCGTAATCACCGCGCGGTCGCCTTGCGTGGCGACGTGCAGGTTTACTGTGGTGGCGCCGGCTTCGGCGGCGTTGCGCAATACCCCGGCAAACGCGCGCACACAAGCCGGAACGTCCAATTGCAGCTGCGTATCGGTCGCGCCGTCGATGTGGAATTCCAGGCCGGTGTCCGGCAGTTCGCCCTGCATTTGCGTAATCGAGTCCTGCAGCAGGGTCGCGGCGGACACCAGCTCAGGCGGGCTGGACTGCAAGGCGCCGCCGAAGCGCTGGAAACTCTGCACGAGGCGGCCGCAGCGCGCGCAGTCGGCGAGCAGGCGTTGCAGCACGTCGCGCGCGCCCGCGGCGTCGCCGCGCTCGAGCAGCACCTTGGTCAGCTCGGCATTCATCGCCATCGCGTTGAGCGGATTGGCGATGTCGTGAGCGAGTCCGCGCACGAATTCGCCGAGCTCAAGTGGATTCGGCTCAAGTGGGTCGGATATCTCCGGGACGCCGCGCGATGTGGACATGAGAGCGCCTGCAAGATCAGCGGAAAGCTGACGCTGGGGCATTGAAGCTTGCCATCGCTCGCCGTTGCTTACAACGTCGGTGTGCACGGATCCCTGTGCGTGCGGGTCCCGGACCATCGGGGCTTTGGACGACTCAACCGCGCTGGTTCTGGTTGGCACTGTTGTTCTTCGCCTTGGCCTGATTGATCTCCGAATCGTAGGTGCTCTTCGCGCTGTCCTTGCACGATTTCGCCGCGTCGCCGGTCTGTCCTTTGCAACGCGCTACCGCGACATCAAACTTGGCTTCGGCACTGGCTTTGTCGACGTCGTATTGCGCGTCGGCGGTCTTCTTCGCGGCTTTCTGCTGCGCTTCGGCCACGTTCTTGGTGGCGTTCGCAGCGTCGTTCGCGGGACTGCCCGGTTCGGCCGTCGTCGAAGGCGTCGTGCCGGTGGTCGTCGCTGGCGACGAATTGTCCACGCGGGTTTCGACGATATCCTTGCGGTTTTCCGCGACGACTTTTTCCAAATTGGCCCGTGCGTCGGCGACTTTCTTCTGTCCCTCGGCCTGTGCCTTCTCGACATCCTTCTGCACCTGCGCCTGATCCGGGGCTTGTGTGCAACCGGCCAGGTTCAGTGCCGCTGCGGCCGAAAAAATGACCAGCAATTGTCCTTTCATTTTCTCATCTCCTTTTGCATGGGCGGGCGAGCCCTTGATGAATGCCACGAGTCCAGTATTTTCTGAATTGCAAATTACCCGCCCGCGCGCGCTCAGCGTTGCAAAATAAGCACGTCGGGAAGCGGGCCGGACCGCACTACAATGTTTTCTGGAACTCCCGAACCTGCTTGTCGGCGACATCGCGGGCGACGCCGTAGCGCTCCTGGATTTTGCCGGCGAGATATTCGCTGCTGCCTTCGGCGCGCTTCAGATCGTCATCGGTAAGCTTGCCCCATTGCTGCTTGATCTTGCCATTGAGCTGCTTCCATTGTCCGGCTATACGATCCGTGTTCATTGCGAGCACTCCCGACTGATACGTGGTTGGCTCGCCTGCTACAACTACTATGCCAACAAGGAATTTTTCGCTGGCGTTGTTGCCGTCAGCACACATCCGTTGTGCGATGCGTGCAACATGCAAGCTGCGCGTGCGCCGGACCTGCGCGTTGCATTAGGCGAGCGCGCGTTCGCGCCGTGGCTGGCACATAGCTTGCGAGGATTTGACAGAGAGGATGACGCGAGGATCGCTTATGAATGCCAGCGTTCGTGCGGTTTTCCTGCCAGCGGCATTGCTGGCGATCGCGGCTCGCGCCGCGCCAGTGGAGACGCCCAGCGCCAGCGATGTGCAGCTGCATCACCTGGCGATCAACAAGGCGCTGTCCAGCGCGGCGCCATTCAAGGAGGCGGTGGAGTCTTATCGGCGTCATCATGACGACTTCCCGTCGAGCAACCTTGAAGCCGGCCTGCAACCGCCGGACATCTACAAAAATCCCGACGTGCATCAGATTGCGATCGATCGAGGCGGCACCATCAACGTGATGCTGACCCCGAGTTCCGGCGTCGACAGCGGCGTGATCGTGCTGACGCCGCACATGCCGAAAAACAGCGACGACTTCGTCGTGGAATGGAAATGCACCAGTGCGAACTATTCGGATATTTCCGACGCCACGCTCGGGGTGTGCGAATACACCAAGTTGCCTTGATTGCGGCTGAGCAGCTGCGCCAGCGGGGCGAATTGCGGCACGTGTTCGGCGACGATCTTGACGCAGGTCAGCAGCGGCATCGCCAATAGCAGGCCGGCCACGCCCCACATGGCGCCGAGCGCCAGTATCGAAACGAACACGATGACCGGGTCCAGCGCAAGACGTCGGCCGACGAACAGCGGCGTGAACAGCCAGCTCTCGAAAATGTGCAGCAGCAGAAACACGCCGGGCACCGCCAGCGCGGCAAGCGGCGACTGCGCTTCGCCGAAGCCGGCGACAGTGAGAATGATCAGCGCGAGCAGCGGGCCGATATACGGCGCGAAATTGAACAACGCAGCGATACCGCCCCACAACAACGGGTTGGCCATGCCGAGCAGCCACAGTGCGACCGCCACCGCGGCGCCGAGCGCAAGATTGATCACGCTGATCGTCAGCATGTAGCGCGAGAGCTCTTGTTGCGCGCTGCGCGTGGCTTCGACGATTTCGCGTTTCAGGCGCCACTGCGGTGCAAGCTGCACCGACTTGAGCAGCACCGAATCGGCGTGGCGCAGGAAAATGTATACCAGAAGCAACGTGGCGATCGTGCTGACGAGAATGCCCGGCGCCGCACTGAGCAGTTGCCACAACGCACCGGGACCCGGCGCGTCGACCACACGTACCGGCTGCGCGCTGCTGTGCGTCTCGACAAGATCGGACCAGGCCTGTGTGGCTTGCGTGGCCGCTTGCAGCGGACGTCGCAACAGCTCGTGCGCAGCCTGACCGAGGCGATCGAGGGTTTTGGGGATGTGCGCGATCCAGTCACGCGCCGGTCCGGCCATGCTCGCAATCAGCGCGCCCAACGTACCGATCATCACCACGACGACCAGCGCGGCCGCGAGCGACCGCGGCACGTGCGCACGGCAGAGCACACGCACGACCGGTGCGAACACGACACTGAGCAATGCTGCCAGCAGGATCGGAATGAAAACGGCCGCGCCGAGTACGGCGACATATAAAACGACAATGCACAGCAACGCCGCAAGCAGGCGCCGGATCCAGCGCAATTCGCGGATTTTCGGATCTTCGTCGCCGTTCGCGGCGTTCACGCGCGCATCCTTGCGCGCGCGACGGACGATGAGGAAGCATGAGCCGGAGAGTCGATCAACGGCGTCTCCGGTTCATGGGTCACGCCCCGGGTTGGTGGCAGCGCTCAGGCCGCCTTTGCCTGTTTGAGGTCGCGCATCTGCGCGTGATCGCGACTGACCTCCGGCATGTAGCGCTGCGCAATCGTGCGCACGCCAGCATCTTCGGATTTCTGCGCCGCGTCCTGGAACGCATGCAGGATGCGGTCTTCGAATTGCTCCAAATCGGCCACGTACGCAAGATTCTTGTCGCTGCTCAGGCGGGCGTGCATTTCCGCATACATCTTGCGGATCGATCCGGCGAAACTGCCTTCTGTCGAAGGCTGATCGCCGCGCGCCACTACGGCGGTCTTCAGATCATTGACGATGGCGCCTTTCGTCGCCGCCATGCGTCCGAACAATGCGCGCAGGTCCGTGCGCGTCACTTTCATGCTTGCCTCTTCGTAGAATTTCTTGCCGTCTTCGAGAACCTTGATGAGGTCGTTCAGGGTTGCTGTATCGGTTTTCATCGTTTTCATCGTTCACCTCTAATGTTTCGACTTGTCAGCAGGAAGCACCAAATTCCGTGCCACCGCACAGCACGCGGAAACCCGCGCAACTGCTCGCTCGACGATTGCAGGGTGCCCGGCAACTCACACATGCCAAGGCATTTTGCAGTGGATTTCGTTGCCGACGCGACAGCGTGGTTGCTCGGAACAGGCGTGAAACCAGGCTTCGCGCTGCCGCTGTTGATGTGGTGCGGGTTTGTCCGCGGCCTTACGTGGCACGCCGCGTGCTGATCCGTCAGGAGTGAAACAGGTGCCGCGGATATGCTGAGCCGATTGCCCGTGAACCACACCCGCGAGTTGGTCGAACTCGGCCAAGCGCTGTGGCTGGACAATATCGACCGCAGCATGCTCGACGATGGCACGCTGGCGCGCTATATCCATGATTTTCACATCAGCGGCCTGACCTCGAATCCAGGCATCTTCGAAAAAGCGATCATCGAAGGCGACGCCTACGACGAGGCAATTCGCGGCAGCGACGAGGCTGCCGCGGAAGCCGTCTATCTGCAACTGGCTCTGCAGGATCTGCAGCGCGCGGCGAAGTTGTTCGCGCCGGTGCATCGCGCCAGCCACGGCGCTGATGGATGGGTATCCCTGGAGGTCTCACCGCTGCTCGCCGACGACACGGCCGGCACGATCGCCTCGGTGGCGCAGCTGCATCGGCGCGCAGGCCGCCACAATTTTTTCATAAAGATTCCGGGCACGCCGGCCGGTGCGCGCGCAATCGAAGAATCGCTGTTCGCGGGCATTCCGATCAATGTCACGCTGTTGTTTTCGCGCGAGCAATATCGCGTCGCCGCCGAGGCGTGGATGCTCGGCATCGAACGCCGCATCAAGGCGGGGCTGGATCCGCGCGTCGACAGCGTGGCGTCGCTGTTCGTCAGTCGCTGGGACGTCGCCGTGAACGATCGCATTTCGGCATCATTGCGCAATCGCCTCGGTATCGCAGTAGCGCGACGTACCTACCGCGCATATCGGGACCTGCTCGAGACGCCACGCGTGCAGGCGCTGCTGCGCCATGGTGTGCGCCCGCAAAGGTTGTTGTTCGCCAGTACCGGCAGCAAGGATCCGGGCGCGTCCGAGACGTTGTATGTGGATGCGTTGGCCGCGCCGATGACGATCAATACGCTGCCGGACAAGACGCTGCGCGCTTTCGCCCAGCATGGCAAGGTGGCCTCCATGCTGGCGCACGACGGCGGCGATGCCGACCGCATCCTTGCCGAATTCACCTACGCGCACATCGACCTCGACGCGCTCGCGCGCAAGCTGCAGCGCGACGGCGTCGATGCGTTTGCCAAATCGTGGCGTGCGCTGCTGAGCGGAATCGATGCAAAACGTACGCACATGCCCCAGGTCAGGGCTTCTTGATGCTTCCGACGGAATCTGTCGGATCTGCGGCCGGCACCATCAGGCAGACGACGCGCGGTGACGTCAATTGCCGCACGAACTCGCGGTTCGCTCGCGCGCGGTCGCATTCGGATCGGATCCGTTGACGTCGTGACCGCCGCGCAGCAGCCGCAGCGCCACGTTGGCGTCCATGCGGCCAAGGCCGACTACTTGAAGCTGCATGCGTTGTCCGCGTTGCGCGACAGATGCAGCATACGCT
>Ga0207657_10004311_pt1 | contig 15074 bp, 16 predicted proteins | sample KBSC33metaG_FD_184316 | JGI IMG/M metagenome (GOLD analysis project Ga0207657, IMG submission 184316) | Corn rhizosphere microbial communities from Kellogg Biological Station, Michigan, USA - KBS C3-3 metaG (SPAdes) (version 2) | ecosystem: Host-associated > Plants > Roots > Rhizosphere > Soil ... | reverse complement strand
GCTTCGCCGCCGCCACGGCACTCGACCCGCGGCCGCACTGGAACTTCCTGCTGGCATTCCAGTTTTTCCGTCTCGCCGCGATCGCGCAAGGCGTGCTCAAGCGCGCGCTGCAGGGCAACGCCTCCAGCGAACATGCGCTGCAAGCCGGCGCGATGACGCGCACGATCGCCGGCTTGGGTGTCGCAGCGCTCGGCTAAGATCGCTGCACATTTCGAATCACTACAAGATCGTTCGCGACGCCTATGGGACCACAACGTATCGTTTGCCTCACCGAGGAGCCGACCGAGACACTGTATTTGCTTGGCGAACAGCATCGCATCGTCGGCATCAGCGGGTTCACCGTGCGGCCGCCCGAAGCGCGCCGCGACAAGCCGAAGGTCAGTGCCTTCACAACGGCAAAAATCGACCAGATCCTGGCGCTCAAGCCCGATCTCGCCATTGGCTTTTCCGACATTCAGGCCGACATCGCTCAGGCGCTGATCAAGTCCGGCGTCGAAGTCTGGATCGCCAATCATCGCAGCGTCGACGGAATTCTCGACTACGTGCGCCGCTTGGGCGCGATGATTGGAGCATTCGATCGAGCCGATCAACTCGCGACTCGATTCGAGGCGAACATTGCGCATGCCATCCGGCAGGCGAGTGCGTTGAAGGTGAGGCCGCGGGTTTATTTCGAGGAATGGGATTCCCCGCAGATCTCCGGAATTCGCTGGGTTTCGGAACTGATCGGCATCGCCGGCGGCGACGACATCTTTCCGGAGCGTGCGATGATGCCGCTCGCACGCGACCGCATATTGGCCGATCCGGAGGAAGTCGTGCGCCGCGCGCCGGACATCATTCTCGGCAGCTGGTGCGGCAAGAAGTTTCGGCCAGAACAAGTGGCGGCACGCCACGGATGGCAAGCCATCCCCGCAGTACGCGATGGCGAACTGCACGAGATCAAATCGCCGCTGATCCTGCAGCCGGGCCCAGCCGCGTTGACCGCCGGACTCGATGCACTGAGCCAGTTGATTTCAAGCTGGGCCGGGCGACGAGCTGAGCGGTAGCATGTAAACAAATGCGGCGTGCGCGTGCGGAACACTCACGGATACAACATGCGCTTCTGCCAATCGCCGTTGACGCGTTCGTAGCGGACGCGTTCGTGCAGGCGCGCGCGCTGGCCGTACCAGATTTCGATCATGTCCGGCACGAGGCGGTAGCCGCCCCAGTGCGCCGGCCGCGGCACCGGTCTACCGGCGAATTCGCGATCGAATCGCGCGATACGCGCATCGAGTTCTGCGCGATCGGGCAAGGTCTGCGATTGCAACGAAGCCCACGCGCCGATCTGGCTGGCGCGATCGCGGCTGGCAAAATAAGCGTCCGATTCTTCGGGACTGGTCTGCTCCACCGCGCCTTCCACGCGCACCTGCACCTTGTCGCGCAGCATTTTCCACAAAATACACAATGCAGCATTTTGATGCGGGCCGAGCTGCTCCGCCTTGGCGCTGTGGTAGTTGGTGTAAAAAACGAATCCGCGCTCGTCGAGTTGCTTGAGCAGCACCACGCGCGCCGAAACGCGGCCGTGCGCGTCGCCGGTAGCCAACGTCATCGCTGTCGGCTCGGGCTCACCGGCAACAGCGGCCGCATCCATCAGCTCGCGCACGCTGGACACGGCTTGTGCATAAAGGGACATCAGCTCAGCCCTTCGACACGACCGTGACCGCCGTGCCGTAAGCGAGCACTTCGGTAATGCCGTCGGTGACTTCGTTGGCATCGTAACGCATGCCGATCACGGCGTTCGCGCCTTGCTCCGCCGCATGCTGCAGCATCAAACGGAACGCGTCATCACGCGCCTTCTCGCACAGCTCGGTGAACAGCGTGATATTGCCGCCGACCAGGCTCTGCAGCGCGGCGCCGATATTGCCGACGATGCTGCGCGAACGCACCACGATGCCGCGCACGACGCCGAGATTGCGCGTGACCGTATAACCCGGGAGTTCGAACGTTGTGCTGACCATTGCGGCTGGAACGGAAGCCATGAGTCTCCTTGGTTGTGAGAGTTGGAGCGGGCGGCATTGGCGCCGCCGCCCGCTCGATCTGAATCAGTCGAGAACGAAGCTGACCCGCATGTTGACGCGCCACTCCGATACGTCGCCGTGATCGTCGGTGACGACCTTGATCTCATTGACCCACGCGCCACGAATGTTGTTGATCGTCTTCGACGCGCGTTTCAACCCGTGTTTTACCGCGTCTTCGATGCCCTTGGCCGACGATGAGTTGATTTCGATGACCTTTGCGACCGTCATGACATGCCCTCCGCATGTTGGTGTGATGACGCCAGTCTTGGCGCCACGTGGAGCGAAGCCCCGCGGGCGAGTGTACGCGCGCGCGATGCCGGCCTCAAACGGACTGCAGTTCCGGTCGGCGCGGCAAATATCGCAGCCAGATCAGCCAGAACACGAGTGCATCGAGAATGATCAGCGCCGGCCACAGGTACAGGTGAAACCACTCGAACCAGACCGGATTCCACTCATGCAGATAGAACAAGCAGATGATGCGCACGAGGTTCAGCATCTGGATGGCAGCGAATCCCAGAGCCATGCCGAGCAGCTTGTGCTTCCATGGGGCCGGAAATGCGAGGATCGCCGAGAGCAGGATCAGCACCGCTTCCACGCCGTTGCAGCCGGCAACGATTTCGATGCCGCCGCCCGACGTCGCGCTGAGAATGTCGTTCTGGCGCGCGATGACGTCGCGATCGAACAGATGCATCACCCAGACGCTCACGTGCGCGACGCCGCCGGTGAACGGCAGAATTACGTGCGTCTGTACCGGCCGCAAGAGTTCCAGAGTGAACAGCAAGAGCAGACAAATGAGGAAGACGCTGACGAAGCGAAACATGCGGCGATTGTAGCGTGGACTTTGTTAGCATTGATCCATGAACCCCGCGCCCAATCTGTTCTTCGTCGGCCCGATGGGTGCCGGCAAATCGACGATCGGCCGGCGCACGGCGGAGCTGCTCGGCTTGCCGTTCTTCGACCTGGATCATGAAGTCGAGGAACACAGCGGTGCGAGCATTCCGCTGATCTTCGACGTCGAAGGCGAGGCCGGTTTCCGCCGTCGTGAAAGCGCGGCGCTGGCGGATTTCGCCGCGCGCACGGGCATCGCCCTCGCCACCGGCGGCGGCGCCATACTGGCCGAAGAGAACCGCCGCTGTCTGCGCGAACGCGGCTTCGTCGTATTCCTGGAAACCTCGATCGAGGAACAACTCGAACGTCTGGCGCGCGACCGCAAGCGTCCGCTGCTTGCTGCGCCGGACCGGCGTGAACGCCTGCAGCAGCTCGCGGCGATCCGCGATCCGCTGTACCGGGAGATTGCGGACCTGACTCTGCCGGCCGGTCACAGCGACAGCACCGCGCAAGTGGCACGCCGGCTCGCCACTGAACTCGGCGGCGTGTGGCGGCGCAGCGCATCCGGACAAGCAGCATGACTCGCGAAGTCCGCGTCGATCTCGGTGCGCGCAGTTATCCGATCCGCATCGGTGCCGGCATTCTTTCCGATGCCGCGCACTGGCGCGACGCGTTGCCGGGTCGTCACGTGCTCGTGGTCAGCAACGATGTCGTCGCGCCGTTGTACCTGCAACGCGTCAGCGCCGCGTTGACCGACCGCACATTCGCCACAGTGATACTTCCCGACGGCGAAGCGCACAAGACATTGGACGCGGCCGCGCGCGTGTTTGCCGCGCTGGCCGAACTCAAGGCCAGCCGCGACGCCTGCATCATCGCGCTCGGCGGCGGCGTGATCGGCGACCTCGCCGGATTCGCCGCCGCGTGCTGGATGCGCGGCATCGGTTGCGTGCAAATGCCGACGACGCTGCTGGCGATGGTCGATTCCTCCGTAGGCGGCAAGACGGCCGTGGACCTGCCGCAAGGCAAGAACCTGATCGGCGCGTTCCATCAGCCGCGCGCGGTGATTGCCGATACCGATACGCTGACCACGCTGCCCGAACGCGAATTGCGCGCCGGTTTCGCCGAGGTCGTCAAGTACGGCGCGCTCGGCGATGCCACGTTTTTCGCGTGGCTGGAAAATCACGCCGAAGACTTGCTCGCGCGCGATGCGCAAACGCTCACCGAATCGATTGCGCATTGCTGCGCGCAGAAGGCGGCGATCGTCGCACGCGACGAAACCGAGCAAGGCGAACGCGCGCTGCTGAACTTCGGGCACACGTTCGGGCATGCACTGGAAACCGCGAGCGGCTACGGCACGCTGCTGCACGGCGAAGCGATCGCGATCGGCATGTGCCTGGCCGCGCGCTTGTCCGCGCAACTGGGCCGCGCGCCCGGCGCTGACGCCGAACGCCTCGCCACTCTGCTGCGGCGCTTCGCTCTCCCCACGGAAATTCCCGCCGGCATCGGCACGCAAAACCTCGTCGATATCATGCGATTGGACAAGAAAAATGTGAGCGGCCGCCTGCGCCTGGTCCTGTGGCGCGGTGTCGGCCAGGCGGAAATCGTCGCCGACGTTGATGAAAACGCGGTGCGTGGCGTCCTCTCGCGCTAAAATGACGACATGCGCATCTTCATGCAGACCAAACCGCTGGCCGCGGAAACGCCGCGTTATTACCAGATCGCATTGCAGCAGGATCTGCTCGGCGGCTGGACGCTCACGCGCGAATGGGGCCAGCAAGGCGGTCGTGTGAGCCTGAAACGCGAGGTGTATCTGGAACGTGACGACGCGCTCGCCGCGTTCGAGCACGCGCGCGATGCGCAGCTCAAGCGCGGTTTCCAGGTGATGTTCAGTCAAGGGTCGGAGTCGCCGTATGCGGTGGGTTGAGCGCGGCGCGCTGGCCGCCGCCCTGATATTCGCCGGACTCGCGCACGCCGATGCGCCCCGCTACGGCAAAGTGGAAACTTTTCAGCCCGGCAAGAAGTACCACTGCGTACCGACGCCCGATCACAAAGCCTGGGATTGCAGTGAATCCGGCAAGGCCAGCGAACCACGCGCCGAAACGGCCGCGCCGCCAGCGCCGGCGCCCGCGCCGGCCACGGATACGACGGCCGAGTCCGCGCCAAAAGGGACTGCCCTGCCGAGCTACCTGAAAAATTCTGCGCAACGCGGCCAAGCCCACGCGGTTGCGCCCGCGCCCGCGCTCGCACCCGCACCCGCACCGGCTCACGCATCGGCTCCCGTGCCCGCACCAACGCCGGCGCCGCCTGAGCCCACGCCCGCAGCCGTGCCAGCTTCGGCACCGGCTGCCGTCCCGGCGCCGACCGCGCCTCCGGTCGCGCGCGCGCCGGCGCCACAGCCGGTTACTCCGGCACCGCAGCCGCCTGCACCAGCGCCGAGCGCCGTTGCCGAACCGCCGACTCCGGTGTCTCCGTCTGCGAGCAGCAATGCCGGGGCACCGCTCGGTAACCGCGGATTTCTTGCGCTGCCCGCATCGAGCTACATCGTTGAAATCGCGCACAGCGCGAATCGCGCCGATCTCGCCGCGCTGCATGCCAGTCTGCACTTGCCGAGGGGCGAACTGTACGAACTGCATCTGACGCGCGATGGCGGCGACTGGTGGCTGCTGGTGTGGGGTCCTTTTTCCGATATCGAATCGGCGCGCGCCGCGCGCAGCGATGTGCCGGCCGACGCAACGGTCAACGCCGGCTGGCCACGACGCGTCGCGCCGTTGCAGGCCGAAGCGCGCCGATTCAACGATTAGCACAGCGTTCGTGCTGACATGTCCCGGCACGCCAAAGACAAAACGAATGCAAGCCTGGGTGCCACATGAACAATGATCGCTTTCTGCGCGCGCTACGGCGCGAGCCCGTCGACTGCACACCGGTATGGATCATGCGTCAGGCCGGACGCTATCTGCCGGAATACCGTGCCACGCGGGCGCGCGCCGGCAGTTTCGTCAATCTGTGCAAGACGCCGGAACTGGCCTGCGAAGTGACAATGCAGCCGCTGGCGCGCTATCCGCTCGATGCCGCCATCCTGTTCTCCGACATCCTGACGATTCCCGACGCGATGGGCTTGGGACTTTCCGTCGAAGAAGGTGTCGGCCCGCGACTCGCGCGGCCCGTGCGCACGCGCGCGGACATTGAAAATCTGCGCGTGCCCGATCCCGAGACCGACTTGCGCTACGTCATGGACGCGGTGCGCCTGATCCGCCGCGAGCTGCATGACAAGGTACCGCTGATCGGCTTCGCCGGCAGCCCGTGGACGCTCGCCTGCTACATGGTCGAAGGCCAGGGCTCGGACAGCTTCGCGCGGGCGAAAGCATTGGCGTGGGACGATCCGGCGACGATGCATCGGCTGCTCGATGTGGTCGCGCGCAGTGTCGCGCAATATCTGTGCGCACAGGCCGCAGCCGGCGCGCAAGCCCTGATGATTTTTGATACGTGGGGCGGGCTGCTCGCGCCCGACATGTTCGCGGAGTACTCGCTGCGTTATCTCGCGCAGATTGCGCAAAGTTTAAAAATGGATAATGCAGCAAAGTCGGTGCCGCTGATCCTTTTCAGCAAGGGCGCCAACTCGCATCTGGAAGAACTCGCCGACACCGGCTGCGCAGCGCTCGGCCTGGATTGGACGATCAGCCTCGGCAACGCGCGCATGCGCGTGGGCGATTCGGTGGCGCTGCAGGGCAATCTCGATCCGGCTGTGCTGCACGCAAGCCCCGAGGCCATTCGCGCCGAGGTGCAAAAGGCACTGAGCAGCTTCGGCGCATATCCCGGACACATCTTCAACCTCGGGCACGGCATCACGCCCGACGTCGATCCCGAGCGGCTGCGCGTACTAATCGACGCCGTGCACGAACTGAGTGCTCATTGAGCAGACTCCGGGGCCGCAACGGCCCCGGAGCCATTGACGATCAGCGATTAGTGATCGTGGTCGTGGTCGTCATCACGATCAAGCTTGCGATCGAGTTTGTTCTTGTAATGCGCGATCACGTAATCGTGACGCTCATAAGGACGGTCCGTGTCGAGCTCGATGGAGACGCCGCGGGTGCGCACGTACGGCAGGTCTTCCGGTGGCAATGTCGTGCCGGAAATCCAGTTACCGTTGGACTGCCAGTAATACGTCTTCGACTCCGGAGCGAAATAGATATCGTGTTCCGGATAATAGACGTAGTGACGCTTGGTCACGGTCGTCGTGGTCGTGGTGCTTTGATCCGCCGGCATCGGATTGTCTGCCAGCGCCGGCTGGGCTGCGCAAAAGATCAGCGACGCGACAGCGGCGGCAAGATAGGTACGATGGATGGTCATGGTTTTTCTCCTGCGTAAAAAAGGTGTCCATCACGGAGCCAGCACATTCCATGGGCTCCTGCAGGCAAACTATCCCCGCGTCAATGAACGCCAGGGGAATAAAAAACGACAAGTCAGCGAGGCTTCAGGCCTTGCTGTGAAGCACGGCGATTTGCTCCTGAACGAAGTGGTTTGCTAGCCTTTGCCAAATTCACTGGAGTTCGACAATGCGCAAGGCATTCGCAAGCGTCGCAGTGTTACTTGTCGCAAGTATGGTGCACGCACGCGATGCGTCGCAGCCGGTCAAGGTCGAGTTGTCATGGCGGCTGACCCTGGACGCGCAAGGCCACGTCACGCGGTTGAATGCCGCAGAGAATCAACCGGTCGATCGCGTGCCGCAGATCCGCACACGTCTGGAACAAGAAATTCGCGACTGGCAATTCACGTCTGGCAAGCTGGATGGTCGGCCGGCGCCTACCGAAACCGCGCTGCACGTATGGCTCACGATCGTGCCGCAGGACGCCGACACGGTGATCATGCATGTGGACAAGGTCACCACCGGCGCCACCTTCACGCATACGAAACCGCCGCGCTACCCGTCCAGCGCGGTGCACGATCACATCAGCGGCCAGGTCGTGCTGCGAATCGGCTACGACGACAACGGCAAGATCACGTCCATCCAACCCGAGCCCAGTGCGCCGAAGGCCCCGAGCGTGCTCGTGCAGTCGGCGAGCAAGGCGGTACAGGCATGGACATTCCAGCCCGAGCTCGTTGGCGGCCATGGACGCGCGGGCTACGTGATAACGCCGTTCTGCTACACGCTCACTGAAATGATCACGCGCCATGTCGAGGGCAAGTGCGACTGGAAGATGCCCGACATGGCGCAATCCGTGGGCGAAGGCGAGGCACTCGCGCTCGATCCCGCCGCGCGCCTGCTCACCGACGTCGTCGGCCACGCACTTTGATCAAACGACGACGCGCCGATCTTCGGCTTCGCTCAGGCAGTCTGCCAGCATCGCAGCGGCAACCGGCTTGCGCACGAACGCATCCATGCCGGCGGCCAGACACTGCGTTTCCTCATCGCCCGCCGAACGCGCGCTGATACCGATCAGTCGCTGGCGCGCGCCGGCACTCGCGCGCGCGCGGATCATGCGCGCGAGGGCGAGGCCGTCAACGCCGGGCAGATCCAGGTCGATCAGCACCACGTCGTAGATTGCCGACGCCAGTTCGCTCAATGCAGAGAGTGCGTTTTCGGCATGGCGCACTTCATGTCCGCTGGCGCCGAGCAGGCCTGCGATCACCGCGGCGACGGTCGGATCGTCCTCGACGAGCAACACGCGGCGCGCGGCTGCCGAGGTCAGCGCCGCTGCAATTTCCACTTTTTCCACCGGCGTCGTTTCGACGAGCGGCAACGTTACGCGGAACGTGCTGCCTGCGCCGACTTCGCTTTCCAGCGTGATTTCTCCGTTCATGCGCGCGGCCAATTCGCGGCAGATCGCCAAGCCGAGACCACTGCCGGAGCGGCGCTGCGGGCCGTCGACTTGTTCGAAGCGCTGAAACAGCCGCGCTTGCGCCACCGCGGAAATTCCGGGGCCGCTGTCACGCAACACGAGCTGCGCGGCGCCGGTCGGCGTGCGCGAGAGTTCGAGCGAAACACCGCCCGTGACCGTGAACTTGATCGCGTTGTTGACGAGGTTGAGCGCGATCTGTTTGATGCGTACGGCATCGCCGACCACGTGCTGCGGCGCGCCGTCGCCGATCGTCATGCTCCACACCAGATTCTTGTTGCGCGCGAGCGGCGCGGCAAGATCGGCGACTTCGCGCAGGGCGGCGTACAAGTCGAATGGCCTGGATTCCAGTTCCAGCTTGCCGGCTTCGATGCGCGCCAAGTCCAACGAATCGTTGACGAGGCGCAACATCATTTGCCCCGAACTCTGGATCGCTTCGGCAAATCCGCGTTGCTCGGCGGCAAGCGGCGTGCGCAGCAGCAGCTCGGTCATGCCGAGCACACCGGTCATCGGCGTGCGAATCTCGTGCCCCATCGTGGCGAGGAAATCGGATTTCGCCGCACTTGCGCTTTCGGCAAAACGACGCTGCTGTTCGGCAAGTTCCAGAGCGTGACGTCGGCGCAGGCGCGCGCGATACGCGCGGAACGCGAGCAGCAGCGCCAGCAACATGCCGGCGGCGTATGCCGCGTATGCCCATGGCGTCGCCCACGGTGGCGCCGCGACACGCAGATGCAATGGCGCAATCGGTGCGCTCCACACACCATCGGCCCCGGCCACGCGCAGTTGCACGCCGTAGGTCCCCGGCGGCAACTGCGAAAACTCGCGTTCGCCGCGCGCGCCGGCGTCGATCCAGTCGCGATCGAAGCCTTTGAGCCGCGATTGATAATGCGTCGCGGCGGGATTGGTGTAGCTCAACGCCCGCACCGCCAAGCGCAAATCGCGGTCGTCCCAGCGCAGGTCGAGTACGCGTGCGGCGGGATTGAGGGCGATATCCACGCCCTCGCGCCGTACGTGCAGCGATTCAAGCAGCGGCGGCTGCAATGCTGCATTTTCCACAATGTGCGCGGGGTCGAAAGCGACGATACCAGCCAGCGTGGCACCAACGATCCGGCCATCGTTTGCACGCAGCAACGGCAAGCGGTTGAACTCCGCGCTGGCCAGCCCGTCGCCGCTGCCGAAACGTCGAATCGCGTGAGTGGCCGGATCCACACGCCACAATCCGCGCGCACTCGTCACCCAGATCTTGTCGGCGCCGTCGATTTGCATGCCGCCGGCGGTCAGGCTCGGCCAGCCAGCCGACGCATCCAACTTTTCCATCGCGGCGAGTGCGCGATCGTGATAGTGGAAATGCGCGAGTGAACCGATCGTGTGCAGCCACAGCGAACCATCGCCGGCAAACGCAAATGCAAGCACGCGTTGCGCCGGCGCGCCGGCTACCGGCGCAAAGCGCGCGCCGACGAGACGATCCAGCCCCGCTGCGCTGGCGACGAGCATCGCGCCGTCCGGCGCGAATCCCATTTGCCCGATATCGATGCTGCGCAGTCCGGAATCCGTGTCGAAGCGCTGCACCGCCAGCGTGACCGGGTCGATGCGATGCAAGCCACCGCCATTCGCGCTCGCCCAGATCGCGCCGTCGGCGGCTTCGACGAGCAGATCGACGGTGCCGGGCGCCAACGCCGTCTTGCTACTTGCATTGACCGGCACATCGTGGAATTGTCCACTTTGCAATTCGTATACACGCAAGCCATGCGCGTGCCCAACCCACAACCGCCCTCCACGGTCGGCGAGCACTGACCACAGCGCCTTTTCTGGCGCGACCAGAACTTGCGCGTTGCGTTCGATCGCGCCAGTGGCATCGAGCCGGTCGATACCGCCAGCCAGATTCACCGACCAGATGCTGCCTTGCGCACCGGCACCGGTGCCGGTCACACGATTGTCGCTCAGACTGGTTGCGTCGGTGGGATCGTGTCGGAATAGCGCAAAGTTCCGCCAAGCGGATGTGACATATGCAAGTCCACCATCGGTCGTCGCGAACCACATGCCGCCTTCGCGATCGCGCAAGGCATCGAACAGTTTGCGTCCCGGCAGGCTGCCGGGCACCGCGGCGTTTTCGGCGTGAAAATCCAGACGGCCGTCCGTGCCGCGATGCGCCAGACCATCGCGCGTGGCGATCCACAGCGCGCCATCATTGTCCTCGGCGACACCATAAATCACACGATCGCGCAGGCGCTCGGCTTCTACAGTTTGCGCATGCAGGTCCGCACCGATGCGCACGAGCCCGCGACGCGTACCGACGAGCATGCCTTCGGCGGTTTCGAGAAATACCGCGGCATTGATCCCGCCGCTGCCGGAAACGGCGGAAAAATCGACGTGGCGGAAATGCCCGTCCGCGCTGCGCAGATCGACGCCGGCATCGCTGCCGATCCATAGATTGCCGCTGCGGTCGCCGCGCAATGCGAGCACGTTGTCTGAAACGATGCTGTCGGCATTCGCCGCTTCATGACGGAAATGTACAAATCCCTTTGTGGACTCATCGTAACGATCGAGGCCGCCGGCATAGGTTCCAACCCAGATCGCGCCGCGGTTGTCCTCGCCGATCGCCCAGACGTCGTCTGCTCCCAGACTCGCCACGTCATTCGCGGCATGACGGAAATGCCTGAACGCACCGTCGCTGCCGAGCAGATTCAGGCCGGCATCCTCGCCGCCGCACCAGACCCGGTTGCGGTGGTCGACAAACAGCGCAGTGACGTCGTCGCCAGCCAGCGATTCCGGATTGTCGGCGGAATGTCGGTAGATTTTGAAACCGACGCCGTCGTAGCGGGCCAGACCGTCCGCGGTGCCGATCCAGATGTAGCCGTCGCGATCCTGGGCGACTTTCCACACGGTGCTCGACGGCAGGCCGTCGGCGACGCCAAGCGTGCGAAAATATGGCGCGCTGCTGACCGGCGGCGCATCCGCCGCGATCGCCGCCACCGCGATCAATATGCTGCCAAGCATGAGCAGCCCCCTGTATGCCGCCGATAATGCCAGAGAACCGGCACCGACCCCACTTTCGACCGCTGGCGTGGGTCAGATGTCACCCAATCAGGGCGCCTCTACAATAGCCGGCACATGAATACTTTTCCGCGCAGTCTTGTTGGTGCCGCCCTGCTCGCGCTCAGCGCGTACGCAGAGGCGACCGATTACCGCTTCGACACCGTGCACACCCAAGTATTTTTTTCCGCCAGCCACCTGGGTTTGTCGAACCCGCTCGGTCGCATGCGTGTGCAAAGTGGCTACATACAGTTCGATGCCGGCGATTGGAGCCGCGCCAAAGTCGATGCCACGATCGACACGGCTTCACTCGATCTGGGCGACGATGCCTGGAACCGACGCCTGCGCTCGAGCGAATTCTTGCATGTGGAAAAATTTCCGACGGCACGCTTCGTTTCCGAGCGCGTTGAGAAAACCGGGGAACATGAAGGCGTTGCGCACGGCAAATTGACGCTGCTCGGCAAAACAAAGCCAGTCGATCTGAAAGTAACGTTCAACCGCACCGCCCTGGAACCGTACTCGCTGCAGTTCACGGCCGGGTTTTCCGCCGAGGCCAAATTCAAGCGCTCCGATTTCGGCATGAAAAAATACCTTCCCGACATCGGCGATGAAGTAACCGTGCACATCGAGGTCGAAGGCTTGCGCGGCGCCGACACGAAAGGGCAAGCTGCACCGAACGAAACTGACGGATCGTAAGCGATGCTCAAGAGCGGAGCCGGACACTGGGGCAGCCTCGCCAAGTTCTTCCACTGGACAACCGTGGCCCTGATTCTCGTGCAAGGCACGATCGGCCTGATCATGGTCGAGCTGCCGAAGCGGCCGAACGTGATTCCGGTATTCAGTTTTCACAAATCGCTCGGCCTGACGATCCTCGCGTTCGCCACGCTGCGCCTGCTCTGGCGCGCGGTCGATCCGCGCCCGCACGAGCCTCCGAGCGTGCCTGGCTGGCAAGTCGTCGCTGCGCGCATCGGCCACGTCGTACTCTATGCGCTCATCTTCCTTGTGCCGCTGTCGGGTTGGTGGTTCGACTCGGTGGCGTCGCTGCGTCCTCTGTATTGGTTCGGGTTGTTCCAGGTGCCGCCGCTCGGTGGACCGGATCCGACGCAACCGGGCCTCAAGGAGATCGCCGCCGAACGCCACGCATTCCTGTTCTGGATGCTGATCTTGATCGCGGCCGGCCATGCCGCAATCGCGCTGTTCCATCATTTTCACGACCGCGACGACGTGCTGCGGCGCATGCTGCCGTCACGCTTGCTCAAACGGCCGCCATCGACCGGAGATTGACCATGTACAAAATTGTACTTTTGCTGCTTCTGCTGCCACTGACCTGCCTCGCGCGCGACTGGCAGGTCGACATGGCCAAGAGCACCCTCACGTTCAGCGGCACGTATCAAGGCGGTCCTTTCGCCGGAAAATTTCGTAAATTCGATGCGGCGATCAGCTATGACGAGGCGGATCTGTCGAAGTCGAAATTCGACGTGAAAATCGACGTGACCAGCGTCGACACGCAAAGCAGCGAACGCGACGATACTCTGCGTACCGCTGATTTCTTCGACACCGCGAAATATCCGCAGGCGCATTTCGTCACCGACAGCTTCGAACGCGATGCGACCGGCGTGCTCGCCAAAGGCACGCTGACGATCCGCGAAACTTCGAAACCCGTTACGCTGAAAGTGCACTTCGCCGCCTCGGCGGCGGGCACCACGCTCGACGTCGACACCACGCTCAATCGCCTCGACTTCGGTCTCGGCACGAGCAATGACTGGGCCGACATCGGCAAGGATATCGGCGTGCACGGGCATCTGCTGCTGACGGCAAAATAGCCTGCGCCGCAGGCTGACACACTCAGGCAAACCTGCGATCATCCAGCGCCCGCGTTCGGCGGGGACTGCGGGAAAAACCATGTCGGATAATCACGCCATCCGCCGCGATGTCGGCCCCTTCGCGCTCATGCTCACGGGCCTGGGTTCGATCATCGGTTCGGGCTGGCTGTTTGGTGCGTGGCGCGCCGCTGGTTTGGCCGGCCCCGGTGCGATCTGGGCGTGGGTGATCGGCGCGATCGCGGTGACGATGATTGCGATGACGTACGCCGAACTCGGCGCGATGTTCCCCGAATCCGGCGGCATGGTGCGTTACGGCCAGTATTCGCACGGCTCGCTGGTCGGCTTCGTCGCCGCGTGGTCGAACTGGATTGCGATTGCCTCGGTGATCCCGGTGGAAGCCGAAGCCTCGGTGCAATACATGGCCGGTTGGGATTGGCAGTGGGCAAAGGATCTTTACGCGCACGCGCCAGACGGCCGCGGCGAATTGACGCCGCCGGGCCTGGGCATCGCAGCGGCATTGGTAATTGTATACTTCTTGTTGAACTTCTGGAGCGTGCGGCTCTTTGCGCGCTCCAACACGGCGATCACCGTGTTCAAGCTGGTCGTGCCGGCGCTCGCCGGCATCACGCTGATTGCCAGCGGGTTCCACGCAGAAAACTTCCACGTCGGTGTCGATGGCGGAGTGCACATCGTCGACTTCGCCGCGGTGCTCAATGCGGTGGCTACCGCCGGCATCATCTTCAGCTTCAACGGCTTCCAGACGCCCGTGAACCTCGCCGGCGAGGCGCACAATCCGGGCCGCAACGTGCCGCTGGCGATCTTCGGCGCGATCGTGTTGTCGACGATCATCTATTTGCTGCTGCAGACCGCCTACCTCGGCGCGGTGCCGCCGGAGTTGCTGGCCAAATCCGGTTGGCACGGTATCGACTTCAGTTCGCCGTTTGCGGATCTGGCCAAACTGCTCGGCATCGTCTGGCTGGCAAACCTGCTGTTTTTCGATGCGTTCATATCCCCGAGCGGCACCGGCATCACCTATACCGCGTCGACCGCACGCATGATCTACGGCATGCAGAAGAATGGCACGATGCCGGCGATCTTCGGCACCGTGCATCCGGTCTACGGCGTGCCGCGGCCGGCGATGTGGTTCAACCTCGCCGTCGCGTTCGTGTTCCTGTTCTTCTTCCGCGGCTGGGGGACGCTGGCGGCCGTGATCTCGGTGGCGACGATCATTTCTTATCTGACCGGACCGATCAGCGCGATGACGCTGCGCCGCACCGCACCGGAACTCGCGCGTCCACTGCGCATGCCGGCGCTGCCGGTATTCGCCTGCCTCGCGTTCGTGATTTCGACCGAACTGCTGTATTGGGCAAAGTGGCCACTGACTGGCGAGATCATCCTGCTGATCGTCGTCGCGCTGCCGATCTATTTTTATTACCAGGCGCGCAATGGCTGGCGCGATTTTGGCCGTCAATTGCGCGGCGCATCGTGGCTGATGGCGTACC
>Ga0207657_10004309_pt1 | contig 15076 bp, 17 predicted proteins | sample KBSC33metaG_FD_184316 | JGI IMG/M metagenome (GOLD analysis project Ga0207657, IMG submission 184316) | Corn rhizosphere microbial communities from Kellogg Biological Station, Michigan, USA - KBS C3-3 metaG (SPAdes) (version 2) | ecosystem: Host-associated > Plants > Roots > Rhizosphere > Soil ... | reverse complement strand
CAGATCATCATCCGCGCGCTCGAGGAACCGCTCCGCCAGCTCTCCTACAACGCGGGGCTCGAGGGCTCCGTCGTCGTCCAGCAGGTGCGGAGCGCCGAGAAGGGCTTCGGCCTGAACGTCGAGACCGGCGAGGTCGAGGACCTGCTCAAGAGCGGGATCGGCGACCCGACCATGGTCACCCGCTCGGCGCTGCAGAACGCGGCGTCGATCGCGAAGAACATCCTCACCACCGAGGCGGTCGTCGCCGAGGCCCCGGAGAAGAATCCAGTGGGCGCCGGCGCCGGCATGCCGGACATGGGCGGGATGATGTAAGGAGCCTCCGGGCTTGGTGCAAGACGAGAAACGGCGCCCTTGCGGGGCGCCGTTTCTCGTAGGGGGAGGTGGTTCGCTGTCCCTATCGGCAACGGGTCACCCTGGCTTTACCCCGTTTGGGGGGAGGGCGCGTACCCGAGATGGATGACGCCGTTGCCGTACTGCTCGCAGGTTGTCAGCGAGAGGCTCAACGGCTCCGCGTCGTCGAGGAAGAGCCGTCGAGTTCCGCCAGGTCGTCTCGTGCAGCTGCGAGGAGACGACGTACTTCGGCGTGTCGTTGAAGAACGGCGCGCCCGGATCGTCCTGCTCGGTCCGGCTCGACCATGCAGGCTCGAACATCTCGTACGTCGTGCGCCCGAGCAGGATGGCCCGCGAGCGCTCGGTGAGCGCCTTGATCGCCTCGCCCATCTTCGGGTCGAAGCCGAAGTCGAACGTCCAGGTCGGCGCGTCGACGATGCCGTCGAGCGTCATGAACTCGTGCACGAGGACTCCACCCATCTGGCGGGACCTTATGGGTGGACCCGCGCGTAGAACGGACATGGGAGCGGTGTTGAAGTCGTGTGGGGTGGCCGTGGTCGCGCTTGCGATCGTGGCGCTCGCGCTCGTCCGGCCCGCGTCCGCCGGACCGCATCTCGCGGGCGCCGGCCACGGGCTCTCGGTCCGCCTCCCCGCGGGCGCTCACCTCACGCACCGGCACTTCACGCCCTGCGCGGATCCCACGGAGCGCTTCTCGGTGGTCGACGGCCGCGCGATCCTCACCATCGAGGAGCGGCTCGAGCCCGAGGCGGGACCTCGGCGCAACGGCCCGTTCCACGTGAGCGGCCAGCCGAAGCCCATGGAGTGCTGCGCGATCGAGGGGCGGACCGGCTGGGTCATCCACTTCCGGGATCACGGCCGGTCGTTCTACGCCTACCTCTACCCGGCGGGGGCCTCGCCCGCGCCTCTGCTTCGCGTGCTGAACAGCCTGCGCGTCGCGCCGGTCTAGAACCCGTACCTCTCCTCGCGCCAGGGATCGGCGTCGTTGTGGTAGCCGTAGCGCTCCCAGAAGCCGAGTCGGTCGGCAGCCACGAGCTCGATCCCGTTCAGCCACTTGGCGCTCTTCCAGAAGTAGCGGGACGGAACGACGAGCCGCACCGGACCGCCGTGCTCGGCGGTCAGCGGCTCACCGTCGGCCTCGTACGCGACCAGGGCGTTCTCCTCCTCGAGCGCGGCGAGCGGCAGGTTCTCGGTGTAGCCGGCCTCGGCGTGCGCGATCGCGAAGTGCGCCGACGGCTTCGGCCGGCAGAGCTTCGCGAGCTCCCGCCAGTGGACGCCGCGGAAGCCGGCGTCGAAGCGGCTCCAGCGCGTGACGCAGTGGATGTCGGTCGTGATCTCCGTCGCCGGCAGTGCCTGCAGCTGCTCGTAGTCGAGCGTGACCTCTTCCTCCACCTCGCCGTAGAGGCGCAGCTGCCAGGTGGCCACGTCGACGTGCGCGACGTCGCCCGCGTGGAGCACGGGCCACTTCTCCGTCAGGTACTGGCCCGGCGGCAGGCGCGCAGGGTCGAAGCCGGCGGCGCGCACCTTGTCCTCTGCCTTCGTGCGGAAGAGCGGCATCGGAGGGCACACTAAACAGCATGGAAGTGGCTGCGAGAGAGCGGGAGTTCGTCCGCGTCGCAGGACCGGACGCCGCCGACTACCTGCAGCGGATGGTCTCGAACGACGTCGAGGCCCTCGCGCCCGGCGACGCGTGCCCGGCGCTCCTCCTCACCGCGAAGGCGCGCGTCATCGCGCCGCTCGTCGTCCTGCGGCGGGCCAAGGAGGACTTTCTCGTGCTGACGGAGCCGGGACTGGGCGAGGCCGTACGCACGCAGCTCACGCGGATGCGCCTGCGCGCGCAGTGCGAGATCGAGCCGGAGGAGCACGAGTCGGTGCTCGTCTTCGGCGGCTCGGAGGGCTTCGCGACGGACTGGCCTGGCGCCCGGGAGGCTCTCGACTCCGGCCTGGCGCCGACCCTCTCGGCGGAGGAGCTCGAGCTGCGCCGCATCGAGAGCGGCGTGCCGCGCTGGGAGCGCGAGATCGACGACCGGATCCTTCCCGCCGAGGCGGGCCTGGACGCGACGCACGTCTCGTTCTCGAAGGGCTGCTACCCGGGGCAGGAGCCGGTGGCGCGGCTGCACTTCCGCGGCCATCCGAACCGAGGGCTGCGCGTCCTCGAGCTCGCCGAGCTGCCGGACTACGACGCGCCCCTCCTCCACGACGGGCGCGAGGTCGGCCGGGTCACGAGCGCCGCGCACCGCGGGGACGGAACCGTCGTCGCGCTCGCCTACGTGCGGACGGAGGTGCCGGATGACGCGCCGCTCGCGCTCGCGGCTCGAGCCGGCTGACTGGTACAGCATCCGGCCTGTTCGCAGCCTCAAGCCGGCCACCTACACGTGCCCGCTCTGCGGCCACCGCCTGCACGCGATGAGCGATCACGTCCTCGTCGCGCCGGAGGGAGACACGAGCAGGCGCCGTCATGCGCATCTCGAATGCGTCGCCGCTGCGAACCTGCCGGGCCGCCCGCGGCAGCCTGGGCTGCTCGCGCGCCTGCTGGGCCGCGACTAGCCCGGCGCTACACTGGCCTTCCCGAGCGCCCGTAGCTCAGGGGATAGAGCGCTGCCCTGCGGAGGCAGAGGTCGCATGTTCGAATCATGCCGGGCGCATTTCTCCGTGCCTTCGTGCCGGCGTCCCTTGCGACAATCCGTCGGTGCCGCTCTACTTGACCGAGGCGGACGTCGCCGAGCTGTTGACGCCGGCGGATGCGGTCGACGCGATCGACGCCTGCTTCCGCCGCATGGCGGCAGGAGTCGTGGAGAACCGGCCGCGCTATCGGCTGCGGCTCGACGGCGGTGCGCTCGCGGTCATGGCCGCCGCGGACCTCGAGCTCGGCTACGCGGGCGCGAAGGTCTACGCCGGCTTCGGGGAGGGAGCGCGCTTCGCCGTCCTCCTCTTTCGCGCCGACTCGCCCGAGCTCGTCGCGGTCGTCGAGGCCGACAAGCTCGGCCAGCTGCGCACCGGAGCGGCGAGCGGCGTTGCGGTCAGGCATCTCGCTGCAAGCCGCGCGGCGAGCCTCGGCGTGATCGGCTGCGGCTGGCAGGCGGAGTCGCAGGTCGCCTGCATCCGCGCGGCGCTGCCGGGGCTCGAGCGCGTCGTCGCGTACTGCCGCACCGAGGAGCGGCTGCGTTCCTTCTGCGCCGAGCACGGTGCCGAGGCCGGGGAGAGCCACCAGGATCCCGCTGGGTGCGACGTCGTCGTCACGGCGACCACGTCCCCCGACCCGGTTCTGCGCGGCGAGTGGCTCCGGGCCGGCGCGCTCGTCTGCGCCGTCGGCGCGAACGACGGGCGCCGTCGCGAGCTGGACAACGTCGTCCTCGAGCGTGCCGCCTTCGTCTGCTGCGACTCGCGCGACGACGCGAAGCTCGAGTCTGCGGACCTGATCGAGCCGGTCGAGTCGGGCGTGCTCGACTGGCTCGAGGTGCACGAGCTGCAGGAGGTCGTCGCGGGCGAGGTGACGGGGCGGCAGTCGGACGAGGATGTCGTCGTCTTCAAGTCCAACGGGCTCGCGGCCTGGGACGTGGCCGTCGCGGCGGCGACCGTCGAGCGTGCGCGGGCGGCGGGCGCCGGCCGCGAGGTGTCATAGTCCAAGCGTGAAGGCGTCCACCGACCGCGGTCGGTTCGCGGAGCGGGTGCTCCACGGCGTCGACTCGAGCGGCGACCCCGAGACGGTCGTCATCTGGATCGAGCGGAAGGAGGGCGGCGTCTGGGCCGTCGGGCGTGCGGTCAACCCCGACCGCCGCAATGCGAAGGAGCCGCGGCCGGAGGACTACGTCTTCGAGGGCTACGAGCTCGGCGACGCGTTGCAAGAGGCGAACGAGACGCTCGAGGACGACTTCACCGTCTCGGAGCGGGACGGTCACGCCGAGCACGTCAGGCCGTTCACCCGCGACGAGCTCCTCAAGCCGCTCGAGGCCTGGTTCTTCGGTCGCTCGTGACGCTTGCCTTCGGCTTCACCCCGTGCCCGAACGACGCGTTTGCGTTCCACGCGTTCGTGCACGGCCTGGTTCCCGCCCCGTTCGAGCTCGAGCCGGTGCTGCTCGACATCGAGGAGCTGAACCGGCGGGCGGCCGGCGCGGAGCTGCAGCTGACGAAGCTCAGCTTCGGCGCTGCGGCGGCGGCAGGCGACCGTTACCGGCTGCTCCGCAGTGGCGCAGCGCTCGGCCGCGGGGTCGGCCCGCTCGTGGTGGCGCGCGAGGCAGGCTCGTTGGAGGAGGCGGCCACCGGGAGAATCGCCATTCCGGGCCGGGAGACCACCGCGTTCCTGCTCCTCCGGCTCGCGGTCCCCGCCCTCGGGGAAGCGGTCGAGCTTCGCTACGACCGGATCCTCGATGCGGTCGTCTCCGGCGAGGTGGACGCCGGCCTGATCATCCACGAGAGCCGCTTCACGTACGGCGAGCACGGGCTCGTCTCCGTCGCCGACCTCGGCGAGTGGTGGGAGGAAGAGACCGGCCTCCCCGTCCCGCTGGCGGGGATCTTCGCGCGGAGCGATCTCGAGCCGGGTGTCGTCGACGAGGCCGCGGCGGCCGTCCGCGCCTCGGTCGAGTATGCGTTCGCGAATCCCGAGGCGAGCCGCGACTACGTCCGCTCGCTCTCGAAGGAGATGTCCGACGAGGTCTGTGCGGCGCACATCGCGCTCTACGTGAACGAGCACAGCGTCGACATCGGCGACGAGGGACTCGCCGCTATCGACCGCCTGCTCGGTCGCGCTGCCGCTGCTGCCTAGACTCACCTAGTGGCCCGGGCCGTCGTCCTCTCAGCCGTTCGCACGCCGATCGGCCGCTACGGCGGTGCGCTCTCGGGCGTACGTCCCGACGATCTTGCGGCGCTCGTGATCCGCGAGGCCGTGGCGCGCGCCGGTGTGCCGGTGGAGCAGATCGAGGACGTCTGGTTCGGTGCCGCCAACCAGGCCGGCGAGGACAATCGCAACGTTGCGCGGATGGCCGCATTGCTGGCGGGGCTACCGGAGTCGGCGGCCGGGGTCACGGTCAACCGGCTCTGCGCCTCCGGCCTCGCGGCCGTCGTCGGCGCGTGCCATGCCGTGATCGCGGGCGACGGCGATCTCTTCGTCGCGGGCGGCGAGGAGTCGATGAGCCGCGCGCCGTTCGTGACGCCGAAGGCCGAGAAGCCGTTCGAGCGCGGCGACCGCCCCAGCTACGACACGACGCTCGGCTGGCGCTTCACGAATCCGAAGCTGGTCGAGCTCTTCCCTCCCGAGTCGATGGGCGAGACCGGCGAGAACGTCGCCGAGCGGTGGGGTGTGACGCGGGAGGATCAGGACGCGTTCGCGCTCGAGTCGCAGCGGCGCTGGGCGGCCGCCGCCGAGGCGGGGCGCTTCGCCGACGAGCTCGTCCCGGTCGGCGAGGTGGCGCGCGACGAGCATCCGCGGCCGGACACGACGGCCGAGAAGCTTGCCTCGCTCAAGCCGGCGTTCCGCGAGGGCGGCACGGTCACCGCCGGCAACGCGTCCGGGATCAACGACGGGGCGGCTGCGCTCGTGATCGCGTCGGAGGAGAAGGCACGCGAGCTCGGCGTCGAGCCGCTGGGCGCGTTCGTGGGCAGCGCGGTCGCGGGCGTCGACCCGCGCGTGATGGGCATCGGCCCGATCCCCGCGGTGCGCAAGCTCCTCGAGCGGAGCGGCGTCTCGCTCGACGAGCTCGACCTCGTCGAGCTGAACGAGGCCTTCGCCTCGCAGAGCCTCGCCGTGATTCGCGAGCTCGGGCTCGATCCCGAGAAGGTGAACGTCAACGGCGGCGCGATCGCGCTCGGCCACCCGCTTGGGATGAGCGGCGCGCGTCTCGTCGTCTCGCTCCTGCACGAGCTCCGCCGCCGTGGTGGGCGCTACGGCCTCGCGACGCTCTGCGTCGGTGTCGGCCAGGGTCAGGCCGCTCTGTTCGAGCGCTGAAACACCGCTTGAAACCGTCGGCGGGCGTGTCTACTGTCCGCGCGTGAGAAACGGATTCCGTTTCTTCGTCGGCGTCCTGCTCGGTGCGCTCGTGCTCGCCGTCTCGCCGTCCGCGCTGGGTGACGAAGGGTCGTTCCAGCTCGTCTCGCCGAGCTCGGGCTCGGGCTGTCTCGGATTCATCGTCGAGACGATCAGCGGCACGGTGAGCGGTTGCACGGCGCGTCCGACCGGCGTAGGCCTGATCAACACCGAGTACTCGGCAGCGGCCAACGGCTCGATCGTCTTCATGGCCGACGACAACACAGATCCGTCTCACGCCGATCAGGGCTCGATCTGGCTCGTCAAGCACGACGGATCGTCCGTGCACCTCGACGGCTCGACCTGGGACTTCGCGCCAACGATCTCCTACGACGGCTCGAAGGTCGTCTTCGCCCGGCTCGACCCGGCGACGGGCAGTTCGGACATCTACAGCGTCAACTCCGACGGCTCGGGCTTGCAGCGCGTCGTGTCGGGTGGAGGGACGAATGCTCTGGCGGCGCCTTCGATCTCGCCGGACGGCAGCACGATCGCCTACTCGTGTGGGCCGGCCCCGCACGCCGCGAGCTCCGGTCCAGGCTGCGGGCCCCTGCTGGACGGGAGCTATCGCCAGTTCGGGCTGATGCGCGTGGGCAGCGGCGGAACCGATCCTCGGCTGATCGTGATCGGAACCGAGGGCCAGGTGAGCTGGTCGCCGGACGGCCGGTCGCTGGCGGTGGCAGAGCAGGTGGTCGTCGACCTCGGAAACGGCCAGTTCACGTCAGGGCAGCAGCTCTTCGCATACCACGCCGACGGAAGCGACCTGTTCAACGACGTCGATCCGACACGCGAGATCACGCACGAGAGCGATCCGTATGGGGCTTCTTCCCCGCAATTCAGCCCCGACGGCTCCGAGCTTCTCTACCTGAAGGTGGTCGACGACCACGGGAACCAGGGGAACTTCTCGTATCTGATCGGCGTCGACGGGACGAACAGGCACCAGGTGTTCATGAGCTCGAGCGGGTCGCCCTACGGCGCGTTCATCCCGACTGCCGCTCCGGGCGCGCCGCCGCCCCTGGTGGACATGACGCACATCACCGTCCCCTCTGTGGTGGGCCTCGACCTACCCACCGCGACGAGTGAGCTCGCGGGCCACAACCTCACGGTGGGGACGGTGAGCTACAGGTACTCCGCAATGATCGGTAGGGGCCTCGTCGCGTCGCAATCGCCGAGCGCCGGCGACGTTGCGCACCGCACCGCGAAACAGGGACCGCCGGTGGACCTCGTGGTGAGCGTTGGTCCTGCCCCTTGCGTCGTCCCGAAGGTAAAGGGCAAGAGTCTCAGGGCGGCGAAGCGAGCGATCGCAGCTGGGCACTGCGGAGTCGGCAAGATCCGTTACGCCTTTTCGCGCACGGTGAAGAAGGGCCGTGTGGTAGCGACGAAGCCGGGCGCCGGAAAGCGCCTGCCGGCCCGGACCAAGGTCGCCCTCACCCTGAGCAAGGGCAAGAAGCGATAGCGCTCAGCCGACGGGCGGGCGAATGTAGATCACGCCCTCGTGCTCGATCGGCACGAACGGCGCGCCCACGCTGAAGACGACGCCCTCGACCTGGTGGAAGAGCTCGCTGCCGCCTTCGCCGACGGGGACGACGATGCCGATCTCGTCCTCGGGCTCGGCGTCGAGGCCCTCGTTGAGCAGCGCCTCGAGCAGCCGGTCGCGGTCGGGGATGCGGGCGGCTTCGACACGGACCGTGCTCGACATCTCGTCTCCCTCCGTAGGCTTTTCGGATCCGAAATCTACCGCCCAATCTACCTACTCGGGCGGCGGGGCAAACCCGCTAAGTTCCGCCCGATGGCAGTGACGGCCGGGCAGGAGTACGGGCTCTTCATCGGCGGCGAGGTGGTCGAGCCGGCCTCCGGCGAGATCCGCGACCTGCACGAGCCGGCCACCGGAGAGCCGCTCGCCCGCGCGGCGATGGCCGGTGAGGCCGACGTCGACCGCGCCGTCGAGGCCGCCCGCGCCGCGCTCGACGGGCCCTGGGGCAAGACGCCCCCGAACGAGCGTGCCCGGCTCCTGCACGCGCTGGCCGACGCGATCCAGGCGAATCGCAAGGAGCTCGCGGAGCTCGAGTCGCGCAACGTCGGCAAGGCGATCTCGTCGGTCAAGGCCGAGCTCGCGGGCGCGGTCGAGAACTTCCGCTTCTTCGGATCCGTCGTCGGCTCCATTGCCGGCCGCTCGAACCCGATCGGCGGCTCGCTGCTCAGCTACACGCTGAAGGAGCCCGTCGGCGTCTGCGCGCAGATCGTCCCGTGGAACTACCCGCTGCTCATGTCCGTCTGGAAGCTCTCGCCGGCGCTCGCGGCGGGCTGCCCCGTGGTGCTCAAGCCGGACCCGCAGACCCCGCTCAGCGTGCTGCGGATCGCCGAGCTCGCGTCCGAGGTGGGCTTTCCCGCCGGCGCGATCAACATCGTCCCCGCGGACGGCCCGACCACCGGCTCCTATCTCGTCAAGCATCCCGGGGTCGACAAGGTCGCGTTCACCGGCTCGACGCGGACCGGGAGCGAGATCATGCGGCTCTGCTCCGAGCCGATCAAGCGGCTCACGCTCGAGCTCGGCGGCAAGAGCCCCGCCCTCGTCTTCGCCGACGCGAATCTCGACGACGCGATCCCCAGCTCGGTCTGGTCGATCTACTACGCGGCGGGCCAGAGCTGCGAGGCGCGCTCGCGCGTGCTGGTGGAGGCCTCGATCTACGACGACTTCGTAGCGCGCTTCGCCGAGGCGGCGAAGCAGCTCAAGGTCGGCGACCCGCTGGAGGCCGAGACCCAGGTCGGCTCGCTCATCTCGACCGCGCATCGCGACCGCGTGCACGGCTACGTCGAGAAGGGCCGCGAGGAGGGCGCGGAGGTCGTGGTCGGCGGCGAGGCAGGCGACGGCGCGGGTGCCTTCTATCTTCCCACCGTGCTCGCGGGCGTCGAGAGCTCGATGACGGTCGCGCAGGAGGAGATCTTCGGCCCGGTCGTGACGGCGATCCCGTTCGAGGACGAGAAGGACGCGATCCGGATCGCGAACGACGTGCAGTACGGGCTCTTCGCGACGGTCTGGACCGGCGACCCGGCGCGGGGTCACCGCGTCGCGCGCGCCGTCAAGTCGGGGATGGTCGGGATCAACATGCCGTTCACCGCGTTCCCGGGCATCCCGTTCGGCGGCTACAAGCAGTCGGGCTTCGGGCGCGAGCTGTCGATCGACACTCTCGACCTCTATCTCGAGACGAAGGGCGTGCTCTTCTCCACGAGCCCCAAGCCCTTCAACCCGTTCGGGCTCTGACCCGCACGATCGTCTTCTTCCCGGAGGGCGCGTTCGGCCCTACGAACAACTGCGTGGGCATCGGCGACGTGCTGCTCAGGCGCGGGCACCGTGTCCTCTTCATCGTCGAGGAGTCGTTTGCGGGCACGCTCGAGGCGAAGGGCTTCGAGGAGCGGACGATGCGCCTCGCACCGCCGCCCGCCGAACCGGAGGAGCCGGGTCAGTTCTGGAAGGACTTCATCCGCGAGACGGCGCCTGTGTTCCGCAAGAGCACCTTCGAGCAGCTCGGGGAGTTCATCGCGCCGACCTGGCAGGCACTCGTCGACGGGGCGCGGTACGTCGACGACCGGCTCGCCGAGGTCCTCGGCGAGGTCGGCGCCGATGTGGTGGTCGAGGACAACGTCGTCGGCTTCCCGGCGATCCCGGCGAGCGGTGTGCCGTGGGTGCGAATCGTCTCCTGCAACCCGCTCGAGGTGAAGGATCCGGAGCTGCCGCCGACATTCTCCGGCCTGCCACTCGCCGACCCGAGCGGGTGGGCCGATTTCAGGGAGGAGTACGCCCGGCAGGTCGGCGACCTGCAGGCGTCCTTTTCCGACTTCTGCGTCGAGCGCGGAGCGACACCGCTGCCCGCGCTCGAGTTCATCCACGAGTCGCCGTGGCTCAACCTGACCATGTACCCGGACGAGCTGGACTACCCGCGCAGCCGTCCGCTCGGCGAGCGCTGGCAGAACCTTCAGACGAGCGTCCGCGCGACCGATGCGCCGTGGGCGCCGCCCGAGCGGGACGGCCGCAAGCTCGTCTACCTCAGCCTCGGCTCTCTGGGATCGGCCGACGTCCCGCTGATGCGGCGCCTCGTCGCCGAGCTGGCCGAGACGCCTCACCGCTACGTCGTGAGCAAGGGCCCGCAGCATGCGGAGTACGAGCTCGCCGACAACATGGTCGGCGAGGAGTTCCTGCCTCAGACGTCGGTGCTGCCGCACGTCGAGGCCGTGATCACGCACGGCGGCAACAACACGACGACGGAGTGCATGTGGTTCGGCAAGCCGATGCTCGTGCTCCCGGTCTTCTGGGATCAGCACGACAACGCGCAGCGCGTGCACGAGACCGGCTTCGGGATCCGGCTGCGGACCTACGACTTCGTCGACGGAGAGCTGGCAGCAGGCGTCGACCGCGTGCTCGCCGACGAGCAGTTGCGCGCGCGATGCGCTGCTGCGGGAGAGCGTCTGCGCGCACGGCCGGGAACCGAGCTCGCCGCCGACCTGATCGAGGCGCTTCCCTAGCTCTCTTCGGACGGGCGGACGTAGACCTCGAGCCGGTTGCCGCTCGGGTCGGCGAAGAAGGCGGCGTAGTAGCCCGGCCCGTACGGCATCTCCTTCGGGCCGCTCAGGTCCAAGGCTCCGGCCTCGTGGGCGACCGCGGCCACGCGCTCGACGTCCTCGCGGCTCGCGACCCAGAAGGCGATCCGGTTCTCGTTGGCGGCGTGTTCTTCGCTCTCGGTCACGGCGAAGTACGCCGTTCCCGGCAGGGGCTCGGTCGTCGCCCAGACCTTCCACTTCGCGCCGTGGTAGCGCTCCGTGAAGCCGAGCGCCGGTAGGAGCGCGTCGTAGAACGGCTCCGCGGCTGCGAGGCTCGCGACGCGCAGATCCATGTGCCCGAACGGATTCATTTGCGCAGCGAGAGCGCCGCGCCGATCGCGAGTAGCCCGATCCCGAGCAGGCGCGGCCAGTGCAGCGCGATCCGCTCCGAGCCGAACAGGCCCCAGCGGTCGATCGCGGCGCCCATCGCGAGCTGGCCGGCGATGAGGATCCCCACGGTCGCCGCGACGCCGATGCGTGGGCCGGCATACGTGACCGTGAACACGATCAGCAGCCCCATCAGGCCGCCGAGGAGCATCCACCAGGGCTGGTGGACGGCCTGGGCGAAGCCGTCGAGGCTCTGGTGCGCGAGCACGAGGATCACGACGGCGGCTCCCGCCGTCAACACCGTGGAGAACGCGAGCGCCTCGAGCACGCCGATGCGCTCGCCGAGCCGCGACATCAGCGCGACCTGGATCGAGCCGGCAAGGCCCGCCGCCACCGCCAGGCATGTCGCGAGCGCGCTACCGGACACGGCCGGGAACGCTACAGCCCGCCGAGGTCAGCGCCCGACCTGAGCGAGGTACTCCACCAGGTTCCGCGGATCCGGCGTCAGCCGCCTCCGCGTCGGAGGCTCGCCCGTCACCGGCCGGTAGCCCTCGAACTCGGAGTCGAGCACGCCCTCGCCGCCGGTCAGGCCCGGCAGCCGGCGGCGCAGCTCCTGGACTCGCGACGCCGGCAGGATTGCCTCCACAACGGAGAGCCCCCCGCGCGACGCGGGCGTGGTCGCCCCGGCGCCGAGGCGTCCCAGCGCGGCGAGCATCGCGCCGATCGCCTCGGTCGGAACCTCGGCGGCGATCCGGAAGACCGGCTCGCAGACCACGGAGCCTCCCTGCTCGAGTGCTTGCATCAGAACGAGCGGGACGAGCCGCTTCATGTCGCGCGTCGTCGGCATCGGCCCGCGCCGCGACGGTGGGCCGTCCGCGAGGCTGTACGCGATCTTCGTCACCGTGACCACGCAGTCGGTGACCTGCCAGCCGTAGAGACCCTCGGCGAGCGCGAGCCGCACGTACTCGCCCATGTGCTCCATGAAGGCGTCGAACGTCTTGAACGTGTAGAGCGGCGCGTCGCGCGGGTCGAGGCCCGGGTCGGCGAGGACCTCGATTCCCGCATCCGGAGCCGCGGGCTCGACGCGCAGGCCGAGATCGGCGTGGAACGGGTTCGTGGGCGTGTTGAGGATCTCGACGGCCTCGCCGCCCGCCGTGGGCCGCTCGATACAGATCGTCGTCGTCTCGTGGAACGTGACCGCGAGGCCGTACTCGTCGGCCAGCGTGGCCTCGATCACCTCTCGCTGCACCTCGCCGTACAGGGAGACCGAGATCTCCTGGCGCGTGTCGTCCTGCCGGACGTCGATCAGCGGGTCCTGCTCCGCGAGCTGGCCGAGCGCTACGCGTAGCCTCTGTCCGTCGGCGGGATCGGCCGGCTCGACCACCGCCTCGAGCGTCGGCGGCGGGAAGTGGTGCTCGGCGCGGCCGCGCGCTTCCCCGAGCCAGTCGCCGATCTGGACCTCCGCCAGCCCCCAGAGCTTCGCGATCTCGCCCGCGTGCGCGGCCTCCCGCTGCACGGCATCGCCGTCCGCGAAGACGCGGATCGCGGTCACCTTGCCGGCGTCGAGGCGGTCGCGCACCGTCACGGCACCGGAGAAGAGACGCGTGTACGCGATCCGGTCCCCGGTCGGCCCGCGCTCGATCTTGAACACGCGCGCCGAGAGCGGCCCATCGCCGTCGCCGGCGCGCGCGGGCAGCAGCTGCGCGATGCCGCGGCTGACCTCCTCCACTCCCGCACCGGTGAGCGCCGAGCCGAAGAACACCGGATGCAGCTCGCCCGCCCTGGCCCGCTCGGCGAGGTCGCCGTCGGCGGCCCCGAACGAGACGAACGACGCAGCCCGCGTCCCGAGCCCGTCCGCCGAGCCCATCGGGACGATCTCCGGTGTCAGGCGCTGCTCGATCTCGTCGAGCACCCGCTCCGGGTCCGCTCCCGCGCGGTCGATCTTGTTCACGAACAGCAGCGTGGGGACGTCGAGCCGCTGCAACGCTCGCAACAGGATCCGGGTCTGCGGCTGCACTCCTTCCACCGCCGAGATCACGAGCACGGCACCGTCGAGCACGCTCAGCACCCGCTCGACCTCGGCGATGAAGTCGGGATGGCCGGGCGTATCGATCAGGTTGACCGTCACGTCGTCGATCGGGAACGAGACGACGGCCGACTTGATGGTGATGCCGCGCTGCTGCTCGAGCGCGAGCGAGTCGGTGCGCGTCGTCCCCTTGTCGACGCTGCCGACCTCGTCGATCACGCCGGCGGCGTAGAGCAGCCGTTCGGTGAGAGTTGTCTTACCGGCGTCTACATGCGCCAGGATTCCCAAGTTCAGCGTTCTGCGAAGCACTCGTCCATACCTCCAAGGTGGTCACTCCGGCCTCCTGAATGGCTATGAACGTCGTGCGCACGCCGCCTCCTTCGGGTCGATCCAACTGGCGCTTGCGGGCCAAGAATAATCAGTGCCATGCCGATCTTCCAGCCCGAGCTCGAGACGATGCCGCGGCCCGAGCTGGAGCGGCTCCAGCGAGACCGGCTACGCGAGCGGTTCGGCGTCGAGCTCGAGGCGCTGCCGGAGCAGCCCTTTCGCGTCAAGTCGGAGCTCCGCGACGCCTACCCGTTCGGGCTGTTGCAGGTGCCGCTCGAGGAGTGCGTCCGGATCCACGCCTCCTCGGGCACGCGCGGCAAGGCGACGATCGTCGCGTACACGAGCGCCGACCTCGCAGCCTGGGCGGACTGCTGCGCCCGCGCGCTCGCGGCGGCCGGAGCCGGGCCGGGCACCGTCGTCCACGTCGCCTACGGCTACGGCCTCTTCACGGGCGGTCTCGGCCTCCACTACGGCGCCGAGCGTCTCGGCTGCACCGTCGTCCCCGCGTCCGGCGGCAACACGCCGCGGCAGGCGCAGCTGCTCGAGGACCTCGGCGCCGAGATCCTCTGCTGCACGCCGAGCTACGCCCTCGCGATCGCCGACCATGTCGCCGAGCCCGCGCGTCTCGGCCTCCGTGCCGGCGTCTTCGGCGCAGAGCCGTGGACGGAAGGGCTGCGCGAGGCAATCGAGGCCGCGCTCGGGCTGGACGCGCTCGACATCTACGGACTGTCGGAGGTGATGGGCCCCGGCGTGTCCGCGGAGTGCCTCGAGAGCCGGGACGGCGCGCACGTGAACGAGGACCACTTCCTCGTCGAGGTCGTCGACCCGGAGTCGGGGCGGCCGCTGCCGGACGGCGAGGTCGGCGAGCTCGTCTTCTCGACGCTGACGAAGCAGGCGCTCCCGCTGCTGCGCTACCGCACCGGCGACCTCGCCTCGCTCACCCGCGAGCCGTGCGCGTGCGGCCGCACGTTCGTTCGAATGTCGCGCGTCCTCGGGCGCACCGACGACATGCTGATCATCCGCGGCGTCAACGTCTTCCCGAGCGAGATCGAGCGCGCCCTGCTCTCGATCCCCGAGCTCACGCCGCACTATCAGCTCGTGGTCGAGCGCCCCGGCCACCTCGACGAGCTGACCGTCCAGGTGGAGGGCACGATCGATCCGGCCGCGGTGCGCAAGCAGCTCCACGACGTCCTCGGGCTCACGGCGCGTGTCGAGATCGTCGACCCCGGCAGCGTCCCGCGCAGCGAGGGGAAGGCGCTGCGCGTGCTCGATCGCCGCGGCGCGTAACCAAGGTGGTTGATCCCACGTTCAACGACCTGGATGAACGAGCAGCACGACGCGAAGGCGAACGACATCGACGGCTGGCCGCTGCCGTCCCGGGACGTGCTCCGCGAGCTCGATCCTCCCGCGGTGGTCTGGTCGGAGTCGGAGCCGGC